>OLFV01000542.1_pt1 | contig 43997 bp, 39 predicted proteins | sample 1605551 | NCBI WGS metagenome assembly OLFV01 (sample SAMEA3888922, study PRJEB22519) | human gut metagenome | biome: human gut; feature: human-associated habitat; material: faeces | place: Denmark | collected 2011 | reverse complement strand
GAGAAAAGTAGCGAGAGCGTGCCTGAAAGGGTACTCCCATATCGCCATTAATAGGAGATAGTTTTGCACATCAATATAGTGCGAGCGTGCCTGTAAGGGTATATGTCATGCCTCAGTAAAGGGTATATGTATGCCGTTATGCAAATAAGTCTTTGGCTCAATAAATCAGAATTTAACACAATATTATCCACAAATAGGCACTGGGTTCTATTTGGTATATATTTTGTCCCTTTTTTACTATATTAGCAGGAAATCGCAAATAAATGGCGAATATGTTAAAAGTATATAATTATATATAGGCCAAAGCCATCGTCGCTTTGGAGTCCGAATATGGTAACAATTTTGGCATGGAAGGATTTGTGCATATGGAGACAGCAGTAGATCAGCTGAAAAAGGGATTAACAGCTGCTTTTATAGATAAAGGTGTACATTCAGGGGAATCATATAGACCACAACTGGTATTGAATAATCATAAGCTTGGCCAGAAGGTACTAACCTCACTGGAAACGGAGCTTAATAATTGTGATGAATTTTTCATTAGCGTAGCCTTTATTACCATGAGCGGTATTACCCCTTTGTTGCAAACCTTGCAAGAATTGGAAGCTGATGGGGTAAAAGGTAAAATCATCACCACAGATTATCTTAGCTTTAGTGAACCAGCAGCTTTGGAAAAGCTTAACAGCTTTCGGAATATTGAACTGAAATTTTATTGTGCTGGGGATAGAGGCTTTCATACCAAGGGATATATTTTTCGCAGAGGTGAGGAATATAGAATTATTGTAGGCTCTGCTAATCTTACCAGCAATGCCCTTACACGTAATGAGGAATGGAATACCAAGCTAGTTTCCATGGAGCAGGGGGAATATACCGAAGGGATTATCAGGCGATTTCACGAGCTATGGCAGGATGAACACATATTGTCCTATGCGAAAATAGCTGACAAATACAAGGATTATTATGCAGCGCAGAAATCCCTGCAACAGTATACTAATCTTGCAGGTGTTGCAGAAGCAAATAATGGCTATATTGCCAAGCTGCTGCCTAATCTTATGCAGCAGCAATTTGTAGATAATATGCAGCAGCTTCGTCAGCAGGGGGCTAATAGAGCCTTGCTTATATCCGCCACAGGTACAGGCAAAACATATGCCTCGGCTTTTGCGGTGCGGGATTTTGCTCCTGAACACATGCTGTTTCTAGTCCATCGAGAGCAAATAGCCAAGCAGGCTATGAAAAGCTACATAAATGTATTGGGAGCTAGAGCCAAGGAGGAAATGGGCCTGTTATCTGGTAATTCCAAGGATGCCTTTAATAAAAAATATGTATTTGCTACCATGCAAACCATGAGCAAAACAGACATCTTATTAAAATTTGGCCCCAATGCCTTTGATTTCATCGTCATTGATGAGGCCCATCATGGTGGCGCCAATAGCTATCAAAAGATTATTGACTATTTTCAGCCTAAAATGCTTTTGGGTATGACGGCCAGCCCAGATAGGTCTGATGGCTTTGATATTTACAAGCTTTTTGATTACAATATTGCCTATGAGATTAGACTGCAACAGGCTTTGGAGGAAGATTTTCTGTGTCCTTTCCATTATTTTGGTATAACAGATGCCTATGTAAATGATGAAAAATTGGAGGCAGAGAAATGGCAGGATGCTATGTCTGTTTTAACAGATGAGGGCCGTGTGGACTTTGTTTTAGATAAAATCCGTTTTTATGGCTATTCAGGGCATCGGGTAAAGGGCCTGATTTTTTGCAGCAGAAATCAGGAAGCAAGTATTCTGGCAGAACTTTTCTGCCAACGCATTAATCCGGATACTGATAAACCTTATAGAGCAGTTAGTATTGCTGGCCGTAATAGTCAGGAGGAAAGGGCTGCTGTAGTAAGACGTTTGGTGGATGATAGTCTGCCAGAGGATGAGCAGTTGGATTATATTTTTTCTGTAGATATATTCAATGAAGGTGTAGATATTCCTGAAATAAATCAGGTAATTATGCTAAGGCCAACGGAAAGTCCCATTGTTTTTGTGCAGCAGCTAGGTCGTGGCCTGCGCAAATATCAGGATAAGGAATATGTGGTGGTCTTGGATTTTATTGGCAATTATAGCAAAAACTTTCTGATACCTATTGCCTTGTCAGGAGATAGAAGCTACAACAAGGATAATATTCGCCGAGCCCTTATGGAGGGGAATAGGGTAATTCCTGGAGCCTCTACTATTCATTTTGACAAGATTGCCAAGCAGAGAATTTTTCAGTCTATAGATAACTCCAATATGGGTGAAATCAAGCTGATAAAGGAGAATTACCAGCGACTGAGAAATAAACTGGGGCGGATACCGGCTTTAGCTGACTTTGATGCTTATGGAGAAATGGATGTGGCTTGTATTTTCCGTGGCAAGCTAGGTTCCTATCATAATTTTCTTGTTAAGTATGAAAAGGAATATACCGTAAAGTTAAATGAGCTGGAGAGCAAATTTATAGAATTTATTTCCTGCAAGTTTGCCGAGGGTAAGCGCCCCCATGAGCTGGAGCTTTTGTCTATTTTGTTGTCAGGCAAAAATAATCCTTTAAGGGAATTGGAAAAATGCTTGCAGGATAAATATGCTATTTCCTTTAAGCAGAATACCTTGGTAAACATGATAAATATTATGACAGGGAATTTTGCTACTGGCAGTTCCAAGGGCACCTTTGCTGATTGTGTATTCTTAACTAATGAGCAAGAATCCTACGAAATTTCAGAGGGATTTGTCCAGTGCCTGCAAAATCCAGAGTTTAAGAAGATGATTCAGGAGCTGGTAGAATTTGGCCTAAAGAGGTATAATGCATATTATATGCCGGAAAAAGCAGATAGAGGCTTTAAGCTGTATCAAAAATATGATTATGAGGATGTCTGCCGGATTTTAGAATGGTCTCAAAATGTGGTTCCCTTAAATATTGGTGGCTATAAATATGATTCTGACACCAATACCTATCCAGTATTTATCAATTATGATAAGGCTGAGGATATTAGTGATACCATTGCCTATCACGATAGATTCCAGAATAATGCTCAGTTGATTGCCATTTCCAAGGGTAAGAGAACTATGGCATCTGAGGATGTGCGTAGATTTTTGGAAGCTGAGAGAAATAATACCCCAGTGGATCTTTTTGTGCGAAAAAATAAGGATGATAAAGAGGCAAAAAGCTTTTATTATCTTGGCAGAATGGCTGCAGGAAAGGGAGAGAATATTGTTATGGAATCCGGCAGTCAGGCGGTAGAAATTTTTTGGAATCTGGAGACTCCTGTGAGAGAGGATATCTATGAATATATTACCAGCGAGGTGCTATAGTTGAAGAAAATTGAGGTTGTGGCAGGAATTGTTTGCCGAGAGAATAAGATATTGGCTACCCAGCGGGGCTATGGTGAGTTCAAGGATGGCTGGGAATTTCCCGGTGGCAAGCTGGAGGCAGGAGAGACAAGGGTAGATGCCCTGAAAAGAGAGCTGCGGGAAGAGCTGGATATGGAGGTTGTTGTAGGGGATTTGCTGGAAACAGTGGAATATGATTATCCGCAGTTTCATTTAACCATGCACTGCTATCTCTGTCAGCTAGCTAAAGAGGAGTTTGTGCTCAAGGAACACGAAGCTGCAAGATGGCTGGAGAAAAATCAGCTGGATGAGGTGGATTGGCTCCCTGCTGATGAAGGTATTGTAGAAAAACTAAAGTCCATATTGGCATAGATTTTAGCAGATATTGGATAACAAAAAACAGCCTCTGATTGTTGTAGTCAGGGGCTGTTGTATTTTGCAGGAATTTTACTTTTTTAACTTTGTTTCATAGAGATTTTCAAAAAATTCGCAGGCATCCATAATGCAATCTGGGCAGGAGCGTAGAACTTTGCCAGTGCCAATGCCTTTCAGCTCATGACAGATAACAGAGCCATTGCGGTTTTTGAAGTTTTCCAGAATTTCCTTATTAAGTCCATAGGTTTTGGCCTTAGTGGTAGGATTTTCCAAATCGCCGCTGCTGTTCAAAAGGCCTACCAGAGCAAAAGCGCCGCTAATGGCGCCACAGGTTCCCTGCATATTGCCTCCGCCCAGACCAAAACCCTCTGTGATTCTAAAAAGCTGTTCTGGCTTCATATCCACCAAATCAGCATAGGTAAGAGCCACAGACTGAGCACAGTTATAGCCTTTGTTATGCATTTCTATAGCAATACTTTTTCTGCTTTCCATAATTTCCTCCTTGATACAAGCCAATTCAGAGTAGGTGATCATCCTTCTGCTTTTGACAAATAATACACATAGATATTATAGCATAATATGCCATAAGCGGGAAATATGATATAATAGACAATGTATTAAATAGTGGATGTTGGTGGTGATAGTATGCATGATATATTGATGAGTTTTGGTCAGCTGGCTTTGGCCTGCGTGCTGGGCGGCATGATTGGCTATGAGCGCCAGTCCAGGCGCAAGGCGGCAGGTTTGCGGACGAATATTTTGGTGTGTCTGGGCTCCTGTCTGATTATGATGATGTCCTTTAGTATTTACAAATCCGTTGAGGGAATGACCAATGCAGATCCTGCTCGCCTGGGTGCACAGGTTGTTAGCGGTATCGGTTTTCTAGGTGCTGGCGCCATTATGAAGGAAGGACTTAGCATTACAGGACTAACTACAGCGGCCTGCCTGTGGGTGGTGGCTGGTGTAGGCTTGGCTGTAGGAGCAGGTTTCTATGTGGAAGCTATTATGACTACGGTTTTGGTAGTGGTAACAGTAGGTACCCTGAGTCATTGGGAACTAAAATGGTCGACTAGAGCCAGCATCCTTAGAGTGTGTATTTATTCGGAAAATATTCCTGAGCAGCTGTCGATTATTAGCAGCTGTCTGGAAGAAATGGGGGTTGACATCAAATCCGTCAAAATCCGGGAGGAATATGATAAGAATAGCCGGGAGCAATGCATTATGCTGGTAATGGAGCTGACCTTGATTAATAGTGATCATATAAAAAATATTTGCATTACCAATGGCCTTCAATCTTTGCGGGGCATTAAGGGTGTAGAGGTTCGTTAAGAGAAAGGAAGCTTGGAAGTATGTTTGATAAAAATCACTTAATGGGAAATATTCATTTAAAGGCTGAGGCCACTGAGGATTTTGTACAGCGGATACAAAGAGAGCAGCCTGAGTTGGCAGAGGCTGTGGCTAAATTAAAGGAGCTGTTGCCAGAGGAGGTTTATCAGAGAGCCTTTAGTAATATCCAGACCTTTAACCGAAGAGGAGATAATCTTCTCATTGTTAGTGGAGGTATTTTACAGAGAAGCTTTTTGGAGCGGGATTGTATTCCTGCTCTGAAGGAAGCCCTGGGAGTAAAAAGAGTGCAGATTATAGGCTGAAATAAAAAATGCCGTTCTGGTAATCCAGAACGGCATTTTCTATTTTGGGGTTATCTACTTGACGGAGAGCAGTTCACAATAGTCTTTAATTTTAGATTGTCAACCTATTGGAAGGCAGTTTTTTGCTTTCATATAGATTGTGATCTGCTATTTCGTACAGTTCATCAAAGGTTTTGCCAGATTTGCCGTCATAGAGCACAGCACCAACGCTGACAGTAACTTTTCTATCTTTCAGCTGAGGTATATGGATGGAATCCAAAATAGTGAAGAATTTGGTTACCATTGATGATAACTGCAGTTTGCAATTGCAGTCAGTCAGGTAAAAGGCAAATTCATCACCTCCCAGTCGCAGGACAATATTTTCTGCCCCCATTGCTTCCGTTAGGCTATGGGCTACCATAATCAATACTTTGTCGCCAATACCATGACCATAGTTATCATTGATGCCCTTGAAGTCATCACAGTCCAAAATGCCAAAAGCACCAGATTGGTTGGCATTCAGCTGAGAAATAATCTTCCTTTCGCCACTGGCTCGATTCAGAATTCCTGTTAGGCCATCAGTTTCAGCCACCTTGCGCAAATGATTTTGCAGAACCTTTTCCTCTTCAATAATCTCATTTACATAAAGAACATGAGTTGGCTGACTACTCTGATTATACTGGGCTGGAACCAGATAGCTGCGCATCCAGCCAAGGCTTTCAGATTCATATTCCATAGTAATATATGGCTTATCCTGTAGTCGATAGGAGAGGGAATCAATATCCATAAAGCCTTCCAGAAGCTTTTGATACTTTGGCTTGACCTCTGAATGAATGTATACATCCATAGAATCCGTCATTTGACGGCTGCTGATAAAGATACCCTGCATAACACGATTGCTTTTAATCTCAGTAAATTTGCGCTGGTTAATATCAATATAATAGCAGCTGCTAAAGATGGATTGCAGTCCTTGTACAATGCTGTTAAACTCCATCAGCTCCATATAAGCTGTTTCCAGAGACTGATGCTTTAATTCCAGCTCTGCCTGCTGTTCCTCCAAAAGGGCAGAGGCTTGCTGAGCTTCCTCTTGAGCCTGTAGGAGAAGCCGCTGGTTTTCATATTCCTTTTTGCGAATGTTAGTAATATCAGTGCCAATAGCAGTCATTACAACATGGCAATCCTCTGGGTTTACAGACATGAGAGCTGTAATACGATGATAGGTGTCAGTTTTGGTATGATGGAATTCAATCTCGCAGTTTGTAATGCCACGATAAAAATCATTTAAAAGGGTATCACAATTCCAATCATAATTATGCCGGCCGTTGTAGCTGATAAACTCCAGTCCTAACAAATCCTTGGCGCGCTGGATGAAGGTATCATATTTGCAAGGAACAGGAATCCGTTCTGTCTCAAGAAGCTTTAAATAACCATTGCTGGCAAAATCATCTACAATCATGCCATCGGTTAAATCCACATGGTAAATATAGTCAGCAAAACGCCGCAGTGTTTCCTCCACAGCATCCAAACGGTGGCTGACAGAGTAGGCCTTATCTGCTAATTTCTGGCTATTCAGAGCCTGCCGAGTAACATCAGTAACTACAGCAATAACTACATTATGTCCATCACTAAGCAATACATTTTTATAGGAAATATTCACATAATAGATTTTGCCGTCAGTATGAGTGATGGAGCACTCTACCTCCTCAGTAGCACCGGAACCAGCCATAACTGGCATCTCGCTAATAGGTGGAGTATCGTCCATAAGATGAATCTTGTCTCTAAGATTCTGCAAGGTTAGTTTGGGAAATTCATCCTCGGTAAGCTCATAAAGCGACAAGGCAATATCATTCATATACAAAAGGGCAAAGGTTTTGCAATCATAAACAATTAACCCTGCCTGCTGCATTTGCAGCATTTCATGATACATGCTGTTTCGAGCCAAAGCATTTTGCAAATCGTCTGCCAGCTCATAAAGAGAATCTCGGCTTTCTAGCAGTTCCTTGTTGAGATTAGCCAATTCCTGATTTTGGATCAACAGCTCTCGATTGCGCTGTTCAATAGCCAGATTTTGCTTATCATTTTTATTTTGCAAATGACAAATAAGATCATATCTAGCCTGATCAGCGGCATGCTCTACAGTAATATCTCGACCAGAAATTACTGCATGATGGGGAAGTCCCTCCAAGGTATCTATCAAGGTGACAGATATTCTAAACCATCTTTTGGCATTTTCACTGTATAAAGGAACCTCTAAGGAAAATTCAGTTTCATGGCGATTCAAATGATTACGAATGTACTCAGGAGACAGCTTAAGCCGCAATACTGCTTGGTAGCTAGCAGGAATAAACCTCGCAATAAACCGTTCAATTGCTACACTGTAAGATCCATCTGTTGGAAGTGACGGAGGCATTTTGTCAGCCTTGCGAACCGTATGAAACCAATCATGCTGTACATCCACATAAAAAGCAGCCACAGCCGAATGAAAAAGAGCTTTGACTGTAGCCTCTACATATTTATTAAAGTTTTCCGCTTCATTCCATCTATTCACAATATTACTCCTAAAAGCCTTGTATCTGTTAAACATAAACGCGATACATCCTCTTTGCATGAGTTTCACAAAATCGATATAAAATCATGCAACATATCACTTCGTTTCTGTAACAAAATAAGTCTTATCTCGTTGTAAATCTCACTAATTATTGATTGTATCATATAGTTGTCAAGTATGCAAGATATAGGTTCAAAACGAATAGGTAAAAAATCCTATTATTTGTAAATTATATAGAAATATTACAATTTAGTCAATTAAAATGCTATAATAGAAAAATCTAAAAGATAAAAAGATATATAAAAGGGATTTGGAGAGATATTTTATGGAAATTCAAATGCATGCATTGACAGGCATGCCACAGCAGAGGGGCTATCTTGACTTGGTAGATGATTGTTTGGGGAAGCACCCTCAGGAAAGCTTTTGTATGCTTACAACGGATATAGAGCACTTTAGCTATTTTAATAAGTGGTATGGCCGTTTAGATGGTGATAGACTTTTGTCGGATATAGCCAGTTTTTTGAAAAGATTAGCCAATGAAGAGGAAATGATAATCGGCTACATGGGAGCAGATAGATTTTCAGCATTTTTCAAAATCAATCCTAATTTAACAGAAAGAATACGCCAGGGGATAATTAGTATTCTTCAGAAAGTCAAGGATAATGAGGTGTTTCGGCCAATTTTTGGCGGTTTCGTTTGGCGCCCAGAAATGCGGGTCAAGTCCATAGATTTGTTTGATTATACTATTAATGCTATCCAGCAGGCCGTAGGCAATCTTAAGAGCTCTATTTTTTGGTTTGATGAGGACATGGCTCGACAGCTTATGGAAGAAATGGAGCTGATGCCAAAGGTTACCTATGGTATGGAAAATGGCCAATTTACCTTCTTCCTTCAGCCTAAATGCCAGCTGCGTGATGGCCGTATTGTGGGGGCAGAGGCTTTGATGCGCTGGATAAGCTCCACAGGTGAGGTTATTAGCCCGGACCGTTTTATACCAGCCCTGGAAAAGAATGGCTATATTATTCAGCTGGATAAATATATTTGGGAGAAAACCTGCCAGGTGTTAAGAAGATGGCTGGATCAGGGGCGTAGGGTGCTGCCTGTTTCTGTGAATATTTCCCGGGTGGATATACGGGAAATGGATGTGGTGGCAGTATTTGACAGATTGCTGAAGGAATATAGGATACCTGTCAATTATTTGGAGGTAGAAATTACCGAAAGCGCCTATGTGGAAAACGAGGCCATTATCAAGGAAGCAGAGCGAGGCCTACGGGAATTGGGTTTGAAGATTCTTATTGACGATTTTGGCAGTGGCTATTCTTCCTTGAATATGCTGAAAGATATTCAGGCAGATATATTGAAGCTGGATATGCAATTCCTGGATATGGATGAAAATAATTTTGACAAGGGGAGAAATATTGTCAGCTCTGTGATAGCTATGGCCAATCAAATAGATTTACCGGTTATTGCGGAGGGAGTGGAGAATCTGGAGCAAAGTGAAATGCTCTCTGCTCTTGGCTGTGGTTTTGCTCAGGGGTATTATTTCTATCGTCCTATGTCAATCAACCAATATGAGATTTTGCTGGAAGATGAAAACAATGTAGCTATGCCCAATATAGTTAATCGTAAATCCGGCTCCTCCTATCTGCGGGATTTGGCCCAGTATTTTGCCGTGGTGGCCGAGGTAAATCCTTTCACAGGTGAATATCACTTTATCCATCATGATGCATCCTTCAAATTTGCTACCAATTTAAGACCAGATACTATTTCTGAATATATAGACAGCTGTGTGCAGAATGGCAACGTACATCCAGATGATGTGCCAGGCTATGTGCGCCGGACAGGTTTGGAATTTATTCGTGCGAGATTGCTGAGCAGAAGTCTTAGGATTTTGTATGATGTGCGTTTCAAGAAAAATGGTGTGTACAAATGGTATACCTTTGAATGTCAGCAGCCTAAAAATTTCTCTATGGAGGAGCCTTGGGTGCTATTTACCTGGAAGCTGGCCCATACAGATGCTTCTGACAAGATTGATGCTGTGACCTTGATGCATCGTACCTTTAGAGCTGTTCTTAAGGTAAATATGAGAACTGGTGCCTTTGATATAATGCACAAGCATCCAGATGCTCCGTCGGCATTATATCGTTATTCCAAAAATATTATGGATTTTTTCCAAAAGGCGATTAATGAATATGTTCATCCAGAGGATAGGGTGAAATATACCTGGTTTGTGAAGCCGGAACGAATTGTGAGATACTTTCAGGAAAACGAAGCTCCTTTGCGGCTAAAGATACGTTGTCGTCGCCATGACAAGTGGATTTGCACGGTGGCGGAGATTTATCGAAGCATTGAATATTCAACCATAAAGCCTGTGGTTTTGGTAACCTTGTTAGACTGCCGTACAGATAGTGATTTTCGAGAGCATTAAGTAATATATCCCCCAAATGCAAAATTATACTTTACAAATGTCTTTCAATATAATATACTTTCGTAGGTCGTTTGCAGGTAATCCTATTTAAATGTGCAGAAGCATTTTCTAGGAGGATTCAGCAGGCACAGGTAATCATATTGGTCAGATAGGTGTGAATTTTAATGAAGAGAGAGGATTTGGGGCAGCTTCGTCAGTCCAAGGGGTATAGCATGGATATGATGGCAGAATTTCTAGGGGGGACTCTGGAGGAATACGCAGAGTTGGAATTTGGTTTGCGGCAGCCTACTTCCCAAGAGGCTTTGGTTTTGTCATCTGTATTTACAACTGTAAATAAATCTATTGCAATTTAATATACTTGCTGTTATAATAGTCGTTGCAACCCCATGTTGTGGCGGCTGTTTTTTTTAAGACAGCTGTTGAACATGCTTTCAGAAAGGGGGCTGAAACATGATAGGAGCTATCCTAAATGCTATCAGGCGGCAGTGTGCTTTCTCTGCTGATATGATGGCAGCAGCCCTCTGTCTGCAGCGACAGGACTATGATGATCTGGAGCTAGACAGACGGATGGCCACCACCGAGGAACGCATGCTTATTGAGAGTATGTGTGCTAATCTCTGCATTGCCTATTAAGGGATAGGGAGATAATGCAAAAAACTGGACGCAATAGAGTTGGTATGAGGACATACGGCACTGTTTGCGTCCTTTTTTTGCAATTAATCCCAATATCTGTGCAAATCTATTGCAAAATTAGTGATATTGTTGTAAAATGTAGAGTACGCAAAAAATGATATTTTATCCGAGAGGAGTTTTTACATGCTGGATATTAATGATACCAAAATGAAATACGAGGATAACCCGGAGAATAAGAATCATGCAACCTGTACCTGTGAGCCATTGGATCGTGGTTATGGCACTACTATTGGCAGCAGCTTGAAGCGGATTCTTCTGTCCTCTATTCAGGGTGCTGCTGTAGTGGCAGTTCGTTTTAATGGCGCGGATTCCATGGAGGATCAGCTTGAGGGTGTAAAGGACAGCATACAGGATATTGTTCTTCGTCTCCGTGAACTGAGCATTAAGCCTGTAGAGGCTCCGATCAAGGCTGTTGTTAATGTAGAAGCTGGGGCTGAGGATACTCAGGTTACTGTGGCTGATATCACCTGTGAGGATCAGGAGCAGGAACTGGAGATTCTGGAGCCTGAAACCTGCTTGGCTACCGTTAAGGCCGGTGGTAAGCTGGAGATGGAGCTCTATATTGAGAGTGGCTATGGCTATGTTTCTGCTGAGAAGAATATTTCTGCACCAGAGGGAACAATTGCATTGGATTGTGTATATTCTCCTCTGCGCCGTGTAGAGTACAAGGTACAGAATACTCGTGTAGGTAATACTACTGACTATGATAGATTGATTGTTGAACTGGAAACTGATGGTACTATCAGCGCAGCAGATGCTTTGAGAGAATCTGCCAGCCTGATGATTGATTCCCTGATTCCTATGTGGGAGCTGGCTGATACTGAGATTGAGGAGCCAAATCCAGAACTGAACAATGTGATTTATCAGACTGGCAATGAGGATGATGAAGCAGCAGATGCCAGCGGCAGAGCCGATGTTTTGGACCGTCCTATTGAGGATTTGGAGCTGAATGTGCGTCCTGCTAACTGCATGAAGCGGGCAGGTATTGTTACCATTGGAGATTTGATTCAGAAAACTGATGAGGAAGTTAAGACTCTCCGTAATCTTGGTTCCAAGTCCTTTGATGAGATTGTTGATAAGCTGGCTGAGCGTGGCTTGAAGCTGAAGAAGGCTGAGTAAATACCTCTGCGAGAGAAGGTTAAAAGATGCATATAGCCTGCCTGGACACAGAGTCCACAAGTACAGGAAGATACAATGAAATACTGGAGCTGGCCATTTACAGTGCCAGAGGTGAGCTGGTGCTTAATAGCCTTTATAAGCCAAAGAGGAATAGGCGCTGGCCTCATTCTGAGAAGGTACATGGTATTAGCCCGGATATGGTACAGGACAAGCCGCATTTTCAGGATTGCCTGCGCAAGATTCAGAAAATCTTTGATCGATGTCAGATGATATTAGGTTTTGCTCTAGATAATGATGTTCGCATTCTGGAGCAGTCTGGTATTAAGGGCCTTACACCAGAGCGTTGTCTGGATGTGCGGGAGCTTTTCTGGGGCGTGTATCGTGATGAACTCCAAATGGATTTTTATCATGTACCTAGCCTGATAAAATGTGCAGAGTTTTGTGGTTATGTATGGGAGGAAGGCTCGGCTCATTCTGCAGCAGCAGATGCCAAGGCTACTCTTTACTGCTACGAAGTTTTAATGCGCAAGTTTATCACTCTGTATAACTTGTGTCCTCTTTCTGAGGAACAGGCTCGCCTTACGGATGAGCAGATTTATGCAGGCTGGGAATATCTCCACAAGATGGTGGCAGAAGAAATGCATCGCCGCATGGTAGAAAAGGCTAAGGGGTGGCTTTATCTTATAGATACACCAGAGGGGACACTGATGGTGGCTCGCCGCAAGCCTTATAATACCCATCGTCATGAGGAGGAAAGAGAAAGCAGCAGTCAGGATGATCATCAATCCCAAGGAGAGTCTTCTGCTCAGCAGATGGCTAATGGTGGACGCTCTGGCCACGGTCATGTAGTGGCAGAGATTCAGCTGGCTGATTTTTCCAAGGGGTATGAGGAATTGTTTGAGCATTTCCGCTCCCGCCAACTGCCTCACAGCAATGGAGAGAAGTATTATTATCATTTAAAGCCTGAGGATATAGACTATTTCAACAGTTATAGTAATGTCTTTGAAGGTTGATATAGAATATTGCTTCTGTGATTTAGAAAAAATTTGACAATTTGATTTTATAGTGCTATCATAGCATTACAAAATATTTATACTCTGGAATCCTGCCTTTGTGGCAGTCGATTTCCCTTTACAGGGGGATGTAAAGGTTTCGACGGGGGTGGCTGGAGTATGGATAGCGAGCCGGGGGGTCACCTAGCCCCGTTAGTAAGGTGAAAACGCTTTAAATATAAAAGCAAACGAAAACTACGCTTTAGCAGCTTGATGCTAACCCCTGTATTCTTAGCTCCCGCCTGAGAGTATAAGGGGCTAATTGCGGGATACCTGATGTCTGACTCCTGGAGGACTGAAGGGGAAATTTTTCCAGGATGGAATGGACGGCGGTTGTCTGTGTCTGCCTAGATTCGAGATTTAAACATTGACTGCGCTCGGAGAAGTCTATATGACAACGCTTTCGGACAGGAGTTCGATTCTCCTCATCTCCACCAGTATTAAGCACGAAAATGAACAATATCGTGTTTTATATAGATAGCCTGATTGGTTTTTGTAACCGGTCAGGCTATTTTCGTGTTAATAGAGGTGACATTTTTTTGTTAGGAAGATTTTTGTCAATAAGTGGTTTTTCTGATATAATACAGAATGGATGTTTAAAACGAAAAGATGTGGGTGAGAGAATTGCAAAAAAAACGAACTGTGAGCTCCAAGAGCCGTAGTACAAATAATAAAAGAAAAACTGTTGTTAAAGGAGCAGGGACAGCTGCTCCAGAGGTGAAGAAGGATCCTTCCCTGCGGAACTATGAGCTGATGGGCATAGTTCTGACAGCCGTGGGTATTATCTGTCTTTGTGGTATTGTAGGCTTGAATGTAGGCTTTGTAGGTCTTAAGGCGGCCAAGTTCCTGCAGTATTTCTTTGGTATAGGAGCCATGCCGGCTGCTGCAGTATTTTTAGGGCTGGGTGGTTATTATATTATGAAGCATACCAAGCTCCATTGGAATACCCGTATGGTAGGAGGAATTTTATTTTATACCTGTGGCTTGGGAATGTATCATCACTGGGTGGTTAAGGAAGGTGCTGAGATTCTGCCAGAAAGTCTGGTGGATGGAGGCGGATTGCTGGGAGGCATCCTTACGCTGATTCTTCATAAGGTAGTAGGTACTGATGGCACACCGGTGCTGCTGGGAGCAGGACTTCTAGGTAGTGCTCTGGTGGTAACTACCTGGTCCTTAGCTAAGGGAATCCTTACCACCAAGGAAAAGGCAGAGCAGGGGGCACAGGTGGCCAAAAAGGCTACGGTGGTGGCTTACGATAAAACCCTTGAAGTAGGAACTAAGGCCAAGGAGCAGGTACAGGAATATGTGCAGGAGCATGTTCAGGAATATGTGCAAGAGCAAGTACAGAATGTAGGTGAAAAACTGCAAAAACTAAAAGGAAGGGAGTTCCTTAGTCGTTACGAGGAGGAATCTGCCTTCTTGAATCGGGAACTATCAGAGAAGCAGAAAGATGCTTCTCTGCCAGGAAGCAGGGTAGCAGAGAAGCCAGGCAAATTGGCTCAGATGCCAAATAAGATTGTTCAGGAGCCGAAGGCTACAGGGAATAATCTGGTGGATGCCAATCCAGTGGCAGCCAATTTCTTTGGGGCAGAATTTGCCAGTGATGTGGAGCCGGAAGATCAGGTGCCAAGTCTGGCTAGTCAGCTGGGGATTTCGGAGGAAGAGCTTCATCCAGAGCGGGAACAGTCGGAAGCTTCTAATTTAGAGAAAGATTCTGCTGTGGACAATGCTTCTGTTGACAGTTCACGCCATGATGCTATTAAGTTTTTTGATGATATTGTGGAATTGGATTTATCAGCTCCTATTGGTCAAGAGAAAACAGAAGCCGTAGAGGCAGAGCCAGAGTTTGATACTACAGTAGAGGATACTACAGTGGAGAATGCTACAGATGAGGATTTAGATTGGGACAGTCTCCAGCTGCAGCAGCCGGAAGATGATATTGAAGCTGAGGCATACGACTATGGCCTAGATGATATGGATATTAGCTATAGTCAGGATAGTGTGGATATAACAGAGAATGTACCAGATGATAGTGGAGAAATTGAGGAGCCAGCAGTTCAGGAACTTCCAAAGCCAGCAGTCAGCACGTCTGTGGCTAACACTGTTAGTAATACTGCCAGCGCTGCTGCTGTGGGCAATTTGTCCAAGACTTCCATAGAGATTCAGCCTCCACCTCCGCCATATATTTTGCCATCTCTTCATCTTTTATCCAAAAAAGTTAAGGTAATGAGTGAAACTCTGAATCAGGAAATTGCAGCCAATGCTCGTATTCTGGGTGAAACCTTGGCTAACTTCAAGGTGAAGGCTTCTATCCTCAATGCCTGTCATGGCCCTGCTGTTACTCGTTACGAGGTAAAGCCTGCCCCTGGTGTTAAGGTAAGCAAGATTACGGGGCTGGCTGATGATATTGCTTTGAATATGGCGGCCTCGGCAGTGCGTATTGAGCAGATTCCAGGTAAGGCAGCTATTGGTATTGAGGTGCCTAATCAGGAACTGGAAAGCGTTCAGCTGCGGGAGGTGCTGGAAAATCCAGCCTTTGCTGCGGCCAAATCCCGTTTGACAGTTGGTTTGGGCAAGGATATTAGCGGTCAGGCTATTTTTGCAGATTTGGCCAAAATGCCACATCTTTTGGTGGCAGGTGCCACTGGCTCTGGTAAATCTGTATGTATTAATACCCTTATTACCAGTATCCTGTTCAAGGCCAAGCCTACAGAAGTCAAATTCATTCTTATAGATCCTAAGATGGTAGAGCTGTCTGTGTACAATGATATTCCTCATTTGATGGTTCCTGTGGTAACAGATGCCAAAAAAGCTGCTTCGGTATTGAACTGGGCTGTACAGGAAATGGAAAAGCGTTATGGACTGATTGCTCAGGCCGGGGTGCGCAACATGGATGGCTACAATAAGCAGTTTGAGGAGGAACCTGAGAAGAAATTGCCTTCCATCGTAATTATTATTGATGAGTTGGCTGATTTGATGATGGTGGCTCCCCATGATGTTGAAGATGCTATCTGCCGTATTGCCCAAAAGGCTAGAGCTGCCGGTATTTATTTGGTGTTGGCTACTCAGCGGCCATCTGTTAATGTTATTACAGGTGTTATCAAGGCCAATATTCCTTCTCGTATTTCCTTTGCTGTTACCTCTCAGATTGATTCCCGTACTATATTGGATGCATCTGGTGCAGAAAAGCTGTTGGGCAAGGGTGATATGCTGTTCAAGCCACAGGAAGCCAACAAGGCTACCCGTATTCAGGGCGCCTTTGTTAGTGATAAAGAGGTGGAGCTGTTGGTAGAATATATTAAGAGCCAGGGACACAAGGCTGAGGCCAATCAGGAGATTATTGATTTTACCAACAAGGCTGCTGAGGCGGAGAACGAGCTAGAGGAAGATAAGCCAACCAAGACAAAGATGGATAGTCTTTTGCGGGAGGCTGTGGAGCTGGTTATGTCCAGCAACAATGCCTCTGCTTCCAGCTTCCAGCGTCGTTATCATATTGGTTATAGCCGAGCTGGCAGACTATTGGATACGATGGAACAGCTTGGCATTGTGGGCCCTCCTCAGGGCAGTAAGCCAAGGGATATATTGGTAACAGAGGCACAGGCCTTTGAGATTATGGATAATTATGAAAGCCAATAAAATTTGGCTATGCTGAGAAATGGTATGAGCGTAAAGAGTTGTAGAATTGCAGGAGGTAGTAAGGCGATGGAAACAAAAGGTTTGATTATGGTTCATACCGGTGATGGCAAGGGAAAAACTACGGCGGCTCTTGGCTTGGCACTTAGGGCCTGGGGTAGTGGCCTACGGGTTATGATTTTGCAATTTATTAAGGGTGGCTGGAAATATGGAGAGTTGGAGGCTATCGCTAAGCTGGGAGAAATCAATGGCAGGATTGAAATTCGCCCTATGGGGTTGGGGCTTATGTCTAAAAGCGAGGCAGAGAAACAACAGCATATTGAGGCTGCCCACAAGGCCATGCTGGAGGCAGAAAAGATAATCACATCTGGTGAATATGATTTGGTGATTCTGGATGAAATAAATTATGCTGTCAAATTTGGCTTAATTGAAATTGATGATGTATTGGACTTGCTGGATAAGAAGCCGGCTCAGGAGCATATATTGCTAACAGGCCGGGATGCTCAGCCCGAGTTGATAGACAGAGCGGATCTGGTAACAGAAATGAAGCTGATTAAGCATCCTTTCCAGCAGGGAATCAAGGCTCAGCGGGGCATAGAGTTCTAAGGCAATGGTATATTATCGTCTTGTCACAACTATTGTATATGTGATAGAATAACAAAAAACACGCTGTTGATTTTGAAAGAAAAAATCAGTAGCGTGTTTTTGTTGCACTGTGTAGTTGAAGCACTACTATTTATTCATAATGGCATCAATAGATTTGATACAGGCATTACGGAAGCCTTGCTCTTCCAGAGCGGTGACACCTCGAATGGTAGTACCAGCAGGGGAGCAGACATTGTCCTTTAGCTGGCCAGGATGCTGGCCAGAAACCAGCTGCAGCTTGGCAGAACCAAGGATCATCTGAGAAATAAGACCGTAGGCATCCTGGCGCTGGAGACCGTATTTCACAGCAGCATCTCCATAGGCCTCAATCATGAGATCTACAAAGGCAGGGCCGCAACCGGTTACAGTGCCACCGATTCCCATTAATCTGGAGGGCAGCTCCTTTACTAGACCAACAGAGCGGAACAACTCCACAATCTGCTCATGCTCCTCTGAAGTAAGGGTGTTTTCCTCCTCAAAAAGCAGGACGCCTTCCCCTACCATAGCAGGGGTATTTGGCATAATGAATTGCAATCTGGTGTTGGTAGTGATAAACTGACGATACTTGGCAATATCCCAGGCGGCGGCAATGGAAATCAAAGCCTTGTCCTCTAGAGCATCACCTAGCTCATTGATAACGGCTTCAATCTGATAAGGCTTGCAGGCCATGACCAGTGTATCAACACTCTGGGCCAAGTCCTTCAAGGTTGCTACTGGCGTAAAGCCAATAGTTTTAGCATTTTTCTGCAATTTTTCCTGATGGGGGGCATAGGCATAAACATTTTCCTTGGCAATAGCCTTGGCATTGATGAAGCCCATAGCCAGGGCCTGGGCCATGTTACCCATACCGATAAATCCCAGTTTTTTCATATAAGCGGAACCCACTGTATTTGCTTCCTGTCAAGGGATAAGCACAGCGATTCCTTCGCTCCTTTCAAGAGTAAGGTGGGTTGATGTAGCAAAATACGATTGTATTTGCCCAAAGGATATTATAACATAGTTGGAAATTTTTTTCGAGGTGTGAATAATGGCAAAGAGTAAAAATATTGATATGCTTCACGGTTCCCTGTGGGACAAAATGGTGATTTTTGCCCTGCCGCTGGCTTTGACAGGTATGCTGCAGCAACTGTACAATGCAGCTGATGTGGCGGTGCTAGGAAAGTTTGTGGGGACTACGGCAATGGCTGCTGTAGGCAATAATATTGCCATTATTGGCATTATAGTGAATTTGTTTTTGGGATTATCCCTTGGCGGCAATGTAATCATTGCCAGATTTATTGGTGCCAAGCAAAGAGAACGGGCTCAGGCGGCCTTACATACAGCCTTCGTTTTAGCGTTGATTATTGGCTTTTCTATGGCAATTCTTGGCCAAGTTGCAGCAGGAGCTATTATCGAATGGCTGCAGGTTCCCTCTGAGGTAGAGGAGATGGCAGAAACCTATCTTCGAGTATATCTTTTGGGTATGCCTCTCTTGGCCCTGTATAATTTTCAGTCGGCCATTTTTAGAGCTCAGGGAGATACGCGAACACCTTTGATGGCTCTCATGGTGTCCAGTATGTCTAATGTGATTATGGATTTGCTTTTTGTCCAGCTGGGCTTAGGAGTGGCTGGCGTGGCCTTAGCTACGGATTTATCCAATGGTATTAGTTCTGGTATTTTATGTTGGAAGCTGCTTCATGCCAAAGAGGGACTTCGGTTACAGCTAAGCAAGTTGCGTCCAGAAAGGGTGCTGTTGAAAAATATTATTAAAATAGGTTTGCCAGCAGGCATTCAGGGTATGGTTTTCTCTGTATCTAATATTTTGATTCAGGCAGCTATTAACAGCCTGGGGCCTGATGCTATGGCAGCCTCGGCAGCAGCCTTTACCATTGAAATTAACGTTTATTGCTTCTTAAATGCTTTTGCTCAGGCCACTACCACCTTTGTTAGCCAAAACTACGGCGCGGGGAATATGGCTAGATGCCTGATGGTAACCAAACGGGGGATGATGCTGGCTCTCGGCTCTACTATAGGCATGGCGGCTCTGGTGCTGCTGTTGTCACAGCAGCTTTTGGGATTCTTCAATCCAGATGTAAATGTTATAGCCCTGGGTACTGTTCGGTTGTGGTATATTGTGGCACCAGAATTTTTGCAGGTATTTATTGATGTATTTTCGGGCGCTCTGCGAGGCTACGGCTATTCTCTGGGGCCTGCTATACTGACTTTGGTGGGAATTTGTGGCGTGCGGATAATTTGGCTGTATAGCGTATTTGCGGTATATTCCACCTATGATGTACTTATGGCCTGCTATTCCATTAGCTGGTTGGTAACGGGAGCTATGATCGTAGGGCTGTATCTCCGCTATAGAGGAAAAATTCTTGGAAATAACGCTAAATAAAATAAAAAACCCGCTTGAACCGAAATTCAAGCGGGCAAGGGGTAAAAAGAAGCCGGGCAGGCCTAATGGTCTGGTACCGGTTTCTTTTCGATCCTTTTGGGCGCATCAGAAGGCTGCGTCTAAGCCACCCTCGATACGTTTGTCAGCTGCGGTGGAAATATGATTTGGCTCCAAATGATACTTCTGCACTGCTACCGGAGTGGTAGGGCGAAGTTTAGCACCTACCTTTTCCAAATAAGCACGGAGAATCCAAGGCTTATCGGAAATCATGCCATCCACACCCATAGTGTAAAGCATTTCCATGTCAGAAACATTGTTAACAGTCCAAGGAACCACCTTCATGCCATAGGAATGAGCCAGATCTACATCATCCTTGCAAAGCTCGGTGTAATATGGAGATACTACATCAGCGCCAATAGCATGGGCTGCCTTTACAGCATTGCCCTGGAAGTCCTTAATATCCAAGCCTCCCAGATATGGAGACTTTTCTTTTTCCCATGCTCTCAGGTACTCACTGTCACGGCCCCAGGAAGGCTGCTGGCAGTAGAGGGCAGACAAAGAGATATTAGGATTCTGCTTCTTCATCTCAATCAAGGTACTCCAGTCAAAGGACTGGAGAATTACGTTGTTTTCCATACCGTATTTCTTAACCAATCTATTGAACTCAGCAATAAACTTCTTGGTATTGGCATTGTTCTTGTGGTTAGGCTGAATTGGATCAGGGTAGGATTTTGCCTCGATATTCAGCAAAATATCGGTTTTGCCGGAATCCTTAACCAGCTGGAATACTTCCTCCAGAGTTGGGACCTGAGCGTGGGCTGGTACTACCTGAGATTCACCGTGAATGCCGTAGTATTTGGTAGTAGGATTAATAGCGCTTACATCATATTTTCTCACCTGCTCCAAGGTCATGGTACGAATATCGTACTCATTGCTATTGCCAACGTATTTGCCAGAAGCATCTCTAGTCAAATCCAGATTGAGTACAGCGTTGTGGCTCATAACAATATGGCCATCCTTGGTGTACTGCATATCGCACTCAATGGAGGTTGCTCCCATTTCAATGGCATATGCATAGGCGTAAAGAGTGTTCTCTGGCCTAGCTGCACGACCACCTCTATGTGGTTCAAAGTCAAAATAGGTGTCTAAATCAGCCTTGGCCATAGCCTGCTGTGGTGCTACTGCTCCCTGCAGTCCCATACCCAGCACACCTGCTGCTAATCCTAAAACAATTGCTTTCTTGGTAAACTTTCTCATTATTAGTGCCTCCCATTTATTATTTTTTGTCAATCCCTGCTTGCAATATAACCGATTTTTAGGACCAAGTCAATACAGAATAATCTGCCCCAAAATCAATATTTTTCTTCTGTAAGAATAATTTGAAGGTACCTTAGCAAGGGAAATGTAGATGCTATATGAGTGGTTTGAGCAAAAGTAGCAAATGGCAAAATTTTTTTCTGACAAGCTGTAAGAAAAAAATTCAAAAAATAGATAAAATCCTACAGCTAACTACAATAAATTCCTACAAAGTTTCTTGCTTTTTAGGAAGAAATATAATAACATAAAATACGAATGAATGTGTCAATCAACAGAATGGATTTAGCCTGTTGTTATCGCTGATTATGTCTGTTGATGTGAAAGGATAGATTATGCTGGATTTTGAAAAGCTTGACAATCTGTATACCAAGGCTTTTGCCATGCGGAAGAAAAAGCATTGGTTAAGCCTGCCTTGGGATTTTTTGATAGGAATAAAGACCAAACATCATGGTATGTGGTATGGACTGCCTGTTATAAACACTGATGATGATGCTATTGGCTTTGCCATTTACGATAAGGCATATGGCTTGCCTGTGGTTCGCTATATGTTGGATGAAGGTTTGATGGATAATAGTTCGGATTATGAATGCGAAAGCTTTTTAAATCAGCAGAATGTTTATTATTTTACCTTTGTAAACAAATCTGAGTTGAGGCATTGGAAAGAAGCAGAGTGGATTCAGGGTTATTGTGATAAGCATGGGCTGAAATGCCGTGGCAGAAGATGTTATCCACTCTTTCATCATCTTGAGCCAGGCTTTTATACCAGAGATTTGAATAGTGTGGAGGAAATATCCGCCTGTGAAACCTTTGTGAAAGCTCTGGATGAGCTGGATAGAATGCTAGAGGCAGGGGAATTGCTGCCACAGCAGGGACAGTGCGGTAAAAAAATAAAAGAAAAGATAACTCTCCCTGTATTGCTGGAGCAGGCTAATTGCAGTTGGCAGCTAGGCAAGGAAAATCTACCTCCTGCTGGTACTTTGAACTGGCCTCGTTTGCTGCCTAATGATTTTGATACTGTCCGCATGAAACGATTCCCTAAAAATGGCAGTATTTGGCAGTTGGAAAAATTCACACACGAGATGAATAGGATGACCTACAATGTTGGTGGCCGGGTAGAAGAATTGCTTCGAGAGGGTGCCGGTATATATGTAGATGCTCTGATTATCTACGATGAAGCTATGGGCCATATTATGTTTATGGACAATTTCTTCATGCGGGTTGAAGGTCAAAATGCCATTATGAGCTTTATGACAGAGGCTATGGAGAAGGATGGCCGTCCTATGAAGATTGTGGTGGGCTCCGAGGAATCCTACGAATTTATGAAAGTGTTCTGTCAAAAGCTGGATATTCAATTAGTATTGGATGAAGTACCACAGCTGATAACAATGAGAGAAAATGTGCTGGCAGGCCGTAATCCTGTAGAGAATTTCGATGATGAGGAATGGGAACCTACGGATCCTAGAGCAGATTGGGGCTGCAGCAGCGGTTATATGCCGGATATAGAAGACAAGGCGGCTAAAAAAAATAAAGGCAAAAAAGCAAAGCAGAATAGTAGCATGATTAAAAATGACAAGGACATGAGCAAGCTGCTTATGCTTATTGGAGATTTTTTGCATGCTCAGCTTTCTGCCACTACAAATGAAAAACAAAAGGCAGAGAAAACCCTCAATGCCTTTTTGGATAAATGTACCAAAGCTCATTATCTGACCAAGATGGATGAAACCATGCTGGAGGTTCTCTTGAATCTGGCTATGACATCTCCTATGGACAGTAAGCTGTTTCGTAGCATTGTAGGGGAATACCAGCGACGATTAGGAACAGGCACAGCAGGTTTTTTGGCTATTGTCAGTGATGAGGATGTTTAAAATTTTTATTTATTAGGGAACTATGGCCTTGCAATTTTTCACATAATTTTATTTCCAGCTAATTTGTTAGGGCTTGGTACTAGGAATTTTTGTGTGGCTATGGTAAAATAGAATTGATTTTTAATTCACAAGGTTATATTGTTGATGTTCTACGAAGGGAAAGTGATTAAAACATGAAGGTATCTATCATTATGGGCAGCGACTCCGACTGGCCTATTCTGAAGCCTGCTTATGAACTTTTAAAGAAATTCGACATTGAGGCAGAGGTTATTGTAGCTTCCGCTCATCGCACTCCTGCCAGAGTAAAGGAAATCGTTACCACTGCTCCTGAGCGTGGTGTATGCGCCTTTATTTCTGCTGCTGGGGCAGCTGCCCATCTGGGAGGCGTTATTGCCAGCTACACAACTCTGCCTGTTATAGGTGTACCTATTAATGCAACCGCACTCAACGGCATGGATGCCCTGCTGAGCACTGTACAGATGCCTTCAGGGATTCCTGTAGCTACTATGGCTATCAATGGTGCCAAGAATGCGGCTATTTTTGTTGTAGAGATGTTTGCTATCTCCAATCCTGAGCTGGCTCAGAAGTTGAAGGACTATCGCCAGAACATGGTTGAGGAGGTAGAAAAGAAGGCAGCCCGTGTAGAGCAGCAGCTGGGTTGACCAACATATTGCCGCATATCAAGGCTCCCCAGATGTGGGAGAGCTGTGTCAATGTTAGGAGAAATAGAACAACAATGTATAGTGTAGAAGTTGAAGGCAGCAAGTGGAAAGAGGAATGTGGCGTTTATGGCGTATATTCCCATGAAATGGATGTTTCCGGCATGACCTATTTGGGCTTGTATTCCCTGCAGCATCGTGGTCAGGAAAGTGCAGGTATTGCCATTACTGATGGCGCCTGGATGGATGTTACTCGGGGCATGGGCTTGGTAAATGAGGTTTTCCGTCATCAGGTTCCTCATATGGACAACCAGTATATTGCTATTGGCCATGTTCGTTATTCCACTACCGGCTCCAGCATGCTGGCTAATACCCAGCCACTTATGGTTAACTACTCTGGCGGCAAGATTAGTCTGGCTCATAATGGTAATCTGACTAATGCTACCGAGATTCGTCGGGAGCTGGAGGATGCAGGAACTATTTTCCAGACTACTATTGACTCCGAGGTTTTTGTGAATCTGATTGCCAGATCCCGCAAGGCCACTGTGGAGGAGAAGGTGATGGAGAGCCTGAACAAGATTCAGGGTGCTTACTGTCTCACCATTATGACTGAGAACAAGCTAATTGGTGCTAGAGATCCACAGGGCTTCCGTCCTTTGTGTCTGGGCAAAATCGGCGATGATACATGGATTCTTTCTTCTGAGAGCTGCGGTTTGGACGTAGTTGGAGCAGAATTTGTGCGGGATATTGAGCCAGGTGAGATGGTGGTTATTGACGAGAATGGTGTCAAGAGCTATCATTTTGCAGATGCCAAGCTTTCCATGTGCGTATTCGAGTATATTTACTTTGCTCGTCCCGATTCTGTACTGGATGGACTTAGTGTACATGAAGCTCGCTTTGAGATGGGCCGGGTGTTGGCTAGAGAAACTCACTACAAGGCAGATATTGTTATCTCTGTACCAGATTCTGGTAATACTGCTGCTTCCGGTTATGCCTACGAATCTGGCATTCCATATGTCGAGGGCTTGATGAAGAACCGCTATATTGGCCGTACCTTTATTCAGCCTACCCAGAAGAAGCGTGATACTGCTGTGAAGCTTAAGCTGAATGCTATTGCTTCTGCCGTTCGGGGCAAATCAGTAGTTATGGTGGATGATTCTATTGTACGTGGTACCACCAGTGGCAAGATTGTTCGCATGCTTCGCAATGCTGGTGCCAAAGAGGTACATATGTGCATTAGTTCTCCTCCTATTGTTTATCCATGCTACTATGGTATTGATACCTCCGTCCGCAAGGAGCTGATTGCAGCCACCAAGAGTGTGGAGGAGATTTGTGAGTACATCGGGGCTGACTCCCTGCACTTCCTGTCCCTGGAGGGCTTGAAGCACTGCATGGGCAAGCTGGGGCCTGATCATATGTGTTATGCCTGCTTCAACGGCGGTTATCCGGTAGAGCAGAAGACTGCTTCTCCTGCCGAGCATGACAAATATGTATTTGAACAGCGTAAGAAGTCTTAATATACAGGAGGAAATGGATTAGATGGAAAAGAAACTTACTTATAGAGATGCTGGCGTAGATATTGATGCAGGAAATCTGTCTGTAAAGCTGATTAAGGACAGCGTAAAGGCAACCTATCGTCCAGAGGTATTGGGTGATTTGGGTGGCTTCGGCGGCCTTTTTGCCATGAGCACTAAGTACAAGGAGCCTGTATTGGTTTCTGGTACTGACGGTGTAGGCACCAAGCTGCGTCTGGCTTTTATTCTGGACAAGCATGATACCATTGGTCAGGATGCTGTTGCTATGTGCGTTAATGACATTCTGGTACAGGGTGCTGAGCCTCTGTTCTTCCTGGATTATCTGGCTGTGGGCAAGCTGGAGCCTGAGCAGGTAGCAGATGTAGTAAAGGGTGTAGCCAACGCCTGCAAGGAGTCCGGCTGTGCACTTATCGGCGGTGAGACTGCTGAGATGGCTGGCTTCTATGCTGAGGGAGAATATGATATTGCTGGTTTTGCTGTTGGTGCTGTGGAGAAGTCCAAGATTATCACCAGTGAAAAGGTAAAGGCTGGAGATGTTATTCTGGGCCTGCCTTCCTCTGGTGTTCATTCCAATGGCTACTCTCTGGTTCGTAAAATTGTCTTTGATGTAAAGGGCTTCAAGGGTGATGAGTACATTGACGAGCTGGGCAAGACCATTGGTGAGGAGCTTTTGACTCCAACCCGTCTCTATCCAAAATCCTGCCTGCCTCTTATTGAGAAATTTGATATTCACGGTATGGTTCATGTAACTGGTGGCGGTTATTATGAGAATATTCCTCGTGCCTTGCCAGAGAATATGGGCGCAGAGATTGATGCTACAAGCTGGCCTGTTCCACCTATCTTCAATTTGTTGAAGGAATGGGGCAATGTAGACTGGCATGAAATGTATCGTACCTTTAACATGGGTATCGGTATGATTATCATTGCTTCTGCTGACGAGGCAGAGAAGATTAAGGCTGATCTGCAGGCTCGCAACGAAGCTGTATACGAAATTGGCAAGGTTACTCAGGGCAGTCACGAAGTAATTGTTAAGGGCGGCGTATTCGATGAGTAAACATATTTTAGGTATTCTTTGCTCTGGACGAGGCTCCAATATGCAGTCCATTATGGCTGCTATTGAGTCTGGTCAGATTAAGGCAGAAATCGGCATTGTGTTAACAGACAAGCCAGAGGCTAGAGCTTTGCAGGTTGCCAGCGAGGCAGGCATCAAAAGTGTTTGTGTCAATCGCAAGGCCTGCAGCACTCAGCAGGAGTTTGAGGAAAAGCTGGTGGCTGAACTAAAGGCTGCCAATGTTACTTTGGTAGTTTTGGCTGGCTTTATGCGTATACTCAGTCCATATTTTGTGGAAGCATATCGCCATCGCATTCTGAATATCCATCCATCCCTGCTGCCATCCTTTGGCGGGGCTCATGCGCATCGTGATGTGTTGGCCTATGGTACCAAGGTATCTGGCTGTACCATTCATTTTGTGGATGAGGGTATGGATCATGGTCCTATTATCCTGCAGGACACTGTACCTGTACTGGATGATGATACTGAGGATACCCTGGCTGCCAGAGTTCTGACCAAGGAGCATATTCTCTATCCAAAGGCTATAGAGCTTTTCGTTGATGGTTGTCTGGAACTTATAGATGATCGTCATGTCCGTATCAAACCATAAAAAGGCTCAGGGAATTATTTGGCCCTAGGGCTTAGATAATGCTTTGACCAATGAGAAAAGGAGATAGACTACTATGAAAATCAAACGTGCATTAATTAGTGTATCCGACAAAACCGGTGTTGTAGAGCTGGCCAAGAAGCTCCATGCTGCAGGTGTGGAAATCGTTTCCACCGGTGGTACCATGAAGGCTATTAAGGAAGCAGGTATTCCTGTAACCTATGTTAGCGATGTAACTGGCTTCCCTGAAATTATGGATGGCCGTGTTAAGACTTTGAATCCATACATTCATGGCGGTATTCTGGCAGTTCGTGATAACCCTGCCCATGTAAAGGCTATGCAGGAGCACAAGATTACTCCTATTGATATGGTAGTAGTTAATCTCTATCCTTTCAAGGAGACTATTTCCAAGGCTGATGTTACTTTGGCCGAGGCTATTGAGAATATTGATATCGGCGGCCCTGCTATGATTCGCGCTGCTGCCAAGAACTTCAAGTTCGTTACTGTTGTTACCAACCCTGCTCGCTACGACGAGGTTGCTGAGTGTGTAGCCAAGGATGGCTGCGTAGGTGGAATGCTGCGTATGCAGCTGGCTCAGGAGGCTTTCCAGCACACTGCAGAGTATGATGATTGCATTCAGAACTATCTCATGGAACAGGTGAACAAATAATGAATATACTGGTAATTGGTAGTGGTGCCCGTGAGCACACATTGGTATGGAAGCTGGCTCAGAGTGCCAAGGCAGACAAGATTTATGCAGTACCAGGTAATCCTGGTATGGCTCAGCTGGCAGAGTGCATTGATGGTATTTCCATTACAGATAATGATGCTCTGGTTAAGCTGGCTCAGGAGAAGAATGTAGAGCTGGCTGTAGTAGGCCCAGAGGTGCCGTTGACTAATGGTGCTGTAGATGCCTTTAATGCAGCAGGTATCAAGGCTTTTGGCCCTGTACAGGCAGCAGCAGAGATTGAGGGCTCCAAGTCCTTTTCCAAGAATCTCATGAAGAAGTACAATATCCCTACTGCCAAGTACGAGGTATTTACTGAGGCTGATGCGGCCAAGGAGTATATTCGTCAGGAAGGTGCTCCTATCGTTATCAAGGCTGATGGCTTGGCTGCAGGCAAGGGTGTTATTGTAGCTATGACTCTGGAGGAGGCTCTGGGGGCGATTGATGAAATCATGGGAGATCAGGCCTTTGGTGCTGCTGGCAGCCGTGTGGTTGTTGAGGAGTTCATGGTAGGCGAGGAAGTTTCCGTTCTTTGCTTTACAGATGGCAAGACTATCGTGCCTATGGTTCCTTCCCAGGATCACAAGCGTGTTTATGATCACGACAAGGGACCTAATACCGGCGGTATGGGTGCCTATGCTCCAGCTCCTGTTGGTACTCCGGAGCTTTTGGCTCAGGTTCAGAAGGAAGTTCTGGATCCTACTATCAAGGCAATGGAGCAGGAGGGACGTCTGTACAAGGGCTGTCTCTATGCAGGCTTGATGGTTACTGAGGCTGGCCCACGCGTAGTAGAGTTCAATGCTCGCTTCGGTGATCCAGAGACTCAGGTTGTTCTGCCTCTGCTGGAAAGCGATTTGGTAGATGTTATGCTGGCATGTATTGATGGCAAGCTGGCTGAAACTGAGGTAAAGTGGAGCGACGGTGCAGCGGTATGTATTGTTATGGCTGCTGGCGGTTATCCAAAGTCCTACAACAAGGGCGATGAAATTGTAGGTATTGATGCCTCCGAGGCTGATGGCTGTACTGTATTCCACGCAGGCACCAGTGCCAAGGATGGCCATATCTATACCAATGGAGGCCGCGTGCTGGGTGTAGTAGCCAAGGCTGATGGAATCAAGGAGGCTGTTGACAAGGCTTATGCTGGTGTTGACAAGATTTCCTTTAAGGATGCTCATTTCCGTCATGATATTGCTCATTGGGCATTGGAAAGACTGAATAAGTAAATATTGTTGTATGTAGCGGTGCATATTTTTAGCTGATTGCTGAATATGCACCGTTTTATTGTCTAATATTTGAACATTATATTGACAAAATTGGACATATGTTATACTATTGAACTGATTAAATTTACTTAAGTGAAATTTTTCATGTTTGAATGGGTTGTTTGTTAATTATTATTTGATTGTAAAAAACAATTTACACAAGGGAAGATGAAAAAGAGAGGGGCTTGGGAAATGGCAAGAAGAAAAACTTATGCCAGCGAGGATGGCAATATTCAGAAGCTGGTGGGAAATCACGACCATGCATCAGCTGTAAGAGCAAGAATTATCAATAGCGCAAAATGCCTGTTGGCGGAGGAAGGATATAGCAAGACTACCATTCGTAAGATTGTGGAGCATTCCGGCATTCTCACTGGCAGTATTTACTATTTCTTCAAAAACAAGGAAGATATTTTCCACGCCATTTTGTTAGAGCTGATGCGGGATTGTATTCGTCGTATCAATTTGAGATTCCAAAATGAATCGCCTCTATTTATTTATGCTGCAGTTTGTCAGGTAGAGTTGAAGGTGCTGGCGGATAATCAGATAGTACGGGATAGTTATAAGAAGGGTTACGATTCTATTATTATCTTTGAGGGGATGATTGCCCAGTTCCATGAGATGGCCAGAAACCTCTTTAATGGCACCAAATACGAAAAAAGTGACGAGGAATATTACGAAAACACCCTGATGATTAAGGGTGCTATGCATGCTTGTTTAACAGAAATGTCCTTCCGTCGGCCTATTTCCTTGCCAAGATCCAGAGAACGGCTAATTCGTATGGCCTGTGAGATGTTTGGCACCAAGAAGGAGGCCACAGAGATTGTCAGCAAAATTCGTGAATATGGCAGCATCTGGGAGGATATTGGGGTGGAATTGGTAGAGAAGCCTATCTCTTCCGTGCCAGGTGAATATGAGTTTTAAAAGTTAACAAACTAAAAAAGACTTCTAGGAAACGATGGTCCTAGAAGTCTTTTTATTACATTAAATGACTATGTTCGTTGATATCTTCAATAACGTGGCGAATTACCACCATAAAAGGAACGGCCAAAAACATACCAGCAGCTCCCAGCAGCTCTCCTCCTAAAATAATGGAGAGAATAATGGCCACAGGATGTAGATTCAGGGAACGGCCTACAATGGCTGGATAGACAACATTATGGTTTATCTGAGTCATAACCAGGTAAAAGATAGCTGTCTGAATGGCCAATTCAGGATCAGAAATAGCAGTCATAAGAATACCGAAGCAGGAGGCCACAGTAGGGCCCAGCACTGGCACAAACTCACTAATGGCAGAGGCCACAGCAAATACAGAGGCAAAGGGCAGATCCATAATGGTGAAATAGCCATAAACAATAAAGCCGGTGAGAACGCAGATGGCCAGCTGACTACGGACATATAGCCGTAGAGACAACAGGATTCTATCCATCAGCAGAGAAATCCGCTTTACATCCTTGGCTGGGAAAAGTCTAGCCACAAATTTTTTGATTTTATCTCCATCCATAAGCATATAGAAGGATAGAAAGATAATAATGATAAAATCAATAAATTTGTTGAAAACAGAAAAGGCAATTAGTAGGGAAGAGCGAATTGCATCTGTAACAAAATTAGATGCTTCCGCCCAGGCTTCATCCAATCCGCTTTTGAAAATACCGCTTTCTGTCCAGCCATGCATATTTTGAATATTGCTGGCCAGCCGTGGCAGTTCATCGGTAAATTCCGACAGGGTAGGAATAAAGGTGCTGGAAACAATGGCTACAAGTCCCAGTAGCAATCCCAAGAAACCAGCTAAGCCAAGGAAGGCGGCTAGCCCCCGGGGCAGTTTCAGGGCCATTTTGTCTACCAAATCCAGAAGTAACAGTGTCAAAAGCACAGATAGGAAAAAGACAAAGGCGAAAGATGGCATATACCAGAAAGCTGCCAGCAGGCAGATAATGGCAACACCCACAATTATAGATGTTTTATGGCGATTCCACATATGTATATCAACTCACTTTTATTTTTGCATATTCAGGGTAGAGCATTCCGACTTTCCAAGGAAATTATTTCCGCAGCTTGTTGAAGCGGTCGGCCAGCTCTTGAGCAGATAAATCTCCCTCTGCCGGAGTCATAATAGCCTGATCCTCAACATATACTGTGCCATTTACCACATGGGCTTCAGGAATATTTCTAGTGCCTCGATTGTAATAACGAGCCAGATTGCCAGCTACAAAATAAGAACGCTCGGCGCCGCTCATGGAACTGATAGAGACAGGGGTTACAAACTCCTTATCATGAATCTTTACTACTCCGTCTGCTACAGTAACAATACCATTAGAGTATTCAGAGATTTTCTTAGCATAGGAATCTCGGCGCTGTTCATGGGTTGGATGGTCAGATGGACTAAACATATCACCTACAAAATTTCCCTTGTTAGAGCCATATTCCTCCATAACCTTTTGCCATACAGCAGCTGTAGCACCAATATTATAATCCGTATGAGTTATATACTCAAAGGCCAGATTGTCAGCTTCCCACTCCAAAGGCTTGGAAATATGAACCTTGTCAATGTAGTTGGCCACTACACCGGCACCTAAAGCGGCACCATAGCCACCGCCAGCAGCCGCTGCTGTAGCCAGCAAATCTACAGGAATACTTTTCTGATAGCCCTTCAGTACATGATTCTTCTGACCGTGGCCCATTTCATGGCCTAGCACTACGGCAATTTCATCATCAGTGGTCAACAGAGAAAAAATACCTGTGTTAATGGTCATATTGTGTCCCAAAGAGCAGGCAGCATTAAAGCTGGTATCTGGATTAATATAGTAATTATAAGGCATATCATTGATGGATGGATCTACCTGAGCAATGGCTTGGGAAAGATTGGCCATAATCCGGTCTACCCGCTGGTTCAACACAGGATCTGTATTAACACCTTGCTGCTCCTTCATGGACTGAAAGAGAGCCTGACGGCCTTCCTCAGTATTGTTCATAGCTTTTAGCTGTTCATTCTGGGCAGTCATTTGAATGCCGGCAATAATAACAGAGCTTAATACACTGGCATCTGCTTGGGAGGGCAGTGCAGTAGTTATAGGCATGCCTACAGCCATACAGGTTATTATCAGCTTGGCTAGATTCTTTTTCATGTTCAACATACTAAAACCTCCATAAGATTCTATTCCATAGGCTTGATATTATTATATTAATATATGAAGAACGATTAGGCAAATTAAAATACCATTAGAATGTTCTTTTGAGTAGTATTGCCTAGGATTTGTGAAAATATGCAGGTAAATTTACAAGGAAGCTAGAATTTGAAAAGCAAGATTGCTATATTGATTAAATTTGGTTATAATATTTGGTATATATCTGAAAATAAAAATGTATGGCGAAAGGAGCTTGTAATATGGATAAGCTTTTGAATAAATATGCAGAGTTGGTGGTAAGAACTGGTGTAAACCTCCAGCCACAGCAGCTATTGGTAATAAATTCCCCTATTGAATGCAGTGATTTTGCCCGTCGGGTGGCAGAGGCTGCCTTTGAGGCCGGAGCTAAAGATGTAAAGGTAATCTGGTCAGATGAACGATTGGCTCGGATTCGCCTGGATAAAGCAGAGGCAGAGGTTTTTGATGAATTTCCTGCCTGGCGCCGGGAAATGTTTATGGATTTCAAGGCTAAGGGAGCAGCAGTAATTTCCATTCACGCTTCTGATCCTACTATTTTTCAGAATGTAGATACAGACAAGCTGACCAGAAGTCAACGGGCTACCGGGGTGGCACTTTTGGAATACCGTCAGGCCATGATGAATAATGAGCTGAGATGGTGTGTGGTATCCATTCCTACAGAAGGCTGGGCTGCCAAGGTATTTGCCCAGGAGGATGGCAAAACAGCTGTGGCCAAGCTGTGGCAGGAGATTTTTGCTACTGTACGCATTGATGAGGAGCATAATCCAGTGGAGGCTTGGCAGCAGCACATTGCTTTTCTGCAGCGGGCCTGCAAATTTATGAATGAACAGAAATTTACTGCCTTGAAATACAGCAATAGCCTAGGAACCAAGCTGACTGTAGGCTTGCCAGAGGGACATATCTGGGCTGGTGGTGCGGAAATTGCTGGTGATGGGGTAGAATTTGTGGCCAATATGCCAACGGAGGAAATTTATACCCTGCCAGATAGAAATAGGGTAGATGGAGTGGTTTATGCCTCCAAGCCTTTGAACTATAATGGTAATTTAATAGAGGGTATCCGTCTGGAGCTGAAGGAGGGCAAGGTTGTTAAGGCTTCTGCCACCAAGGGCCAGGAGGTGTTGGAGCAGCTGCTGGCTATGGATGAAGGGGCCAGCCATTTGGGAGAGGCGGCCTTGGTTCCTTATAATTCTCCTATTTCCAACAGTGGGATTCTTTTCTACAACACCCTTTTTGATGAAAATGCGGCCTGCCATTTGGCCTTGGGCAAGGCTTATCCTACCTGTATTCAGGGAGGAGAAAAAATGAATAGCGTAGAGCTGGCTCAGCATGGCGTAAATGATTCCTTGATACATGAGGATTTTATGATTGGCACCAAGGATATGGAGATAGATGGTGTTAAGGCTGATGGCACTCTGGTTCCAGTTTTCCGTCAGGGGAATTTTGTTAGCTTTGACTAATTAAGATTTGGAGATGTGTGATTTGCTAAAGGGATATTTTGAATTAAAGGTGTTTAAGGCGGCCTGGCCCATTATTTTTGGCTACATTCCTCTGGGCATGGCCTGTGGGATATTAGCCCAAAAGGTGGGCTTTGACTGGTTCCAGATGCTGATGATGGCGGTTTTCCTTTTTGCTGGCAGTGGTCAGTTTATTGCCTTGGCCATGATTGGCAGCGGCAGTACCATTATGCCAGTAGTGCTGACAGTATGTATTGTAAATCTGCGGCATCTTCTATATGCTTTGATTCTCAATCAGTATTTGTCCAAGGAAAGCCACCTCTACAAGGCTTTTTTTGCCCAAGAGATTGTGGATGAAAGCTTTGCGGTGAATCAAAATCAATTTACACTCGATACAGAATGGAATGGCAAAAATGCTCTGGGCGTAAATATTATTGGTCATAGCTCATGGATATTGGCTAATCTAGCGGGACTTTATCTTGGCAATAGCATTTATATTGATACGGCTTTGGTAAGCTATGCACTGATTGCCATGTTTATTGGGTTATGGTCCTTTCATTTTCTCAATGCCCGTCTGGTATTGACAGGTATTCTGGGTGGCCTGTTGGCCTTGCTTTTGTCCTACTGGTTAACCAATATGCTGAATGTGGTGGTAGCTACGGTGATAGCAGCAGCTTTGGCAGCCTTTTATGAAATGCGTATGGGGAGATGAGGATAATGAGCTATAGTGATACTTTGCTGTGTATTTTTGGATTGTTTGTTGTGTCCTACATTCCTAGAATCCTGCCCTTTGCTCTGCTGGGGAACCGGGAGCTGCCTAGGGGCTTTCGGCTGTGGCTTCAATATGTGCCAACAGCGGTTTTTGGTGCATTGATTTTTACCTCTATTTTTGGAACTGGTGTAGATGGTTTTCGATTCAGCTGGGAGAACAAGGAGATGCTGGCTTCTATCATAGTTTTGCCAGTAGCAGCAGCTACTCGTTCCTTGCCTTATAGCATTATCAGTGGTTTGATAGCTTATGGAGCTGCACAATATATGCTGGGATAAAATTTTGTTAAGAGGTAAAATAAATGAAGCTTAATTCAAAAATATTGGTTGGCTTGGTTCTACTTATGTGGTTGGTTAGCGAATTTGGCCCAGAGGAAGCCTCTGGAGCTGCCAGTATCTGCGGCATTGGTGTGGCAGTAATTGCTCTGGTACGGCTTTTGCAGGAGCAGAAGAAAAATAAATAACCATTAGAGAACGAAATATAGTATAATAAAAAGGTATGTAATTTGTAATCCTATAGAAACAGGTGGTGTAGCTAAATGTTGGTGGAATCAGGTTCCATTGTGACAAATGACATTTTGTCTGATGATGTAAGATGTATGGTGATTCAGGTGCCATCTATTGCTGCTGAGGCTGAGCCTGGGCAGTTTGTTATGGTAAAAAATGAAAATGGCGGTACTTTTCTGCGGCGTCCTTTTGGTATAGCTGATGTTGATAGAGAACAGGGCCGTATTCTGCTGATTTATCGTGTGGCCGGCAAGGGGACTCAGGAACTGGCCGGCTTGGAGCCTACTATGGAGCTTAGTGTAGAGGGGCCTCTAGGCGGTGGTTTCCGCTTTGAGTCAGATGGCTTGGAGGCAGGGGGACGCACCCTGTTGATTGGCGGTGGTGTAGGTGTAGCCCCTATGATTTATACGGCTCGTCATTTGGCTGAACTGGAGCCTGCCAACAAGCCTGTTTTCCTGCTGGGCATTCGCAATGAGGGCGAACTTTTCTGGCAGGATTACCTAGAGGATTTTACAGAGGAAATCGTCGTAACCACCAATGATGGCTCCGCTGGTATCAAGGGATTTGCCATTGATGCTATGCCGGAGATTCTCAGTCGTTACGATATTCGTCATATCAAAATCTGCGGCCCTACCATTATGATGGAGGGATTGGCCAAGCTGGCCATGGAGCAGGGCATTGAATGCCAGGTTTCCTTGGAAAAACGCATGGCCTGCGGTATTGGTGTCTGCTTGGGTTGTACCTTTGAGGGAATGATTAGTGGCAAGAGATGGAAGATTTGCCATGATGGTCCTGTGTTCCCAGCAGAGGAGGTATTTGCAAGATGAAGATGAATATGGATAGACTGGCAACGGATTTTGCTGGTATCAAAATGAAAACCCCAGTAATGGGAGCCTCCGGTACCTTTGGCTTTGGTATTGAATACAAGGATTTTTTGGATTTGAATCAGGTGGGAGCTATTATCAGTAAGGGTTTGACTCCTGTACCTCGGGCTGGCAACAAGGGAGTACGGATTGCCGAAACTCCAGCTGGTATGCTGAACTGCATCGGCTTGGAAAATCCTGGTATTGACAAGTTCCTGACGGATATTTTGCCTCAGGTGCGGAAGGAAGCTTCTGAGACAGCTTTTATTGCCAATTTCTCTGCTGGTACAGTGGAGGATTATGGCATGATGGCAGCCAAGCTGGATGTAGACGGAGTAGATGGAGTAGAGGTAAATATTTCCTGCCCTAATGTAAAAGAGGGCGGTATTGTTTTTGGTACTGCTCCCAAAGCAGCCGCAGCCGTTACTGAGACTGTAAAGAAGAATACCTCCAAGCCAGTGATTGTAAAGCTGTCTCCTAATGTAACGGATATTACTGTTATGGCCAAGGCTGTTGAGGAGGCGGGAGCAGATGCTATTGCTCTCATTAATACCTTGACAGGCATGGTGATTGATACCCGTAGCTGGAAGCCACTGCTGGGAAATATTACTGGTGGTATGTCCGGCCCAGCCCTCCGGCCTATTGCGGTTCGTATGGTATGGCAGGCAGCCCAGGCGGTACGGATTCCAATTCTGGGCTTAGGCGGCATTACCTGCGGTCAGGATGCCATTGAGTTCCTGTTGGCTGGTGCCAGTGCTGTAGCTGTAGGAGCAGAGAATTTTGTTCATCCAGATGCAGTAGTACAGGTAGCAGCAGATATTGATGCCTATTTGGAGGCAAGAGGCTTAAACCATGTATCTGAGCTGGTAGGCAAGGTACAGATTGGATAAATAATAGCATAGGCATAGACTTTATGAGAATATACTGATTATTTTTAGGAGGAAAATAAATTTTGGCTGATTTAAAAGAAGAAATCCGGAAGCGGCGGACCTTTGCGATTATTTCCCATCCGGATGCCGGTAAAACCACATTGACAGAGAAGCTGCTGCTTTACGGCGGTGCTATTCATCTGGCTGGCTCTATCAAATCCCGCAAGACTCAGCATCATGCTGTATCTGACTGGATGGAGATTGAGAAGCAGCGTGGTATTTCCGTTACTTCATCTGTATTGCAGTTTAACTATAACGGCTATTGCATTAATATATTGGACACCCCAGGCCATCAGGACTTTTCTGAGGATACCTATAGAACCTTGATGGCGGTGGATAGTGCTGTTATGATTATTGATGTGGCCAAGGGCGTTGAGGCTCAGACCAAGAAGCTGTTTAAGGTCTGCAAGCAGAGAGGGATTCCTATCTTTACCTTTGTTAACAAGCTGGATCGCTACGGCAAGGCTCCTTTGGATTTGATGGATGAGCTGGAAAATGTGCTGGGCATCCGTTCTTATCCTATGAACTGGCCTATTGGTACAGATGGCAATTATTTTGGCGTTTACGACCGTCAGAAGAAGCAGATTGAGCTTTTTGATGATGATACCTCTCATGGACAGAATGCCAGAGCCTCTGTAACAGGTTCCTTGGAGGATGAAGAATTTGCTGCTATGCTGGGATCAGAGGCACATCAGACACTGGTGGATGATATAGATCTTCTGGATACAGCTGGTGAGGAGTTTGATTTGGATAAGGTAGCTCGTGGTGAGCTAACTCCAATGTTCTTTGGATCTGCCATGACAAACTTTGGTGTGCAGAATTTCTTGGAGGAATATCTCAAGCTGGCACCAGAGCCTGTAGGCAGAAACTCCAGCGCTGGTCTGATTGCTCCAGATGATGAAAAATTCTCCGCTTTTGTATTCAAGATTCAGGCTAATATGAATCCTGCTCACCGTGATAGATTGGCCTTTATCCGCATTTGCTCCGGCAAATTTGAGCGGGGTATGAATGTTTATCACAATCGCAGCGGCAAGCCTATTAAGCTGGCTCAGCCACAGCAGTTCCTGGCTCAGGATAGACAGATTGTGGATGAAGCTTATCCGGGAGATATTGTAGGTCTGTTTGATCCGGGAATATTTGGTATTGGGGATACCCTTTGCGATCCATCCCACAAGTTTAGCTACGAGGATTTCCCTGTGTTCCCACCAGAGAAATTTGCCAGAGTACAGGCCAAGGACACCATGAAGCGAAAGCAGTTTGTCAAGGGGGTAGAGCAGCTGACTCAGGAGGGCGCTATTCAGCTATTCCAGCAGGCAGGTGCCGGTACTGAATCCTACATTGTAGGCACAGTAGGTACACTGCAGTTTGAGGTGCTGGAATATCGTCTAAAGAACGAATATGGCGTAGATATTGTGATGAATATGCAGCCATATGAGGTAGCAAGATGGATGACCTATAGCGATGGCCGAGAGGTAACTCCAGCCAGTCTCCGTGGCGCAGACCGTGGCATGTTCGTCTACGATCGCCGCAACAATCCAGTATTGCTGGTAAATAACGAATGGGCCTTGGGCTGGATAACCGATAACAATCCAGACTTAGAGCTCCATGTAGTACCTGTAGACAAGGTCGAGGCATAAATAAAATTTAATTTGAAATAACAACACCCCCTGCTAGCAGTAGAAATACAGCAGCAGGGGGTATATTTGTGTAGAAAATTATTGAACTAACCGGAGATTATGAATTACGAACATGCGATGATAAGAAAAATTAAAGTAGGGTAAGGTAGCGACTGAATTCAGAAGGAGAGATTCCCAAGGCTTTCATGGCTTTTTCTGGAGATAGATTTAGATTGAGCATCAATTCCCTTATGGACTCAATTCTAGATTCAAATTTGCCCTCAAGCATGCCCTCGCGCTTGCCTCTATTATAACCAGCTTCTTGCATTTCCTGGAGCTTCATTTCATATGTCATATAGCTCATCCTTTCATAAGGCATTCATATATATAATTCCCCGTTTTGTTATTATAGAGAAGATATGTTTGTAATAATATTATATCATAGGCTGCTGGTATAAGCAATAAGAAAATTTTAAGAATCATGTGTATAGGTATATATTAATTTCTTGAGATAAAGTGCCCCAACATCATAGTACTTTTGATAGCATGATTAGTTGTCCCGTAAAAAAAATACGGTTATTGTTGAATCTTTTACCATTCCGTCATATAATAAATAAAAAGCTGGGAGTGTGAAAGATTATGTTAAAGAAATTTAGTGTGGAGAATTTTAAAGGCTTTAAAAATAAAATCACATTTGATATTGGCTCACCAAGTAACTATAACTTTAACTCTGAAATTATAGAAAATGGCTGCGTGACCAAAGGAATCATTTATGGCATCAATAGCAGTGGTAAATCGAATTTGGGATTAGCTATTTTTGATATTATTATCCATCTGACTGATAAACAAAAACTACTTCCAAGTTACAATTATTATCTCAATATGAGTAGCAAAAAATCATTTGCTCAATTTGAGTATATATTTTCTTTCGATGACCATGAAGTAATCTATCAATATAGCAAAAGTGATGTTAATGTCTTAAAAAGTGAAAAATTATTAATAGATGGCAAGGAAGTTATATGCTTTGATTTTATTAGTAAGCAGGGGAGAACATTATTAGAAGGTTCTGATACTTTGAATGTATCAATTAATAGTGATAGTCCCATATCTCGTGTAAAATACGTGAATAATAATTCTATTCTTGTGGATAATGCTGAAAATAGAGTATTTAAAAAGTTTTTTGATTTTGTAGAGCGCATGCTTTTATTCTATTCTCTGGATAGCCGGGGATATGAGGGATTTATGAACGGAACAGAAAGTATTGCAGAGGGAATAGTAAATAGCGGTAAGGTAAAGGATTTTCAGGCCTTTCTCCAAGAAAATGGGATTCATTATGAAATTTATCCATATGAGATAGATGGTAGAAAAACCATATATTGTCATTTTGAGAATAAAGACGCTGATTTCTTTAAAATTGCTTCTACTGGCACAAGATCTTTAGCACTATTTTATTATTGGTACATTCGTATGAAAAAATCTTCTTTGGTATTTATAGATGAATTCGATGCATTTTATCATTTTGAGTTATCAGAGTCTGTGCAGAGACATCTAAAAAAAATATCTGGAGTGCAAATATTTACAACTACTCATAATACAGATTTGATGAGTAATGATCTTCTTAGACCAGATGGTTATTTTTTGCTGGAAAATAATAGTATAAAGGCTATTGCAGATCTTACGGACAAGGAATTGCGTCAAGCACATAATCTTCAGAAAATGTACAAGGCGGGTGCATTCAATGGCAAATAAAGACTATAAGGTGTTTATAGTTGAAGGAGAGGATAGAGAACCACAGATTATTAGTAATATTTCCAAAGTGTTTTTTATGCACGGAAATTACAAGATTATTACGTTGCCAGCAGGCAAGAATATTTATATGCTTTGGGCACAAATGAAAGAAGATGATTTTGATACAGATATTGTAGAAATCCTAAAAGAAGATAATAGCGATATTGCTAACCAGCTTAAAGGTCTATCAAGGAATGATTTTTCAGAGGTATATCTTTTTTTTGATTATGATGTGCATCATAGGAATTTATCAGATTCAGTGAATGATGATGTCGTCAGGCAGATGCTTGAAAGTTTTGATAATGAGACTGAAAATGGCAAATTGTATATTAGCTATCCTATGGTGGAAGCTCTTAGAGACTTTATGCCAGGAAGATGTGGCATAAAGGAAGATTGTTTTATAGAAAAGCAGGCACTCACTGATTATAAGAATATCTCGGCAGAAAGGTCATTAAATCCTCATTTAAAAAAATATAATATTGATGTGTGGAAAGACATTATAGGAGTATTTGCCATGAGAGTATTCTGCCTATTGGAATTGCCAGATACTATGGAATATGAGTTATACTCTAGTGAAGCAACACCAAACCAAATCTATGATATGGAAGTAAAAAAAGGCGAAGGGCATAGAGTATTTATAATAAGCGCATTTCCAGAATTTTTGATAGATTATTTTGGGGTGAAGCTGTGGAAAACATGTGTTAAGTATAAAATGCAATGCGAATAAATGAAATATTTTGGAAAGGGGGAAAATATGGTTTTGGATACATTAGATTTGTTGGGAATAATAGTTGATGTCGCACTTCTGATATGGTTTGTTTATACATACCGTAGGACATTAGGAACCAGATTCAATAAATACATGAAGATACTTATAGCAGCAATAGTATTGTCTCTGGTAAACAAAATTTTCCTCGGAGGCAATATACTGGTTTCAGTTGTGGAGGTAGGAATGATTGTATATGTTATATATCAATTTAACAAGGAAAGAAATAGATATTATTGATGGATAGTCTAGGAATGTTATAAATGTATATTTTTCAGAAACCACTTGCGTTACAACCAGAGTTTATAACTTTACCATAAAATTTTTATTCACAACTTTATTCTTAACATGTTATAATTACTTCGGATGGGAATAAAAGTTGGCTAAAGGAGAATTATAGTGGAATTGAATTTAAAAAATATTGAGGGACTTTCAGCTAAAGACGTGGGGTATGATACAAATAAGGATGTATTATTTAAAACATTAAAAGGAATTTATATAAAGGATTTCCGTTCATTTAAAGATAGGAAAATTATATTAGGAGAATTTTTTACACTTATTACTGGAAAAAATGGAACCATGAAATCGACACTTTTAGGATTATTGGCACATCCATTTTCAAGTCCAAATGATGCACGAGATTTATTTGGCAAGCCACTAAAAACTCAAATGCGAGATGTTTTTCGTTTGAGTGATATAAAGGATAATCGTTCTTATCTCTATTACATACTAGGTGAAACTACTAATGGTGACTTTATTGCTGAGCCTGTACGGATTTATCCTCGGGTATTATCTAGAGATAAAGAAGGTGACATTAGGTATCGTCACAGAGTTACTGTTGGAAAAGATAATTCTGCTGGTCTGGGAAATTTTTCTTTAAATACAAGTTATATTAATTTAAAACGTTTATATCCTATAATTGATACAGCGGCAGAAGCAATAAGTATAGAATTATCCCCAGAAGAGCGAACTTTTGTCAGTAAGGCTTTTGCAAGAATAGCACAACGAACAGAATATAAAACGTTTGAGCCAGTGAGTGATGACAAAATAAAGTATACTTGTGGACCAACTAATACTTTTTACAATTATAAATCAATATCATCAGGTGAAGACAATCTTGGAACTATATTATACAAATTGATTGCTTTTCAACGTAATAAAGATAACAATGATTATTTACAAGGATTGTTGTGCATAGATGAGATTGAGGCTTCATTGCATCCAGTTGCTCAAAAATATCTTCTGGATTTTCTTTTCCATTGGGCTAAGGATAACAAAATTCAAATCATTGCAACCACTCACTCATTATCGTTAGTAGAATATTATTTGGATTTGCAAAAGAAATTTTCAGCAGAAAAAGCTTCATTGATTAATATAAGTACTCAACAAGTTGGTGATGACCATAATTATAAGGTCATGATTAATCCTGACTTTAAAACAATCTATAAGGAACTTACATATCGTGATATAAATGAATCTTCATATAAAGTCCATATTTTATGCGAAGATGAGATGGCAAAATTGTTTCTAACCAGAATTTTAAAGTCAAAAAATATTATTAATAGTATAGACTTTATTTGTAATGTGGGTAGTGATGTAGGTACATCGTGGAACAATTATATTTCATTGGCAAAAAATGCACCGAATTTATTAGGTGATTCTATTATTATAGTAGATCCAGATGTGCCCGATTCAAAGATTAGTTCAGCGCAAAGATCATTTGAATATATTACTAAGATACCAGATCCAGACAACGTGCCTATTGAAAAAAGAATAGCTTATTATATTTATAATCTTCCAGGTGATGATGAATTGTTTTCGGTTAATGAAAAAATGGCTTTTCAGGGAAATATGTTAGAACATCATATTGATTTTGAGAATTTTAAGACTTCGAATATAACACCATTTAAAAATTGGAGGAATGATAATAAAATATTTTATAATAAGGCGTTGACTCGCTATGTTAAAGATAATATTGATTACTTTTCAAGCTTTAAACATAAAATTATTGATTATGTTAACAATAGAAGAAAAAACTATGGACTTGCAGCTATAGAATTATAAATCCTTGAAAGAGAACAGTTTTTAATATTCTTTATTAGTGAGGTGAGACTATGTCAAGTACAAATACACCACTAAGATATCCAGGTGGGAAATCACAGCTTACGGATTTTGTGTATCATACAATTGAATTAAATAATATCAAAAATACTGTTTATTGCGAGCCTTTTTCAGGCGGTGCGGGAGTAGCCCTATCGTTGCTTTTAAGTAATAGAGTAGATGCTATTATTCTTAATGATTTGGATACAGCTATTTTTTCAATATGGTATGCAATTCTTAATGATACTGATAGATTGCTTAAAGCTATCGAAGATGTTGAAGTATCTATAGATACATGGTATCAGCAACGACAAATATATGATGGGCTAAAAAACTCCGAAGATTATTCATTTGAATTGGCTTTTGCTAGCTTTTTTTTAAATAGAACTAATATATCAGGTATTATATCAGGCGGACCTATTGGAGGATTAAGACAAACAGGTAATTACCGCCTAAATTGTAGATTCAATAAGAATACGCTTTGTGCTAAAATAAAAAAAATTGCTGATAGGCGCTCAAAAATTAATCTTTATCATCTAGATGCAGTAGATTTGATAAATAATGTGCTTCGACATCAACCGACAGATACGCTTTTCATTTTCTTTGATCCTCCCTACTATCGACAGGGGAAACACCTTTATAAAAATGCTTTTAATTTGAATAAACATGAAGAATTAGCTATGTCTATAAATACTTTACGTGACTACCATTGGATTGTTACGTATGATAATAGCTCTGTTATTGAAGGTATTTATGATTCTGAAAATGAAGTCATGCGATATACTATACAATATATGGCTGCACAAAAGAGACGAGAGCAAGAACTTTTTTTCCATAGTCCTGTTACAAAAGTGGAATCATTTGATAAAGTTGTTTTTGAATACCCAAATAAGTAATCTAATATTCAAGACAAATGTATGCCGATCTCAAAAAGTTAGACTTAAAGATATAACTTTTGAGATCGGTATTTTTATGACTAAATATTCTTTTGAATTCAAAAAGAAAGTCATTTGGGGAGCGTATGAAAAGGTACCCCTGTGTACAAAGTAGTAACATAAAATATAAATAAAAGAATCCCTGCTGACGAGAAAAATGTACCGACCCCCAAAAGTTAGACCTAAAAATCTAATTTTTGGAGGTCGGTTTTCTTTTGGCAAAATATAGTTATGAACTC
>OLFV01000540.1_pt1 | contig 44157 bp, 40 predicted proteins | sample 1605551 | NCBI WGS metagenome assembly OLFV01 (sample SAMEA3888922, study PRJEB22519) | human gut metagenome | biome: human gut; feature: human-associated habitat; material: faeces | place: Denmark | collected 2011 | reverse complement strand
GCTGATCCATACAAACCACATTTTGTAGGTTGCTGTCTAAAGTCGATAAGCATTTATAAAAATAATATTTTTTCACAAAAACACTTGACAAATCAATAAAAATCGAAGGCTTCGCCTTGAAAATGATCGCATCTACATACTATTGCTTCTCCCATTTGAATGCAGTCACCTGACTCCCATCGCCATAGACATAAGTATCTACTAAAATGCCCTTATGCTTTTGATACAAGTGCTTTTGATACAGGTCTCCACCATTATAATCTTCGACAATCTTTATGTTCAGAATCAGTCTACCACGACGGCGCAAGCCCTTGCACGCACCAAGACACGAATGACTACTTGGCTCAATAGTAACTTCCGAGGCCGTTGGAAGGAAGTGAGTGGTCCGAATGTTACACTTGCTTCCAATCAGTGGATGATCGTTATGAGAATCGGTAAGCAGGGAGGAAACTACGACTATCATTACTGGTATCGTACAAACGATGGTCCATGGGCTAATAAACACGGACAGACACCATCCGTCCTTCTGCCTGCATCTGATATGCCAACAACTAATTCTTCGTCTGGATGGACATTAAATGGAAAAACCGGATTTTACAATAGCAGTATCGTATATTGTCAGCTTTTAAGTGAATATGTAATTTCTTGCGCCTGTGTGCCTTTGTGTTATACAGGCGCATTTTGTTTTGGTTGCTTTGGGACAAATTGGTGCTGTTGACAAAGGGTCCCGTCAAGATTTATGCGCAAAATTATTTGCAGGCTCCGGCTGAGTGAAGTCAGCCGGCAATATCCAGAGCGTTCTCTTTACTATGGAAAAACTCCAACTATACAGTCTTTCCCCGTAATGCTACAATGAAGCTGTATTTCAGGGCGAAGTAAGTTAGGGCGGAGTAAGTTAGGAAAGAAAGAGTGGAAAGGAGGTAGTATGCCCTTTGCACAGCTCATGGCGGTTTTACCGCTTAGAGATGTGGCATGCTCCTTGCGAGTACCGTCGAACTCAAACGGCTTGAAATGTAATAAGGACGAGAATGAAACCGTAATTGCTCATAGGAGTGATTGCGGTCTTTTTTGTCCCAAAATCGAAAGGAGCAATTTACTATGAGTGAACCCAGCAACGGCGCGTGGCCCTTTCAGGAGATCCCCGAAGAAGAAGGATTGGATATCAGCGCGATTTTTGGAGACAGCAGCGCTGCACCGCAGGGAGATCCGTTTGCACCTCCGGCGGCAGCACAGAGCGTTCCGTCGTCTCCGACACCCGTGGCGCAGGAAATCACACCGGCAGTTGCTGCAACATCGCAGCCGACAACCGCACCCATCGCCAAGGCGCCGGTCGAAGCTCCTGCGGAGAATCCCATTGCCGCGGCCTTTGAGCAGAAAACAGCGGAGAATACCAAGAAAGGCTTGTTGGAAAAGCCGCCGGTATTCTACCACAAGGGTGTGAAAGAGGAGATCGACGATCCCTCCATGACCTTTGAGGAGCTGCGCATCCGTAAGTCCGATGATTTTACCGATCTGGAGGAAGGCAAAAGAGTATCCTGGAGCGTGGAATACTGCGGTATTCGCAAGGAGGTCAAAGACCCCAAGGGGACCACGATCATTTCCATGAAGGAGATGATCGAACGCTCCCGCGAATTTCTCGACGCCCTCAAGAAAACGAAGGACAAAGCCCCTTGCTGCTATGTAAAGCCAAAGGTGGAAATGAAAACCAAGGGGAATGCCGCTTATAAGGGGAAATTCGGCACCTTGGAAGAGGCTCGCAACTCGGATAAGGTTATCTGCCTGATCCCCTCCAACGACGGCAGGATCTATGAGCTTCGCAAGATGGAGCAGGGCGAGTTTATCGCCCCCAAAAAGAATGTGGTGGATTTCTCTGAGGTCAGAGCCGGGTTTTCCCCGGCTCTGCCGAAAATCCCCGCCGAGTTGATGGGACAGATCATCGCCTTTTTTCGCGCCTTTATGACGGATCATGGGGAGAATGAAGCATTTGCCCAGATTTACTGGGACAAGGCGGAAAAACGCTTTTTTGCCTACGTCCCCAAGCAGAGCGTATGCAAGGAGGAAGTAGAGGCCGATCTCCATGACTGCCTCTATGACGATGAAGAGCGGTATCTTTGCTACGCGGATATCCACTCTCATAACAGCATGGATGCCTTTTTCTCCGGTAAAGATGATCAGGATGAGCGATCCACAGGACTCTACCTCGTTTTGGGAAAACTTGATAAATTCTATCCGGACGTCAAAGCACGTATTTTCTGCGGCGACTCCTTTGTATCCATCGATCCCAATATTGTGATGGAAGGATTGGAGCAGCCGTTTCCCAAGGAATGGTTGACGCAGGTAAGTATCCGCAGCAGAAAGTCCGAGCGATTCAAAAAGCCGGATAAGCGCAGCTTCCGGGACCTTCTGGAGGAGGCGTTCCTATGAAGTTTCCAACGGATCGCCCGGTCAAGGTGGTCATGCTGGGAGCCGGCGGCACAGGAGGATATGTTGCCCCGTATGTGTTTCGCCTGCTTCATATGCTGGATCGTCCTGCCCGCTTTGTTGTCTGCGATGGGGATATTGTCGAGCCAAAGAACCTGGACCGGCAGAACTTTGTCCCCGCAGACTTGGGTGAAAATAAAGCCCGCGTGCTGGCGGAACGGTATTCCACTGTGCTTGGAATGGAGACAGAGTATGTTCCAAACTTCATCGAAAAGCTGCCGGATCTGATGGAACTGATCGAGCCGAAGGAATGGGAGCTGAGTCCCTATTCCACCAAGCGGACGAAGGAAATGGTACTGCTGCTGGGCTGCGTGGATAACAATAAGACGCGGCAGCTCTGCCATCAGGCTTTTCATCAGAGCGAGGAACTCATCTACATCGACAGCGGCAACGGAAAGTATACCGGACAGGTCGTGTGCGGCGTGCGAAGGAACGGAAGAACGATCCGCAAATCCATCGGTGGCATTCATCCCGAAATGCTGAAGGAGACCGACCTGTTTCCTTCGGAGATCAGCTGCGCGGAAGCCGCACAGGAAGATCCGCAGAGTATTGTGGCCAATGTGACTGCGGCGACCGCTGTGCTCATCATGGTCTATAACATTCTGACCCATGGAGAAAACAATGCCTTGCAGACGGATTTTTCCACCCAAACGATCCGGATGCAGACGGTGCTGGAAAAAAAGACAAGGAGGCGTGCAGCATGAGCCGTGCAGTCATTGACGCAAAAGAGTTTTCCCATGCAATGAGCAAAATCAGTAAGGTCCTTAAAAAGTGCGCAATACCCATTTTGGAGGAAGTCTGCCTTCGGATTCAGAATGGGCGCTGCACATTGACGGCAACAGATCTCGAAACATGGTTTACGGCAGAGCTCCCGGCTTCGGGCGATGATATGTTCTTTGCTTTCCGAAAAACCAAGGACATCCTGCGCGCCTGTTCCCACTTTGCCGGTGAGCTGACGATGGAATTTTCCGAAACGCGGAGCGGCAGCAAAAAAGTCGGAAAGGTTCTGCTCCGCTGTGAACGCCGCGGTGCGGAATTTGAGGTCTACGACGGAGCGGATTATCCGAATACGCCGCAGGCTTCGGAGGGCGATGCATTTTCAGTAAGCAGCGCGAGGCTTTCCGCCTGTGTGGAGCGTGTGCGCTATGCTGCGGAAAAGCCAAGCGTGAGTGCAAGACCCGCTGCGATCTGCGTGCAGTTTTGCGGGAATCGCGTCTATGCACTGGATGGAACCCGCCTTGCCTGCGATACGCTGGAAGGTGTTTCTTTCCCAAAGCCTTTTTTGGTGCGCGCCGATGTGCTTGCGCACCTGAGCGCTTTCGGCAAGGAAGATATGACCGTGCGGATCGGAAGCAGCCATGTGCTGTTTGCAAGCGGCAATTTGCGTATGCTTGCCCGCTTACAGGGCGTGGATACCTATAACGTGGATGCGGTGATTCCTAAAGGGTATCGGGAGAGCGTGACTGTCAAAACGGCTGATTTTGTGCGGGAACTGAATTATCTGAAGGAGTGCTCTGCACTCACGGCAAAGCCTTATGTGCGCTTTGCGGGTGAACGGCTTTCCATTGCGGCGTCCAGTGGAGCATTTGAAACCGGCATTGAGGTGAGGGGCCGCGGAGACATGGTTCTCGGCTTTGATCTCTACCATATGCTGGATGCCCTGAAGCAGTTTAAGGGAGAAGTGGAGGTTTGTATCCATCTCAGCAGTCCTTATGCTCCTATCGTGATCGATGCTGCGGGGCGCAGTGATTTTGCCCTGGTGGTGCCGGTCCGACTGAAAGGGAAAATGGCAGCTTGAAAAGAAAAAAGATGGCATAGCCATCTAAAAAAGAAAAAGGAGAATACAAGATGAAAACTGTTTACATTCCCAAGGGAGAAACCGTCCATTATGAGTCTCTAACAACGGAGCATCTGGTGGTGCATGGCCGCCTTCATGTGACCTATGGCGTCAAGGCGCAGAGCATCACCGGAAGCGGCGTGATCGACGCCGGCAGCATCAACGCGGATACCGTCTGCATCGACGATGTGGAAAGCGGCACCGTGATCTGCAAGCGCCTGATTGCCAAGCGTGTGCAGACGCCGGAGGTGTTTGCCTCCGAGAGTGCCGCCGTATCCTGCTTCCTCTCCGCAGCCTATGTGGAAACGGGAAAGCTGACGGCAGCGATCAGCGAGGTGGATGAGGTCGTGGCGCAGGAGGTCGTGAATCTCACGCCGAAAAAGCGCACCCTCTTCGGTACACTCTTTGCCTCCATGCTGCGCTCGTTCTGGACGGCGCTGACAGCGCCCGGGCAGAAAGCTGAAGTTCTGGATGCTGAATTTGTGCCCGCGCAGGAAGACCACACGGAAACTGTGCAGAATGAAGGGAGCGCGGAGTTCTCTGCATCTGACCAGAGTGTGCCGGAAGTCGAGGAAAAGCAGGAAGATGTAGTGGATGAGGAACTCAACCGTATCGTTGGGCTCTTTAAGCTCTCACGCGAGCAGGGTTATACCCTCAAGCTGATTCCCGGGACACCGGAGGAAAACGCGCCTGTTTTCGATTTCGAAAACGAGCGCATCCTTCGCCCCGCAGCTTAACTGCCTATGTGTGAAGTGAAAGTGGAAAGCAGAACCCGCGTAGAGGAACACGGCCGCACTGTGCTCTATGAAAAGATCTATCGCGGTGTTCCGACGCAAGGCGGCGGACTGCGCCTGCTGGCATATTATGAGCGGCGGATTCCCCTTGCCCGTATGCAGATGGAACTGCGGGCGGCAGGACACGAAAAAGAATGGAAGGGAGCGGCGTGAGCCGCCCGAACGGAAGGCAAGGAACAGATCGTGTTCCTTGCCCTCTTTTATCCGGAAATAAAGGAGGATACAACATGTCTATCAAATCGCAGGAAGGTCACATGCGGCAGCTTGCGCTGCTGCTGACCACTGATTTAGGTTGCATCTTTGACGAGAGGGAAAGCGGACCCAATGGAAGTAAGAAAGCTTTTTTGAATGTGGGAAAGGTATTCCTCCGCGCCCTTGCCAAGGATCTTGGACTGCACGAGGTTACAGTCAGTGCAAACAGCGGCGGCATCGCGGTGTCGGGAACATGCTCCCTTTATGGAATGTGGGAGGACAGAGGCATTGCGGTGTGGATCGAGCAGCGCTTATGCGCGGATGGGAAGGTGCTTTGCTATCGGACGATCCGAAGCAGCAGGGACTTCAAAGGCGGATACAATCATTTTCTCACCAGCAGCGACCTGAAAACCTGGTCATATCCGCAGCTTTTGGAGACGCTGAGTGCCTTGCGGAAGGATGGGTGCCGTTATGAGCGAACTGCCTGACCTTTCCGCGCAAAAGCCGTATGCTCTGGATCAGCTTGCGCAGCTTCAAGGTAAGATCATCCAGCTCTCCAAAAGCATGGTTTTGCAGCGGGCGAGGATTGAGCGCTGCCGCCAAAGCGACCTTGCTGCGGCACGGGATATTTACGCGGAACTGAGTAGAACGCGGGAAACCTTGGTGGAAACACTCGCACAGGTGCAGCTTTTCCTCATGGAAATGGAGGAATACGCACTTGCGAAAGTATCCGGACAGCTTCGGCAGGGCCTTGCAGGATTTGCATTGATGAGCACCGGCTATAAGAGCGTCTACGAGGCGCTGAGCCGCTTCGCGTCATCCCTTCCTGTGGGACAAAAGACCAATGCTGCGGTGGTAGGTCGGCTGATGAACAACATTAAGCTGGGCTATTACCCAACAGACCCGGATAATATCGATCTTCTTTTGCGGGGGATCAAATTTCCGGAGGGTGTGACCACGAACTTGCTGGACCCCTGCTGCGGCTGCGGCAAGGCACTTCGACAACTGGCGCAGGGCAATAACTGCTATGCCTATGGCGTGGAACTGGACGAGAGCCGCGCGGAGGAAGCGCAGACAAGGCTTCACCGCGTGGGCTTCGGCAGCTTCTTTCATAGCAGCATCAGCCGCGAAGATTTCCATCTGCTGTTTCTCAACCCGCCGTATCTCTCGGTCATCAATGAGAACGGCGGACGCTCCCGGCATGAAAAGCGCTTCCTGATTGAAAGCCTGCCTGCGTTGGCATACGGCGGCCTACTGATCTATGTGATTCCCTATTACCGTTTAACGCCGGATATCTGCCGTATCCTTGTGGACAATTTTGATGATCTTACCGTCTGGCGCTTTACCGAGAGTGAATTTCGGAAATTCAAGCAGGTAGCGGTGCTGGGTGTCCGAAAGCCCCGGGGGATAGAACTGCAGGATACCCTCTGGCTGGAGGAGCTTGCGTCCGCGCCCATGTCCATTCGCTCTCTTGCAGAGTTGCCGGAAGAACGCTACGCTCTGCCAGATCACCCGATAGAGGTCAACACCTTCAAGGGTGAGCGGTTCAACCAGAAGGAGTTGGAGCAGCAGCTTCGGCGCTGCAACAGCTTTGCGCAGATGATGGCGCGCAGCGAACTGGACAGCGGCGTAAAGCGGCCGCTGCTCCCGCTCTCCATCAGTCAGATCGGACTGATCGGCGGCTCCGGTATGATCAACGGTCTCATAGCGTGCGATACGCCGCACATCATCAAAGGCCGCATCGTCAAGGTCATCCGCACAGAGAGCGAGGAAAAGTTCAGCGCACAGGGCAATCACATTGGCAGCGAAGTGAAAGAAACCATTACAAACAAAATGATTTTCAATGTCCTGACGCCAAACGGCTTTAAGGCATTGACATGAAAAGAGGCGGAATTTATGCAAGACAAAAAAGCGCGTTTTCGCTGCGGACAGCTCTGCGCGACGCCTGCTGCATTGGATAAGGTCGGAAGAGCAGGGCTGATCCGGCTTTTGGAACGACATCTGAGCGGCGATTGGGGTGATACCTGTGAAAGCGACGCAAGGGCCAATGAGGAGGCGCTTCGCAGCGGGAACCGGATTATTTCATGGTATCAGGTATCCAAAGAGCTTCGCATTATGATCATCACGGAAGCGGATCGCTCTGCAACGACGATCCTGCTGCCGGAAGAATATTGAGGTGAATGAGAATGAAGTTTTGCAACATGGCAGTTGTTGTCCCGGTAGATCAGCTCACCGGCAGCAAGGCCGCGCTCAGCGCGCAGGTTTGGGGACAGGTATCCAATCTGCTGATGCCTGCCTTGGGAAAGCTATACCGCCAGTTCCATCCTGCAAATGATGCATGGGGCCATAAGCTCATCAGTCCTTTCGGCGTGGTGCTGGGCTGTCAGGAGCCGGAGCTGTTCTTAACGCTCTTCCTGGCCGGGCAGCAGACACAGCAGGAGGCCGTTGCATTTCATGCAGCCGCCATGATCAAAAAGGTGGATATGGACAAGGCACAGAAAGCGGGCGATTCGCTTATCTGCCCCGTAGTGGTCGATGGCAGCGATCCGGAGCTGATGATTCATGCGCTGTGGCACATTTCGCTGCAAAAAGGCGCGCCGCTCCCAGACTGCGGGATCTACTATGCCGCCCTCGGGCGTGCGGTCGCATCTCAAGAGGAACAGCGGGCGATTCTGTCAAACCCTGCCGGATATGCCCTTTGCGTCGTGCGGCTCAGCCCGGAGGTGGAAAAAGATGACTGCATTTGATCGGAATGTTTTCGTAAAAATGCTGCTTTCTGTTTCGCAAAAAGACGACGCGGCGTTATTCCCCAAATCAGAGCGCAGCCCGTATATCCAAAAGCTGCTGGAAGCCTTTGATAAAGAAGAAACCATTGACCTTTCTATCATTGATTGGGATGCGTTCCAAATAGAGAATGTAACGCCCGAAAATTATGAGAGGGTCTATCATCGGGTCTTCGATGGTTGGATACAGGGCTTTATCCACTACTGTCGGAAAGCTCCTGTTTTCCAGCGGCAAGAGCGCTCTTTCTTTTGAGGTGCCGGTTATGTATGGAATTGAGTATGAAGACGATATCCTGCTGCTTCTGCGTATGATTAAATTCCTGCATATGCAGTCTCCGGATGCCGCACACATCTTTTGCCAAAGCCACCCTGTCGTTGATATGGAGGAGCTTCTCATGGTGATCGATGAAGTTATGTGGGATATTTTTGACGATGTGAACTTTTTCTTTGATGAAGAGTATGAAGCGACCGTCGTGCAATGCTCCCATCCAATCATCGACCGGCTGTATGAGCAGGGGCGCGCTTCTGATCCGAAGCACGGAAGCAGGCAAAGCGTATGGAGTAAAAAGCTGCACGATATTACTGAGTATTTCGTGCTGGGGGCAACAAACTCCGTTTACAAATTCTCACAGCATATCGCCGGAGATCATGTCATTCTGGAATTTTGCCTGTCGCCGGATTACTACGAGCCGCTCTATTTTGCAAATTCGCTGGTGGATCTGCTTCGTTACTGCCAATGCAGCATCCGGCGAATAGAGGCAAAACTTGCTGAGAGAGAAACGGAAAACATAAGAAAGGAGGCTGCCTGATGCAGCCGGCTGAAAACAAGGATTATTCGAGAGATGTCATTCTGCGGTTATCTCCTACCAGAAATACGATCATTGTAGAGGAGCAAAAACCGGGCGGCATTGCCGCCTACAGGGAAATTGATCCTCTGGAGCTGTACTATGTTATCAACCAGAGCTATGCCAGCAATGATTATCTGGACAGCGGCTTTCTTCCGGAACACTGCCTTCACCTATCCATGTCCGCCACGGAGAAGTATTTCGTACTTTGGAATCCGGAACTGCGGGCAGATGTGATCTATGGGGACAGGGAATACCCAAATTTTCCGATTCCCCGCATGGTGTTTGGCGTGCGGGTTCTGGAAAACGGCAAAGTCGCGGAGTGTTCCATGGGCGTCGTTGCCGATGAAGCGCCAACCGTGGATACGCCGATGTTCTTTTACCCCTTTTCCAATGTCCATTCGGATGATCGGGTCTGCACAGGAAACAATGTGCTGCCGCGGTATCGAAAGATTTCCGCGCTGAGGAACTTTCCACGGTATCTGCTGGGTCTACCTGACAACGATGATATGTATGACAGGGAGCATAACAGATTAAAGCTTTCGCACGGAGAACTTCTGGAGCATCTCAAGGACAAAGACCCCACATATTACTACACGGACATTCTGGTATCCAACGGAAAAACACTGGGAGATTTTATCAGCAGGAGGTAACATCATGGCACAGCTTAACCCAAAAGAAATGCAGCAGGCTCTCGCATTGCCCTTCGCCCCGGAGGATCTGGAATGGCGGCTGCAGAACACGATAGAAGAGAAGATGCGCGGCTTGGCTGTTCCCTATGTGACAAACCGTGCCATTCAGAACCGCTTGGACGAGGTCTGCGGGCCGGAGAACTGGTATAACGACTTCAAGCCCTGGCACAGCAACGGGAAAAAGGAGGCGCAGCTTTGCGGCATCGCCATCTACTTTGAAGGCCGCGGCTTCATTACCAAGTGGGACGGCGCCGAAGATTCGGATATCGAGTCTGTCAAGGGCGGTCTATCCGACAGTATGAAGCGCGCTGCCGTCCAATGGGGGATCGGCCGCGTGCTGTACGATCTTAATACCGTCTGGGTCGAAATCGAGAAGCGCGGACGCAGCTTTGTGATCAAGGACAGTGAACGCACCAGGCTGGATAACGCTTATCTGAGCGCGCTGAAGCGCCTGGGGCTGACACCGGCCGCGGCCTGTGGCATTCAATCGCTGCTGACGCCGAAAACCCTGCCGGGGCAGACAGCGCCGGAGGAAAACGCGACTGCAGCAAATCCGCAGCCAAAGCAGGGAAATTCCCAGCCCGCGCCTGCACCGGCTTCGCAAAGAGCAGAGTTGCCTACGACACGGAGCGATTCACAGCAGACTCTGCCTGCACAGCAAAGCAGAGCGGCAGCTTCCCGCACAGTTCCCTTTACCCCGCCGCAGAGCGCAGCGCGGCAGAGAACAGACTGCTATGTGGTTCTGAGCACCAAGGTACAGGGCGGTATGAGCGGCAGCAGCACGCTTGTTACGCTCCGAGCGCCGGACGGCAAGCAGATCCCGGCCTTCGCCCGCGGCGCACGGTCCGAACTGAGCGCAGGCACCGTTCTGAGCAATGTAAAGCTCACCATGCGTCAGCAGGATACCGTGGCATTTTATGTGCTGGAATCCTACGAGATCGTCCCGCAAGAGGACAGGGCGGCATAAACAGCGATTCAGCGAAAAACGGAAAGGAGCAATTCTTTGAAAAAGATCGAGCAGTTTCAAATTACCAGCCTGATGCTTTCGGGCTTCAAGTCCTATGAGGAGCCGACAGAGCTGGTGTTCGGCAACCCCACGGTCATCACAGGCGGAAACGGGCGAGGGAAAAGCAGCATTGCAGACGCCATCGCCTTTGCCGTTACCGGCTGTCCCTTCTTTGGAGAGCGTGGAATTGACCGCCTGCACAATGAGAATAACCCCGATGTCGCCATTCGGATGTGCTTTGTGGACGAAACAGGCACGCTCCATGAGCTCAATCGCACCCGCAGGAAAAACCGCATGACCATCACCTATGATGGCTATGAGATCCGGCAGTTGGATCTGGCAGATCTCTTTGGAGAGCGGGATGTGTTCTTGTCCATTCTCAATCCTCTGTACTTTATTGAGGAGTTGGGAGAGGATGGGAAAAAGCTTTTAGAGCGGTATCTTCCCACGATCCCTCATGAAACGGTACTCTCTCAGTTATCTGAGCCTGTGCGGGAACATCTCAAAAACGAGACGATTCTCTCGCCGGAGGGCAGTCTCAAGCGCTGCCGGGAGGAGATCCGGGGTCTGGAGGAACGCATTACCTATCTGAGAGGCCAGAAGGACTTGGCGGCGTCGCAGGGGGAATCCCATGAGCAGGCCGAGCAGGAGCTGACCTTGCAGGTGGACACCCTTCGCGAGGAAATCGCGGAACTGGAGCAAAGGCAGTTTTCCGGCATGGATGTAAGTGACATGCAGGAGCGGCTTGTAGAACTGAGCGGACGATATGAGGAAGCTGCCAGGGATGAACGCACCGATACTTCCAAATTGCGGGAACAGATTCAGACCTTGCGGGAAAAGATCGCCCGCAGAGAAGGGGAGCAGTACCAGTCCAAATTCACGGAAGCGTTGGCGGAAGCGTCTGCCAGAGTCAAAGACCTGGGCGTGCGGTATCAGCGGGAAAGCGCTGCATATAAGGCGTTTCATGCCGGTATGGAGTGTCCTGCCTGTCACCGGAGCGTGACGGAGCAGAGCTTGCCCGAAGTGCAGGCGGCGCTGAAAAAAGTGCTCTCCGAGCTTTATGCTGCCGGCAGTGAACAGCGCGCTCAGCTGATAGAGCTTCAGGAGATGGACAAAAAGGCTGCGGATACCTTCGCACAGTTCAAAGAAGATGACCTTGGCAAATGGGCCGCGGAAGCTGCGGAAATGGAGCAGCGCTGTGCCTCGCTTGCGGAGCAGGCTTCCGCAGAAACGGAGCGCCTGCGCGCAGAGATCCAGACGCTGACTGCTGACCTGGAGTACGGCAATCTTTCGCAGTCGGAATACGACCACCTCGGTACATGCCGGGAGGAACTGCGGCAGAGCGAAGCGAAAATAGCGGCGCTTCAGACTATGACGGCGGCGCAGCTTCCTGATTTTGACCGGGAGATCGCGCAGGCCAATTCCAGCATTGCGGAGATCAAGCGCAAAATGGCCAATGTGATCGCGTACATCAGCAAGCGGGCGGAGCTGACCTTCTCGCAGCTTAAAATGAACCGTGTGGAGATCTCGCTCTACGATGTGGTGAAATCCACAGGGGAAGTCAAAGATACCTTCAAATTCCAGTATGGCGGCCGCCGGTACGACCGGCTCTCTCTTTCGGAGAAGATCCGGGCCGGCATGGAGGTCTCTGAGCTGATGAAGCGGTTGACCGGGCGGAATTACCCCGTGTTTGTCGATAACATGGAGTCGGTAGATGACCTTGCCAATGTAAGGCCCACCGGACAGATCATCATGGCAAAATGTGTCAGCGGCGCGGCGCTGCAGGTGAAACCCATAAGACCCATTGCCTTTGCGGAGCAGAGAGCCGCATGATGGAGGTGAAACCGTTTGGCCGCAAAAATCTACGATAAGATCCCCATTGTGGACACGGCCAGACGGTGTGGGTTTGTCCTCGACTCCCGGACGCTGCGGCGAAAGGAAGTCGAGGCAAGCTGCCCCTTCTGCGGTGACCACGGGCCGGGGAAATATCATTTAAGCCTTAATACGGATACCGACCAATACCGCTGCAATCTCTGCGGCGCACACGGAAACAGCGTGAGCTTGTATGCGCGGATCAAAGGGATCTGTAACAAAGAGGCTTATCTGGAGCTGGCGCATGAGAGCAAGGTCTACCCCTTGCCTCAATCGCCATCTCCCCAAACACAGGAACGGCAGCCCTGCTCATTGGAGCAGCGCCATGCCGTGTATTCGGATATGCTTGCGCATCTGACGCTTCTCCCAAAACACGGCGAGAATCTCTTAGAACGGGGCTTGAGCGAAGAGCGCATCCGAAGAAACGAGTATCGCAGTATGCCGGAAACAGAGCGCGGGCGTCGGCTTTTGGCCGACCTCCTGCGCAGTCACGGCCATGACCTGCACGGTATTCCGGGCTTTCGCACCTATTATGGCGACTGGACGCTCTCCGGCCCCAACGGTTTCCTGATTCCGGTTCGGAACAAGGATGGGCTGATTCAGGGGCTGAAGATCCGTCTGGACGATGCGCAGCAGGCCAATCGCAAATACCGCTGGCTTTCCAGCCGAAATCTGCCATCCGGTACCCGCAGCTATTCGTGGGTGCATGTGACAGGGAACACCCAAAGCAAGCGTGCGTTTCTGACGGAAGGCCCGCTGAAGGGCGATGTAGCCAGTTTCCTTGCGCAAGATGCGCTCTTTATCTGCATCGGCGGCGTCAACGCGCTGAACGGTTTGAATGATACCGTCCGGGAACTTGGCGTCCGTGAGGTCGTAGAGGCGATGGATATGGATCAGATGACCAACCCCAATGTGCGGAAGGCCATTCTCACCATGCGGAAGGAAGTGCGAAAGATCCCAGGTATTCGCTACTCAAAATACACATGGAATCCCGCCTATAAGGGAGTGGACGACTACCTTCTCAGTCAGGCGGCAACCATGTAACAAAGGAAGGGCAACAATATGGAAGAAAAGATCATCAACATGAATCAGTTTCTCGGTGCGGCGCAGGGCGATCAGGAGCATATGCTTGGAAAGTTCTTATACTTTTCTCTTGCAAACCTGCTGGTGGATAAGGATGAACTGTCCTCGCTGTGCGAGAGCATGGGCATTCCCTACACCGGCAGCACCCGGCTTTCTCTCGGCGATGCGTTCCGCTCTGCCACAGGCGATATCCGGGAGAGGGTTCCGGTCACGGTAGACGGTGAGACGAACATCTATCTTGCCTATTGCCGCGATAATAAGCGCACCGCCGGTGTTTTTTCGCGGGAACTGGTCAAAGAGACCTTGAATCGTGAAACCAACCGGTATGAAAAGCTGGCGAATATCAGCTGCGGTAAGAACGACGGGATGTTCCGCTGTGATAATCTCGTGCTGGACGATGCGGTGGATGTGCAGGGCTGCTGCCGAAAAGCGGAGGAGCTTTTTGAACTCTACCAGCGATGCGCAAACCGCAAGCAGATCGAAACCATCTGCGTCAATTTCCTGCGGGGAATGGAGGCAACCAAACTGAGTGTCACCGGCCATATGTACTTTGTCCCCCGCACTTTTATGGAGCGCGTGGATATTTTCGAGGACTTCATCACCCTGCTCAGCGGACTGAATAAAAAGCAGACGCCGCTGGTGGTCAACAGCTTTTACATTATTGATGACGCCAAGCAGCGGGATAAGATGACGGAGGAATTCTATCTGGCCGTGAAAAAGGAGATCGCGGCCTATCAGGAAAAGTGCGACTATCTCATTAAGAGCAGCAGCCAGAGTCCCGCGGTCATGGACCGCTGGGTGCTCAAGGTGCAGGCGTTGGAGGAAAAGAAGCGTCACTATGAGGGCGTGCTGCAGCGGGAACTGGACGGGCTGGATGATGAGTTTTCCGTCTTGAAGCTTCTTTCGCAGGAGCTTCAGGTCAGGGCCAACAGTATTCGCAGCCAGCGGTTTCAGCAAAAGGCTGCGTAAATAAAAAACAAGGGGACATTGGCAGTTGAGCCAATGTCCCCTTTCGATTTCGATGATGAATGCATCAAATGCAGCAAGAAATATTGCAATGGTAAATCGCTACTGGTATCACCGTTTAAGTGTACATAAAATTTGTGGAAAGGGAGTTGCTTATAAAGCAAAATCCTGAACTTATGTTAGGAGATGTAGAAAGAAACAGAAAAACGCAAAGACATTCATGACATAACCATAACCCGTCTTTGCGGTTTTTTGCTGACTGTGTTATATTAAATATGCTATAAGAGTTTTATATATCGCATTTTGATCTGTAAGTGAAGCAGTCCGAGATAATCAAGTGAAGCTGAAGACGCTGCTATGAGCCATCATGCAAAACGGCTGGGAGAGGCGTTTACCTTCTCTCAGCCGTTCGTTTTGTTTGAAACCTCTTCTTTGCAGTGTTCCTTCTCATAGCGGATCTGCTGCAGCACTGCTCTGGCGGCAGCTGCAGCCATGCGCTGTTCCTCTTCACTAAAACTGGACAACTCCTGAAAAAGCTGTTCGGTATCCTGCGCCAGACCGCAATCGTAATTAAAAATATCATTAGGGGCGATGTCCAGCAGGCGAACCATCACAAACAGATTTTCAAAACGGGGATTTCCCCTGCCATTCTCTATTTCCAGAATCGTTCGTGGCTGAACCCCGACCTTTTCTGCAAGATAGTCCTGTGTGATCCTCTTGCGCTTGCGGGCTATGCGAACGACCTTGCCTAAGTTAATCTTCGCTTCCTGCATTATAACTTACCTCGACATAATCTTATAATGCAGTATGATAAGTATGAATGCGTTAATTCAGCATACAAAGATGTTCTATACTTCACTAATGGAAGGAGACTTTGTATGATACCTTCGTAGCATACGGATTGCAGTACTTTCTCCACAAATGGCGGATGAAGTTCTACTGCAAGACGTATGCTACGGCACTTCTATGTGAGTTTTTGCAGCATATTGGCAGGATATTAAACGCATATTTTCCGGAGGACAAGCCAGCAGAGATATTCTTGACAGCCGTTCAGTACGGGATGCCGCACAGGGAGAGTGTGCGTCGGCTTCTGTACGATTCTGATTTCAACCATGGATCATTGCGCTTTCGTAGTTGGGATAACTCCATATTTTCTCAAGGCACTTTCGCGGGTTATGATATCCGTGAAAGTGCCTTTTGCTTTGCCATATCAGGCAACCGACAGATTCGCTGCCGTTCTCCGCCTGCAGCGCTCATGGCAATCAAAAATCTATAACAGAAAGGAAAGTGCTATGAGTAAGTACGTTTTGAAGCTGTTGGAGAGCTATAACGAGCGTGAACGCAAGATTGCGGTACTTCGGTATAATCTGGAGCACCCGGCCAAAGTAAGCAGGTCAGAACAGATCGAAGCCATGAACTTCGGACATGGCGATGGTCTTGACCATAGTGCGGGACATATTTCCAATAAGACCCTCTACATTGCACTCAATTACGAAGAACAGGCGGAACGCATGAATGCAGAGTCAGCACACGAAATTGCAAAGGAACTGTTTGCTTTGGAATGTGAGCAGAGACGCCTGACATACTTTATTGGTCTATTGGATAAGCGGCAGGCTGAGGTGATTCGTCTGGTGTTTGTGGACGGAATTCCCACGAAGGAAGTTGCTGCCAGCTTTGGCTTGACCTACCGCACCATCGACCGGATCAAGCGTACTGCCATCGAAAATCTTGCGGAGATGTATGCCTATTCCGATCAGTTTCGCGTCTGATTTTTTGAAAATGTCCTAAAAATGTCTAAGCCGATGTACTTGAAGTGTCATATGGCGCTATGGTATGATTAGGCTGGTAAAAAGGAGATGCCCCCGACGAACGGGGGCATCTCCTTTGCCGTTTGGCTGTTAATCAATATTATTTGAGAGAGGAGTTGTGTCATGACTCTTACATATCAAGGAAAGCTATTTGCAGAATATCCTGATGTGGTATCCGTTAAGCAGATGTGCATCATGTTGGGCGGAATCAGCATGAAAACAGCTTACAAATTGTTGGGGAACGGTGAAATTCACCATCTGAAAATTGGTAAGTCATTTAAGATTCCGAAGATTTGCGTGATTGAGTATCTGCTTGGTTGACGGAGAAATTTCGGCGCAAGGATTTCAAAATAAAGTTTATAGGCACATTGGAGAGAACGGCAGCTTATGGTATAATTGATCTGCCATTGACAGATAGGTTGTACCGCTACAAAAAGGAGGAACAACATGGTAGCGGGTCATCTGCAAACAAAAAAAGGTTACTATTACATGGTGCTGAATTTGAAATCCGAAGATGGCAATCGCAAGTCCAAATGGATTTCAACAGGGATACCGGCAACTGGGAAGAAAAGTGCAAAGTTGGCGGAAGAAATGTTAGCCGAAACCAGATGCACCTATAAAGATGCTGCATCACCTTGTGCAGGATCTCCCGTGATCAGCAGAGAAGATATTTCTTTTTCTGACTACATGATCAAGTGGTTGGGTATCATCAAGAACTCTGTGGAGGTAGATACATATGCGGGATATGTAAACAATATTGAAAAGCGAATTGTCCCATATTTTCGTGGACAAAGAATACTGCTCAGAGAGCTGACTGCGCTGGATGTGGAGAATTTTTACAGCTATTGTTTCAATGAACTGCACCTAAAAGGAACCACGGTTCAGCGTTTTCATGCGAATATCCATAAGGCAATGAAGTATGCTCGTAAACACGATTTAATTGCCTCGAATCCGATGGACAATGTGGAGCGGCCAAAGAGTCAAAGATATGTTGGAGCATTTTATTCTGTGTCGGAACTAGAAACGCTCTTTCAAGCAGTGAAAGGTGATCCTTGCGAGTTCCCTGTTCTAATGGCAGCTTTTTATGGCTTGCGAAGGAGTGAGATCATGGGGCTCCGGTGGAGGGCAATCGACTTTGAAAACAATCTGATTACGATTGACCATACAGTTGTTCAGTGTATGTGCGATGGTACGACCATCACAGTCGAAAAGGATCGTACAAAAAATCAGTCAAGCTGCCGCTCAATGCCATTGGTTCCGCAATACCGCGACCTTTTGTTGCGTATGAAAGTACGGCAGGAATGCTGTCGGAAGTTGTGTGGAAATTGCTATACAGAAAGCGAGTATATCTTTGTAAACGATATGGGAGAACCCTATCAGCCGAACTATGTAACACAGCATTTCAAGCTCGTCTTGAGGAAAAATCACTTGCGCAGTATTCGCTTTCACGATTTGAGACATACCTGCGCTTCGCTGCTGCTGAAAAATGGTGTGCCAATGAAGGATATACAGGAGTGGCTTGGACACAGCAGCTATAACACAACCGCAAATATCTACGCACATCTGGACACATCGTCGAAAAATACTTCGGCATCGAAGATGAGCAATGTTGTTATCATTGAACCAGGCATCAGCACAAGCGTTTGAAAGAGGATTATGGAGAGAACTGCGGAGAGAACTGCAAAAAAACAGGGTGAAATGGATGCTTTTCATGGGAGAAAAGAAGAAACGCCTGATGCCTCAAATGCTGAGGGATCAAGCGTTTCGGAGGATGGTGCCGGTGGTGGGACTCGAACCCACACGGTGTCGCCACCGGCGGATTTTGAATCCGCTACGTCTACCATTCCATCACACCGGCACATTTTATCGAGAAACTCCCAAAATTCTCATAGGAGAGAACAAGGAGAGAACTCACTACAAAAGCCATATTTTATTGTAACTGGGAAGCCTTGAAAAATCAAGGTTTTTATCAGATTTCATACTGCCAGACTTACTGGCTTTTGAGTCCGTCACGTCTACCAATTCCATCACACCGGCATTAACGTTGTTCATTATATCGGATGAATGGCCAAAATTCAAGAGGAATTTATGTTTTCGCCGTAAAATCCCTGATTCTGCTGGAAGAATGGCGGTTCCCTCTTGTAAAGAACGAAAAATAGGAGTATTATGCTTATAATTGTACCAACAACACAAAGGACGGATCAAACTATGAGTTACACAAAAATCGCAAAAATTTTTGCAGACAGCGAAGCGCTCTCCGGTCAGACCGTTTCCGTGGGCGGCTGGGTCCGCACCATCCGGGATCTGAAGGGCTTCGGCTTCATCGAGCTGAATGACGGCTCCTGCTTCCGCAATCTTCAGGTGGTGATGGAGGCAGAGGCCCTCTCTAACTATAAGGACATCGCCGCCCAGAACGTAGGCGCGGCTCTGATCGTCACCGGCGTTGTGACCCTGACACCGGATGCCAAGCAGCCTCTGGAGTTGAAGGCCACCGAGATCGCCGTGGAGGGCATCTCCACTCCGGACTATCCCCTGCAGAAAAAGCGCCACAGCGTAGAGTTCCTGCGGACTATCCAGCATCTGCGTCCCCGGACGAACCTGTTCTCCGCCACCTTCCGGGTGCGGAGCGCGGCGGCCTACGCCATCCACAAGTTCTTCCAGGATCGCGGCTTTGTCTACGCACAGACCCCCATCATCACCGCCAGCGACTGCGAGGGCGCCGGCGAGATGTTCCAGGTGACAACGCTGGACCTGAACAACGTCCCCAAGACGGAGGACGGTCAGGTGGATTACAGTCAGGACTTCTTCGGCAAGAAAACCAGCCTGACGGTGTCCGGCCAGCTGAACGCCGAGAACTTCGCCATGGCCTTCGGCAATGTCTATACCTTTGGTCCTACCTTCCGCGCGGAGAATTCCAACACCCAGCGTCACGCCGCTGAGTTCTGGATGGTGGAGCCTGAGATGGCCTTCACCGATCTGAACGGCTATATGGATACCGCCGAGGACATGATCAAGTATATCATCCGCTATGTGATGGAGCAGTGCCCTCAGGAGATGGACTTCTTCAACCAGTTCGTGGATAAGGGCCTGCGGGAGCGGCTGGAGCATGTGGCCTCCTCCGACTTCGGCCGGGTGAGCTACACGGAAGCGGTGGATCTGCTGAAAAAGAGCGGCGAGAAGTTCGACTATCCCGTGGAGTGGGGCATCGACCTGCAGACCGAGCACGAGCGCTACCTGACGGAGCACATCTTCAAGCGTCCTGTATTCGTCACCGACTATCCCAAGGACATCAAGGCCTTCTATATGCGCCTGAACGATGACGGCAAAACCGTGGCCGCGGCGGACTGCCTGGTGCCTGGCATTGGCGAGATCATCGGCGGCAGCCAGCGCGAGGAGCGTCTGGATGTGCTGGAAGCCCGCATCAAGGAGCTGGGCATGAATCCGGAGGATTACAAGTATTACTGCGACCTGCGGCGCTACGGCTCCTGCCGTCACGCAGGCTATGGCCTGGGCTTCGAGCGGATGGTGATGTATCTCACCGGTGTGAACAACATCCGTGACGTGGAGCTGCATCCCCGCACTGTGGGCAGCGCAGATTTCTGATCAACTGCATACCGAAAAGCGGTCCTTCCGAAAAGAGGGGCCGTTTTTTCTCCCGTATGCACAAATTTCTTTGGAAAACCTTAAATATTTCAGATATTCCGTCACGTGCGGACAGTTGACATTCCGCAGCGCATATGATAGGATACGGCTATCTTCAACAACGGAATACCGGCAATGGAAGCCCATAGGAAAATGACGTAAGTCTACCGAAGGAGTAAAACTCTCAGGTGTCCGCCGTGCGGACAGGACTATGGGTGGATGCGGCTCTGGAGAATCCCAGTTCACTGGGTACCGAAGGTGAAAGGCGGCATGACCGCTGAATCTCTCAGGTAAAAGGACAGAGTGATCTGACGCAGCGGCAGGCGAGGCGGAGAGATCCGTCAGGCAGGCCGCAGGCTTCACCGTTTGCGGCGGGGCTGCGTCGATCTCCTGTACTGCGTTCTTCGGAGCGGCTGCATTGCCAGCCGCTCCGTTTTTTTATCACCGCGGCAAAGATCCCGCCGTCGGTGAAACCGTGTGCAGGAGGAAAAAACTATGGAATCGATCGTCGCAAAACTGGACGCTGCGCTTTATCCCGCTGTATGCAGCGTCAACACGTACCTGTCCAACTACATTCTGGTCTTTCTGCTGGTGGCTGTCGGCCTGTGGTACAGCATCAAGACCCGCTTTGTTCAGGTCCGCTGCTTCGGTGAGGGTATGCGCAGAGTGTTCGGCAATCTGACCCTCAACGGCAAAAAGCATGACAGCGGCATGAGCTCCTTCCAGGCCTTGGCCACTGCCATTGCCGCCCAGGTGGGCACCGGCAACATCGTAGGCGCATCCGGCGCTATTCTGACCGGCGGCCCCGGCGCCATCTTCTGGATGTGGGTCATTGCCTTCTTCGGCATGGCCACCATCTATGCTGAAGCCACGCTGGCCATCAAGACCCGGATCAAGGCAGCAGACGGCACCATCCACGGCGGCCCCGTCTACTACATCACCACCGCTTTCAAGGGCGGCTTCGGCAAGTTCCTGGCCACCTTCTTCGCCGTGGCCATCATCCTGGCTCTGGGCTTCATGGGCTGCATGGTGCAGTCCAACTCCATCGGCGAGTGCTTCCAGACCGCTTTCGGCATCCCCTCCTGGATCGTGGGCGTGGCGCTGGTGGTGATCTGTGCCGTGATTTTCCTGGGCGGCGTTCAGCGGCTGGCCGCCGTTACGGAAAAAATCGTCCCCATTATGGCGGCAATCTTCCTGCTGGGCGGTCTGGTCATCCTGATCTTCCGCATCCGGTACGTCCCCGCCACCTTCGGCATGATCTTCAAGTACGCCTTTGAGCCTCAGGCCATCGTGGGCGGTTCTTTCGGCTACGCCATCAAGCAGGCCATCTCTCAGGGCGCCAAGCGTGGTCTGTTCTCCAACGAGGCCGGTATGGGCTCTACCCCCCATGCCCACGCTCAGGCCAACGTGAAGGATCCTCACGAGCAGGGCGTTGTGGCGATGATCGGTGTGTTCATCGACACCTTCGTGGTGCTGACCCTCAACGCGCTGGTCATCATCTGCACCCTCTACACCGCCGATGGCCCTCTGGCAAACGGCTATGTGGGGGATGTGACCTCCGTGCTCAGCAAGACCAATCTGGCCCAGACCGCCTTCGGCTCCGTGATGGGAGCCAGCCTCGGCGCCAAGTTTGTGGCAATCTGCCTGTTCTTCTTCGCCTTCTCCACGGTTCTGAGCTGGAACCTGTTCGGCAAGATCAACGCCATCTGGCTTTTCGGCAAGAAGAACCCCAAGGCCTGCACCGTGATCTACACCCTCATCGCCCTGGTGTTCATCCTGATGGGCACCATGATGAGCAACGATCTGGTCTGGGAGCTGACGGATATGTTCAACAACCTCATGGTCATTCCCAACGTCATCGCCCTGTTCGCCCTGACCAAAATGGTAGTCGGCAGCGCGGAAAGCAAGATCGCACAGTAAATGAGAGCGATCTGTATTGTACTTATTTACTTTCAAAAAACGTTATAAAAAAAGAAACAGGACATTCATATAAGAATGTCCTGTTTCTTCTTGGCGGAGATGGAGGGATTTGAACCCCCGCACGCCTTGCGGCGCCTACCGGATTTCGAATCCGGACCCTTCAGCCACTTGGGTACATCTCCAAGCAACCCCATTTACCCGCCGCACACAGGCGGTCAAATCCAAACTCTGTGGGGACTGCGTTAGATATTATGACATATTTTCACAGCTATTGCAAGAGAAATACTTGCACGGCGAAGGAACACAGCATAGAATGAGCATATCTTACCCGTGCGGATGAAGAAGGAGGAAGTGCTATGGCCCTGCGGGTCTATATTCTTGGTGATGCCGCAGCTTACCAAAACTATACACTGGCGGTGGAACGTGCCGGAGGGATTCCCTGCTTCGGGAGCCGGCCGGCGGACTGCGACTGCTTGCTGCTGCCCGGCGGCGGGGACATGGAATCCTGGCGTTACGGCCAGAAAAACACAGCCTGCCGGGATCTGGAGCCGGAACGGGACGCGCTGGAACTGGAGCTGCTGGCGGATTTTACGGCCCTTGGCAAGCCGGTCCTGGGTATATGCCGGGGAATGCAGACCATCAATGTATTTTTCGGCGGCGATCTGGTGCAGGACTGGCCAGGACACAGCGCCATAGAAGGCGTTGACCGGCTCCACAGCGTCCAAAATGCACCGTCCTTTCTGCGGGAGCTATACGGAGAGCGCTGTATGGTCAACAGTTGCCACCACCAGATCATTGGCCGCCTGGGAACCGGTTTGGAGGTTTTGCAACGGGCGGAGGACGGCGTAGTAGAGGCCTTCCGACACAAAACCTTGCCGGTTTGGGGGATCCAATGGCACCCGGAACGGCTGACAGCGGACTGCCAAACGGGCACGGTGGACGGACTGGCGGTATACCGGGCGTTTCTATCTCAGGCAGCCTTGTAAGAGCTCTGCCTGTTAACCGCAAGCCGTATCCGGATCGGACAGGAACTGTGCACCACGATCCACCAATACGCGGAAAATCCGGTCGCAAAGATTTTCTGTAAAGGGTAAGATGAAGTGTAAACACCATTTCAGCGCAGCAAAAAATCCCTCAAAGCCTTGCGGCTCTAAGGGATTTGTTTGGTGGACGATACAGGACTCGAACCTGTGACCCCCTGCACGTCAAGCAGGTGCTCTAGCCAGCTGAGCTAATCGTCCGAAGCGGAACGTGTATATATTACATGAGTTCCGCCGCTTTGTCAAGCCTTTTCTCGTTTTTTCTCAAAAAGTTTTCCAAGGTGCTTTATATCGGCAAATTTTTCCGACAGGCAACTCCCTTTCAGCGCTTATTCCACGTTGAACTGCCGCAGGCCCGCCAGGTCTGTGACCGGCAGAGAGAACGCCAGCGCCTGGGCCTCGGTCTGCATTCCGGCCTTTTCCATAATGGCCTTCATGATGGGCTTCCGGGTCTCCGCCGAGGCGAGAATAAAGATCAGTTCCTTCTCCGACGCCAGCGACACGCCGAAGAATTTCTTCGCCAGCTCCGTTCCGGTCCCCTTTGCGTGGACCGCCGTGCCGCCGGTAGCCCCAGCCGCCCGGGCTGCGTCCATAACCTGATCCGTAGCGCCCTGATTGGCGATCACAACGATCAGCTCGTGGGTCAATTTCTTTTCCATGCGGTCCTCCGCCTCCCCCTGTAACAAATAATTTTTGGCAGACGCGCCGCCGATGCTGGACACCGGCACCGCCATTATAACGCCTCGGCCCGGAACATCCAGCCAAAGGTCCTTGGCAGCTTTCCGGAGCAGCCCCTTCCGGCTGGGCAGCATACACAGCAGCACTGCCTTTTCCGTAGCTTCCAGCCCCAGACAGTCTAAAACCTCAGTGGTGGCGGTGCCACGGCCAAGAGCCGTGAGCACCAGCGTTGCCCCCTGTTCCCGGAACCAAGCGGAGAAGTCTCCGCCCCGGCTCCGGTCCGTGATGGTAAGGATCAGATCAGCAGACATATAACTTCCCCCCTTACAGTTCGATGATCTCGTCGTCCGCCGCCGGCAGCTCCGGTGCGGGCGCGGCAGGTGCTTCCGCCGCGGCCTTCTTCAGCTTGAGCTGATAGACAAGGCCCAGTAGTTGGATGGTGATAAGCGGCGTCATGGCCACCATGGCCACTACGCCGAAAGCGTCTGTTACCACATTGCCGCCCAGGGTCTCACAGGCCCCCATAGCAAAGGGCAGCAGAAACGTGGCCGTCATGGGACCAGAGGCCACGCCGCCGGAGTCGAAGGCGATGGCGGTGAAGATCTTCGGCACCACGAAGGATAAGCCGATGGCGCACAGGTATCCCGGCACCAGCAGGACAAAAATAGAAACGCCCGTCAGCACCCGCAACATGGCGAGGCCGATGGACACCGCCACGCCGATGGACAGGCTGGTGCTCATGGCCTTGCCGGGGATAGCCCCGGAGGTCAGCTCCTCCACCTGCCGGTTCAGCACATGGACGGCAGGCTCCGCCTGCACGATGAACCAGCCCATCAGCATACCGATGGGGATCAAGACCCAGCTTTGCTCCAAAGCCGCGATCTGGCGGCCCAAATAGCTGCCGGCGGGTAAAAAGCCCACATTCACGCCGGTCATAAACAAAACCAAACCGATATAAGTATACAGGAGTCCCACAGTGATTTTCAACACATTTTTTCGAGGCAAATGCAGAGACGTCACCTGAAACACGGCGAAAAAGGCCGCAATAGGCGCCAGCGCCGCCCCCATTTCCTTTGCGTAGACCGGAAGGCCCTGAGCGAACAGCCGCCACAGCTCCCGGCTGTCCCCGGCCTCCGGCACTACGGAGGGCGCATAGCTTCCCGCTGCCGGGTATGCCAGTGCCAGCGTCAGCACCGCCAGCACCGGCCCCACGGAGCACAGCGCCACCAGGCCGAAGCTGTCCTCGCCAGCCTTGCCGTCGCTTCGGGTGGAGGACACACCCAAGCCCAGCGCCATGATGAAAGGCACGGTCATAGGCCCGGTGGTCACACCGCCGGAGTCAAAGGCCACCGCCAGAAAATCCTTGGGGGCAAAAGCCGCCAAGGTGAAGATCACTATGTAGGACGCGATCAGCAGGCCGTTCAGTGGGATCTGAAACAGGATACGCAGCAGTGCTATCACCAGAAAGATCCCCACGCCCACGGCCACCGCCCCGATCAGGACGGCGTTGGGGATCCCCGGCACCTGCCCCGCCAAAACCTGAAGATCCGGCTCGGAAATAGTAACGATGATGCCGATAAGCAAGCTGACGCACACCACCACCCACAGCTTCCGGGATTTGGTCATCTGTGCGCCCACCCGCTCACCAATGGGGAGCATGGCGGTATCCGCCCCCAGAGTAAACAGGCCCATACCCACGATCAGCAGCACGGCGCCTACCAAGAACGCCAGCAGCACGTCCGTTGGGACCGGAGCCGCGGTAAAACACAAGATCAGCACGATCAGGGTAATGGGCACCACGGAGGCCAGCGCCTCCCTCACCTTTTCACCCAATATCGTTTTCGTCTGGCCGATCTGGTCCCGCCACTTCTTCCGCAGTCCTGCAAACAAACGCACCGCCTCCTTCGCTGATGATCACTTGATGAATTTATCATACCATTTTTCACCTTAACATCGCAACTTTTTGTCGGAATCTTTTCAAATTATTAACAATATATGGAAAAAGTGCTGTGCACGCCCTTGTTATTCCGCAAAAACTGCCCGGCTGTTGCCGGGCAGTTCCCTACTTGCTTCGTTCCTCCAGCGTTTTTGCCAGCTCTGCCGCAAACAGGCGGGCGGCCAGCTCCGCCTCCTCCGGGGCGTTTCCGGCGGTCCCCACCTCCACCAGCAGAGAACCTGTGGTGGCGTGTTGATTGTACCGGGAATTCCGCAGAAGCAGAGGCCGCATCAGCGTGGGATAGTCCGTCAGCGCCTGCTCCTGCACCGCCACCGCCAGCCGCAGATTCTCCATCCAGTCGGGATGGCTCAGTCCGCCGCCATCGCTGCCCATAATGAGGGAGAGCTGCGCCGCTGTCCCCAGCCCCTCGATCTCCGACACCACCTTCACCTGACTGCCGTCGGACGCCTCGATAGCGTCCCGGTGGACATCCAGCACGAAGCGGATGGACGGATATTCCTTCAAATACCGGTCGATCCCCGCCAGAGACCGGTCATAAGCCCCGGCGTACTCCGGATAGTCATACAGGGTCCGGTCATGGAGCACGGAGATCCCTGCCTGAGCAAATACCTCCGCCATGGCGTCGCCCATGCGAACCACGTTGTACCGGGAATCCGTGGTGCGGTGGTCCCCGGACCAGACGATGCCGTCATCCACCGCCGGGGTATAGCCCTCGCTGCCGTGGCTGTGCAGAATCAGGATCTGCGGCGCTTCGCCGGTCAGCTCCGCCGCGAAGGGCTTCAGTAGTTCCTCGTTGGAGAGGGTATATTGGGTGGTGTTTCGGATGTAGACCTTCCCGCAGACGGTGTAACCGCTGGGGTCTGTGGGGATCAGGGTCTTTGCCGTCACGCCGTTGTCTGCCCCAGCTGTCACCGGAGCGGGCTGGGACTCCTCCCGCACCGGCTGGGTCACAGGGGCGGGGTGTTCGTCCTCCGGTTCCTCCGCCGCCTGACGCCGCAGGTCGGAGATCTCCCCGCGGGCGGAAAGCAAGATCGGCGCCTGACTCAGCATCAGCACGGACGGCGCCGAAAGGCCGTCCCTCTGCCCCATGTCCCCTAACTGCCACTGGAGCAGCGCCAGTGGCAATTCCCTCTTCACGGCCATCCACGCTCCGGCGGCGTCAACGCTGCCCGCCGTGGCATAGACGGTCCACAGTGTCGCGCCCGCCAGCAGCAGCGCGCCCAACCGCTGAGAGAGCCTTGCAAACCTCTTTCGTTCCATTTGCCTCACCTCTTGGGACAACCTTATGCGCCACAAATCAAAAAAATGACCATCCAATGAAAAACCGCCCGACACATTTGTGCCGGACGTTCCTCTATCTCAATACCATTTATCCAAATTCATTCCGCGAGGCTTCGCATCAGGGCGATCTCTTTGGCATAGCCAGGCAGTTCATTGGGCGTTTCCAGACAGACGGGCAGATTTCTCAGCGCCGGATGGTTCACCACCCGGGCCAGCGCTTCCTGTCCAATGCAGCCCTCCCCGATCCGGGCGTGGCGGTCCTTGTGGGCGCCGCAGGGATTCAGACTGTCATTCAAATGAATGGCCCGCAGCCGCTCCAGTCCGATGGCCCGGTCAAATTCCGTCAAAACGCCGTCCAGATCGTGAATGATGTCATACCCGGCGTCGGAAACGTGGCAGGTGTCCAGACAGACCCCCATCTTCTCCGTCAGCTCCACCCGATCCAGAATTTCCCTCAGTTCCTCAAAGAGTCCGCCTACCTCGCTGCCCTTCCCGGCCATGGTCTCCAGCAATACCGTTGTAGACTGTTCCGGGGTCAGGATGGCGTTGAGTCCTTCCGCGATATAGGTGATCCCGGCTTCGATCCCCTGTCCCACATGGCTGCCGGGGTGGAAATTGTAAAGCTGCCCCGGTATGTGCTCCATACGGCGCAGATCGTCCGCCATGGTGTCCCGTGCGAAAAGACGGTTTTGTTCCTCCGCGCCGCAGAGATTCAGGGTGTACGGGGCATGGGCGATGATCGGTGCGAAGCAGTGATCCTTCATGAGCGCCGCCAGCGCAGCCGCGTCCGCCGGGTCCAGTTCCTTGGCCTTGCTCCCTCTGGGATTCCGGGTGAAAAACTGAAAGGTGTCCGCCCCCAGTTCCAACGCCTGCCGGCCCATAGCCAGAAAGCCCTTGGAGGATGATAAATGACAGCCGATGTGCAGCATAGAAACCTCCCGAAAAATAGTTTCTTCATTATAGCACACCGGCTGCCGCCTGTCACGGATCTTATTTACGGAGTCTCCAACTCTATCTCACCGTCCTGCGGCGTATCGGACAGAAACAGTTCCTCCGCCTGCCGCTGAACGGCGATCAGGTCCTCCCGGAGCTGTCGGAGCGTTTCTTCGGTATCTGTCAATGCGTTGAACAGAAGCAGGTATTCTTTCGTCAGTGTGTGGTTCATATAGTATCCTTTCTTTTCCGAACAAATTGCAATTTCGGAATACGGCTCTATCATACAAAATTTCCGGCTGCTTTTATGTCGCATTTTGTCGAACACATGCGTGTTTTTGTCATGAACGGGCATTATTTTTTCAAGCAAGCGGAATCTTGTCCCAAAAAGCAGTTGCAGGTCCAGATGTCGGATGCTATGATAATAAGGCAAATGATCGTGCAAGGAGGCACTTATGAGTCCTGCGTCAACTGAGAAATTCCTTTTGGAACAATATGCCGGGCATCCCGCGTCCCAGCTTCAGGATCTGCGCAAAGCCCTCTATCAAAGCGTCTTTGGCTGCGGACACCTGATCACAGATACCTCCGCCGCCGCAGAGGGTATCCGGAGGGAGGCCGCAGAAGCCGGACCGTGCAGCCGGGAGATTGAAGCGCTGGACGGTCCCTGGTCCCGGGTGCAGCTGGGCGTTCTGGCAGACGGCCTGACCCCCGAAACGCTATCTCGCATGTTTGCCCGGTCTGCCGCTATGTCCCACAGGGATGCGGATGCCTTGCAGGAAAAGCTGACGGTCCTGCGGCGGCTGATCCACTCCGGCGCTCTGCCCTATTCCCCGGCAGAGGCCGATGCGGAGTTGGATGACTGGCAAAAAAACGGCTTCCCTTCCTGTCATCATTCTGATGAATATCGGGCCGCCTACCGTCCAGCTTACCGGGTGCTGCACCGCACTTATGTCCGCCTGCTGCCGCTTCTGGCGGCCATTGACCGGGCCTTGGCGGAAAACCCTCGGGTCCTGCTGGCCATTGAGGGCGGCGCCGCCAGCGGCAAAAGCACTCTGGCAGATCTGCTGACGGCGATTTATCCCGATACGGCGCTGTTCCATGCCGACGATTTCTTCCTCCGTCCGGAGCAACGGACCGCCGCGCGCTACGCCCAGCCCGGCGGCAATCTGGACCGCGAGCGGTTGGAATCGGAGATCCTGATTCCTATCAGTCGGAACGAAGCCGCCGTTTACCGTCCCTTCAACTGCCGCACCCTGTCCCTCCGGGAGTCGGTGACCATCCTGCCGGGGCGGCTGAACATCGTGGAAGGCAGCTACAGCTTTCACCCGGAATTGGCCCGTTATTACGATCTGTCCGTCTTTTTGGACATTTCCCCGGAAACCCAGCGGAGCCGGATACTGGAGCGCAACGGTCCGGAGTGGGGTCAGCAGTTTTTTGACCGCTGGATCCCTCTGGAGCAGACTTATTTTCACGAAACAGACACTCAGGGCCGCTGTACGCTGGCTTTAAAGGAGGAAACACGATGAAGCTCGTTGTGATCGACGGCCAGAGCGGCCGCACAGGGGCGCTGCTGGTAGAACGGGTCCGGGCGGCGGGACTTCCCTTGGAACTGTTGGCGGTAGGTACCAATGCCATCGCCACTGCCGCCATGATGAAGGCTGGGGCCCAGCGGGGCGCCACTGGAGAAAACCCGGTTCTGGTGGCCTGCCGGGATGCGAACATCATCGCCGGGCCCATTGGCATTCTGATGGCGGACGCCCTCATGGGGGAGATCACCCCTGCTATGGCGGTGGCCGTGGGCCAGAGCCGGGCCCAGAAGGTACTGCTGCCGGTGAATTCCAACTGCGGCAAGATCGTGGTCGGCGTCCGGGACCTGACCCTCTCCCAGATCATGGATGAGGCGATGGAGGTCCTGCGGGAGCTGTGCGGTCTGTCCGCGCAGCCGCTCTGAACAAAGAACGCAAAAAAGTGCCTGAGGTTTGAAATCTCAGGCACTTTTATCATCTTTTACGCACCGCCGAACCGGAACACCACGCCTACCGCTGCAGAAAGGCCGATGAACACAATGGGATGCCACTTTTTCGTAAGCTTCACCCAGTTAGTCAGCACCAGCAGCACCGCCGCCAGCGCCAGACCCATCCAGCTTACCGTACCGTCCCAGGAAAACCGCATAAAAAGAGAATCCGGGACTGCAGTGCTGGTGACGCGCAGAAGCACCTGCAAAACAACGCCGGCACAAGCCGCACCGATCAGGCCGCTGGAGGCGGACCGCAGGCCGTAAAAGGCGTTCTCCACATATTTACTGTTCCTGAACTTGGTCAGCATGGCCGCCACGATCAAGATAACGATGATAGAGGGCGTCACCTCACCGATGGTGGCGATGATCGCTCCGGGGATGCCCGCCACGGTGAAGCCCACATAGGTGGCCATGTTGATGCCGATGGGGCCAGGAGTGGACTCGGAAACCGCCAGCATATTCATCAGGTCCGTCTGGCTGTACCAGCCAGTAGCAAGGCCGATGTTTTTCAGGAAGGGCACGGTGGCCATACCGCCGCCCACGGCGAACAGCCCCGTCTTGAAAAATTCCCAGAAAAGACGCAGATAGGTCATTTCGCAGCCCTCCCTTCCAGGTTTTTCAGCAAAATCCCCACCACAGCGGAGACCACCACAAACCACACCGGAGAAATATGCAGGAACAAGCTTCCCGCCATGACGATCAGGAAAATGGCCGCCGTCCGCTTATCCACCACAGATTTTTTCAGCAGCTTCAGCACGGCGTTGAAGATCAGGACACACACGCATACCTGGATCCCGGCAAAGGCGTTCTGTACCCAGGCCAAATGGGAGAAATTCGTGATCAATCCCGCCAGGATCGAAATAATGACCAAAGAAGGAAACACCACGCCCAGCGTGGCCACGATGCCTCCTAACCAGCCCCGGTGCTTCTGACCGATAAAGGTGGCGGTGTTGACGGCGATGACGCCGGGGGTGCACTGGCCGATGGCGAAGTAATCCATCAGTTCCTCCTCTGTAGCCCAGCCCTTATGCTCCACCACCTCCCGCTGGAGAATGGGCAGCATGGCATATCCTCCGCCGAAGGTCATCACGCCCACCTTGGCAAAGGTTCCGAACAAATCCAGATATTCGTTCATTCAGTCCTCCTCTTTCCAACATCAAATCGGAATTTTATTATACTCTTTCTGAGTAAAAAAACAAGCCCGGCCCCCATGTGATACTTCACAAAGGGACCGGGACAAGGAAGGCCGAAAATCAGGGAAGCTGAATATGCGTCCGCTTCAGGGACCGCCGCAGAGCCACGCACAGCGGGGGCGCCAGAATGATGGCCACTGCGCCGTTGAACAGGGAAGCGGGGATCTTCAGAGGCAGAGCCGCCGCCGCCACGGAAGCGGTGAGACCACCCATCAGCAGGCCGTCATACGCAAAGGACTTGAAGAAATAGAGAATGTAGTAAGCCACACAGCCCAGAGCCGCGGAGACGGTGCAGCGCCCGTAAGCAGGCGTCTCCCGGTCCTTCATGGCCAGACCGGCTACCATACCCATAACGCCCTTGGTGAGGAAGGTGATCCAGCACTCCGGAGCGTATGCCGGGTTGGTCAGGTCATAGATGGCGGAACCCAAACCGGAGGCGAAACCGCCCACAGGCCCCAACAGCAAACCGGACAGGCAGCACATGATATTGGCCAGAGTAAAGGAGGTACGGCCGCCGATGGCGATGGGCATGGTGATTCGCAGATAGTTGCTGACAAACACCAATGCCGTCATCATGCCCAGCATGGTCAGCTTATTGACATTCTTCTCATTCCGATTCATAAAAAGCACTCCTAAGTTGTTTGTTGAAGCTATCATAGCATGTAATTGACTTTGTGGCAAATGCCAGTTCTTATAAATTTGATAAGGTCAGTTTTGACAAGAGTAGTCCCGCGGCTTTTGGGCCGCGGGACTGCTTTGCTTCACTGTTTATGCCTTGGGTTCTTCGGACTCGAACACGGTCTTGGCGCTGGCCGCCAAACCCGCCAAGCCCTGCAATTCGCTGGGGATGATGATCTTGGTGGCCTTGCCGTCCGCCACCTTGGTCATGGTCTCCAATGCCTTCAGTTTCACCACCTGATCGTTGGGCGCAGCCTCGTTCAGCAGCTTCAGGGCATCCGCCGTGGCCTGCTGGACCTTCATGATGGCCTCGCTCTCTGCCTCGGCCGCCAGGATCTTAGCGGTCTTTTCCGCCTCGGCCTCCATGATCTTCGCCTGCTTGGCGGCGTCGGCCCGCAGGATGGCAGACTGCTTCTCGCCCTCCGCCACCAGGATCTGACTCTGCTTCTGGCCCTCGGCCTGAAGGATGGATTCACGGCGCTCCCGCTCCGCCTTCATCTGCTTTTCCATGGCGTTCTGGATCTCTTTGGGCGGGATGATGTTTTTCAGCTCCACCCGGTTAACTTTGATGCCCCAGGGGTCCGTGGCCTCGTCCAGAATGGAGCGCATCCGGGAGTTGATGGTATCACGGCTGGTAAGGGACTGGTCCAACTCCATATCGCCGATGATGTTTCGCAGGGTGGTGGCCGTCAGATTCTCGATGGCGTTCATGGGGTGCTCCACGCCATAGGTGTAGAGCTTGGGATCGGTGATCTGGAAGTAGATGACCGTGTCGATCTGCATGGTGACGTTATCCTTGGTGATCACAGGCTGGGGCGCAAAATCCGCCACCTGCTCCTTCAAGCTCACCTTTTTGGCAACGCGCTCGATAAAAGGCACCTTCAGATGCAGGCCCACATTCCAAACGGTGCGGAAGGCGCCCAGGCGCTCTACCACATAGGCCCGGGACTGCTGAACGATGACGATGTTGCTGACAACCAGGATCAGGAGCAGCACAACGAGGATAGAAACAATGATCCACTTCATAATGAGTACCTCCACTTTTACAACGGTTTCCAAAGGGCTTGCTGATTGGCTTCATCTTACCCTATTTTAACCGTCAGCGCAAGCGTCATTTCTGCTTTCGCTCCAAATTGCAGAAAAAAGAAAGAGAAACGCGGACAGTCCATTGGACTGTCCGCGCTCCCCTTTCCAAAACAGAAAGCATGTATAAGAGAAGAGAAAATGGATAATTACTTTGCAGCGGCCTTCTTCTTGCCGGTGATAGCGTCCATGAGGACAGCGATAGCGCCGTCGCCAGTGACGTTGCAAGCAGTACCGAAGCTATCCTGGGCGATGTACAGAGCGATCATCAGGCCGCACATGGTCTCATCGAAGCCCAGCATGGACTGCAGGATACCCAGAGCAGCCATGACAGCGCCGCCGGGGACGCCGGGGGCAGCAACCATGGTCACGCCCAGCATCAGAATGAAGGGGAACATCTTGCCGAAGCCGATGGACTGGTTGGTCATCACCATAACAGCCATAGCGCAGCTGGTCAGGGTGATGGTGGAACCAGACAGGTGAATGGTAGCGCACAGGGGGCACACGAACTCGGCCATACCGTCAGAGCAGCCGTTGTTCTTGGTGCACTGAGTGGTGACGGGGATGGTAGCGGCAGAGGACTGAGTGCCGATAGCGGTGGTGTAAGCGGGCAGCATGTTCTTGATCAGAGCGAAGGGATTCTTCTTGGCAGCGCTGCCAGCCACGGTGTACTGGAACACGATGATGACCCAGTGCAGGACCAGGATCATAGCGAACACCTTGATGAAGGAGCCCATGATCTCCACGATGGTACCGGCATAAGCCAGCTTAGCGAAGATACCGTACACATGGAAGGGCAGCAGGGGGATGACGATGTTGCTGACCAGCTTGTCGATGATCTCAGCAAACTCGTTCATCACGGTCTTCATGGTGTTGCCCTTGATGACAGCCATGCCCAGGCCCAAGATGAAGGCCATCAGCAGAGCGGTCATAACGCCCATGATGGGAGGCATCTCAATATTGAAGTAACCAGCCAGAACGGTCTCCTCAGCGTTGGCGGCGTTCTCCATGAACATGCCAGCGTGGACCATGTGGGGATACAGCAGGGAAGCCACAACGAAGGCCAGAGTACCGGAGATGATGGTGGAACCGTAAGCCACACCGGTGGTAGCGGCCAGGGTCTTACCAGCGCCAGCGCCCAGGTCAGCAATACCGGGGGCGACGAAGCCAATGATAATCAGAGGGATCACGAAGTTCAGGAAGTTGCCGAAGATGCTGTTGTAGGTAGCGCCGATGCGGATGATGACCTCACCGAAGGCACCCATACCGGGGGTCACGAAACCGACCACGATACCGAGTACGATGGCGATGACCAGTTTGAGCAACAGGCTCATCTTTTTCTTTTCTTTCATTTCTCTCGTCCGTGTGATCTCACACGGACATCCTCCTTTTCTGATTTTCCTTTTTTCTCTTCTTTTATATCCAGCTGCTGCCGCTTACGCGTCCAGCAGAGAATATCCCTTTGCAGTCAGCTCATCCTTGATCTTCTGCACGTGATCGGCGTTCCGGGTCTCCAGGACCATGGACACCACGCATGCGTTGACCTCAGAGTTGACATCCTCACGCTCGTGATGGATGCGGACCACGTTGGCGCCGGTGCCGCCGACAACATTCAGCAGGTTGGCCAGGCTGCCGGCACGGTCAGCCAGCTTGGTGGTGATGGTAGTGAGACGGCCACCGTAGGTCAGGCCGCGGGTGATGACGCGGGACAGGGTGGTCACGTCCACGTTGCCGCCGGAAACCACGCACACAGTCTTCTTGGTGGTGTCGACCTTGCCGGACATGCAGGCAGCCACGGGAGTAGCGCCAGCGCCCTCGGCAACAGTCTTCTGGACCTCCAGCAGAGCCAGGATGGCAGCGGCGATCTCGTCCTCGCTGACGGTGACGATCTCGTCCACATACTTCTGGCACATCTCGAAGGTCAGGCTGCCGGGAGTCAGCACATGGATGCCGTCAGCCAGGGTCGCGGCATCGGGCACAGTGGTGACCTTACCGGCCTGACGGGAAGCATACATGGAAGCCACAACGCCGGCCTGCACGCCGATGACCTTGCAGGAGGGCTTGAGCTGCTTGATGGCGAAAGCCACGCCGGAGATCAGACCGCCGCCGCCGATGGGGACCACGACCTGCTCCACTTCGGGGAGCTGCTCCAGGATCTCCAGACCGATGGTGCCCTGACCGGCAATAACATACGGATCGTTGAAGGGATGTGCGAAGGTGTAGCCGTGCTCCTTGGACAGACGCTCGGCCTCGCGGGCGGCGTCATCGTAAACGCCGGGGACCAGAACCACTTCAGCACCGTAGTTGCGGGTAGCCTCCACCTTGGAGATGGGAGCGCCCTCAGGCATGCAGATCACGGACTTGATGCCCAGCTTCGTGGCGGACAGAGCAATGCCCTGAGCATGGTTGCCGGCGGAGCAGGCGATGACACCGTGAGAAGCTTCCTCCGGAGTCAGGGAACGGATCTTGTTGTAGGCGCCGCGGATCTTGAAAGCGCCGGTGAGCTGCAGGTTCTCAGACTTGATGTAAATGTTTTCGCCCAGCCGATTGGCATTTTCCAGCGGAGTCTTGCGGGCAATGCCCTTCAGAGACTCCTGGGCTTCCTGGATCATCTGTAAAGTTACCATAATAATCCCCCTATTTGTCTATGATTCAAAAACCACAATCAACTATACTGTCATTGTATGACGGACAGTGTTTGTTTTCAATACACATTTCCGCCAAATGTTCTTTCAATAAACACGCATTTTGCACAATATCGGCCTGATTATGGCCCTTTTTGTTTTCGTTTTTGGCAAGAATGGCGTTCACTGGCGGACATTTGTGCATCATATCAAAAAGCAGGGGAAAAAGTTCAAGTCACATCGTGCACTTTTTCAAATACACTTTCTTGATCATGCAGGGAGAATTAGCGGGATTTTAAGGCGGCCAAGCCATCGGCACAGCTGTCTGCCGGACAACTCAAGTATGACTGATCCATTATATCAAAAAAACGGCACACTTATGTGTGCCGCTTTTCTGGTGACCCGGCGGGGATTCGAACCCCGGACCCACTGCTTAAAAGGCAGTTGCTCTGCCGACTGAGCTACCGGATCAGAGTAAAACACTTATTACCTATAAATCACAGGCCGAGAGGCCGTATTCATGGTCAATGGCAGGGACGGCTGGACTCGAACCAGCGAATGAGGGAGTCAAAGTCCCTTGCCTTACCACTTGGCTACGCCCCTAAGTGGAAAAAAGAAGGGACCGGGGATACCCCGGCCCCCTCATGTCTGGGGTGGGTGATGGGACTCGAACCCACAACACCTGGAACCACAATCCAGTGCTCTGCCAATTGAACTACACCCACCACATATAAAAACCGATCAAGCCGACGCCGCCCAGAGAGCTGGTACGCCAGGAGGGACTCGAACCCCCGGCCCACTGCTTAGAAGGCAGTTGCTCTATCCAGCTGAGCTACTGGCGCAAATCTGGAGCAGGTGACGGGAATCGAACCCGCATCCCCAGCTTGGAAGGCTGGTGCCCTGACCATTGTGCTACACCTGCATTGCCCTCCGAGTAAATCGTCAGCTTGGTAAGGATACCACGGAAAGGCTTGATTGTCAAGCACTTGATGGCAATTTCTTGCGATATTTGAAAGAATTATTCAGCCAGAGAAACGATAAGCATTGCTTATGGGTTGGATAGAGGACATTACACACAGCGTTTCATTCGGCTGCCATCGGCTATCCCAGACTGCGTTTGGTTGCCAAAAGTTGCCACGAGAAGCGCTGTATTCCGCGAATTTTAAGTTTACATAATTTTCACCATAAGGCAGAGCAGAAAAAACACTTGCGTCACAGCTTTTAGCGCACCGAAACTGTTTGAAGGGACCAGCCGCAGTCCACGATCCCCCGTCTCTCTTTCGCAGGCATCTGTTTCTGTTGCGAGCGACAGCAAAGTATGCTATACTACATTATTATATCATATCGGATAAGACATCCGCAGCCACGGTATTCTTTTGGAAGGGGTGGGGCTGATATGAAAAAGAGGATTGTTCTGTGTCTGCTGGCGCTGGCGCTGCTGTCCGTGATGACAGGGTGCGGAAAGAAAAAGGACGCGGACCCGCTGACCGTGACGCTGTGGCATGTCTACGGCGGCGAGGTGGATTCCCCTCTGAACGGTTTGATTGAGCAGTTCAACAGCACCATCGGCGCGGAACAGAACATCCGGGTGAAGGTAGAGCTGGTCAGCAACAGCGGCAGCATCCATAAAAGCGTGCTGGCCGCCGCTAACAGTGACCCCGGCGCTCCTTCCCTGCCGGATATGTTCGTGTCCTACCCCAAAACGGTGCTGGCTCTCCCGGATCAGGACATGATCGTGGACTACCGGGACTATTTCAGTCCGGAGGAACTGGGAACATTTATCCCCGCCTTTATGGAGGAGGGGCAGATCGGCGGACGGCAGGCCATCCTGCCCCTGGCCAAATCCACTGAGGTACTGTTCGTCAACCGGACGCTGTTTGACCGCTGGGCAGCCACCTCCGGGGCCAGTTATGATGATCTGAAAACCTGGGAAGGCATTTACGCCTTAGCGGAGCGGTATGCCGCGGACACCGGGAAGTGCTTTCTTGTCAATGACTATCACTTCAACTACTTTCAGGTAGGGGTGGAGTCGCTGGGAGAGAACTTTTTCCAAAATGACGGTGTCCGCTTCGGCCCAGCCTTTGAGCGGGCATGGGAGCCTTACGCCCACGCGGCGCTGGAGGGCGGTGTGTGGTTACAGGACGGCTACGCCACGGAATCTCTCCGCACCGGTGATACCATTGTCTCCGTAGCGTCCTCTGCCAGTGTACTCTATTACTCCGACACAGTGACTTACCCTGACAACACCTCGGAGCAGGTGTCTATCACCTCCATGCCCTACCCGGTGTTTGACGGCGGCGAAAAACTGGTCATGCAGCGGGGCGTGGGAATGTGCACAACAAAATCCACCCCGGAGCGGGAAAAAGCGTGTATTACCTTTCTTAAATGGCTGACGTCGCCGGAGCGAAACATGGAATTTGTCACCAGCCTCGGCTATATGCCGGTGACGCAGGAGGCATTTGATGCCTACCTTCCCGCCGCTGTGGAGCAGCTCAGCAACCCCATGTATGTCTCTCTGTATGAGACCTATCTCAAGATGCAGGAATCCTACACCTTCTATTACGCGCCGCAGATGGAGAACTATCTGGATCTGGAAACACGGTTTGAAAATCTGTCCCGGCTGAAGCTGATGGCTGGCCGTGCCCAATATCAGGAGGGCTCCGGTACGGCGGAGGAGTTGGTTTGGGACACGCTGGACAGCTTTAAGTTAGATTACGGTACATAAGAGAGGGAGCGCCAATGCGGCCAATCAGGGAAGCAATTCAAAAAAAGCGTGCAGCCGGTTCCAGTATGGGGCTGCGGCTGCTGCTGTACTGGTTCACCATGGTGCTGCTGATGGCGGCGATTTTGTCTACCCTGATGGCCACCGGCGTACTGTCCCATCCCGCGCATCAGCTGTCCGGAACGCTGGATATTCAGCAGAGGAACACTTACGCCGCTCTGGACTCCCAGATGGATGCACTGACAGCGCAAAGCATGGCTATGTCGGAAAAGCTGGGAAAAGAGCTGGACGCTTTTCTTGCCGCCAAGGGCATCGCCTTTGACGAGCTGAACAACGATCCGGATACCATTGCGGAGTTGGAAAAGCGCCTGTATACGCCTTTAAGCAACACTCTGGGCGCAGCCTCGTGCAGTGGGATCTTCTTCGGTCTGAATGTCACCGCCAACACCTCTCTGCCAAATGCAGAGGATTTCCGGGCGGGGTTATACTTCCGCTATTCCGGCTTACAGCCAACGGTAGCCTCAGAGCAGGATGTGATCTGCTTCCGGGGTGCGGCGGAAACGGCCCGGAGCTTGCAGCTTCAAATGCACAACCGCTGGAATCCGGAGCTGAACGCCGCTCTGATCCCCGGCAGCGATCAGGTCACCGCCTATCAGGGGTCCCGGCTGGCAGATGGCTGCCTGTGGACAAAACGCACAGAGCTGCTGGACACCTGGGAGCAGGTCATGCTGCTGTGCGTACCCATTTTGGATGGCGGCGGTACCGTAAGGGGCTTTTGCGGTGCGGAGATCAGCGATCTTTATTTCAGTCTTTCCCATAATACAGTCCCCAGCGCCTTCGGCAACATGCTGACGCTGGCAGCCCCCATAGACGGCGACAGTCTGCTTCTCTCCGGGGCCATGCTGGGTGCCACTGACGGCTCCCGCCTGACGGCCAACGGCATTCTGCACATCAGCGACGGAAAATACTACACCACTTACAGCGATGGGAAGAACACCTATCTGGGGCGGCACCAGCTTCTGGATGCTGCCACGTGGGACGGCATCCCCCTTGCCGCTGTGACGCTGGTGCCGGACGGGACCTTCCGCAGCTATGAAAAGGGGTCCCAGATTGCATGGTTCCTGGGAACGGTTCTCTTCCTGCTGGCCATGCTGGTAGTGGCAACGGTGCTGTCCCGCCAATTCGTAAAGCCCATCAATAAAAGTCTGGCGGCAGTCCGGGGCGGTACAGAGATGGTCGCTTCCGGTATCCCGGAGATCGACGAGCTGCTTGCCGCCATCCGTGATCGGCCAACGGGAACGCTGCCGCCGGATGTGGAGGCACGGCTGCGGGGCTTTGCAGAGCGGGCCAGTACGCTGACCGGCACGGAACGTACCATCCTGCAATATTATATGGACGGCTATACCGTTAAGGATATCCCGGAGCTGGCGTGTATCAGCGCCAGTACGGTCAAGACCCACAACCGTAACCTCTACCGCAAGCTGGAGGTGGACTCCTTTGACGAGCTGAAGGTATATATCGAATTGTTTGCAAGCTGCGGCCGCAGCAGTGAACTGCTGAACAAGTAAATATTTTAATGAGCAGAGTGCACAATCCGATTTGCAGCGGGTTGTGCACTCTGTCTGCGCCTAAGGGTGATTTTTGAGTTTCCAGGCAAAATTCACCCTTAGGGTAATATACATAGGAGGGAGAGCTTGCTAAAAATATAGATATAGATCCGGACACGCCAGAACCCTGCGACATCAATGACAGGAGGGAACAGCGATGCGCCGCATTATTAAAGCGTTCATGCAAGACGCATCAACCGCGAGCAAATTTCAGTTCTCACTGCGCTGCGCGGTGTGCGGTTCGCTTTGGAAAAGCCGGCCGGCATATTTTTCCAAGGCAGAGGTCCAGCCGGAAAACGAAGGAAAGCATGTGATCTTCCAAGCCCTGTATCAACGGGAGCGGGATGAGGCACGTGAGCGGGCCGTGACAGAGGCTCTGGAGCACTTCAGCCGGTGTCCCATCTGCAGGCGGCTGGCCTGCGACCGCTGTTTCCTGTTGGGCGAGGATATCGACCTGTGTGCGGACTGTGCGGCATTCTTGCAGGAAAGCGGCGAGTCGGTGGAAAGCCTGTTGGTGAAAAACGGCTGAAACGGGAGGATCGCGTATGAAGCGACAGTTTTGGACAGGAGGTGTGCTGCTGATCATGATACTTTGGGGACTAACGGGCTGCGGCGGCCCAAAGGCCCCGATGCCTGGCGGTGACGCATCAGAACCGCCGGACCGTATGGCAGACGGCCCCGGCATGGTGTATACGCCGGAGGACCAGACCCCCTTCGCGGGCACTTGGCGGGATGCGGACAGCACCGTGGTGCTGGAGATCGAGGGGCAGGGTGCCGGCGAGCGGTCCCGCATGAAGGCAACGGTCAACGGAGAACCCACCTTTGAGGCGGAGGTCTGGGTCCATGCTTCCGGAAATGTCAAGCTGACGAAGGATCACAAGGACATCCTGCCGCCGGAGCCGTTTCGCACGCTGATCTTCAGCCCAAGCGCCAACGCCTTTGTGGTTTATCTCACCAGTGAGGAGATTTTCCTGCTGGCAAAGGAAATGGAAGACGGCACCGTGGAGTCGGTGACTGCGGACCCCTTCGGACTGCTTGGTGGGCCGACCCCCAACGAGGACTATGTGCGGGACGGTCCCGGCACGTTCTATACGCCCGAGGATCAGACCCCCTTCATAGGAACGTGGCAGAGCCGGGACGGCACCATCGTCATGGAGGTCACAAACAGCGGGGCATTTGAGGAAACGTCTCAAATGTGCCTGTCGGTCAATGGCAAGCCGGACTTCGAGGCCGAAATGTGGGTGTATTCCACCGGCCATGTGGAGCTGTCCCGGGGCGGGGAAGATATTTCCATTTCCGGAACATTCTGTGATCTGCGCTTCAGCACCGTCGAAAACGCTTTTTACGGCTATCTCACCGGCAATTTGGGGACCATCTGGCTGACGAAGGACGGCGCAGAATGCGGTGAGAAGGATGTGGTCCACCCCCAGCGTCCCCAGCAGCCCCAGCAACCAGAGCAATTGTCAAAGGCGTGGGTCTGCCCCGGCTGCAAGACAGAGAACACCGGGAAGTTCTGCACGGAATGCGGCGGCTTGCCTCCGGCAGCCTGCAAAAAATGCGGCTGGATGCCCGCGGACGGAAACATCTCTGCGTATTGTCCGGAGTGCGGCAGCCGCCTCAAGTGAGATCTGTCAATACACCAGATTATAATTACAGTAAGGAGCAGTGCGCGCAAGGAACAATCGGAAATAGGAGGAACGAAAATGAACACAACCAAAAAATGGACGGCAGTACTGTTGGCGCTGGTCATGGCACTGACACTGGCGGCCTGCGGCGGTGGGAAAAGTGGTGGAAAGAGCGGAGGCAGCAGCAAGCCCGACTCCAATCTGGGCAAGTACATCGGCGAGGAGGTTCTCTCCTCCGACAATGAATGGGTCCCCTTTGATGACATTTACGATCTGGGCAGCAGCTACATTGAATTGAAGGAGGGCGGCAAGGGCGACTTCTGCATGGAAGATGATATCAAGGAGATCGAGTGGACGCTGGACAATGACGGCAAGCTGGTATTGTCCAGCTACGGCACCACCTGCAACGGCACCTTGAAGGACGGCTTGATCTCGCTGGATGACCACTTTGGCTTTGATCTGCAGATGACCTTCCGCAAGGGCGGCAGCCTCGTCAGTTCCTCTAAGGCAGAGGGGTCTTTGGATGACTTTGCCGATGAGTACGGCGGCGACTGGCACGGTATGGCAGGTCTTACAGACGCTACCGGCGATCTGGCAAACCTGAATGACACCGCCCACGAGATCCTGGCACGGCTGGTATTCGACGGAAACGGCGGCTGCGAGGTTTGGCTGGCCATGTATCTGGAGGGCGAGAACGATTTTAACTTCATCGACACCCGCGCCTATGTGGTGCCCGATGACGATACCGGTCTGGAGCTGCGGGGCGAGTTCATGGGCGGCGAGATGCAGGAGGGCATTCTCTCCGTGGACGCCACCGGCGCCCTGTATGTGAGCTGCGAGGTAGACTCCGACCTGGTGGACGGCTCCATCAGCCTGCTGGCGAACCTGCGGCATCTGGATGACGAGAGCTGGACGGATGACGATTTTATCCCCCTGCCGGAAGACGCGGTGGCATATTATCGCGGCATGTCCTTCATGGACATCGCCAGCACCTACATGATCGACATGAGCCTGATTCCCGATGACGGCAGCGGCAACGCCTACTCCGCGCTCCCCAGCAGCGGCGGCTTTCCGGAGAATTATCCCTTTGAGCGCACCACCGCCAACGGCGAGGGTGAGTACGGCAAATCTAATCCCGACGCCACCGGCCTGACGGACCTGGCGACCATGCGAAAGGTGCGGCAGGAGCTGTGGGATATGAGCTCCTCCAAAACAAAGCACCTGACCTATGATGACATCAAGGAAATGCTGGGCGGCGAGGACGGCATTCCCCATACCGGCATGGACGAAAGGAGCTGGAACAGCGAAAAGCACGCCTACGGCTGGTACAACGGCGAGGGGGACTACTATGTGCCGTACTTCGAGCTGCGTGACGGCGACGAGTACTACACGGCCGCCACCTTCTCCAGCAGCGTGAGAGACTGATATCCGCTCGACACCAGATAAAAAAAGAAAGGAAGGCAGAACTATGCAAGTGACTTTGAACGCGCTGCCCGCTTCGCTGGCAGAATTTCAGAATCTGCCCCGGAACACCCCTGAGGAGGTAGTGGCGGGCTTCCTGTGCGCGCTGCACCTGTACACAAAGAACCCCAATGAGGGTGTGGAGGCCATGAATCTTCTGCGGGGCCCCCGTCCCATGACCCCCTATGACGGCCAGTTCCTGCGGGACCGGCTGCGGGGCAAGGAGTATCTGACCACGGCGTATTTCGCCGGAGCGACCCCCCAGAACAGCTATACCCCCACGCAGCCCTATGTGCTGAATGTTCTGCCGGACCCCCGGCCCCAGGACATCGAGCCGGGCTATCTGCGGCTGCTCATCTCCACCCCCGGTGCGGACGCGCCGCGGCCCATCAAGCTACGGCAGAAGCCCTCCACCGGCGAGTGGTTCCTGTGGGAATATTCCAGCCCTCTCAGCGGCATCCGCATCCCCGCAGCCCAGGACCCCTGGGCGTAAACCATGAGACGGCGCTGGATCTGGCCGGTGCTGCTGGTGCTGGTCATGGGCCTGACGGCTTGTCAGGTGGAGATCGCCCCCACGCCCAAGCCGGATGGCAGCGACAAAACAAGCGATCCCGCCCCTGTCCCTCCGCCGCCCGACAGCGGCATCGCCAATCCGGATACTGGCAACGCTGCAAAGCCGGGTCTTTCCGGCGGCATCGCCGGCTCAACCATTCCGGTCCAACCAGACGAGCCGGCTGAACCGACCGTTCCCGATGACAGCGAGGAAGACCCCTCCGGCGGCAACACAGACTACACCATGGAGAAGTACCGGCGGTACCTGAGTGGCCAGTGGATCGCCGTCGAGGGCGAGGTCGAGGGAGACCGGTACAAGATGGAAGAAGTAGGAATGACCGTGACGCTGGAATTCCAGGAGGCTGACGGCGTGACCGAGGACGGGCGCGGCACATGGAGCATGGGCGCATGGTACGAATATACCAACAAATATGGCGACCACGAAAAGCTGGACGGGCTGAGCGTGAAGTTCCTCGAGGGCCCCATGTACTACGGCTGCGGCAATGACGAGTGGTACGCGGAGCTGGTGGGCGGCCCGGAGGGGATTGAATACACTGTGACGGTGATCGACAACAACTATCTTGAATTGCAGCGCTATGTGGAGGACTCGTATACGGTGTGGACCGCCTACTGCCAGCGGGCAGACGGCCGGTGGATCGAAGATTAGCCAAAAGGCGCATTTATAGAAACCCGATCACATATAAAAAAGTATTTGGAAAGGGAGAATGACTATGGGACTGATCAAAGCGGCAATGGGCGCGGCTGGCGGCGTGTTGGCCGACCAG
>OLFV01000539.1_pt1 | contig 44159 bp, 36 predicted proteins | sample 1605551 | NCBI WGS metagenome assembly OLFV01 (sample SAMEA3888922, study PRJEB22519) | human gut metagenome | biome: human gut; feature: human-associated habitat; material: faeces | place: Denmark | collected 2011 | reverse complement strand
CAGGACACCCTTCCCGGGTTTCCCGCACACACCCTTCCGCCCCGTTGACGAAAGGTTCCCGCTCTTTTGGCTGGCCCAGAAACCGCCGCATCTCCTGCGGCGGTTTCTTTCATATTTGGAGGGGTGGGGCGCATACACTGTCCGTGAAAGGACGGGATGCATTATGCGGGGAAAAGTCTTACTGCTGCGCCGTGGCACGCTGCTGCTGATCCTGACGGCGCTGGTGGCCGCCGGTATTTTCATGGCTGTGGGAGGCCCCGGCTTCGTCAGCGCCTCCGCCGCCAAGCGGCAGCTTCCCATCTACTCGGTGGAGCGGGAGGAGAAGGTCTGCGCCATCAGTTTCGACGCCGCATGGGGCAACGAGGACACTCAGATGCTCATTGACATTCTGGGCAAATACAACGTCAAGGCCACCTTCTTCGTGGTGGGTGACTGGGTGGATAAGTACCCGGAGTCCGTGAAGGCCCTCCATGACGCCGGGCATGAGGTCATGAACCACTCCCTCCACCACGACCACTACAACGCCCTCACCGCCGATCAGGTGGTGGCGGACGTCACCGCCTGCAACGAGAAGATCGCCGCCATCACCGGCGTGACCCCCTGCCTCATCCGCTGCCCCTACGGCGAGTACGACGACCACGTGATCTCCGCCATCCGCTCCATGGGCATGGAGCCCATCCAGTGGGACGTGGACAGTCTGGACTGGAAGGACTATGACGCCGACACCATCTGCCAGCGGGTCACCTCCAAGCTCTCTCCCGGCAGCATCGTGCTATTCCACAACGCCGCCCTCCACACGCCGGAGGCGCTGCCGGCCATTCTGGACCACATGACCCGTGAGGGGTATTCCCTGCTTCCCATCAGCCAGCTGATCTATCGGGAGAACTATACCATCGACCACGCCGGGCGGCAGTTCTGTCAGGCCCAGAGCGAGCAGTGAAATTTTTGCCGGTTTTTCAAGAAATCGGTTGATTTTTGCAAAAAATCTGATATACTGGAGGAAGGGGAGTACGGTATATTTTGTGCGTTCTGCAAAAAAAGAAAAGGAGAGAGTATGGTATGATTTTGAGCCTGATTATCGGTATCCTGACGCTGGTGGCGGAGTGGATGATCTTCAAGAAGATGGGCCGTCAGGGCTGGGAGGGCATCGTCCCCATCTACAACACCTATGTGCTGTGTCAGGAGCTGTACGGCAACGGCTGGAAGTTCCTTCTGCTGCTGATCCCCATCTACAACATCTATTTCGTCATCAAGATGAACATCGACTGGGCCAAGGCCTTCAATCAGGGCGTCGGCTTCGGTATCGGCCTTCTGCTGCTGCCCTTCATTTTCCAGCTGATCCTGGCCTTCGGCGGTGATCAGTATCGGGATGGCAGCTATACCAATACCCAGCCCGACATGGTGGAGAATGTGGTCAACAAGGCCAAGGATGCCGTTTCCGGCAACCAAGACGACCACAAGGAGCAGTAAGCAACATCTAAAAAAGCAGCTGGCAATCCGTGTTGGATCACCAGCTGCTTTTTTGTACTATTTTTTCAACAATCGGTTGATAAAGCCCAAGAGCATGAGCATATCTCCTTCATCCAGCCGACGCATCCCCTCCAGTGCCTTTTGTATCAGCTCCGGATTCTGCTCAGAGGTATCAAAAAATTGCTGCGGCGTGATCTCGAAGTAATCGCAGATGGCAAAAAGCTCTTTCAGCGGCGGCAGCGCTTTACCCGAAGATATGTTGTACACATATCCTCGGCTATGCCCTAAGTCGTAGCTCATTTGATACTCCGAAACGCCCTTTTTCAGTCTTAGCTGCGTAATGCGCTCTTTTACGAAATTTTCATCCACTGGCTATCACCTCATTCAAATGATAGCTTTGTTTTTTTATAATATAGTAGTAAAATATTTGTCTTTAAATGTTGATAAGTCGAAGAATATATGTTATTCTTACCTTAGATTAGTCGAACTAGAATTTCTAATCAAAAAAATATGTTAAGGAGGAGAAATATGGCTGACTCTATGGGAACCAAAGAAGCTTCTGAAATTTGGGGCTGGTCTCAAAGCAGCATCAGTAAGTGGTGCAGAGAGGGATTAGTCGAAGGTGCCACGCAGGATGCCCCTGGCAGTCCATGGCATATCCCCAAAGGTACAAAATGTCCAAAAACAGTAAAATCCAAAAATTAACCATCTCGAATTCAGGAGGATATATTTATTATGGAGAATGTTATTTTTGATTTCAAAAGCCGTGTTGGTGACGGATTAAAGGTTTATGAAGATAGAGTTGTCATTTCACATTCTGGCGTTATGAATTTTTTTGCTATGGGCATAAAAGGTGATAAGACTATATACTATATATTATAGTGATTTGACCGCTGTCGAGTTCAAAAAAGGAGGCTGGACGGCCGGCCATATTCAATTTTCATTGCTGGGAGGCAGAGAGTGCGTCGGAGGTGTATTGGCGGCGGCTGGTGACGAAAACACAGTTTCTTTCCACTCCGAGCAGAATGAACTTGCAGAAAAAATAGTGGCCTATATACAAGATAAAATCAGGGAGGCAAGGCAGCCCAAAGCTGTTGTTGCATCTGTTTCCGCAGCTGACGAGGTGCTCAAATTGAAAAATCTGTTAGATATGGGTGTCATAACCCAAGAGGAATTTAACGCAAAGAAAACCCAATTGCTGGGACTTTAATTCTTGAAATTCCATGCGTCCTGAAAAGCAATATAGTCGCATCAGATTAGTCGAATATCCGCAAACTGATCTAAAAATACACAAAGGAGATCGAGAAATATGAAAAGCAAAACAACCGCATTGATTCTATCCGTTCTTACGGGTGGGCTGGGGATCGACCGCTTTTATCTGGGCTACACGGGCATGGGGATTCTGAAGCTCCTGACCGGCGGCTGCTTCGGCGTGCTCTATATCATCGACATTATCAACATTGCCACCGGCAAGCTCGGCCCCGCCGACGGCTCCCCCTACGACGACGGCACAGCTCCCACGCCGTCTGCACCCTCCTCACAGGTTAGCACCGCAGAGGAACTGAAAAATTTCAAAGAACTCCTTGATCAGGGTGTCATTACCGAAGAAGAGTTCCAGGCCAAAAAAGCCCAGCTTCTGAAAATGCTGTAAGTGAGGTGATCGAAGTGAATATATCAAAAGATTCCCGTCTATACGCCTACCTCGCAGCGGTCTGCTATATTGTGTCCGCTATTTATCAGTTCATCGTCTATGTTATTAATTATGCACATCCCAGTTTTATAGACGACATTGTCCCCATAATTATTTGCATTGTCTTTTTTGTTGCATTGCTTCTCTGCAATGCAAAAGTGCTCCTTGCCGCTATGGCACTCCATGTTCTGTATAACCTGTACGGTCTCATTGATTATTTTTATATTACAAGTATTATTTATTTGATCGCCAGTATCCTTTTACTGGCCATCGCATTTTCAGCGCTCAAGGAAAAATACAACCTGCCGCGCTTTTGGTATCTACCGGCCATTCTATATATGCTTTCCTTTATCATAGTGACTTTTAAAAATTGCCAATATTATATAGATGAGTACTATTGTTCAACATTTGGAGAAGTCTTTAAGTACGGCTATATAGAATTTGAATGGATTTTGATGTGGGGGATTATTCCCGCCGTCTCCTATGCGTTGGTCGGTTTCTGGCTGAAAGTCGCTGACCATTCCCCTATTTCTAAGCCTGTAAATGCTGTTCCCGCTGCATCTCCCAGCTGCCCCTCCCAGGCCGAAACGATTGAACGCCTCAAAGAGTATAAGTCCCTTCTGGACTGTGGTGCTATCACCGAAGAGGAATTCCAGAAAAAGAAAAAAGAAATCCTCGGTCTATAACAAAAAACCGAGAGGGTCAACCCCTCTCGGTTTTTATTTTTGCAATGTCTTACTTGTTGAAGTACCGCTTCAGCAGACCCTCAAATGCCTTGCCGTGGCGGGCTTCGTCACGGGCCATCTCGTGGACGGTATCGTGGATGGCATCCAGATTGTACTTCTTCGCCAGCTTGGCCAGCTCGAACTTGCCGGCGGTAGCGCCGTTCTCGGCATCCACACGCATCTGCAGGTTCTTCTGGGTGGAATCGGTGACCACCTCGCCCAGCAGCTCAGCGAACTTGGCGGCGTGCTCGGCCTCCTCCAGACCGGCCTTCTCCCAGTACATACCGATCTCGGGATAGCCCTCACGATGAGCCACACGGGCCATGGCCAGATACATACCCACCTCGGAGCACTCGCCCTCGAAGTTGGCACGCAGACCGGCGATGATCTCCTCACGGACCTCGGCGGGGACATCCTCACCGAACACCTTGCCTACGCCCACCACGTGCTCGGCGGCCCAGGACTTCTCCTCTGCCTGCAGGGTGAACTTGTCACCGCTGACATGGCACACCGGGCACTCGGCCGGGGGATTCTCGCCTTCGTAAACGTAACCGCAAACAGGACATACCCACTTCTTCATAATCATTACCTCCATATTTTTATCATTCGTTGATGGTTTTTTACTCTTCGGGGTCGTTCCCCCTTGGGATGGTCTAAGTATAGCACGGAATCCAGAGGATTATAAGTTGCAAATGCAACATTTAGAAAAACTTTCCATGAACTTTTTGCAGGCAGCGAAAATACGCCGGAGGAGGGTCCTCCGGCGTATTTTTATAGCAGCTTTACTCGGCATCGGCCAGAGCCTTGGCCTCGGCAATGGCCTTCTCCTGGGCCGCAGCGGGGCAATCCTCGTAGCGGACGAAGTTGAAGGTGAAGGTACCACGGGACTGGGTCATGGACCGCAGATCGATGGCGTAGCTCATCATCTCGGCCATGGGAACCTCGGCCTCCAGCACGGTCTCGCCGTCGCCGGTGGGGTTCATGCCCATGACGCGGCCCCGGCGCTTGTTCAGGTCACCCATGACGTCGCCCACGTAGTTGTCAGGCACCGTGACCTTCAGCTCACCGATGGGCTCCATCAGCACGGGCTTGGCCTCCGGCAGAGCGGCCTTGAAGGCCAGATTGGCGGCCAGCTTGAAAGCGATCTCGGAGGAGTCCACCGGGTGGTAGGAGCCGTCCACCAGCGTCGCCTTCAGGTACACCACGGGATAGCCCGCCAGCACGCCGTGCAGGCAGCTCTCACGCAGGCCCTTTTCCACGGCGGGGAAGTAGTTCTTTGGCACGGAGCCGCCGAACACGTTCTCAGCGAAGATCATATCCTCCTGCTCGGTCTGAGGCTCGAAGATGATATGCACGTCACCGAACTGGCCGCTGCCGCCGGTCTGCTTCTTATAGCGGCCCTGCTTGCGGACGGTGGAGCGGATCTTCTCACGGTAAGCCACTCTGGGAGCGGACAGCTCGGCATCCACGCCGAAGCGGGTCTTGAGCTTGGAGCACAGCACGTCGATCTGGATATCGCCGGCGCCGGAGATCACGGTCTGGTGGGTCTCGGCGTTGTTGACCACGTGGAAGGTGGGATCCTCCTCGTTGAGCTTGTTGAGGCCGGTACCCAGCTTCTCCACCTCCTGCTTGGTCTTGGGGGAGATGGCACGGCTGTAGCAGGGCTGGGCATAGTCCATGCCGTGGAGGCGCACGATGTGCTTGGGGTCGCACAGGGTGTTGCCGGTCTTGACCTTATCCATCTTGCCGATGGCGCCGATGTCGCCGCAGCAGATCTCCTTGACCTCCTCGCCCTTCTTGCCCTTCATAATATACAGGCGGCCTAGCTTCTCGGTGTTGCCGGTGGCGGGGTTATACAGGGCCATATCGCTGGTGATCCTGCCACGGAGCACCTTCACCATGGAGTACTTGCCGTACTGATCGGAGATGGTCTTAAAGACGATGGCAGCGGTGGGGCCGTTGGGATCGCAGGCCACCTCGACGTCGTTGCCGTCGTCATCCTGCGCCGTCTCGGCGGGCATATCCGTGGCCACGGGGACCAGATCCAGAATGGTCTGCATCAGCATCTCCACGCCCAGACCGGTGACGGCGGAGCCGCACAGCACCGGGCAAACGCTGCCGTCCCGGACGCCCAGCTTCAGGCCGCGGGCCATGTCCTCGGCGGACAGCTCCATGGTGTCGAAGAACTTCTCCATCAGCTCCTCGTCAGAGCCGGCGGCGGCCTCCATCAGCTCGGAGCGCAGGGCCTCCACCTCGTCGGCCATATCGGCGGGAATGGCGCAGGCAGCGGCCTTGCCGCCCTTGACCTCGTAAGCGGTGTTATGCAGCAGGTCCACGATGCCCGTGACCTTCTTGTTGCCGTCAATGACCGGGGCCACAATGGGAACCACGGACTGGCCGAACTTGCCCTTCAGAGCATCCAGGCAGGCCTGATAGTCGCTGTTGTCCTCGTCGGTGCGGTTGACGAAGATCATGCGGGGCTTCTTGCCCAGCAGCTTCCAGCTGCGCTCCATACCCACGGACAGGCCGTCCTTGGCGGCGCCCACCAGCACGGCGCACTCGGCGGCACGGATGGCGGAAACAGCCTCGCCGGAGAAATCAAAGTTGCCGGGAGCGTCCATGACGTTGATACGGACGCCCTTATATTTGACCGGGGCAAAGGCCAGAGAGATAGAGATCTGGCGCTTGATCTCCTCGGCGTCGTAGTCGCAGACGGTGTTGCCGTCGGCGGTACGGCCCAGACGATCAGTCCCCTTGGTCATGAAGAGCATCTGCTCGGCCAGCGTCGTCTTGCCGGAGCCACCGTGACCCAGCAGGCAGATGTTGCGAATGTCATTGGCAGTCATATACAGTATTCTCCCTTCGTTTGGTGCGAATGCGCCGTCCGGCGCAGCCAGTCAATGAGAAAAGTATATACTATTTTTTTGCACTTGACAAATACAACTTTCAGCGTCTTTTTTGTGGAAAATGCCGGGAGGCTCAACGGCTCTCCCGGCATGGGTATGGAATGGTATCAGTAGTGGCGCACCAGTCCTGCCAGCAGCAGCACCGTCAGCAGCCATAGCAGCAAAAAGCACAGGAAATTCAGGGCCGACAGAGCGGCAAAGGCCCCCACGGAGGTGAAATAATACGCCAGCAGCAGGCCCGACAGCCCGCCCAGCCACGCCAGCACCGTTCCGTCCCGAACGGCACGCCGCATCCGGCGGCTGCCGATGACCGTTTCGGCAAAGGCCATCAGCCCGTCCCGGTAGATGATGGCGTGGGGCCGGCCACGGCCCTCCGTCAGCTCCGACAGGGCCAGACGGGTGGAGATATCCGGGTACAGGGGCCGGGCGTCCAGCCGGAATTTCCGCTTCAGCAGCGCCGGAGTGATGTTGGCGCTGCGGGTGGCCAGCACCGGAGTGATGCGGTTGCGGCGCATGGCCCGCAGCGCCCACTCCACGTTGCGGGAGGGCTGGTATTTAATGGCAAAGATGGCGATGAGCTGACCGTCCACCGCCAGAAAAACGCCGGTCTTGAGCTTCAGGTCACGGGGCAGGGACACATGGTGCTTTTTCATGAAATAGGCGCTGCCCATGGTGACAGATTCCCCACGGATGGTACCGCCGATGCCGCCGTCCTCGTAAAAACGCAGGTCCTCCAGATGCAGGTGGGTTCCGCCCTCGCTGGCCAGCAGCTGGTCAAACAGCGGCGTCAGCTGGCTTCCGGCGGCCTGTGCCGCCGTGGCGGCATAGGACACCACCTTGCCGATCTCCTCGCCGTACAGCTTCAGTCCGTTGAGGCTCACCGTTCCCGGTGGGAACAGGTCGTCATCCGTCACCACCATCCGCCGGGCGGCGGTGATGGCGGAGGCCCCGGCATAGCCCGCCACGGCGCTGCCGCTGCGGTTCAGACGCCGGTTCAGCGATGACAGGGGCAGCGTTCCCGCCACCGGCAGAGCCAGCGGCAGTCCGCCGGACAGCAATGCCGACCAGATCCACAGTGGCCGCACCGGCTGCCCCTCCCCGCCGAAGCACACCACCGCCGCCAGAATGGAGGCAGCGGCCAGCGCCAGCGGTGTCAGGATGATCTGCCAGCGATAGGAGACATCCGGCTGGTGGGAGAGCCGGTAGAAGCCCTCCGCCGTTCCCTGCTGCTTGCAGGCCCCGGCGGGGGTCACGGATACGTTGTAGGGCGGCTCACCCCCCAGATCGGCCAGCCGGAAGCCTGCGAGCCGGGCTTTGGCCGCCAGCAGCTGGCCCCACAGACACAGCAGCAGGGAGATGACCGGGACGGCCGCCAGCGGCAGCTGCTCCCCGTAGCCCAAGGCGGCGTAGACGCAGTCCCCTAAACACACCAGCGATGCCAGCAGCGCCGCCGCCTCGCAGGTGATGCGGCGCTGGGACAGCTGCTTACGGGCGCTGCGCCAGACCCGGCCCGACAGGGCCAGTGCCAGCAGCAGCGATCCGCCGGGGATGATCCCCCGCAGCACGGGCAATGCCGCCCACAGCCGGGGGATATACAGTCCCAGCCCGTCCAGCACGGACAGCACCGTCAGCAGCACCGCCTCCGGCAGTACGCACCAGCACTGGCGTTTTAAGCGGGCGCAGCGGCGCTTCTCAGCCCGGACGGCCACGTCCATATCCGGCTCCGGATCGGGTTCCGGCTCCGGCTGAGGCTCCTGCGGCTGCTCCCACAGGGTCTCCGTATCCTGCGGGATGGGTGCGGCGCTGCGGGGCCTTGTCAGCTTCTCCCACCAGTGCCGCAGCACCTCCCGCAGGGGCGGGCGCTCCTCCAGAATGCCGTCCTCCTGCTCCTCCAGCACGGAGGAGACGGTGTCGTTCATGATCTGCTCCAAGGAGACTTTAGGGGCCTCCTGCGGTTCCGGCGTTTCCTGCGGCTCCTCCGCCGGTTCCTCCTCCGGGGCGTTCTCCTCCGAAGATGCTTCCGTGGCAGTGGTCTCCTCCGCCGGTTTCCCGTCCTCCTCCGGTACCGGTTGGTGCGGGAAGTGGATGATCTGTGTCTCGGGGGGCTGGTCCTCCTCCGGCAGCAGCGGGCCGCCGGAGGAAAATACCTCCTCCAGCACCTCCGCCGGGAAATCCATATCCACCGGGTCGGCGCCGGGGGTGAACCGCAGTCCCTCCGGCTTCCTGGGGAGCTCCGCCGCAGCAGAGGTCTCCGGTTCAGTGTGGGGCTCCGGCTCTGCGGGAGCTTCCTGCTGAGCAGGGGCTTCTGCCGGAGCAGTCTCCGGGGAGTTTTCCTCCGCAGGCAGATCCTCCGTCCGGTACAGGTCGCTGCCGCTGCCGAACTCCGCCAGAATATCCTCCAGAGTAAACTCCGGTATTTCGTTGTGATCCTCTCGGTGTTCCATGGTACCTCTCTTTTAGATGCTCCGGGTCCTTACACGGTGCGCTGCCGCACCGCCTCATACAGCAGGATGGCAGCCGCCGCCGATGCGTTCAGGGAAGAGATCCTCCCCCGCATGGGGATGCTCACCAGAAAATCACAGTTCTCCGCCACCAGCCGGCTCATGCCGTCGCCCTCGGAGCCGATGACAATGGCCGCCGGGCCCTTGAGATCGGCGTCATAGAGCCGGGTCGTTCCCTCGGCGGCAGTGCCGAACACCCAGATGCCTTGCTTTTTCAGATCCTTCAGCAGGGACGGGATATTGGCCACCCGTGCCACCGGCATATAGCTGACGGCCCCGGCGGAGGTCTTGGCCACAATGGCCGTCAGACCGGCGCTGCGGCGCTTGGGGATGATGACCCCGTGGGCTCCGGCGCACTCGGCGGTGCGGAGGATGGCCCCCAAATTGTGGGGGTCGGAGATCTCATCGCAGACCACCAGCAGCGGCGGCTCCCCCTTGGCGGCGGCAGCGTCCAGCAGGCTCTGCACCGTCACATACTCCCGCACGGCGGCCAGCGCAATGACCCCCTGATGGGCGTGGGTGCGGCTCATGCCGTCCAGCTTCCGCCGGTCGGCCTCCACCACCACGATGCCCTGGGCCCGTGCCTTGGAGGCGATGTGGCCCAAGGTCTTGTCCGTCTCCCCCTTGGCCAGATAGATCTTATCCATGGTCGTTCCGGCCCGCAGGGCCTCGATCACGGCGTTGCGGCCCTCGATGATGCCGTCCGCCTCTGCCTCCGGCCGTCTCTGTTCGTTGTCTCTCATAGGAATTTTCCTCGCAATGCATACATAATTGGTTTCAGTATACCATACTCTGGCCGGGAGATAAAGCGCCATTCATAGAAATTTTACAGGAAAATTCCAGCCGCTTGCCTTGTGAAGATACCTGAATTGTGATATACTACACGAAAATTAAAGCACTTCTGCGCCCCGCCCGGCGGGGCTGCATGGAAGGAGACCGACATGGATCCCAACAACAAGAAAGACCAGAAAAATAACCAGAACCGCAACCGCAATATGCGGGGGGTGGTGACCCTCATCATCTGGGCGCTGGTGCTGACGGTGGTGTTCAACTATATCAACGCTTACAGCAACAATCTCACCAAGCGGGCCAGCAGCCATGAGATCCCGTACAGCCAGCTCATCGACCTCATTCAGGAGGATCAGGTGGCGGAGCTGAAGATCGAGAACGGCGTCCTGTATGCCACCCCCGTGGACGGCTACGTCTACACCGAGGAGGCCACCGATAAGAACAAGGAACCCAAGAGCTATACCCAGAGTGAGAAAACGCCTCTGATCCTGTATACCACCGCTCTCAATGACGCCAGTCTCCTGCCTCTGCTGGAGGAGCACAACGTCAAGTACACCAGCCCCGTCCAGACGCAGATGAGTCCCATTCTGGAGTTCATGATCACCTATGTCCTTCCTGTGATCGTCTTGGCGGCCCTGTTCATGCTGGTGATGCGGATCATGGCCAAAAACGGCGGCATCGGCAGCGTGGGCAAGTCCAACGCCAAGGTGTATATGGAGAAGTCCACCGGTGTCACCTTCAAGGACGTGGCCGGTCAGGACGAGGCCAAGGAGTCGCTGGAGGAGATCATCGACTTCCTCCACAACCCCCAGAAGTACACGGCCATCGGCGCAAGACTGCCCAAGGGCGCTCTGCTGGTGGGCTCTCCCGGTACCGGCAAGACTTTGCTTGCCAAGGCCGTGGCCGGCGAGGCCAACGTCCCCTTCTTCTCCATCTCCGGCTCGGACTTTGTGGAGATGTTCGTGGGCGTGGGCGCCTCCCGTGTCCGTGACCTGTTCAAGGAGGCCGCCAAGGTGGCTCCCTGCATCATCTTCATCGACGAGATCGACACCATCGGCAAATCCCGTGACGGCGGCCGCTTCGGCGGCGGCAACGACGAGCGGGAGCAGACCCTGAACCAGCTGCTGGCGGAGCTGGACGGCTTCGATCCCGGCAAGGGCATCATCGTTCTGGGCGCCACCAACCGCCCGGAGGTGCTGGACAAGGCCCTGCTGCGCCCCGGCCGCTTCGATCGGCGCATCACCGTGGATCGCCCCAATCTGGCAGGCCGTCTGGCCACCCTGCAGGTCCACACCCGGAGCATCCATCTGGCCGAGGACGTGAATCTGGAGAAGATCGCTCAGGCCACCGCCGGCTGCGTGGGCGCAGATCTGGCAAACCTTGTCAACGAGGCGGCCCTGCGGGCCGTGCGGCTGGGCCGCAGCGCCGTGAATCAGAATGACCTGCTGGCGGCCTTCGAGACCGTCATTGCCGGCTCCGAGAAGAAGGGTACCGTCATCACCGACGAGGAAAAGCGCATCATCGCCTATCACGAGGTGGGCCATGCGCTGGTGGCGGCCAAGCAGAAAAACGCCCAGCCCGTCAGCAAGATCACCATCGTCCCCCATACGCAGGGCGCTCTGGGCTATACCCTGCACCTGCCGGAGGAGGAGAAGTTCCTCATGTCCCGTGAGGACATTCTGGCGGAGATCCGCACGCTGCTGGCCGGCCGGTCCAGCGAGGAGGTGGTGTGCCACACCATGACCTCCGGCGCCGCCAACGACATCGAGCGGGCCACGGAGATGGCCCGGAATCTGGTGGCCCGGTTCGGTATGTGCGAGGAGTTCGACATGATGGCGCTGGGCAGCGTACAGAACCAGTATCTGGACGGCACGTACTCCATGAGCTGTGCTCAGGAGACCTACGCCGCCGCAGATCGTGCCGTCATCGCCATCATCCGTCAGTGCCATGAGGATGCCAGACGGATGCTGGAGGAGAACCGGGAGCTGCTGGACAAGATCGCCGCCTATCTGCTGAAGAAGGAGACCATCACCGGTCAGGAGATGATGGCTATCATCGAGGGCCGTGACCCGGAGACGGTGGACAACTACGGCGCTACCCGTGAGGAGAAGCAGCCCCTGTTCCGTCCCTCCTCCCCGGAGGTCATCGAGGCCCCTGCCAAGCACATCCACATCGTATCCGAGCCGGTGCCGTCCCCGGAGGAACCGCAGACCCCGGAGGAAAAGTCCCCGGAGGAAGCCCAGCCGGATCGTGACCCGGAGGAAAGTGAGCAGAAGTGACCCGCTCCCTGCGAAAGGAGGCAGAACCCATGAAATGTAAGCGACTGTTGGCGCTGGCGCTGGCTGCGGCCCTGTGCATCGTGGCAGCGGCTTGCGGTACAAAGAACAATGAGCCCGATACCCCCGCCAAGACGGACACCCCCACCGCCGCCCCCGGCGGCACCCAGACCGTGGGCGACACCGGCGACGGCACCGTCCGGGAGGACGGCTCCTACGTGCCGGGGCAGGTGGACCGGCTGCGGCTGACCTATAACGGCAACGTCAGCTCCGCCCTGTACGTCACCTCGGCGGCCCAGCTGCCGGACTACCCGGAGCTGTCCGCCTACGACGATGCGTTCTTCAAGGACCATGCGCTGGTGCTGGTGCAGGAGTCGGTGAGCTCCGGCTCCGTGGAGGTGGGCATCGAGTCCGTGTCCCTGAAGGCGGACCACACCGCCGTGGTGGCGCTGACCCATCAGGGCCCCGGCGAGGGGCAGGTTGGCACCGCCGACATGGCCACATGGCTGCTGTGGGCGGAGGTGGACACCGGACTGGAGGATTACCAGTGGACGGTGGCCAATCCGGCGTTGGAGTCCCAGCTGTCTCAGTATTGATAAAGCGATCCCCCACCCCTGTCTGCCACGCAGACAGGGGTTTTTCGGCGCACTTCCCTGCCGTACCCACTGGAAAATGCGGCGGAGATAGTGTATAATGGCGAAAGTGAGTAAAAAAACAGGAGGGACCCTATGGACATCAGGCAGCGCTTACACCTCTCCGGCATGGACAGCCACGCCCCGGAGCTGGCCCGGAAATGGGGGCTGGGGCTGGAGGTCACGGACTTCTGCTACGCCCCCATGCTGGACGACCCCGCCACCCTTCCGGCGGTTCGTGAGAAGATGGCAGGCATCGACCATTTCTGGCTCCACGCCCCGTTTGCGGAGCTGGCTCCCTGTGCCGTGGACCCGCTGGTGCGGGAGGTGACGGCCCGGCGCTATCGTCAGGCTTTGTCCGCCGCCCGGCAGCTGGGCATCCGCCGTCTGGTGATCCACAGCGGCTATATCCCGCTGGTGTACTTTCCGGAGTGGTTCACGGAGCAGTCCGTGGCCTTCTGGCGGGAGTTCCTGCCGGAGGTGCCGGAGGATATGGTGCTGGCGCTGGAAAACGTCATGGACGAGACGCCGCAGCTGATGACGGACATCGTCCGTCAGGTGGATGATCCCCGGCTGGGCCTGTGTCTGGATGTAGGCCACGCCAATACCTGCGCCAGCCGGACACCTCCCATGGAGTGGATCGCCCCCATGGCCCCCTACCTGCGGCACGTACATCTGCACAACAATGTAGGGGATTGGGATCTCCACAACAGTCTGGGGGATGGCGAGATCCTCATGCAGCAGATACTGGCGGCGCTGCTGGAGCAGTGTCCGGCGTCCACATGGACCATCGAAAATCAGGACTGCGCCCCGTCCCTTGCATGGCTGGCGCAGCAGGGCTATCTCAGCGAGGAGTGACCTATGACAGATCAGGAATTGAAGCAGTACTGCGGGGCCGTCACCGTCCCGGATCGGGAGATCATGGACGCCGCCCGCCGCCGTCAGGCGGAGCTGGCCAAGCCCCCCGGCAGTCTGGGCAAGCTGGAGGACTACTCCATCCGGCTGGCGGGCATCACCGGACAGGTGCGCCCCCATATCGAGAAGTGCCGGGTGCTGGTGCTGGCGGCGGATAACGGCGTCACGGCGGAGGGCATCTCCTCCGCCCCCACCTCCGTGACTCTTTCGCAGGTCATCAACATGACCCGCCACAAGACGGGGATGTCGGCGCTGGCCCACTACTTCGGCAACGAGGTGGTGGTGGCGGACATGGGCATCGACACGGATCGCCCCATCCCCGGCGTGCTGGACCGGAAGGTGCGCCGCTCTACCGGCAGCATCGCCAGAGAACCCGCCATGACCCGGCAGCAGGCCCTTCAGGCGTTGGAGACCGGCATGGCGCTGGCGGCGCAGGCCGCCGCTGACGGCGTGCAGGCGCTGGGCATCGGGGAAATGGGCATCGGCAACACCACCACCTCGGCGGCGGTGCTGGCAGCCCTGACCCACGCCCCGGCGCAGGCCGTCACCGGCCGAGGCGGCGGGCTGACGGATGCGGCCTTTGAAAAGAAAAAACAGGTCATCGACCGGGCGCTGGCCCTGCATCACCCCGACCCCGCCGACCCGGTGGGGGTACTGGCCGCCGTGGGCGGGCTGGATCTGGCCGCCATGACGGGGGCCTTTCTGGGCTGCGCCCAGAACCATGTCCCGGCGGTGGTGGACGGCTACATCTCCATCGTGGCGGCGCTGACGGCGGTGCGTCTCTGCCCCGCTGCGGGAGAGTATCTGTTCCTCTCCCACGCCTCCTATGAGATCGGCTACCGCATCGCCGCACAGGAACTGGGGCAGGAGCCCTGTCTGCTGCTGGGGATGCGGCTGGGCGAGGGCAGCGGCTGCCCGGTGATGTTTCAGATCTTGCGGGCCGCCTGCGCCGTCATGGACGGCATGGCCACCTTCCCGGAGGCAGCCATTGAGGACGACTACCTGGCCCCCATCCGGGCGCAGGACAGCTTTACGGTGACGCCATGAGGATCCTTCTGTTAGGCGGCAGCAAAAGCGGCAAGAGCATGATGGGCCAGCATATGGCCCGGCGGCTCTCCGCCGGGGCGCCCATGTACTACTGGGCCACGCTGGAGCCCAGAGACGGAGAGGACCGTGCCATCGTCCGGCGGCATCTGGCGGAGCGGGACGGCTGGGGCTTTGAGACCATTGAGCAGGGCCGGCAGCTGCCGGAGGCACTGGTGCGGGTGTCCCCGGCGGGGACGGTGCTTTTTGACAGCATTACGGCGTGCCTGGCCTGCCAGATGTTCTCCGCCCCGGAGCCGGACGGAGAAGCCCCCCGGCGCACGGCGGAGGAACTGCTGGTCATCAGCCGTCACCCGGCCCACTTTGTCTGCGTCTGCGACGAGCTGTGGCGGGACGGCGTGACCTACGAGACGTGGACGGAGACATATCGCCGGGGCCTTGCGGAGATCTGCCGCAGGCTGGCGGCGGAATTTGACGTGGTATGTGAGCTGACGGCGGGACTACCCCGCCTGTGGAAAGGAGCGTGGCGCTTTGAGTGAGTGGCTGGACGGGTTTTCCATGGCCTGGGGGATGTTTTTGGCGATCCCCTGCCCCCTGCGGCGGTGGAACGAGAAGGCGCGTGAGAAAATGCTGGTGTGTCTGCCGCTGGTGGGACTGGCGGTGGGCGGCATCTGGCTGGGCCTGTATCTGCTGCTGCGCCATGCCGCCATCGGCGGGCTGTACGCCTTCCTCATGGCGGCGCTCCCGTGGCTGGTGACGGGCTTCATGCACTTGGACGGCTACATGGACGTATGCGACGCCGTGCTGTCCCGCCGGGAGCTGGCCACCCGCCAGCGCATCCTGAAGGACTCCCATTGCGGAGCCTTCGCCGTCATCGGCATGGTGCTGCTGGCCCTGTGCCAGTGGAGCGTATTCCTCTCCGGCAGCGCCGACGAAAGCCTGTGGGGGCTGCTGCTGATCCCGGTGGCCACACGGGCCTGTGCGGGACTGGCGGTACTGAAGCTGCGGCCCATGGGTACCAGCCAATACGCCGCTATGGGCCGCCACGGCGGCTATGCCGCGGCGCTGGCGGTGCTGCTGGCGGCGGCGATCGCCGTACCGCTGGTCACGGACCGCAGCTTCGCCCCCTTGGCGGCAGCAGCGGGCTACGGGCTGGCGGTATGGTACGGCTTCCGGCAGCTGGACGGCATGAACGGCGACATCTCCGGCTTTGCCCTGACACTGGGTGAGCTGGCGGGAGCCGCCGTATGGACTTTGGTGAGGTGAGGAGATGGACTTGATCATCGGCGGAGCATATCAGGGAAAGCTGACACTGGCGGCACGGGAGTACGGCCTGACGCCGGGGGATATCTGCGATCTGGCGGCAGGTGAGCCGGCGCTGGGCGCCCGGTGCTATATCCATCTGGAGGAGCTGACCCGGCGGCAGGAGGACACCGAGTCCTATCTCCCCCTGCTGACAGCGGCGGAGGTGGTCATCGCACGGGAGATCGGCAGCGGCGTAGTCCCTATGGATGCCGGAGAGCGAGCCTGGCGGGAGCGCCATGGCCGTCTGCTGCGGCGGCTGGCCCAGCAGGCCGGCAGCGTGCGCCGGGTATTTTGCGGACTGACGGAGGTGCTGAAATGAAGCTGACCCTGCTGCGCCATGCCCAGACGGAGGGCAGCCTGCGGAACCTGTATTACGGGGCGGCGGATATCCCCGCCCTGCCGGAGTCTCTGTCGGAGCTGCACCGCCGGGCCGGGGACTATCCCACGGCCCAGCGCTACTATACCAGCGGGATGCTGCGGACGGAGCAGACGCTGGCGGCCATCTATGGCAACGTACCCCACACCCGGCTTCCGGGCCTGCGGGAGATGGACTTCGGCGACTTCGAGATGAAGAGCTACGAGGAGCTGAAGGACACCCCGGCCTATCAGGCGTGGATCACCGACGTAGAGCACAACCCCTGCCCCCACGGGGAGAGCGCCCCGCAGGTGCTGCGGCGCAGCCTTGCGGCCATCGCCCCGGTGGTGCAGCGGCCGGAGGACGCCGTCTGCGTCATCCACGGCGGCGTCACGGCGGGGCTGATGATGGCCTGGTTCGGCGGCGGGCGCTATGACTACTCCGTCTCCCCCGGTCAGGGCTTTCAGGTGACCTTCCGGGAGGGTCAGCCGGTGTCGTATACCCGTATCCCGGCGGCGGAATAAGGCCCGCCGGACGGCGTTTTCCATCGGCAGGGGCAATTTTTTGCGCCGCTGGAGAGAAAATGGTTGCATTTTATAAAGAAGTGTGTATAATATATGGAGCGGAGCATCCGCTCCATATATTATGGCTCTGCAACTTCATATCCGGGCTTGTAGCTCAGCTGGGAGAGCGTTCGGTTCGCATCCGAGAGGTCGTGGGTTCGAATCCCATCAGGTCCACCATAAGATCCACCGTAATTCTGATAGAATTACGGTGGATCTTTCTGTTGCTTCTTTCAGACGTGCCTGTGGGAACCGCCGTATTCACGGAGCGGAAATGGAGATCGCTGCCGCCGGCTTCATGGTGCCGCTCCCCGCAGCCCGGCAAGTATCGCAGGATACTCCTTCTCCCGTCAGCCAAACCGCCGGAGGCGGTGCGTCATAGGGTGCACCGCCTCCGGCGGTTATTTCTTTGCAAACCTTATTCGGCAGCGTTCAGACTGCTGTCCCACTTCCAGTTGCGGACCTCCGGCAGATCCACGCCATTGTCCCGGATATACTGACGATGCTCCACCAGCTTATCCTGCATCTTCTGCACCAGATACGCCCCCCGGTTGCCCAACTGGGGCAGCCGACGGACCGTATCGATGACCAGATCGAAGCGGTCAATGTCGTTGAGAACACGCATATCGAAGGGGGTGGTGATGGTTCCCTCCTCCTTGTAGCCCCGCACATGGAGGTTCCGGTTGTGGCGGCGGTAGGTCAGCTCATGCACCAGCGTGGGGTAGCCGTGATAGGCGAAGATGATGGGCTTATCCTTGGTGAACAGGCCGTCGTACTCCTCATCCGTCAGGCCGTGGGGGTGCTCGGTGTGGGGCTGCAGCTTCATCAGATCCACCACGTTCACCACACGGATCTTCAGCTCCGGCAGCTCCTGACGCAGGATACTCACGGCGGCCAGCGTCTCCAGCGTAGGCGTATCGCCGCAGCAGGCCATGACCACATCCGGCTCCTGCCCCTGATCGTTGGAGGCCCAGCTCCAGATGCCGATCCCCTGGGTGCAGTGCTTCACCGCCTGCTCCATGGTCAGCCACTGGGGCCGGGGGTGCTTGCTGGCCACAATGACATTGACGTAATTTCGGCTGCGGATGCAGTGGTCGAAGCAGGACAGCAGGCAGTTGGCATCCGGCGGCAGATACATCCGCACCACGTCGGCCTTCTTGTTGGCCACGTGATCCAAAAAGCCGGGGTCCTGATGGGTAAAGCCGTTGTGGTCCTGCTGCCAGACGTTGGAGGCCAGAATATAGTTCAGCGAGGCGATATCCTGCCGCCACGGCAGCTCGCTGCACATCTTCAGCCACTTGGCGTGCTGGGCGAACATGGAGTCCACGATGCGGATGAAGGCCTCATAGCTGTCGAAGAAGCCGTGACGGCCCGTCAGGAGGTAGCCCTCCAAAAAGCCCTCGCAGAAATGCTCGGAGAGCATGGAGTCCATGACCCGGCCGTCCGGGTCCAGATGGTCGTCGATGCCGGGGATCTGCTGGTCCAGGAATCGGCGGCCCGTCACCTCGAACACCGCCTGCAAGCGGTTGGAGGCCGTCTCGTCGGGGGCGAAGATGCGGAAGTTGCGGGACTCCATGTTCAGCTTCATCACGTCCCGGACGTAGGTGCCCAGCACATACATATCCTGCGCCTCCACGGCGCCGGGAGCCTTGACGTCCACGGCGTAGCCCCGGAAATCGGGGGTCCGCAGGTCACGCAGCAGCAGTCCGCCGTTGGCATGAGGGTTAGCGCCCATGCGGCGGCGGCCCGTGGGCGGGAAGGAGGCGATGAGCTCCACCGGCGTACCGTCGGGGTTAAAGAGCTCCTCCGGCTTATAAGAGCGCAGCCACGCCTCCAGCTGGGCGAGGTGCCGGTCGGTGTCTGTCCCCATGGAGATAGGCACCTGATGGGCTCGCCAGCAGTTCTCCACCGGCAGCCCGTCCACCTCCTTGGGGCCGGTCCAGCCCTTGGGGGTGCGCAGCACGATCATGGGCCAGCGGGGCCGCTTGGCCTCGCCGGTCTTGCGGGCCTCCCGCTGGATGCGCTTGATCTCCCGGATGGCCCGGTCCAGCGCCGCCGCCATCTGCTGGTGCATGACCATGGGGTCGTCGCCCTCCACAAAGTACGGCTCCCAGCCGCAGCCACGGAAGAAGCACTCCACCTCCTCGTGACTCATGCGGGAGAAGATGGTGGGGTTGGCGATCTTGAAGCCGTTGAGGTGCAGAATGGGCAGCACAGCGCCGTCGGTGATGGGGTTGACGAATTTGTTGCCGTGCCACGAGGTGGCCAGCGGGCCGGTCTCCGCCTCGCCGTCGCCCACCACACAGGCAGCGATCAGATCGGGGTTATCCGCCACGGCGCCGAAGGCGTGGGCCAACGAGTAGCCCAGCTCGCCGCCCTCATGGATGGAGCCGGGGGTCTCCGGCGCCACATGGCTGGGGATGCCGCCGGGGAAGGAGAAACGCTTGAAGAGCTTCTGCATCCCCTCCTTGTCTCGGGTGATGTTGGGATAGACCTCGGTATAGCTGCCGTCCAGCCAGTCCTGCGCCACCATGGCGTTGCCGCCGTGGCCGGGACCGGAGAGATAGATCATATCCAAATCGTTGCGCTTGATGACCCGATCCAGATGGGTATAGATGAAGTTCTGGCCGGGGCAGGTCCCCCAGTGTCCCACGATGGTCTGCTTGAGGTCGCTTTTGACCAGCGGGCGCTCCAGGAGGGGGTTATCCATCAGATACAGCTGGCAGGCCGTCAGATAGTTGGCGGCACGCCAGTAGGCGTGAAGCTGCCGCAGCTCCTGCTCGCTCAGCGGCTGCTTTTTGGAGAAGCGGATGCCGGTTTTGATGGTAGGCATGGAAAATCCTCCTTACTAAAAATATCCTTCACTGCTGAAATGTCCTCTGCTGCTGAAATGTCCTCTGCTGCTGAAATGCTCTTGGCAGCAGGTGCGGTGAAACGGTCACAACAAGGTCTCCCCCGATCTGGCCGATTTCTGACACGAACCGGACACTTTTCTCACCGATCGCTGACAGGAATTTTGTCCTGTCAATGTCCATTTTTGGTACCACGTCCGGTCCCATCGATGGACGAGGGCAATCACGCCTGGCAGCGTGTCTTTCCGGTGCTTTTGTCCTTTTCGTCTTGGCGGGCGCCGTCTGCATCTCAAAAAACAAAAATCACTCGAAGATCCATCGTTGGCAGGGGCCTTGCAGTTTTGCCGGAGCAGAAATGCGACCAGACAAGGAAAGACCCGCAGAGCATACTTTCCGTATGGTCAAGGGGATCGACGCAGTATGGGCGGATTTCTGCCCGGCAAAACCGTGTTTGCCCTTGTTCATGGATGGTAAGTACACCATAATACAAAAGTTACCCTGCGTCAAGTCGAAATCTTCCTCCTCTCGACCGAAAAAACCTCCGGAAAAAACACTTGCCAGATGGATCATACTTCGGTTATGACAGAACATATATCCGGCGGATCTGACCGGATATCCCATAGAGAATGTGAGATCATAAATGTCACTCTGCCCATGTCGTGAGATCATAAATGTCACTCTGCCCATGTCGGACGGCGAAGGGGCATTTCTTTTTTGCGCTCCGGGATCTGAGAGCAGCTCCCACGAACGCAGGAGGGCAGTTCTATGCCGAAAACAAAATGGGGATCCGTTATTTTTACCGCCTACAAATTCTTTGACTCCAAGGAGCTTCTCTTTTTCGTGGTGCTGGAGGATATCCACACCGAGGGCTTCGCCGCGGCTCAGCACTCCTTACAGGGAAACGCCGCCCTGCCCCCGGCAGAGCGTGGGGCGGCCATTCTGGCGGCCTGCCGCTGGCTGTCGGAGACACGGGCGCTGGTGTTCATGGAAAACGACGCCGAGTTCCTGCTGCGCCGTCTGCCGCAGGACATCCTCTCCACCCACTACCATGACGATGAGGGACACACCCGGGCGCTGCCGGAGGAGAGCGGCCTGTGTCCCCGTGGCGGCACCGCTCTGGCCGCCGCTGTCCGGGGCCTGATCCTGACGGTCTCCCACCAGGATCAGATCGGTCAGCTGTATCCGCAGGTCCTCTCCCTGCTGGTCCACGGGGCCTGCCGGGAGCTGTTTTAACAGGGGAAGGCTGCAGCGATGGGGCTTTTCCAAGGGATATCGGTTCGCCCATTCTAACCAAGCATTTTACCCGATGGTCAAATTCCCCTAACTGCCGAGTCACAGGAAGGAAGGTACGTTCATGGAATGTGATAGTTCTGTTTTCTCATTGTCCGACACCTCCTGACGTTTTCATGATACTCAGAAAGCTGCCGAGGCACAAAGATGCGATATATGACAGGCAGAAAACAATAAGGCTCCGACCTTGTGAGCCAGAGTCTTATTGCTTGCCTTTGCGAATGTCACTTTCCGTATTTTGAAATTACCGCCTTATAGGGCTGTGACATGGCCTCTCCTTTTTCTGTTTTCAGAATGTCATCGACTGCCGCAGCAGCCGACCCAGCGGGCCTCAGATGACCTGATACTCCTTCAGCAGCTTCTCGATATCGGTGCCGTGGATCTTGCTGAGGACCTTCTTCAGGGCCATCTTTTCCACCAGATTCAGCTCCATATCGATGGGTTTCTTGCCGTCCCGCAGCTTCACGGTGGCATCCAGCAGATCCCGGACATCATATACGCTGCCCCAGACCTCCGGCACGCCACGATCCACGTTCAGCAGGGTATACACGGCCTCCATACCAGTCCGCATGGAGTACTCCGTGGTGAAGATGGTGTCCCGTGGTGTCTCGGCAAACTGGCCCAGAAAGGCGAAGTTCACAGCGCCGTCGGGTACGACCTTGGGCCGATCGCCGTAGGCACGGGGCATGAAGAAGGCGTCGATATAGGGCATCATCACAGGGACGGTGTTGGCGCTATTGGCGGCCATGTCCTCGATCTCGCTCTCCGGCACGCCGATGTGATACAGCCACTCCATGCAGATCTCCTTACCGGTACACTCCCGCATAGGCTTTTTCACATAGTCGCCGGGCTTGTCGGTGAACAGGGCATACACCCACACCAGACAGTGATCCTTGGGCTGCTGGCGGAACTGAGGCTGGCGGTTGATGGTCCAACTCATGAGCCAGCTGGAGTCCTTCACGGTGACGATGCCGCCGGTGACTACCTTGCCGGTGAAGGGATCCCGCTTGCAGATGTTCTTGATATAGGGGATGATGCGCTGATCCAGCGTCTCCACCGTGGCGCTCATCCAGTTGGTCTGCTCCGGATCATAGCAGAACTTGTCCGGATGGCCGAAGGAGGGGTCCTGAGCGGCGATCTTACGCCACATATCCCAGCCGCCGCCCTCCTTGATCTCGGTGTTGTAGGGGGCGGGTGTGTTCTGGCTGCCCATGGAGGAGTTCTCTACGCAGCCACCGTTGGTGATGAACACCAGATCGTTCTCCGTCAGGTCGATGGCCTCGTTCTTGCCGTCCCGGAGGACGTCGATGCGCTTGGCCACCTTCCGATGGGCGGTGCAGTCAAACTCCACGTTGGTCACCTGCACGCCGAAGTGGAACTGGACGCCGAAGCCCTCCAGATACTTCACCATGGGCAGGATCATGGACTCATACTGGTTGTATTTGGTAAAGCGCAGGGCGGTGAAGTCGGGCAGGCCGCCGATGTGATGGATATAGCGCTGGATATAGAGCTTCATCTCCAGAGCACTGTGCCAGTTCTCGAAGGCGAACATGGTGCGCCAGTACAGCCAGAAGTTGCTGCCGAACACCTCGTCATCGAAGAAGTCGCTGATGCGCTTGTCCTGCAGCTCCTCGTTGGGGGTGAAGAACAGCTTCATGATCTCCATGGCGCCCTTGTCGGAGATATCGAACTTGCCGTCGGTATGGGCATCTTCGCCACGGTTCACCGTGGCCCGGCACAGGGAATAGTTGGGGTCGGCCTTGTTGAGCCAGTAGTACTCGTCCAGCACGCTGACGCCCTCCGTCTCAATGGAGGGGATGGAGTGGAACAGATCCCACATGACCTCGAAGTGGTTGTCCATCTCACGGCCGCCCCGCATGACGTAGCCGATGTTCTCGAACTTCCAGCCGTCGCAGGCGCCGCCGGCAGTGGGACCCTTCTCCAGAATGTGGACCCGCTCGCCCTTCATCTGGCCGTCACGCACCAGATAGCAGGCGGCAGTCAGCGCCGCCAGACCGCTGCCCACGATGTAGGCGGATTTGTTGTCCACGCCCTCCGGCTTTCTGGGACGGGCAAAGGCCTCATAGTTACCGCTGGAATAATACATAAAAATGCGCTCCTTTCTGTTGACCGCTGCGCCGCCCCGTCCCCTTCTCAGCACGCACACGGGAGGTCGGCGGCGTCTCGCTGGTATGTTTTCTTCTGATGATGAAAACATACACCTTGGGCGCAATTTGTTCAATAAACAGAAAAAACCCGGTGATAAGTTTTTTATCACCGGGATGGGAGATGTTCAGTTTTTTATCATTCTGCCCCGCTTGATGCAGGCTTGTCCGTCCGCATCCGATCCAGGGCCGCTGCCACGCTGCCGTGGATCACCAGCTCCAGCTTCTGCACCATGACCTGTGGGTCGCCCTTCATGTCCCCCCTGATCCAGTCCAGCATCACTCCCACGAACAGGTACTTATAGAGGGTGGCAATAAGCTCCTTGTCCTCCTGCCGCACGGACATCCCCTGAGCTTTCTCCTCCACCACGCCCTCCAGCAAGTCGTAGGTGACCCGGTAGAGGTAGTTCTCCACCTGCTCCCGGCTGACGGAGCGATAGACGTTCAGGATGAAGGGCTTGTTGTCCAGCACCGCCTGAAAGATCTGCAAAAGCCCCTGCTGCCACGTCTCGTAGGTCTTTTTCCCCGCCAGCGCCCGCATGGCATCCTCCTGACAGCTCCACTCCACCAGATCGTAGATATCCTTGAAATGGTAGTAAAAGGTCATGCGGTTGATACCGCAGTCCTCCGCAATATCATTGATGGTGATCTTGTTCAGCGGCTTTTGCAGCAGCAGATGCTTCAGCGACGCCTCCAGCGCCCGCTTGGTGACCTGTGACATGGCGGCCCTCCTTTTCTTTCTGCCCTCATGATAGCCTCCCGGCCGCCGCCTGTCAATCCCCATCTTCGCCGCAGGGCGCAGGCGGTGATCACGAGTGTCTCAGAAGCACAGCAGCCCCGACCATTCTGCCGGGGCTGCTGTTTCTTCGGCTTGCGGGACGGGGCTTACAGGTTCTCCTGTTTCAGCGCCTCGATGGGGTTTTCGCTGCGGATCTTCCGGGTGGCGTAGAGCATGGTGGCGAACACCACCACGAACACGCTGCCCACGGCGATGGCCACGCTGTACCACGGGATGTAAAACCGGGCGGCGATGCTCTGGGCCACGCTGCGATAGATGCCATAGGTCACCAGCACCGATGCCGGCAGGCCCCACAGCAGCGCCCGCGCGCCGTAGATGATGCACTCGTAATCCATCATCCGGGCAAAGCCCCGCTGGGTCAGTCCCACGGACCGCAGCATGGCGAACTCCCGGCGGCGCAGAGCGATGGAGGTAGAGATGGTGTTAAACACATTGGTCATGGAGATCAGGGAGATGAGGATGATGAAGCCGTAGGAAAACACGTTCACCACCGTCACCATGGCCCGCTGGCTCTCGCCGTTGGCGGCCAGATCCTGCAGCTCAGAGCGGCTGTTGCCCAGCTCCATCAGGATCTGCCCCATGCTCTCATAGGAGGCGGCGTGGTCGCTGCTCCGGAACCAGAAGGCGTCGGCGGCGGGAGCCTGCCCGGTGACGGCCTCATACATACTGTACGGGTACAGCAGATACAGGTCGCCGGTACCCAGGAAATCGGGAGCCTCCTTTAAAATAGCGCCCACGGTATAGCTCCGGGTCAGGACGGCCTCCGATGCCGGCACCGCCTGTGCCCGGCTCTCGTCCGGGGTCTCCCCCTCGCTGCGGGCGATATAGTAATCGTCTATATAGTCCTTCGGATAGTACAGCACATATTCCGTACCGTCCCGTGTGATGCGGTCTCCCTCGGTGAACCAGCCATCCATGGGCTGATAGCTGCTCTCCGTTCCGGTGATGGGCAGGCTGCTGCCGTTGAGCAGGTGGTAATGGTACAGCTTATTGTACTTACTGCCCTCGGTGCTGCGCCAGATGTCCAGCATATCCCACGCCACCGCCTGAGGTGCATCGGGACGGAAGTAATCCTCCTCCGGCAGGCCGTTGTCCCGCAGCAGCTGCCGGAAGTCCTCATCCCGGAGGAAGTACATGGCGGCGCTGCGGTCTTCCTCCAGACCGGTGTCCTTCCAGTAGTCCGGATCCATGTCCTCCTTGGCAAAGTGCAGGCTGGCGTAGCTGTCGGCGGTGTAGAAGCCCGATTCCACGCCGTCGGCGGCGGCCAGCTGTCCCAGCCGCTGCTCCGGCGTCACGCCCTCCGGCAGGGCCTCGCTGTAATACAGCTGCACGCCCAGTGTGCTGTCACCCCCCAGTTGGTCTACGGCATCCGTCAGATAGGCGCAGAAGGAGGAGGCGGAGATGAACAGCGTCACGCTGAGGAACAGGCCCACCACCGTGGAGCGATAGCGCTTGCGGTTACGCTTGAAGTTCTTGGCGGCCAACATCCCGGAGAAACCGAAGAGCTTTTCCGTCAGGCGGGAGGTCCTGACCTCCCGACCCCGGAGCTTCACGTCCTTGGTCTGGCGGATGGCCTCCACCGGCGACACCCGCACGGCACGCTTGGCGGGGATCCACGCCGAGATGATGGCCGTCACAAGGCCGATGCCCGCCGCCGCCAGCAGCGCCCAGCCGTTGAGCACAAAGTGCATTTGTAGGGCGTTGCCGCTCGCCCCCATCAGGAATCCGAAGCTGTCCCGCAGGCAGTACAGGGTGATGCCGATGCCCAGACAGCCCACCAGCAGACCCAGTGGGATCCCCACGGCGCACAGCACCAGCGCCTCATAGAGGACACTGCCCCGAATCTGCTTGCGGGTGGCGCCGATGGATTTCAGGATACCGAACTGCCGGGTCCGCTCCGCCACGGAGATGGAGAAGGAGTTATAGATCAGCGACACCGAGCCGAAGGAGATCATCAGCAGCAGGATCACCGCAAAGCTGTAGATCATCCGGTTCACGGAGAAGAAGGTGGTGGCGCCGTAGTAATTCAGCAGGTCGGAATTGGAAAACCACTCCAACCCCGGATATTTCTCGTTGTTTCTCTCCATATAGCTGTAAAAGCGGCTGGGATGGGCCACCCGGAAAAATTCATCCGTCTGATAGCCCTGCTCCTGACAGGTCAGGGCAGTATAGCCGGGGCAGGAGAAGGGCTCCGTCGTCATATCCAGCCGCTGGTAAAAGCCCACCACAGTGTAGGTGTGGGGCGTGGTATCTGTCAGCGTCTCCCCCTGCGTATAGGGGTCATAGGCCGTCAGCTCCTCCCCACCCAGCGTCCGGTGGCCCAGCTCCAGCTCCATGGTGTCCCCCAGCGCATGGCGGACGCTGCCATTGGACCACAGATGCTCCGGCAGAAGGAGCTCCCCGGCCTTCTCCGGCAGGCGGCCTTGGGTCAGTCGGATGGAGAGCAGGTCCGGCAGGGTGGGATCCATGGACATGATCCGCAGATAGGGCTTATAATCATTGTCCGCCCCTACCTGCCCCCAGCCCACCAGCTGCCACGCAGACTGCTCCGTGATCTCCCGTTCCCGGCTCAGCTGCGACGCCTGCTGCTCCGTGAGGTTCTGGTAGCAGCCGTGGAACCGGCCTACGGTGTACTCGGCGGCCCCCATGAGATACTGCACGCCGCTGTAAGCACCCTCCGTCACGGCGGTGAACAGGGCCACCGACAGGATGATGCCCACGATGGTCACCCACGTCCGGGAGCGGTTTTTCCGCAGAGCCTGCCGGGTATAGCGGTGAAAGACGTTCATTCCAGCACCTCCCGGATGCGCTCATCCCGTGTGATGCGGCCATCCTCGATGGCAATGACCCGGTGGGCCTGCAGGGCGATGTTCTCGTCGTGGGTGATGATGACCAGTGTCTGGCCGTACTTCTTGTTGGACATCTTCAGCAGCTCCACGATCTCCTGGCTGTTCTTGCTGTCGAGATTGCCGGTGGGCTCATCCGCCAGCACCACCGCCGGGGCGTTCATCAGCGCCCGACCAATGGACACCCGCTGCTGCTGGCCGCCGGAGAGCTGATTGGGCAGGTGCTTCTCCCGACCCCGCAGACCCAGCACGTCCAGCAGTTCCTCCAGCCGCTCCTGATTCACCTGTCGTCCGTCCATCAGCACCGGCAGGGTCATGTTCTCCACCACGTTCAGCACGGGGATCAGGTTATAAAACTGGTAAATGAGCCCCACCTGCCGGCGGCGGAAAATGGCCAGCTGATCCTCGTTCTGGGCGTAGACATCCTGCCCATCCACAAAGACCTTGCCGGAGGTGGGGCGGTCAACACCGCCCAAAATGTGCAGCAGAGTGGATTTACCGGAGCCGGAGGGGCCGATGATGGCCAAGAACTCCCCCTTCTCCACGGTGAAGGAAATGTCGTCCACCGCCCGCACCTGATTTTCACCCTGTCCGTATACCTTACTGAGATGCTGGATCTGCATCAGTTCCATAGTCGTGTCCCTCCTTGACTTTCTGTTGTCCAGTATACCACACGAAGATGACGTTTCGGTGACAGGTTTCATTACAAAAACGTCACAAAACCGTCCCGGCGGAAGGGCAGTCTCTCAGAGCAGCCTTACAGAGCAGTCTCCCGACAGTGAAAGAGCAGCCCCGGCGGAAAATTCCGTCGGGGCTGCTCTTGTTCTTACCGTTGTCCTTGAAAGGCTTTTGTCATTGCAGAATTATTTCTTGCGGCGATAGGTGGGGACCACCGAGGCCACGATGTCCTTCATGTCCTCCGTCTCCTCCTGACAGGCCTTCTCCAGCCGATCCAACTGGTGGCAGAACTCCTCGTCGTCCATGACGATGGGCTTTCCGATGTGGATCAGCTTGTTGGAGGTCTCCTGCAGGCCCTCCTCCGCCATGAGGATCTCCTCATACAGCTTCTCGCCGGGGCGCAGGCCCGTGTAGACTACCTTGATATCCACATCCGGCTCATGACCGGACAGGCGGATAAGGTTGCGGGCCATGGTGTCGATCTTCACCGGCTGGCCCATATCCAGAATGAATATCTCGCCGCCCTTGGCGTAGTATCCCGCCTGCAGCACCAGCGACACCGCTTCGGGGATGGTCATGAAGAAGCGGGTGATCTCCGGGTGCGTCACCGTTACCGGGCCGCCCTCAGCGATCTGCTTTTTGAACAAGGGGATGACGCTGCCGTTGCTGCCCAGCACGTTGCCGAAGCGCACCGCCACGAAGTCTGTATTGGGGCTGCGGCGGTTCATCATCTGCACCACCATCTCGCACAGGCGCTTAGAGGCGCCCATGATGTTGGTGGGGTTCACCGCCTTATCCGTGGAGATCAGCACGAACTTCTTCACGCCGTACTTCACCGAGGCCATGGCCATTTTATAGGTGCCGAACACGTTGTTCTTGATGGCCTCGTTGGGGCTGTCCTCCATCAGGGGGACGTGCTTGTGGGCGGCGGCGTGGAACACCAGCTCCGGTCGGTACTTGGCCATGACATCGTCCAGACGGCCCATGTCCCGCACGGAGCCGATGAGCACCTCCAGATTCAGCTCCGGATGGGTGCGGCGCAGCTCCATCTGGATATCGTAGGCGTTGTTCTCATAAATATCGAAGATGATCAGCTGTTCGGGGTTGCTTTTGGCGATCTGGCGGCACAGCTCGCTGCCGATGGAACCGCCGCCGCCGGTGACCATCACCACCTTGCCGGAGATATACCGGCAGATCTCCTCCAGATTCACCTGAATAGGGTCACGGCCCAGCAGATCCTGCAGCTCCACGTCCCGGAGCTTGCTGACACTGACCTCGCCGTTGACCAGCTGGAACATCCCCGGCACCGCCTGCACCCGGCAGCCGGTCTTGCTGCAGATGTCCAGAATCTCCTTGCGGTCCTGTCCGTCGCAGGTGGGGATGGCGAAGATAATCTTATTGACCTGATACTTCTTCACCGCATCGGGGATCTCCTGCCGCCCGCCGGCAATCTCCACACCGTCCAGATACCGGCGGCGCTTGCTGGGGTTGTCGTCGATGATGCACACCACCCGGCTGCCCAGCCGGGGATTGGAATTGATCTCCCGGATCAGCTGGCGTCCGGCCTCGCCGGCGCCGATCATCAGAATGCGGTCCCGCTCGCTCTTCTCCGTGCTGATCCCCGCCATCAACTGGCGCATGAATCGGTAGGAGAATCGCAGCGCCGTGGTGGACATGAAGCTCATGATAAAGCCCGCAAAGTAGAAGGAGCGGGGCATATCGATCTTCAGGATCAGCACATAGGCCAGTCCGGCTGCCAGCAGCACGCCATAGGCCAGAATGATGCGGAACAGCTCGTCGATGCTGACAAAGCTCCAGATGCTGTTATACAGCCGGAATAGCTGGAACACCACCAGACAGATGACGATCCACGGCCCGATGATCTTCAAATACTCGTTGAGGTACATCTGAGGGATGGCCCCCAGACGGAACTCAAACCGCATCCACAGCGCCAGGAAAAAGGACCCGGCGATGCACAGCATATCCAGCACGAAGATCACCATCGTCCGCCGCAGTCCGGCGGTCATGGCTCTTTTGCCGTTTTCTTGTTTCATCCGTTCTTCCTTCAGGCGGCTCCGGCTGACGCCGGGCCGCCTGTCCTTCCTCAGATCTTCTCCACGTTCAGGGAGAAGTCTGCCTTATAGCCGCGGAAGCGAAGGATGCGCTCATAATCCTCCACATAGTCCACCTCGGCCCAGAACAGGCCGTCCATCTCCTCCACGTATACCGGGCGCTTGCCCACCATTTCATAGAGGATATTCTCCCACCAGACGCTGTGCTGCTGGGTGCGGATCATGCCGTCCAGCTTCTCCATGAACTCCGGCATGAAATCCTTGCTGAAGCGGCCGATGCCGATGTACTCGCCGGTGATATCGCTGCCGGTGAGCTCCTTGCCGTACTTCACCAGCAGGCCGTTCTCGTACTTATACTTGTAGTCGGCCTCCTCCTTGCGGGTGCCGTCGGCAAACATCACCGGGGACTTATGGCACTCCAGAATGCGGTCCAGCAGTGTCTCCTCCAGATACACGTCGGCGTTCATGATGAGGGTGTCATCGTACTGGGACAGGAAGTCCTTAGCGAACCACGCCGAGGCGATGCTGTTGGTGACGTCGAAGAAGGGGTTATAGAAGTAGCGGATACCCTCGTAGTCCTTCAGCGTCTCCTGAATGACCTCCGCCCGGTAGCCCAGCACCATGGCAATGTCGGTGATGCCCTTCTTGTGGAACAGCTCGATGGTGTACTGGATCAGCTTCTGACCGCCGATGTCCACGGTACACTTGGGGTTGCCGGCCAAATACCGGCTGATGCGGGTGCCTCGACCCGCCGCAAGCAACAGAACTTTCATGTTTCTTCCTCCTTGTAATATATCGATCAAGCCTTCAGGATCCCACGGGCCATGAGGTCGTCAAAGGCCCGGAACAGTGCGTCGTTATCCTCCACGGTCAAGTGGCCGATGTGGCCCACCCGGAACACCTTATCCGCCAGCTCGCCGCCATTGGGGCAGATGATAATGCCGTACTCGTCCTTCAGGGTCAGGAACAGCTGGTGGGCGGACACCTCCGGATTGTTGGGAGACAGCGGCGTCACCGCATAGGACAGGGAATCGGACACGATGTGGAAGGGATACTTTCCGATGCGGGAGCGGAAATCCTTGGCAATGGCACGGGTCTGAGCCTGTACGTTTGCAAAGCCGTCCCGTTTGATCTGATTCAGGCGGGCATTGATCTGGATAAGGATGCCCACCGCCGGAGTGAAGGGTGTCTGGCCCCGCTCCCCGTTTTTCAGGGCGGCCTTCAGGTCCAGATAGTAGCAGGCGGGGCGGTTGGCGTAGATACGCTCCACAGCCCGGCTGCTGAGCACCATCATGGAGATGCCGGGAGGCACGGCCAGCGCCTTCTGAGAGCCGGTGAACACCACGTCGGCGCCCCAGCGCTTCATACTGACGTCGTCGGCCAGAAAGGCGCTGATGGCATCCACCACCAGCACCAGCCCGTTTTCACGGCAGAAAGCAGCGATCATGTCCATATCGTACAGAACGCCGGTGGACGTCTCGTGCATATTCACCAGAAAGCCCGTGTAGCCCTGTCCGGCATAGGGGGCCAGATCGGCGGAGGTCAGGGCATGGCCCTGCTGCAGTTCGATGGCCGTATGGGGGATGCCGTAGACCTCGCAGATCTCGCAGAAGCGGTGACCGAAGCTGCCGCCGGCCACCACCAGCAGCCGGTCGTCCTTGGTGAACACGTTCTGCGTGACGGCATCCATGGAGGCCGTGCCGGAGCCGGTGAGGAATACCGCTCTGGCATCCTCCGGGGCATCCATGAACTCCTTGAGCAGCGCCTCGTTCTCCTTCATCAGGGCGGAGAAGTCCGGCGTGCGGAAGTAGGGCACGGGGTCTGCACCGATCCGGGAGATCTCCTCCGAGATCTGAACCGGTCCCACCGCAAAGTTGATATGATCCTTTTTGATGTCCATAAAACTATATTCTCCTTTCACCGGTACCTGTCACAGAGTACGCTCTGCCGCAGGCACCTTATCTTCCGTTTCCAGCATCAGCGCACCCAGCGCCAGCCAGAAAATAAAGGACACATCATTGATCTTCAGGAATACGCTGTTCATGAACAGCGCCTCCACCAGTCCGAAGGCCACCACCGCCAGTGTCGTGATCGTCCACAGGGACAGCTGCGGATGCCGCAGGATATAGCGAATCACCCGCACCAGCACCAGCACCAGGAAGCACAGGAACAGCCCTGCTCCCACAAAGCCTGTGCTGATAAACACAAACAGATAGTTGTTATGGGACTCGTAGACCAGATCCGTTTTCACCGTATCCTTGAACTGATCGGTAAAGTAGCGCACGATATACATCTCCGGATGCCGGTCGCCGATATAGTCGTTGTAATTGGACAGGGACAGTCCCGCAGGGCCGATCTCACCGGCAAGGGATATATAGTCCTTCCAGATCTCGAAGCGGTTGTTGGAGACATCGCCCTCCTGTGACCGCTCGATGGCATCCGGCTCCTCGATGACGGTACCCACGGCCATATGCTGCATACCAGCCCGGATACCCTCCGTACAGCCCCAGCACACCACCACGGCGCACACACCAGCCAACACGCTGACACCCAGCCGTTTCAGCTGCTTCATACTGCCGCAGCGGTTACGCACCAGCAGCACCGTGAAGCAGAAGGCATACAGGATCAGGGCGATCAGGGCGCTGCGGGACACGCTGAGGATCACGTGCGTGACCAGCACCAGCGCCGCCACGGCCAGTGCCGCACGGCCCGCCCAGTGTTTTCCACGGGTCACGACCCCCTGCATACAGCCGACAAACAGGAACATACTGGTATATGCCGCATAGTCCAGACCCATGAACAGGCCGAACAGGCGGCTCTGATAATAGCCCTGCCGTGTCAGCTCCGGGCTGGTGGTATTGGGATTGGCGACATATGTATAGCCGATACGGAACAGATATTGATACAGGCCCACGCAGCAGGCAATGCCCCAGATGACCAGCACCACATAGAACAGGTTCCGCAGGAACCGGCGCATCCGTTCCTTGCCTACCCGCTGGGCCAGACTGTACACCAGTGCAAACTGGATCACCACCCAGCACAGGTCAAAAAGGTTGTCCTTCACGCCGTAGCGCATGGTACGCAGGGAGGCGATGACATCCATAAAGGCCACGCCATACAGCAGCCAGCACCAGATACCTCGCCAGAGGCCCCGGTTGGTGAACAGATCCAGCGCCATCAGCACAGCGCCTATCAGTCCCAAATAGGTGGAAATGTGGTACAGCGGGGTTTTGGCCATCCACGTCAGCACCGGGGCGATCTGCAGCAGCACAAAGCTCACCACCGTCACGCCTACATACACCAGCACCGCCGTGTTCAGCCACGGAAGCCGTCCGATACAGCTCTCATCCCCGAATACCGCACGCCGCAGTTCTCTCTTTTGCATATGGTATAACTCCTACTTTGTATAGATTATGCCACCGGCTTATGCGGCCTTTTTCCCCTTGGGCAAAAAGCGCAGCAGAATGCCCCACAGCTGCTTCCACTCCGCCGTGCGTCCGGTGACGCCCAGCCAGATGCCGGGGTAGATAACGCCCACGATGACGCACCGCAGCAGCAGTGACAGGATGGTATTGTCCGGCGACAGCCACCGGCACGCACCGTAGCAGGCGGCGCAGGCGGCAAAGGCCAGCAGCACATAGCCCAGCAGCTTTCCCATGTATTCGTTCCAGCTGCGGTAGAACTGGTATTTCACCACCACCCACGCTTCCCACGGGGTATAGATGAAGAAGAACACCAGAATGGTGGGAACCAGCACGCCGGCAATGCTGCCGGTGGCCTTCACCATCCAGATGCTGCCCACCAGATTCACGGCCATGCCCACATAGGGCTTGAGCCAATCCTCCGTCCACAGGCCCGCTGCATCCCGGTAGGTCAGCTGCATGATGCGGAACATCCACGAGAAGAAGTACAGCACGATGAGCATCATCAGCCGCTCATCCAGCAGATACTCCGGGCCAAGCCACACGGCGGCGATGAAGGGCTGGTAAAAGCACAGCATACACGCCGCTGCGCCGCCCACCAGCGCCACCCAGCCATAGGTCATGGTTTTGAAGAACCGGTAGTTGTCCTCACGGGAGTCCGTCAGCAGCTTATTGCCGATGCCGGAGAGGCTGCCGTTGGTGACGATCTCCACCAAGCCATTGACGGCGGTGAGGATATAGTAATAGTTGCTATACAGCGACAGCGCCGTCAGCCCCAGAAAGGAGGAGATGATGATGCTGTCGATGCTAACCAGAAAGGTGTTGCCCAGCTTATGGCCGAACAGCGTCCCCACCCGCTTATAGATGTCCTTTTTGGTCACCGGGTCCAGCTCACCCTGACACACGATGTCCGGGTAGTGCTTCCGGGCCGCCAGATACACCGCCACGTTGTTGGGGATCACCATCAGCGGCAGCAGGATGATATAGGCATAGTAATTGGAGAAGATCAGCAGCACCGCCGCCTGCAGGGTATACTGCACCACATAGCGCACGGTGGAGATCTTCAGCGTCACGTCGTTGCGCTGAAAGGCGGTAAACGTGGCGTTGTTATAGGCGAACATCAGGTAATCCAGCACGCTCTCCGACAGATAGATGGCGAAGAGGACGTACAGGTTCACATCCGGCGGACACTCGTTTTTCACCAGCCATGGCAAAAACGGCATCACCGCCAGACCCATGCCCAGGATCACCAGACCCACGATGCGGTAGACCTTCCGGTAGAATTTCAGCATGGCGCACAGGGCCGGCTTGTCATCCTCGGCAATGGCCTTGTACATGGTGAACACCAAGGAGCTGTTAAAGCCCAGATTGGCCAGATTCAGCACCGTCAGCACGGAGGTGAACAGGGTGGACAGGCCGTTATACTCCTGTCCCAGCTCCTTGATGATGATGGTCTTAATGGCAAACGGCCCGATGAGGGTAGCCACCCGGTAGATGGCGCCCCAAAGGGTATTCCGCATGGTATTTTTGGCTCGTGAGAGCTTTTTCATAGCATCCGTCCGTTCTCTCAGTTTCGGGAGCGGCTCATGACCGCTCAAAGGCGGAGGGCCTGGGGAAGGCCCGCTGGAAGATATCCACCAGCTGCTGCCGCTCCGTATCGAAATCGAAGTCCATGGGGTCGTCGTTGACGCAGACCACCCGGTACTTCCCGCCCCGCAGCAGCCGCTCCACCTCCGACTCGCTCTGCTTGCCGATGGTAAGATAGGTGCTGTCGGGCTTTTTGGGGGCAAACCGGCCGCTGGCCAACTGCCAGTACCGGAACAGATACTGGTTCACGTCCGCCCGGTCCCGGAATTTGTGGCGGCAGGTGGCGTCCAGCACCTCCGGGAACCTGTCCCACACCTCCTCCAGCGTGCTCTTGCAGAAGGAGACGCAGGAGTGGTAATTGCGGAAGCCTGTGAAGTCCCCCCACGGGAGGAGGTACAGGTTATACAGCAGGCCCTTCCCGTAGCCGGGATAGAACCACTTGCCGAAATTCTGCCGGATAACACTGCGCTTATCGAAGCTCATGTTCACCAGCGCCATCATATTCAGCATGATATAGGGCATGAAGTTGGCGGTGTCGTTGTTTTTGATGACGCCCATCACCGCCGTGTCACAGGGCAGGCCGTCCCGGAAGAAATCCTCCGGTCGGGAGGGCTTCATCAGGTACACGTCGTCGTTGAAATAGAGGAAGTGCTCCGCCAGATCCGGGATGCGGTGCATATTCAGCTCGATGGCATGGGAGCTGAAGGTGGGCAGATACTCCTCCGGGATGAAGTCCCGGTGGTTGACGATGTGCAGCTTGGGATGGTCAGGCTCCAGCCATGCAGGCAGGTGTCCGTAGGTCAGCAGGTGTACCTTTCGCACCCACGGGGCGTTCTGCTCGATGCCTCGGAACCAATAGCGAAACAGCCCCCACTCCCGGTAGCGGGCGGGGTGATCGTCGGCGCTTTTGGAGGCCCGGTATTTGGCGTGATCCGCCTGCCAGACCGGGTCAGACCCGTCCACCCATGGGATCACGATGTCAATGGGATGCGTGCTCATTGGTCCTGTGCTCCGTCCTTTTTCTGTTCCTCGGCGGCGCAGTCCAGACAGAAGCCCACGGAATAGTGCTTCTCCCGGTCGGCCTCCGGCGGGATGACCCAGTAATCGCCGTACTGATTTTTCAGATAGGTGTCCGGGTCATGGGGCAGGTTGATGGAAAAGTCCTCAAACGGCCCCTTGATGGGGGGATAATATACCTCTTTGGGCATAATATGTCCGAAATAGTGGCCGATATCCGTGGGGACGGCCCACAATCCCGTGTCCTTCTTGCACCGCACGAAGCGGTCAAACAGGTCGCCCCACTTCTTATAGGGGCGGAAGGAGAACAGGAAGCCCACTGTACACCGCAAGCCATAGTTGAACTTTCCGGCGAAGGACTGGCTGAAGAACTTCTTCTTCTCCGGGCTGCGGTAGTGGTAGAACAGGGTGGATACCGCAATATATTGCAGGCCCATGGCCGTTACGCCCTTGATGCCCCGGACAACGGGGTTTCTGGGGACGGACTCAATGGCGAAGATATCGATGTGAACGCCCTTGGGAAACGGCGTGTTATAGTCCAGAAACGCCGCTTTCAGGGTGTTTTTCTTATATACGGCGGAGATCATGCTCTCCAGCTGGTACTTATCGGAATTGGGGGTGGTGAGCTCGTACTTGTCCCCCATGCACTCCTCGAACAGCTCCACGAAGCGGTTCAGATCCTCACGGGGCATGAGGATATCCACATCGTCGTCCCAGGGGATAAAGCCCTTGTGGCGCACGGAACCCAAGGCAGTACCGCCGGCGGCCATATAGCACAGGCCGTGCTCCTGACACACCCGATCGATGTCCTTGATGATCTCCAGAAAGCACGCCTGCAGCGCCTTCAGTTCCTCCGGCGTCAGCTCGTGCATCATCTCCGTCTCCGGTGCGATCTGCATACACTTCCGGGTGGAGAACATATTTCTCAGCTTCGACATGACTCTCACGCTTTCTTTTCATCCACACAGTAGTGGATGCCCTTATACTGCTTGTAGCTGTGCTCCAGATCGATGAATATCGCATCGTGGCGGTAGACCCGCTCCTCCGGGGGAGGCAGCTGCATATAGTCGCCGTAGGAGATGGTCAGCCACTTGTCATAGTCCTCCGGCACCGGCATCTGATGGCCCTCGAACTCCAGATACGCCGGGTGGCGGAACCACCGGATGGGGAACCTCTGGCGCATGATGGTAGCGCCCTCGCCGAAGGAGGAGACGTACTCCGCATCCGCCAGCGAGTAGCGGCTCAGCCGCTTTTCGGCGCCCTTCCACAGCTTGTACCGGGCCTTGAAGGACGGCACCAGCGTCAGCGCCAGCTTCTCGGCGTAGTAGGTGACCTTGCCCTTGTGGGCGGGCAGACGCTGGAAATTGAAGCAGCAGTACATCATGGAGTCCACCATCTGCCACAGCTGCTTCCACTTGGACTTGGGGACGGCGTCCAGCGGGATCACGTCGATCATCAGCCCCTGATGGATGTCCAGATCTGCGCTGTGGCGGTTGATGAAGGTGGTGTTGTTGTCCTTGATCTCCGTGGCGGAGTGACGGATGTTGAATCGATCGTTGGAGCGGACGCAGGAGTAGTGCTCTGTGTCCGCCTTTTCGTCCCAGATACGGCAGAGCTTTTCATAGTCATCCCGCAGCATGAACACGTCCACGTCGTCGTCCCAGGGGATGAAGCCCTTGTGGCGCACGGCACCCAGACAGGTGCCGCCGGCCAGCACGAATCCCAGCCCGTTCTCCTGACAGAACTTCTGAAAATACAGCAGGATCTCCAGGAGCTTGCTCTGGATCTCCTGTATCGTGACCTCTTTCTTTTCTTCCATAGTTGACCTCTCACCGCCACCCGCCCGCTGGGGGCAGGCGGCGTCCTCTTTGTTTTGTTCTCCGGCTATCGCCGCAACGGAGTATTATACTCCCTGCGGACCGGAATTGCAACCTTTGTGTTCTCCGGAGGGGTCACAGCACCGCTTTGACCGTCCGCAGCATGGTCAGCAACTCCTGACCCAAGCCAAAGCGCCGGATGCTCGCCAGATTATATGCCATTTTCCCCGGCAGTACCTGCTGCACATACGTCTCGTCCACATCCTCCGCCTTGTCCAGCAGCTCCGCCTCGTCCTTGTAGCGGATGCTGGCCTCGGAGGTCACTCCTGCCGGCAGCAGGAGGGTGGCCATCATCTCCGGGGTGTAGCGGGCCACGTACTTGGGCACCTCCGGTCGTGTCCCCACAAAGGACATGGACCCACCCAGCACGTTCAGCAGCTGCCCGACCTCGTCCAGACGGCAGCTGCGGATGACCTTGCCCACCCGTGTGATGCGGCTGTCGCCGCTGACCGTCACCTGACTGCCGATGCGGTCAGCGTTCTGCACCATGGTGCGGAACTTGAAAATGCGGAATTCACGGCCGTACCGGGTCACCCGCACCTGCCTGTAAAACACCGGGCCGTGGGAGTCCAGCTTGATGGCAATGGCCAGCACCAGAAACACCGGGCTCAGCAGCACCAGCAGCACCAGCGATGCCAAAATATCGAACAGCCGCTTGCAAAGCAGGCTCCCCTGCTTCTTTCGCAGCAGGTCATAGTACGGACGAACCTCCTCCGTCCGCATCTCCTGCGGCAGATCCTCCCACTTCCGCAGCATCACCGGAGGTACTCCTTCACGATGTCCGCAAACTGCTCCGTCACATAGGCCGCATCCTCATCGGAGAGGCGGGTGTGCAGAGGCAGGGTGATGAGGTTTTCATAGTGGTGGTAGGCATTGGGATAGTCAGCGATATCGAAGCCCATGGCCTTGTAGGCCGTCATCATGGGCAGGGGCTTATAGTGGACGTTGCAGGCCACGCCCCGCTCCGCCATCCGCAGGATGATCTCATTGCGCTCCTTTTCCCCGATGCCGGGGGTCCACGTCAGGTACAGGTGGCCGGAGCTGGTATAGTCCGGGGTAAAGTGGGGCAGGGTCCGGATGCCCAGCGGGTGCAGGGCTTCATCATAGCGCTGGATCAGCTGATGCCGCCGCTCCAGCAGGCCGGGATAGCGCTCCAGCTGCTTCAGACCTATGGCGGCCATGATGTCCGTCATGTTGCACTTATACCACGGCCCCACAATGTCGTACTCCCACGCCCCCAGCTTGGTCTTGGCCAGAGCGTCCTTGGACTGGCCGTGGAGGCTCAACAGCTGATAGTGGTGGTACAGCTCCTCGTCGTCAAGACCCGGCAGCGTGCGCCACGCCGATGCACCGCCCTCGGCGGTGGTGAAGTTCTTCACGGCGTGGAAGGAGAAGGAGGTGAAGTCTGCCAGAGCGCCGGTAGGCACCCCGTGACGGGAGGCGCCCAGCCCATGGGCGCAGTCGGCCACCACGGCCACCCGGCCCAGTGCCTCCTGCACATCGCCCTTGGGGCAGAACATTGCCTTTTTCCCCTCCACCGCCTGATAGATGCGGTCATAGTCGCAGGGGATGCCCCCCAGATCCACCGGGATCACCGCCTTGGTCCTTTCGGTGATGGCCCGTTCCATCTGGTCATAGTCCATCTCCAGCGAGTCCTTCTGGCTGTCGATAAACTTCACCGTGGCCCCCACATGGATGGCCGCCGCCGCCGTGGCGGTATAGGTGTACGCCGGCACCAGCACCTCGTCGCCTTCACCGATGCCCAGCACCCGCAGATTCATCTCCTCCGCCGCCGTAGCGGAGTTCAGGCACACCAGCTTCGCCACATGGCAGTACTCTGCCAGCTCCTTTTCCAGCTGCTTGGTGCGGGGGCCGGTGGTGATCCAGCCGGACCGCAGGGCCTCGCACACCTCTTGGATCTCCAGCTCCGTGATATCCGGAGGGCTGAAGGGTATATTTCGCATATCGATACGCACTCCTTAGTCGGTTTGATCCGTTTCGTTGTTTTTCAGTCTGCACCCGTTCGGGCGGACTTACATATTGTGAAATTATACTACAACCCTCGGCAAAATGCAACCGGCGGCGGCAGGTCATTTCACACTTCCCGGCGGTTTTTATGAATAGAAGGTAAATTTTCTTTTAATCCTGCACTTTTCCCACCGGCTTGGTGGGGCTTATGAGGGCATCTATATCGTACCCTTATACCACCGCAGGATAAACCGTGCGCCGCCGGTGAGGACATTTTCCGCCTGCACCGTGCCGTTCTGCTGGGCCAGCACCTGACGGGAGAGGCTCAGGCCGATGCCGAAGTTGTTCTCCCCGGCGTTTTTGCCCCGGTAAAACCGCTGAAAAAGCCGGGGCAGCTCCTCCGGGTCGAAGCCCGGCCCGTCATCCTGCACCGTGATCTCTGTGAAAATGGCTGTCTCCCGTGCCGTTACCTGCACCCATGAGGCGGCGTGCTCCATGCAGTTTTTCAGAATATTTCCCAGTGCCTCCGTGCTCCACGGCACGTCGCAGGTAAGCCGCTCCTCCCCCGCCTGAGCGGTGAAGCGGATGCTCCGCACCTCCATGGGGACCTCCAGCGGCTCCGCCGCACGGCGCACCAGCTCCGCCGCCGTGGTGTCCTGCGGGTGGAACACCACCGTCCCGGCGTCCAGCTGGGCCATTTTCAGCAGGGCCTCCACCAGCCACTCCATACGGCCCGTCAGCTTCTTCAGCTCCCGCATCAGTGCCAGACGCCGCTGGGGCGTCAGCTCCTCCTGCTCCAGCAGGGACAGGGTCAGGCGCATGGCCGTCAGGGGCGTCCGCAGTTGGTGGGAGATATCCGCCATGGCATCCGCCAGTCGGACACGCTCCTCCTGCTGTCGCTGGGCGTTCTCCCGCAGCCGCACCGTCATCTTCCCGATCTCGCTGCGGAGGATGGCCAGTTCTCCCTCCTCCTGCTGGGGCAGCACCTGCTGCTCCTGCCCGTGGAGAATGCGGTCAATGTCCCGGCTCATGCGCTCCAGTTCCCGGTAGCGCCGCCGGGTGGAGCCGTACCAAATGGCCCCGCAGACCGCCCCCAGCCCCAGCGTCAGCAGGCCGCAGATGGGATACAGCAGGGCCGCCGCCACGGAGCACACCGCCGTGGCCAGCAGCAGCCACAGGGCCGTCCGCCGCACCTCCGCGTTCTTCCAGATGCTCATGCGTCCACCATGTAGCCGATGCCGCGCACCGTCCGGATGATCTGTGGGTCTGCAGGGTCGGTCTCGATCTTCTCCCGCAGGCGCTTGATATATACCGTCAGGGTGTTGTCATTGACGAAATCCCCGGCGGCGTCCCAGATCTCCTCCAGCAGCTGCGACCGGGAGAGGACCTTTCCCCGGTGGTTCAGAAACACCAGCAGCAGCCGGTATTCCAGCGCCGAGAGATACACATCCCGGCCGTCCCGTGTGACCCGCCCCTTCTCCGTATCCACCATCACACCGCCCAGCGGCACCAGCGTCTTCTCCTTGCCGTACCGCCGCAGCACGCTGCGGATGCGGGAGACCAGCTCTCTGGGCCGAAAGGGCTTGGCGATGTAGTCGTCGGCCCCCATGTCCAGCCCCAGCACCACGCTGCTCTCGTCGCCGGAGGCGGTGAGGAAGATCACCGGCAGACCCCGGCTCCGGGCATAGGCGCACACGCCGAAGCCGCTGCCCTCCGCCAACTGCACATCCACCAGCAGCAGCCCCGGAGCCGTCTGCTCCACCAGCTGCCTGGCCCGGGTCTCCCCGGTGGCCGTCTCCACGGAAAAGCCCTCACTCTGCAAAAATGCCGACAGCGACGCCGTGATCTGTGCATCGTCCTCCACCAGCAGGATCCGCTCCATACGTCCCTCCTTCCCCGGCGTTATCCCACGGGATAGCGCCAGCCGTCCTCGATCTCGCCCTTTCTGGCCCGGCCCATGAGCTCACGGGCCACCTCCTGCACCGGCCGCTGCCGGTACATTATCTCATAGACGCACCGGCAGATGGGCATCTCCACGCCGGTCTTTTCCGCCAGCTGGTGCATACTGGCGGCGGCATAGTAGCCCTCCACCACGCCGCCGGTCTCCGCCAGCGTCTGCCCCACGGACTTGCCCTGTCCCAGCAGGATGCCCGCCCGGCGGTTCCGGGAGTGCATGGAGGTGCAGGTGACGATCAGATCCCCCATACCCGCAAGGCCGCCGAAGGTCTGGCGGTCGCCCCCCAGCCGCTCCCCCAGATGGCACAGCTCCACCATGGCTCGTGTCATCAGCAGGGCTTTGGTGTTGTCCTGATACCCCATACCGTCGCAGATGCCGCAGGCCAGCGCCACCACGTTCTTCAGGGCGCCGGACAGCTCCACTCCCACGATATCGGGGCTGGTATATACCCGGAAGCGGTCGTTCATAAAGGCGTCCTGCACCGTGAGGGCAGCCGCCTGAGACACGCTGGCCGCCACGCAGCCGGTGGGGAGCCCACGGCCCACCTCCTCGGCGTGGGAGGGGCCGGACAGGGCGGCGATGGGAAAGGCTCCCTCCGTCTCCTGCTCCAATATCTGGCTCATCCGCAGGTGGGTATCCCGCTCGATGCCCTTGGCCGCCGTCACCAGCAGCGTATCGGGGCGCAGCAGCGGGGCGGCGGCATGGGCCGTCTCCCGCACGGCGTAGGACGGCACCGCCACCACCACCAGCTCCGCTTCCGTCAGGCAGCCCATATCCGCCGTCAGGCGCAGCTCCGGCGGCAGAGGGACTCCCTCCAGCCGGGGGTTCTCTCTGGCCCGCTCCATATACGCCGCCTTCTCCGGCACGTGGGACCACAGGGTCACCGGATGTCCGTTCCGGTGCAGCACCAACGACAGCGCCGTTCCCCAGCCGCCGCTGCCCAATACCACCGTTTTCATGTCACGCCTCCCGCTCTCCTCTCCGCCGGGGATGTCCTTCCCGGCGGCAGGGATCTATATTCCGTGATATTTTACCACAAACAGCGGACAGTGCCAAGTGGTTTCCTTCGCTTTTCCCGGTGACAATGCCGTCACCTTGACGGCGGCTGAACGCAAAAAAGCGCCGCACACCTTCGTGTGCGGCGCTTGACTATGTGATTTGGGGCATTTTACCCCTTGATGCCGAACATCCGGCGGCGGCAGAAGGGGATGCCGGAGAACAGCGCGATCAGCAGGATGCTGCCGCCCACGGACACGCCCTCCAGAAACAGCAGCTTCAGGGAGCGGGCCCATCCGTCAAAGTTCATGTTCCACTCCAACAGCGACATGACCAGGATGTGGATAAAGTAGACACCAAAGGATATCTTGGCCAGATAGGTCACCGCCGGCCGAAGGCCCCGAAGATGCTCCGCTCCACGACGCAGCAGCTCCAACAGCCCCATGGCACACAGCAGGAGCAGCGGAAAGTCGTAGTCCACCAGATAATCCACCCAGTCAGAATAAGCATAAAGCTGATAGCCACAGATCAGCGCAAACAGCAGCACCGTAAGCACGGCCACTTCCCCGGTCCGAAGCCTTTGCAGTCCGCCTTGGCTGATAAAGTACCCGGTAAAGACATAGAGATAGTATATCGAGCAGAGGTTGAACAGATACACTGCCGTATCCATAGGCGGGATATCCCGCAGCACCAGCAGGCTATTCAGTGCAGGTAGACACATCCCGTATAAAAATGCCAGCAGCAGCGGCAGGCTCAGGGCCTTCAGCGACAGCTTTTTCACCAGCATGGCGGCGAAGGGGATGGTGGTATACAGGCACAGGATCATGGGCATATACCACATACTGCCCATGGTGATCTGGTCCAGAAACAGCATGGTCTTGACGCAGCCCAGCAGAGTATCCGCCAGGCCTGCTTCCCAGTAGCCGCTGCTGATACCGTCGAAGAAAACAAACCAGTACATGATAAAGTACCAGATCTCCGCCGTGATGAACAGCTCCAGCAGATTGTGGCGGTAAAACCGCTTCACGTCGTCGGCAGTCTCCATGCGCTTGTGCAGCAGCAGTGCCCCGGAGATCATGAGAAACAGCGGCACACCCAAATGGCTGAATACCGTTACCACGCTCTTCAGCAGCGATGAGAGATAGGAGGACTCCAGAAACTCCTCCATCTGGCCGAAATAATTGTCGTAGGTGCGGTTCACCGCATGGTTCAGGGAAATGCTGATGATGGCGATGGTCCGTGCAATATCCAGATAGTAGCTGCGCCCGCCGGTCAATGTTTTTTCCTGCATAGTCGTGTCCTCGAAATGGAAGTTTATGATGAGTTTGTGAACGAAAGTTTAAGAAGTTTAAGACGTTAGCATTATATAGGACACGCTGTCGAATTGCAAGAAAAAGTTGCATCCAATTTTGTATTTTACATGGACTTCATGGGGATTCTGCGGGGCGCCACAGAAAGGCCG
>OLFV01000538.1_pt1 | contig 44245 bp, 35 predicted proteins | sample 1605551 | NCBI WGS metagenome assembly OLFV01 (sample SAMEA3888922, study PRJEB22519) | human gut metagenome | biome: human gut; feature: human-associated habitat; material: faeces | place: Denmark | collected 2011 | reverse complement strand
ATTATGTACTAAATGCCATAGCAAACAAGTTGCTAAGGATCATATTCACCCTCGTAGAAAAAGGTGAATACTATGACGCAAACTTCATCAGGCAAGACCCAAGGGTCGTTAAATATAATTAACGTTAAAAAATACGCTCAAAGCTTGCTCAATTAGAGTAAAACAGGGCGTACTTAAACCACTTGAGTAACTTCTATACATGCTAAACTTCAATAACCAATAAATAGGCGTATAAATACCTGAAAGCATGACAATAAGAAAAAAAGGCATATCGCAAGAACCAAAAGCAAATCACACGCAAACGATTACGTAGAAAATCTAATTTTAGACAAAATGGATTCATTGCTTTTTAACATATTTTTCGTATCTTTGCAGCCGAAAAGAAAGTGCAACCGATTGCACAAAAAATCATCGTATAAGTTCTCGACTGCGACCGCTATACTGGGATGTTTAAAACAGACTACCATCAAAAATAACTAAAAAAAACAATCAGCGGTGCATAGACTTACAGTAGAAGTATGAGTAATATAAAACAGCTAAATAAGCACAAAAACAACAAAAATAAAAGTGAAATGAAACACAAAACACTTACATTCCGCTTCCTCGACATGAGCCGAGGTGGTTTCGCTCGCCTGTTTCTTCTCCTTTTACTCCCATGCCTCAGCGTCATTGGAGTGAAGGCTGATAGCAATGGGGGGGTAAAATTCAATTCCGGTGTCCGCTATTCGCAGTGGGCGATTAATTCAAGACTTTATGATTTCCGTGGTAATCAAAAAGCTTATGGCTTTAAAAAATGGAATTCAGGAACAGAGTCATTAGAAGAGTATGCCAACAAAAAGAACATGAAATTGGATTATGTCGCTGGTCTTGTTGGCAAAGCCACTCTTGAAGCTTCTGATTACTATGTAGATTTCGATTGGGCAAAACCTTGGTTTAAATCCGCACAAGCCTATGCTACTGACTATAACTATTCCGCACAAGGTCAAACCAAGATGACCCTTGACAATATGAATGCTGCAAAAATGGCATTTCATATTATCAATAATAGCAAATGGGGCGAGTATGCTGCAAAAACTACTGCAAAGAATGCTATAGAAGCTATTATCACTGATTTAAAATATTATAACGAGAACTATGTTATCGGTGGTACTAAATCTAATGTCAAAGAAGCTACAGCCAACGATGTTCAAAAGAAAATGTTGGGTGGTTGGTTCCACAAAAACAATTATGTAGACCAAGTATGGTGTGATGGAATGTATATGGGACCTGCCCTTCTTGCACAATTGATAAATTATAAAAACGCAACAAATAATATTTCAAACGATGATTGGAGTCTATTGACAAAACAGTTTTCTATCACATGGGAACAGTTGCGTGATTCCAAGACTGGTCTTTTATATCATGGAATGACAGCAACACCTACTATCACAGATTGGTCTAAAGATGCAACTCCTACTTCTTATCATTCAGGAGCATTCTGGGGTAGAGCCAATGCTTGGTATATGCTTGCTTTAGTCGATGTCCTTGAGGTTATGCCACCAAGCAATACTAATTATTCTACTTTGAAAGGCTATCTTGAAAAACTTGCAGAAAGCATAGCATCTTACCAAAACGCAGATGGAACATGGTATCAAGTCTTGGACCAAAAAGACAATGCACTTGAGGGGAACTACGAAGAGTCATCATGTTCTGCACTTTTTACTGCTGCATACTTGAAAGCCTTACGCTTGAAATTACTTGAAAGCAACCAATATGAGACTATGGCAAAGAAAGCATACGTTGCCTTAGTAAATAAATTTATGGCGTATGACAAGGATGACAACAACAAAATCCAAATTTTGGGAAGTTGTTGCTCGGCTGGATTAGGAGCTAACAGTAATTCTTTACGTGATGGCTCACGCAGTTATTATATAAACGGAAACGACTCAAAGGCTGTAACTGGCGAAAATACTGGTTATTATTATACCGAGGGCAAGGTTCTCGGTGGCTTCATCATGGCTGCAACTGAGTACGAGCGTGCTTACCAGAACCAGGAGAGCAAGCAGATTCTCTTTGCTCGCGACTTGGCTCCACACTATGACTTCACTACTACTGCAGGAAAACTCGATGCAACTGCTTATGGTAATGGTACCGTTTCTTATCAGTGGTATAAGGATGGTAATGCAATCGCAAATGCCAAATCTGCTACTTATGCTCCAACAGAAAATGGAAATTATTATTGCGTTGCTACTGCTAATGATAAAACTATTACGACAAGCACAACAACAGTAAAAGCCAAAAATAACTCCAATACTGATAATGGTAGCACAGATAATAATGGTGGTAGTGAGAATGGAACAACAACAGGAAATAAACTGTTTGACTATACCGTTCCTGCAGGTATAACATTAAATACTACAGAAACGAGTGTAAGTCCTTATGGTTCTGTTTCCGCATCTGTTTCATATACAACAGATACGCCTAATGGATTTAAATTCGATAAAAATGCCACATATCTTAAGATTACTTTAGACAACAATACTCTACAGGCAGGAGATATTATTACAATAACATCTTATGCTGCAAAATCAGATATGGGTGTTAAGGCATCAGCAAAAGCTAATGGTAATGCTATTACAATTACATCGAGCAAAGAAGCAAATGTCAATACGAAAAGTTCTTATACAGTAAAAAGTGATGATGTACTTAATGGTAGTTCTTGCATTTATTTATATAGAATTGCAAGTAGTACCACTTATCTTAAGTCCATTACCATCACTCGTGCTGCTAAGAAATATACAGTTTCTGCTACAGCAAAAGAAGGTGGCTCTGTATCTATCAAGAATGGTTCAAGTGAAGTGACATCTGGTTCAGAAGTAGAAGCAAACACTTCTCTTACATTCACCGCAACACCAAGCGAGGGATATGAGTTCGTAAACTGGACTGATGCAAGCAACACGGCAGTTAGCACAAATGCAACTTACACAACAACTGTAACTGCTGCGATTTCACTTACTGCCAACTTCAAGGCTAAAACTCCAGTTGATCCAACCGAAAGCGGGGTTATCTACGACTTCCCAAACTCTGTTGGTACAACTATTGATGGAACAAGCTGTACAACTGCTAATAATGTCATAACGTTTAGCAGCAACTTCAGTGCAAAGGACGGAAAGTACATCACTATTTCACCAAAGACTGGTGGCTTCAAAGCAGGTGATGTGATTACGCTGAACGGCTATTGCAATAGCAAGAATCTTTCTGGTGTGATTATTTATTCTGATGTAAATGGTAGCAGCATCTTTAAGTCAAACATCTTGGCTAAATCTGCTGCTGGTGGTTCAGAATTTACTTATACCATTGAAAAAGATTGCGATGCACTCTATCTGGGTCGCTACGGCGGTGGTACTACTTGCTTGACAAGTCTTCAGGTAGAGCGTTCTGCTTCATCTTCAGGCAAGACTCGACTGACAGCTTCTTTCGAGCGCAATGCTGATGTGGTGGTCAACACAACAAAAACTGTGACTTTGCCAACTCTTAATGTTAAAAATCCAAACACTACGCTTTCTGCAGACAAATACACTGTAGTTTACAAGTCGAATGCAGAGAATGTAGCTACACTGAGTGGTAATACCATTACAATTAAGAACTTAGGTATCGCAACCATCACAGCAACTGTTACTCCAAAAGATGCAAACACTTATGAAGGAACTACAGCCACTTATCAGTTGAGCGTAAAGACCCCTTCTCCACTCAACGTTTCCGTAATGGATGTTACTATCAACACCACAGATGCGGAAGAAGACCAGCCTGTCATCAAGGTTTATGGAGATAATGACAAGTTGCTGAAGTTGGGTCAAGACTACACCTTGTCTTTTGATGTTAGTGGAGACAAGAATGTAACTGTTGATAATAAGACTGGAAAATTCTCAGTTACGAAAAATGATGAAAACACAGCATTTATTAAGGGAACATCTCTCATTACCGTTACTGCGACTCCAAAAGCATCACTTGGAAGCAATTATATTGCAGGTACTCTTCAGTTCTCTTACTCGGTATCAGAAGGTAAGATCAAGCCTGTTTTCTTGGATTCATTCAAGGATATCACCATCAATCTGCACCAAGATGACACAAGCAGAAAGATTATTGTTCCTCTGATTTACAATGGTGAAGATGTAAGCAGTTATTTCAAATACACTTATAAAGTTACTGCGAAAGTTAATGGACAAATTCAGGAATTCACCGAAAATACACTTAACTACACACCAAGTACTGCAGGTACATATACTGTTACAGTAAGTGCAACACCTGGACAGAATGGTGAAGACAACTATGGTGACGTCTATGATAGTCCTGATCCTATTTCATTCAATTTGGATATAAACAGCACGCATCAAGTTATCGTCGTTACACCTGATCCTGCAAGCATTCAAATGTATGCAGGTACTACACAAGTAGCACCAGACTTGACGGTTAAAAAAGGAAATGCTACTCTTGCCGATACAGAATACAACACCTCGTGGTTCTCTACATCTCCTGGTGTCGTAAAGGTAGATGCAAAAACAGGAAAGATAGAAGCAGTCAGCGAAGGTACAGCTAACATCCGTGTTGTTGTCACTGGTGATAACTTAGAAAGCACCACAGCTTTAATTTCTGTAGAAGTTGACGACCCAGCTATGTATCGTGTAAAGGGGCCTGGAAAAGGTGAAACTTATGGTAACCAGACAAGAATGTGGAACCAGGACAGGACCTTGTCTGTAGTTCTTGGTGGATGGATGTTCCCTAACGATGGAAAACCAGACACAAATATTCTCGATCAGGCAAAGGATAAACCTGAAAAGCTATCCAACAGCTATCAGTGGGATACAACATCAGCTAAAGCCAAGTGGAAGTTGACAGGTTTCGACTACTATGTGACTTGCAACAATAACAAGAACGCTCGTCAGGAGAATGGCTCCAATGCCATGCCTGAGACAACTACCATCGGAAGTGCTGACTTCAAGACATACACAACCGAGGTTAAGGATCCAATGTTCAATGTTCCTTGCTCTGGTTCGTTCTTGGTATTCAATCCTAAGACCAACGGTAAGGTAACTGCACACATCTTCCAGAATGGTGCATTCGATGCTAAGACAGAAAAAGATGGTACAAAAACATATCAGTACAGACCTCAGCGCCGTGTATTCATAATGGATGAAGCTGGCAACTTCGTAACTTCTACAGCCCACATCGAATCTACCAATGGTAAGCCTACTGGCGGAGTATACGATTTGACTAAATACAAGTGGGACTTGAACGGAGGCAAAGCCCCAACGGCAGCTGAAGTAGCCAACCATTTTGATGGTCTTAAAAGCTTCGTGATGACACAGGATGGTTTCAAAAATAACGTTTATCCAAGTGCTCTTTCAGCCGATATCATGCCTAACAACAATGCTATCGTAAACCATCCAAATGACAAGAGTGCTCAGGGATGGTGCGTATTGGCTGACTCACCTGTTACCTATACCTTTAAGGTAAAGGCTGGTAAGACTTACTATCTCTACAACTTCGGTTCGAAGATTGGCTTCTATGGCTTCTCATTCGATGAGGGTGACACAAAGCCAACGGAGGTTACTTTCAACGACGACCAGACCAATAATATCAAGACAACAGATATGGCAAAGGTAACTGTCAACCGCAGCATGAAGAAGGATGTTTGGACAACTTGTGTTCTTCCTTTCAGCCTCAACGTACATCAGGTAGATGCTATCTTTGGTGACACTTACAAGTCTGGCAGTGAGAACGGTACTCAGATTCTCTACTTCGACCATGTAGAGAATGGTAAGGTTTTCTTTGTACGTCATGCTTACAATACCATCGTGGCCAACAAACCATTCCTTATCAAGCCAAGCAAGGATGTTGAGAGCATCAGCACTGCTGCAACAGAATATCCTTACGTAACTATCGAGGCAACCAAAAACGAAAATGGAAAACCAAACGACTGGTGTACTGGCAATGGCTATACATGGGCTTCAAGCTACAGCAACGATATGATCGTAAAGGCAGGCGATGGCTTCATCAGTAATAAGGATGGTTCGTTCAAGAACTTCGTAGACAAGAGTGGTACACTGAATGGCTTCCGTGGTTATCTGAAGCGTCTCGGCACCCAAGCTGGTGCCAAACCTATGATGCTACAGGTGGTAAACAGTAGCAACGTAGATGGCAACAATGGTGAGACTACAGGTATCGAAGACTTGATCATTGATGCTGACGGACAGCTGATGCCAACCAACGGAAAGGTTTACAACATCAACGGACAGTTAGTTAGCGAGGATGCCAACAGCTTCCAGTCGCTGCCAAGTGGCATCTATATTATTAATGGTAAGAAGTATATCAAATAAAAACATTTGAAGCAATGAATAAAAAAGTATATATACAGCCACAAGTCTGGATAGTTTACGCCGAATGTTCTGCTCTCCTTACAGGTTCTACAAGAACAGAATATTTAGATGGTCAAAAACCTGGCGGTAGTACAGATATCCAAAACGGAGGCAATGGCGGAGCAGAAGAGTTGAACTCCAAGGAGCACTTTAACGACTTTGATTCCTGGGATTCCTGGGATTAAGAACTACCAATAATAGAAACAAGAACAACGAGGGAGCAACCTAACAGGGTTCGCTCCCTTGTTTTTTGCAGTTGAAATTTGGGTAACATTCAAAAAATTCGTAACTTTGCCGCCTGAAAATAAGAACAACATGACATATCCAGATAATTTTGAACAAAAGATAGGCTTCAACGAGATTCGAAACCTGTTGCGTGAGCGATGCCTCTCCACCCTGGGCAAGGAACAGGTGGAGAAGATGCACTTCAGCTCTGATGCCGACGAGGTGAACGAATGGCTGTTGCAGACCCGAGAGTTTCGCAGACTCATGGAAGAGGTGGAAGACTTCCCCCTGCAATACTTCTACGATGTGAGAGAGTCGATTGTACGCATCCGCGTGGAGAACACCCACTTGGAGGAAGACGAACTCTTCGACCTTCGCCGCTCGCTGAGCACCATCGACGGTATCGTAAAGATACTCAACCACAGCGATGACGACGAGGCCGAACAAGAAGACGGTTGGCGCAGAGAGAAGAAATATCCCTACCCTGCACTGCATCGCCTGTCGGCTGATGTCATGTCTTTCCCACAGTTGGTACAACGCATCGACCAGATACTCGACAAGTTTGGCAAGATACGCGACAACGCTACCCCCGAGTTGCTGCAGATACGCCGTGAGTTAGCAAAGACCGAGGGCAGCATCTCTCGCACGCTGTACGGCATACTGCGTGCAGCACAGAGCGAGGGAGTGGTAGAGAAAGATGTCACCCCTACCCTGCGCGACGGACGACTCGTCATCCCCGTTATCCCTACCCTGAAACGTAAGATAAAAGGTATCGTGCACGACGAGAGTGCCACGGGAAGAACGGTATTCATTGAGCCTACCGAGGTGGTGGAAGCCAACAACCGCGTGAGAGAACTCGAGGGAGAGGAACGCAAGGAGATCATACGCATCCTCACCGACTTCACCAACAAGATGCGACCCTTCTCGCGCGAGATACTGGACAGCTACCGATTCCTTGCCATCATCGACCTGATACAGGCCAAGGCAAAGCTTGCAGAGACCCAGCAAGCCATAGAACCAGAGGTGGAAGCCCACCCACACGTAGACTGGACCAGAGCCATTCACCCCCTGCTCCGACTCTCGTTGGAGAAGAAAGGCGAGAAGGTGGTGCCACTCGACATCATGCTGACACAAGAGAAGCGCATCCTCATCATCTCAGGTCCTAACGCCGGAGGAAAGTCGGTATGTCTGAAGACAGTGGGACTGCTGCAATACATGCTGCAGTGCGGACTGAGCATCCCCGTGAGCGAGCGTTCGAAGACGGGCGTGTTCCAAAACATCATGATCGACATAGGCGACGAACAGAGTTTGGAGAACGACCTAAGTACCTACTCCTCGCATCTGCTCAACATGAAGAATATGATGAAGGCTGCCAATGGCGACACCATCATCCTCATCGATGAGTTTGGTACAGGCACCGAACCTGGCATCGGCGGAGCTATCGCCGAGGCTGTACTCGACCGTTTCTGCCAGCAAGGTGCTTATGGAGTCATCACCACACACTATCAGAACCTGAAGCATTTTGCCGACAGTCATGAGGGTGTGGCTAATGGTGCCATGCTCTACGACCGCCACGAGATGAAAGCTCTCTTCCAGTTGGCTATAGGCAGACCAGGTTCTTCCTTCGCCATCGAGATAGCCCGCAAGATAGGACTCCCCGAAGAGGTGATCAAGGAGGCCAGCGACATCGTAGGCTCCGAATACATACAGAGCGACAAGTATCTGCAGGACATCGTTCGCGATAAGCGCTATTGGGAGAACAAGCGACAGAGCATACACCAGCGCGAGAAAGACATGGAGAAGACCATCTCGCGATACGAGAGCGACATCGAGGACATAGAACGAAGCCGCAAACAGATACTCGCCAAAGCCAAACAACAGGCAGAGGAACTGCTGAAGGAGAGCAACAAAAAGATAGAGAACGCCATACGCGAAATACGCGAGAAGCAGGCTGAGAAGGAGGAGACCAAACGCATACGTCAGGAGCTGGATGCCTTCAAGGAAGAGATGCAGGACATCGACACCAAGGAGAACGACGACAAGATAGCCCGCAAGATAGCACAGATACAGCAACGCAAGGAACGACATGCCAAGCGTAAAGCCGAAAAAACTCAGAACCAAGAGAAGGCTGCGGCGGCGCTGCGCAGTGCTGTCAACAAGACGCAGCAGGAAAACCGTCCTCTATCAGTAGGCGACACCGTACGCATCAAGGGGCTCTCCACCATAGGAACCATAGAGAGCATAGCGGGCGATATGGCTACTGCTGTCTTTGGAGGTATGCGTACCAAGATGCGCCTCAACCGTCTGGAACATGCTGTCGCCACCACCGAGACCGACAAGACAGAACAACGCAAGGAGAACTTGGGGTCGTATGGCATCAGTACCGAGACACGCAACACGATAGACAAGCACAAGACCAATTTCCACCAAGACCTCGACATCAGAGGTATGCGTGGCGATGAGGCGCTCAATGCCGTGCAATATTTCATCGACGATGCCATCCTCGTGGGTATGCCCCGTGTGCGCATCCTCCATGGTAAGGGCAACGGCATCTTGAGACAGCTCATCCGCCAGTATTTGAGCAGTGTGCCCAATGTCACCCACTTTGCCGATGAGCATGTGCAGTTTGGCGGAGCAGGAATCACGGTCGTGGACTTTTAAAGAATTTTTCCTTAACAGAAGTTAATAAAAGGAATATTTCTCGGAAAATATTTGGCAGGTTCAAAGGAAAGCAGTACTTTTGCACCCGCTTAAACGCAGAGACGGACAAGTCTCATACGACCAGCTCCCTCGGAATCCCCCAGGATGGGAACATAGCAAGGGTACTTGGTTGTAGCGGTGCGATATGAATCGCTTGTCCACCCGCCTCTTTAGCTCAGTTGGCCAGAGCACGTGATTTGTAATCTCGGGGTCGTTGGTTCGAATCCGACAAGAGGCTCAAAAAAAAGAGAACTTCATCTACAGAAGTTCTCTTTTTTTGTTTCCTACAGGTCTGTTTCTCCAAAAATATATAAAATTATCGCAGCATTGAACACTATATGCTAAAAATTGCTTACCTTTGCACGATAATACATAAATAAGACAATGATTAATGTACAGAATTTAGTTCAGACAAGGGCTTTCGCCCGCCAGGACGGAGCCATCTTAGGACTTGTATGGATAGTTAGTTTCGCATTCACCATGCTGGCAGTAAAGCCCGACCAGTCGTTCTTGGGACTGATAGGCAACCTGCTGTTGATCAGCACTCCCTTTGTAGTAGGCAAACGCCTGAAGAGTTTCCGCGACTATGCCCTGGATGGCACTATCTCTTTCCGCCGAGGCACCTTCTACTGTATGCAGACATTCTTCAATGCCACCCTGCTGCTCACCGTGGTACAGTTTCTGTGGTTCTCGTTCATGGACATGGGACCTTTCATGGCCTTATTGGAAAGCACCTACCAGCCCGTGATGCAGGAAGTGTACCATCTGTCGGAGGCAGAGGCAAAGGCCACCATCGACACCATCCTCTCGATGAAGCCACTGGCATGGGCTTCCATGTTTATGATTACCGACCTCATCGTGGGTGTGGTACTCAGCCCTGTCATCGCAGCCATCATGGCACGATGCATAAGTATCAAGAACATCAATAACCAACAATAACACACCAAACAAATGGACATATCCGTTATCGTACCCCTATACAACGAGGAAGAATCGCTGCCCGAGCTCTTTGCCTGGATCAAGCGAGTGATGGAAGCCAACCACTTCAGCTACGAAGTCATCTTTGTCAACGACGGCTCTACCGACCACTCATGGCAAGTGATAGAACACTTGTCAGAGGAGGCCGAACAGGTGAAAGGCATCAAGTTCCGTCGCAATTACGGCAAGAGCCCTGCCCTGTACTGTGGATTCAAAGAGGCACAGGGAGATGTGGTCATCACCATGGATGCCGACCTGCAGGACTCTCCCGACGAGATACCTGAGCTCTACCGCATGATCACCCAGGAAGGCTACGACCTGGTATCGGGCTACAAGCAGAACCGCAAGGAGGGCGACCCTCTGTCGAAGACCATTCCTACCAAGCTCTTCAATGCCACAGCACGCAAGGTGAGCGGCATACACAACCTGCACGACTTCAACTGCGGACTGAAGGCTTACCGCCGCGACGTGGTGAAGAACATCGAGGTGTATGGCGAGATGCACCGCTACATCCCCTATCTGGCAAAGAATGCCGGTTTCGACAAGATAGGCGAAAAGCCTGTGCATCATCAGGCCCGCAAGTTCGGCAAGTCGAAGTTCATGGGCTGGAACCGTTTTGTCAACGGCTATCTGGATCTGATGACCCTCTGGTTCCTGAGCAACTTCGGCAAGAAACCTATGCACGTGTTCGGATTCTTGGGCAGCGTGGTGTTCTTTATAGGATTCCTGTCACTGGTATGCCTCGGCATCGACAAGAGCATCGACCTCTATCATGGCGTGTATGGACACCTCATCACCGACTCGCCCTACTTCTTTATCGCCCTGACAGCCATGCTCTTAGGCAGCCAGCTGTTCCTGGCAGGATTCTTAGGCGACCTGTTGAGCCGACAGAACCCCAATCGTAACGACTATCAAATAGAAAAAGAGATAAGATGCGGAAAATAATCCCCATACTCATGATGGCCCTTGGGCTGATGGCAGCTTGCAGTACGCTCGACTGTCCGCTCAACAACACCGTGTACACCAAGTACAGGCTGGCAGGCAACATAACAACCCTGACCGACACACTCACCATCTCGACCAACCGTATCGAGGGAACCGACAGTGTGCTGATCAACAAGGACGTGAATGTGGACAGTTTCATACTGCCCATGAGCTACTCGCTGTTGGAAGACAGCCTCTTCTTTGAGACTCGCAACGCAGACAACCGGCTGCTGCGCGACACCGTAACGGTGCAGAAGACCAACACACCACACTTTGAGTCGGTAGACTGCAAGCCATCCTTTTTTCATACCATCACCGGCGTGAAGACTACGCACAACAGCATAGACTCCATCGTCATCAACTGTAAAGAAGTAACTTATGATGAAACGAAGCCACACTTCTATATTTACTTTGGTCATCGCGATTAGCGCCCTGATGCTGCTGATGCCCGCACAGGCGACACATGCCCAGGGATCATCAGGCAAGAAGATAGCCGCCACCAACAAGGACACCATCCCACTGTTGAGAAACGTGGCAGTAAGCGCAGACCTGGTTGGCCCCATTCAACTCATGGTCAGCGACTACGGTCAGTATGAGGCGGCACTGCGTGTCAACCTCAAGGACAAGTATTTCCCTGTAGTAGAAATAGGTATAGGAAAAGCTGACGGCACAGACGAAAGCACCCAGATCAACTACAAGACGACGGCACCCTACGGACGAATAGGCTGCGACTTCAACCTGTTGCGCAACAAGCACGACATCTATCGCCTGTATGGCGGTGTGAGATACGCCCTTACCTATTTCAAATACGACCTCAAAGGTCCGGATATCCAGGACCCTATATGGGGCGGTACGACTCCCTACGAGGTCAACGGTGTGAAGTGCAACTACCACTGGGCTGAGTTTGTCTTCGGTGTGGATGCCAAGATATGGGGCCCTGTAAGAATGGGCTGGAGCCTGAGATACAAGCGCAGGCTCTTCCATGACGACGGCGACTATGGCAACACCTGGTATGTGCCCGGCTTTGGCAAGCAGGGAGGCTCACGCTTTGGAGGAACCTTCAACGTAAGTTTCGAGCTGTAAGCCCGCTGCGGCAAGAAAGCCGCGTCACTCTCACCCCACATTTACATCAACCATCACCCCCTATCCCATCAATATGAACAAGAAAAAGCTCATCTGGCAAATTCCCTTCCTGCTGCTCCTCGTCATCGGCACGGTCATCATCCTGAAGCAGGGACAGGAAAACATCAACTATCAGCACGACGAGGGTTTCATCTTCGGAACCGTCTACCACATCACTTATCATAGTGACACCAATCTGAAGAAAGAGATAGAGGCAGAGCTGAAGAAGGTGGACGAGTCGCTCTCGCCATTCAACAAGACCTCCATTATCTCGAAGGTGAACCGCAACGAGAACCCGGTAGTCAACTCGATGTTTACAGAGGTTTTCCTCTTGGCAGAGGACATCTCCAACGAGACCCACGGAGCCTTCGACATTACCGTTGCCCCACTGGTCAACGAATGGGGATTCGGTTTCAAGAAAGGTGTGGAACCCAACAAGAAGGTCATCGACGACCTGAGAAAGATAGTAGGCTACCAGAAGGTGAAGCTCACCTCCGACAATCACATACAGAAACAGGATCCGCGCATCATGCTCGACTGCTCTGCCATAGCCAAGGGATACGGTTGTGACGTGGTGGCACGACTGTTGAGCAAGAAAGGCATCAACGACTATATGATAGAGATAGGAGGCGAGATAGTCACCAAGGGTATCAACCAGAAACAGCAACCTTGGCGCATCGGCGTGAACAAACCTACCGAAGACTCGCTGAACACCAACCAGGAACTGCAGACGGTGCTCAATGTCACGGATATAGCCATGGCTACCAGCGGCAACTATCGCAACTTCTACTATAAGAACGGCAAGAAGTATGCCCATACCATCGACCCCAAGACTGGCTACCCCGTTCAGCACAGTCTGCTGTCTGCCACAGTCTTGGCAAAAAACTGTGCCACGGCAGACGCCTACGCCACCTCTTTCATGGTAATGGGGCTCGAAAAAGCCAAAGAGATACTGAGACAGCATTCAGAACTCATGGCTTACCTCATCTATACCAATGATGATGGCAAGACCGAGGTATGGTACTCGCCATCACTCAAGGAGAAGATATTAGGAGATTCTTAAGGAGTTTTTTTGAGGAGTTAAGAAGTTAAGGAGTTAAAGGAGTTAAGACAACAGCCTTTGTGGACTCAACATTAAACATTGAACATCGAGCATTGAACATCGAAGATCGAACATCGAAGATCGAACATTTCCTCAAGACTATTGTCTTAACTCCTCAGCGACCGAAGGGAGCGATAACTCCTTAACTCCTTTAACTCCTTGAAATCAACCAAAAAAGCGCTATGCCCGAAAACCGCATATACAACAGCCTGTTGGCTCTGCCCCTCTTCTTGGGAATGAGCCGCAACGACTTGCAGCAAGCTGCAGGGCAGACACGCTTTGACTTCAGAAAAGCAAGTAAGGGAGAGACGATTGTAGCTGAAGGCGAACTATGCACACACCTGTACTTCCTGCTCGACGGCGAGGTGATGGTAAAGACAGAGTCTGCCGACCACAGCTACAGCATCGACGAGAAGATACAGGCACCCGAGACCTTCCAGTCGGAACGCATCTTCGGTCTGTACCCATACTTCACTCATACCTATACAGCCCTGCACGACTGCAGCCTGCTATGTATTGCCAAGCAAGACGTCATGAAACTGGCAACCCTCTTCGACATATTCCGCATCAACCTGCTCAACCTGATATCCACACAGAGTCAGAAGCACAGCCTCCGTACCCTGCAGACACCTGCCAAGAGTTTAGAGGAACGCATCACACGCTTCTTCGAGGCAAACTGTGTCAGCCCTACAGGCGAGAAAACAATCCACATCAAGATGAGGCGCATAGCCGAAGAGGTGAACGACAGCAGACTGAATGTCTCCAGAGCCCTCAACCGTTTGCAAAGCCAAGGACTTATCCAACTTTTCAGGGAGCGCATCCACATCCAGGCACTCGAAAAACTTACCAACAGCAAGGGTTGAGATAAAAGTATGTTAAATAATATGATACAAGAAGATTATAACACCTTTTTTTACTAACTTTGCACAAAAATAAAACACTAAGTTAGTATGCTTCAAGAAAATAAGACAGAGAATCGTATCAATCCCTTTTTTGCACCTTACAACACCCCTCACGACACCGTACCTTTCGACCGTATCAGGCTGGAAGATTACGAAGAGGCCTTCATGGAAGGTATACGCCGTGACGATGAGGCCACCGACAAGATCGTCAACGATCCCGAAGAACCTACCTTCGAGAACACCCTGGCACGCGTGGATACCGAGAAAGGCGAGCACTACTACGACTTGCTCAGCAGGGTTTCCAATGTTTTCTCATGCATGATGAGCGCAGAGACCTGCGACGAGATGGAAGCCTTGGCACAGAAGATGAGCCCCATCCTTACCAAGCATGCCAACGATATCACCCTGAACAAGAAACTCTTCGAACGCATCAAGTTCGTACACGACCATCCCAACCGCGAGTTGAATGCCGAGGAACAGATGTTGCTCGATACAAGCTATGATGGTTTTGTACGCAGCGGTGCCCTGCTCGATGAGGAAGGCAAGGAGAAGTTGCGCCAGCTCACCGAGGAGGCAAGTATGCTCACCCTGCAGTTCTCGCAGAACCTGCTCAAGGAAAACAAAGCCTTCCAGCTGCATATCACCAACAAGGCTCAACTCGACGGACTGCCCGAGACTGCCATTGCTGCAGCCGAGCAGAATGCCAAGGATCAGGAGAAGGAAGGATGGATCTTCACCCTCGACTTCCCTGTCTTCTCTCCCTTCATGACTTACTCTACACAGCGCGAGCTCCGCAAGCAGATGTACATGGCTCGCAATACCGAGTGCATACACGACAACGATGCCAACAACCTCGAGATATGCAAGCGACTCATCAACCTGAGACGCGAGCTGGCACAGCTGCTGGGCTTCGACACCTATGCCGACTACGTGCTCAAGCACCGCATGGCAAGCAATATCGACAATGTGTACAAACTGCTGAACGACCTGATAGATGCCTACAAGCCTACCGCCGAGAAGGAGGTTGCCGAGATAACGGCCTTAGCAAAACGCATTGAGGGAGATGACTTCGTGATGGAACCCTGGGACATGAGCTTCTACTCGCACAAGCTGCAGATGGAGAAATACAACCTCGACGCCGAGATGCTGCGCCCCTACCTGCAACTCGACAAGGTGATCGACGGCGTGTTCGGTCTGGCAGGAAAACTCTACGGAATCACCTTCAAGGAGAACAAGGACATACCCGTATACCATCCCGACGTGAAAGCATACGAGGTGTACGACAAGGACGGCAGCTATCTGGCTGTATTCTATGCCGATTTCTTCCCACGCAAGGGCAAACAGGGAGGTGCATGGATGACAGAATTCCAGGGACAGTGGATAGACCATAAGGGACAGAACATACGTCCGCATGTCAGCGTGGTGATGAACTTCACCAAACCTACAGCCGAGAAGCCAGCCCTGCTGACCCTTGGCGAGGTGGAGACCTTCCTGCATGAGTTCGGACACAGCCTGCACGGCATGTTTGCCAACACCCGATTTGAGAGTCTGTCGGGAACCAATGTATGGTGGGACTTTGTGGAGCTGCCGTCGCAGTTCATGGAGAACTATGCTGTGGAGAAAGACTTCCTTCGCACCTTCGCCTTCCACTATCAGACAGGCGAGCCTCTGCCCGACGACCTGATAGAGCGCATCGTGAAGAGCCGCAACTTCATGGCTGCCTACGGTTGTCTGCGACAGGTGAGCTTCGGACTGCTCGACATGGCTTACTACACCAAGAAGGAAGCTTTCGACGACGACATCATCCCATTCGAGAAGAAAGCCTGGGCAAAGGCCATGGTCACACCACAGTTGCCCAATACCTGTATGACCGTACAGTTCTCGCACATCATGGCAGGAGGCTATGCTGCTGGTTACTACAGCTACAAATGGGCAGAAGTGCTCGACGCCGATGCCTTCAGCGTGTTCAAGAAGAACGGTATCTTCGACCAGCAGACAGCACAGAGCTTCAGAGACAACATCCTCTCAAAGGGTGGTACCGAGCATCCGATGACACTCTACAAGCGATTCCGCGGACAAGAGCCTACCATCGATGCCCTGCTGGAGCGCAACGAGATAAAGAAAAATATAGAATCATAACAACAGAAACATGGAAGAGCAACTTTCCAAACAAGAGAAACTCGACCTGCGCTACTTGCGCATGGCACGCATCTGGGCAGAAAACAGTTACTGTAAACGCCGACAGGTGGGTGCACTCGTAGTCAAGGACAAGATGATTATCAGCGATGGCTACAACGGCACACCCAGTGGGTTTGAGAACGTATGCGAGGAAGACGGCGTGACCAAGCCCTATGTGCTGCATGCCGAGGCCAATGCCATCACCAAGCTGGCACGAAGCAGCAACAACAGCGACGGAAGTACACTCTATGTCACGGCTTCGCCATGTATCGAGTGTGCCAAACTCATCATCCAGGCGGGCATCAAGCGCGTGGTATATGCCGAGAAATACCGACTCAATGACGGCATCGAACTCATGGAGCGAGCTGGCATCAAGGTAGTATATCTCAACCCCGACGATGCTTCGCAGGAAGAAGCCGAACCAAGAACATAAGACAATAAATATATGAACATCAATAAGAAAAAAGCCAACCGTTTCATGCCCATCATCATGGCTATATGCGTGGTGATAGGTATCATGATCGGCTCGTTCTTCTCGAACCATTTCTCAGGAAACAGGCTCAATATCATCAACAGCGGAAGCAACAGGCTCAACAACCTGCTGCACATCATCGATGACCAGTATGTGGATGCGGTGAATATCGACTCTTTGGTAGACAAGGCGATACCGCTCATCCTCTCTGAGCTGGACCCACACTCCGTTTACATCAGTGCCAAGGATGTGGCTGCTGCCACCGACGACCTGAAAGGATCATTCTGCGGTGTGGGCATCGAATTTGTAATCAGAGATGACACCATACACGTGCAGAATGTGATACAGAACGGACCTGCCGAAAAGGCCGGCCTGTTGGCTGGCGACAAGATTGTGGCGGTAGACGGCAAGCCTTTCGTAGGCAAGATCGTCACCAACGAGGAAGCCATGCACAGACTCAAGGGACAGAAAGACACCAAGGTAAAGATTGGTGTGGTGCGCTACGGCAGCAAGAAGGTACAGACCTTCACCGTGACCCGAGGCGAGATACCTACCAAGAGCATCACAGCAACCTATATGCTCGACGACAAGACTGGATACATACGCATCAAGAACTTCGGCGAGAATACCTATCCAGAGATGCTCATCGCCCTGGCAAAGCTCTCGCAAGAGGGATTCAAGAACCTGTGTATCGACCTTCGCGACAACAGTGGCGGATACCTGACAGCAGCCATCAACATGGCCAACGAGTTCCTGCCCGACAAGAAACTCATCGTCTACACACAGGGACGCAAGTCGCCACGACAGGACTTCCGCAGCGATGGCAAGGGATCCTATCAGCACGTACCGCTCGTCGTACTTATCAACGAAGGCTCAGCATCGGCTGCCGAAATCTTTGCAGGAGCCATGCAGGACAATGACCGTGCCACCATCATAGGCCGACGTTCTTTCGGAAAGGGACTGGTACAGCAACAGATAGAATTCCCCGACCACAGCATGATAAGACTCACCATTGCACGCTACTACACCCCATCGGGTCGCTGCATACAGAAACCTTACACCCTGGGTGACGACAAGGACTATGAGCAAGACCTGCTCAACCGCTATGAGCATGGCGAGTTCTTCTCGCAAGACAGCATCAAGCATACGGGTCCGGCCTATCACACGGGATTGGGACGTACCGTATATGGCGGAGGCGGCATCACTCCCGACATCTTCGTACCCGAGGATACTTTGGGAATGACATCCTACTTCAAGCAGGCAAGCATGAGCGGACTCATCCTGCAGTTCGCCTTCACCTATACCGACGACAACCGTCCTAAGCTGAACAACTTCAAGGAGATGATGGAGCTGGCCGACTATCTGGACAAGCAGAACATGGTAGACAAGTTTGCCACCTATGCCGACAAGCACGGTCTGCAGCGCCGCAACCTGCTCATCCGCAAGTCGCACAAACTGTTGGAACGCTACATCAACAGCCGCGTGATCTACAACATGCTCAACGACCAGGCTTGGAATCAATACATCAACCAGGACGATCCTGTTATCAACAAAACGATGGAGGTGTTTGAAAAGAACGAGGCTTTCCCCAAGAAGCCCGTTCCTGCCACCAAGCCAGTTTACAAAAAGAAGCAGAAGGTAGCTATGGCAAATGTGCCCTACAATTACCGTTCGTTGCACAGAAGCCCATCCCGCTTGGCATAAGAAGGCAGAAAAATGGATAAGAAAGAACTCAGAAATATCATCAGAGAGAGAAAGCGACAGTTCTCCGGGCAACAGCTCGAAGAACTGTCGCTTCTTGTTTTAGACCGGCTGCGCAGAAACATCCGGCTGCAGCAAGCCCGCAGCATACTTCTATACTACTCGCTTCCCGACGAGGTGAATACCCATCAGTTTATCGACGAACTGGTCAATCAGGGAAAACAGGTATTCCTGCCCGTTGTCGTAGACGGAGAAAATATGGAGATAAGAGAATATACAGGCTCGAAAGACTTAAGACAAGGTAGTTTCCACATCATGGAACCTATAGGCAGACTGCTGCCGGAAGATGAATACGGGAAGATAGAAGCAGGCATCATCCCGGGCATGAGTTTCGATAAGTCGGGGCAACGCTTGGGCAGAGGCAAAGGCTACTACGACCGTATGCTCTGCAAGATGCCCCATCTATATAAAATAGGTATATGCTTCGACTTTCAGAAGACGGAGACCGTGCCCACCGAAGCCACCGATATCAAGATGGATGCTATCGTATAGAACTTGATATCAGAAATGACAAAAGCCTTCGCTGCCTCGTTAAGCCGCTTGACCAACAGGCTGCGACTCAGCGAGAGGTCGGCACGCAAGGCCGGACTGAGTATCTTGACAAAGAGAGTCTGGTTCTTGATAAACTTGTTGCCAGTGTACTTGGCTACAGGCTCACCCACCACCTGATCCCATGAAGCAAGAAGACGCTTCTGCTGCAGCGGTGTCTCCAGTCCCTCGCGCCTCAATACCTCGGGCAACAATTCTGATAAGGAACGTACTTTTCGTCTGAACATATTTCTTTGCTTTGCAGGTTTTTCTACTATTCTTCGTGAAGCAAGTCTATGTTTCCACCTTCTACATGGAATATCTTGTAATTGCCGTCACTCTCGTGCAGGATGCGGTCGAGATGGTCGCGGTTGGTATCGGTGATGAATATCTGTCCAAAATTGGCTCCCGATACCAAGTCGACAATCGCCTCTACCCTTTGGGCATCCAACTTGTCGAAGATATCGTCGAGGAGCAAGAGGGGCGTAGTACTCGATACCGTGCGGCGCAGGAAATCAAACTGGGCTAACTTGAGAGCCAAGACAAAGGTCTTGTTCTGACCCTGACTTCCCTCTCGCTTCATCTGGAAATCACCTATCAGCATCTCCAGGTCGTCACGATGCACACCATGAAGCGAATAGCCTACAGCCCTATCCTTGAAGCGGTCGCGCTGTATGACATCAAGGAGCGGACCGCGCTGACAATGAGAGACATAACGCAGACTCACCACCTCGCGGTCGCCAGAGATATGACGATAGATCTGCTGAAACAGAGGAATCAGTTCCTTGACGAAAGCCTCACGCTTCTGAAAGAGCAGCTCACCATTGCGAGCCATCTCCTGTTCCCATATCTCCATCAGCGTCACATCAGGTTCCTCCTCCATCTTGAGCAGAGCATTACGCTGCTGCAAAGCCTTGTTGTAGTTGGCCAATGCCTCAATATAGGAAGGGTCGTACTGCGAGATGACCACATCCATCAGGCGGCGTCGCTCCTCGCTTCCACCCTCAATGAGTACCGTATCAGAAGGAGAGACAAAGATGAGCGGTATCAATCCGATATGTTGTGACAGTCGTTTGTACTCCTTCTTGTTGCGCTTGAAGTGCTTCTTCGTTCCACGCTTCATACCGCAGAAGATATTCTCGACATTCTCTCGCTCATCAAGATAGTTGCCCTCTATCACCATGAAGTTCTCATCGTGCGCAATAACCTGCGAATCGATAGGATTGTAGGCACTGCGACAAAACGAAAGATAGTAAATGGCATCCAGGAAATTGGTCTTGCCCACACCATTATGACCGATGAGACAATTGATCTTGGGCGACAATTCCAAATTGGCAGCCTTGATGTTCTTGTAATTAATTATCGAGATATTCTTTAAAATCATACGTATTATGCCACTATTGAACTGCAAAGTTAGCAGAAAAAGCGCAAAAAACGAAAAAAGTAGGCTATAAATTTCAATATGTGGATAAATTTACGTATTTTTGCAACCTAAAGTGTAGTGGCCATTGAGCAAGGCACACTAAGAACAAGAAGGAAAAAATAATAAAAAACAAAAAATAAAAATGGCAAACAAAACAGAACAGGTTCTCGAAGCAACAGAGAACATCAACAACCGCGAGGCTTTCTTCATGAGATACAAGAAAGCCATCCTTATCGCAGTGGCAGCAATCATTGTTGTTATTGCAGGTGTATTCCTCTACATTTCACAGATTTCCGGTCCTCGTGAGGAAAAGGCAAGCACAGCGCTCAGCAAGGGTCAGACCTACTTCAACAACGAGATGTTCGAGCAGGCTGTCAATGGCGACGGTGCCGGCTTCGTAGGTTTCGCTAAGTTGGCCGACGAGTATAGCGGTACCAAGGCAGGTAACCTGGCCAACCTCTATGCCGGTCTTTGCTACGCCAACCTCGGCAAATGGGCAGAAGCTCAGAAGAGCCTCGACGCTTTCTCAACAGAAGGCGACCAGATGATCAGCCCAGCTTCTCAGGCTGCTCTCGGCGACGCATACGCTCACCTCAACCAGCTCGACAAGGCTGTTGACGCTTTCAAGAAGGCTGCCGACATGGCAGACAGCAAGGCTGAGGACGATGCCAACAACAGCCTCTCTCCAACCTTCCTTATCAAGGCCGGCGAGGTGTTGGAAAGCCAGGGCAAGAAGGACGAGGCTCTGAAGATCTATCAGGACATCAAGAAAAAGTATGTGAACTCTATGCTCGTTCAGAGTGCAGAGATCGACAAGTACATCGAAAGAGCTTCTAACTAATTATGGCTACAGCACTTCATAATTTGTCAGAATACGACTTCACCAAGGTACCCGATGCCAGCAATATGTGCTTTGGCATCGTGGTAGCTGAGTGGAACCCTGAGATAACAGGCGCTTTGCTGAAAGGTGCCGTCGACACCCTGAAAAAGCATGGCACCCTGCCTGAGAATATTCACGTGAAAACCGTACCTGGAAGCTTTGAGCTGATATACGGAGCACGACAGATGGTTCTTAACCAGGGCTACGATGCTGTCATCGTGTTAGGAAGCGTCATCCGTGGCGAGACTCCTCACTTCGACTACATCTGTCAGGGCGTTACCTATGGCATTGCCCGCCTCAATGCCTCACAGGAAATTCCAGTCATCTATGGTCTGCTGACCACCAACGACCTGCAACAGGCCAAAGACAGAAGTGGTGGCAAGTTGGGCAACAAGGGCGACGAGTGCGCCATTGACGCCATCAAGATGGCTAAGTTCTAATAAGCAAAGATAACCATAGAACAAGGATGAAACTTTATCAACTCTTACAGTCGTTTGACTTTGAGGAACTCTTTCCTACTGTCAGCACGATGTTCCCTAACGCCAATCTGCATCGCGATGTCTTTCAGAAAGCATTCGACATGCTGTGCAGCATCCAGCCTGTGATGAGCAAGAAGACCATTCGCTACGAACTGATGGAGGATCCTAACTCGAGCAACAGTATGATTGTGGGAGCCGACGACAGTTGTTTCAACACCACTTGGGATGCTTGCTTGGGCAAGGAAGTAAGAAAAGGAAAGGGTGCTGACCTGAACGATGAGGAATTGGCAGCCAACTGTCTGCTCAACGTCCTCTTCATCGGTAAACACCCACAATGCTTTGAAAAAGACTTCAAAAAACTATTGAAGTAAGTGATGCTTTATAAATAGTCACTAAATTTTATACATCATACCCCATCATCAGCCTCGTCCTCAACAGACGAGGCTTTTTCGTCTTCATCACCTGCTGTGTCCAACTGGCTGTCCTTGGCTATACTGACAGCGCCCATCCGGTTGACAGTGATTACAAGAGGTACATACTCATCACTGGTCACATCGGGGGAACCCACACTGCCTGCAAAATGCAGCACGTCGCCCTTCACCTCAACAAAAACAATACCCAACAAGGCACCCGTCTTCTTGGTTTCGGCATCAAGATAACCTGTAAAATCGCTTTTCTGGAAAGTGCGACTGAAGAACTCTGTTCCGTCCTCCCGCAGCACCTTGATCGTAATCTTGTTGTCGTAGTACTTGGTATGATCCTCACTCTCCACCAAAGGCAGACTGTGATCAGACTCTCGTTTCATCACTACACGATAAGTCTTGCCAAGCCAGGAAATGTCACGCGACTGCTCATAACTACTCAATTCCTGCGTCTTCTTAGGTTTTGGAGCAGCAGGCTTAGGGGCTATGATGACATTGCTCTTTTTCTTCTCGCCGCATGACGAGAAACAGGCGGCACCCAGAACCGCTATCACGAGCATGGAAATTGTTTTCTTCATTGTACTTTTGTTTTGATATTCTATTGAGTGAAGACCTAAATCTGCATCATTAATAAATCTAATCCACAGAATGAAGACCTAATTATCTGCAAAGTTAAGAAAAAAATATAAGAACACAAAAAAAAAGCATCCCCTTTTCACAAAGAGAATGCTCTTACTACCTAAATACTAACTAATAAATCCTATTGAACTTTTCTCACACGATATAATAAAAGTTCAGTTTATGAATTCTAATCAGTAATAAGACCCTACAAAACACAAAAAGTTTAATCGAAGATGAGAAAAAAGTACCTTTTTAACTGCCTTTAACAAAAAGGATGGTCCATGTATGGAACTACCCAGCACGCCCTGGGCTAAGAGCTTCTGCCCTTTCAGGGCGTTCCAACCATACAGGTCGAATTGTTTTCAGTTCTTCATAAATTTGTTCTGACACTTGCGAAAAATCTATGTTCGAAACTTTAGAACATAAGTTCGATACTTTAGAACACAAGTTCTAAACTTTAGAACATAAGTTCTAAACTTTAGAACATAAGTTCCATACTTTAGAACATAGACTTTGATAGGCTGAAAAAACTTTTTCTGTGGTTTTTCGATTTGAGTTGACCACGCTTAGCGTAATTTATAACTATCCAAAGCATAATTTTTAACTACCCAAAAGCTACAGATTATCACAAAACAAAGACGAAAAGTATAAAATTGACTGATACTATTTGGTTATTTACTCAAATTGTCGTACCTTTGCAACGAAAACAAAACAATTAGTATGAGAAAGACCATTTTACTTGTCATTATGACAACTGCTATCATATTCTCTGCTTGTACAGGCAGACAAGCCAAAGAGAAAGAGAAGGCTCTCGACACCATTCCCATGATGGTGATGCAGATACAGAAATGCAGTCGTCTATATACAGCCGAGGCACAGGTTCACAGAATCATCACCCACGACGACCAACTCAGACTGAAAGGCTCTATACTGAAAAACGAGTTCGACATCAGTCTGCCTGGAGGAAAGCGCAAGGTTGCCATCCCTATGGACGCCACCCTCAAGGCATATATCGACTTCAAAGGCTTCAACGAAAAGAACGTGAGACGGCAGGGCGAGAAAATAGAAATCATCCTACCCGATCCAAAGGTGGTGCTGACAAGCAGCAAGATAGACCACGAAGGAATCAAGAAATTCGTATCGCTCACACGCAGAAACTTCAGCGATGAAGAACTCAGCAGCTACGAGCAGGAAGGACGAAAGGGCATCATCAACGACATTCCACGCATGGATATTCTGGAAACAGCCCGCCAAAGTGCCGCGCACACCTTGGTACCCATGCTCGTCAACCTGGGATTCAAAGCCGAGAACATCAAGATTAGTTTCAGAAAGAAGTTTACCTCATCCGATCTTTCAAGCCTCATCGACGGCACATCGGTTGAGAACAAGTAAGGTACTACAGATATGAGAAAATTTGAAATCATCGTCATACTCCTGCTCATCGTCATCATCGGCGGAGGTCTGTACTGGCTCAACAAGGACAACTCCATCTCGATGCAACAAGAAGGCAAGACCACGCTCTCGCCTACACAGATCAAGAGTATCGAAGCCATCGGACAGTGGGAATTCCTGTCCATCAGCGATGAGGAACTGATAGACACCGTGAGAAAAGGACTCATCAGCGACGACGAACTGGTAAGAATCTACTATGGCACCCTCAGGCTGGGCATCAACATGCGAGAGGTGGGCAATGAATGGCTGAGCGCCGAGGGCGACACCATCATCTGCACCCTGCCTCCCATCAGGCTCCTCGACCGCAACTTCATCGATGAGGCAAAGACACGTTCGTTCTTCGAAGAAGGCAAATGGACCGGTAAAGACCTGCAGGACATGTACAAAAGAGCCTATGAAGCTATGAGCAGACGATGCTTTACAAAGGCCAACATCGCCAAGGCTGAGGAAAATGCCAAGGCGCAGTTTGAGGGAATGTTCCAGGCCATGGGTTACAGCAACGTAAGGATAAAAATAGAACACGGGATCATAAAAGAGAAAGACAAATAACAAACAGGTAAAAAAATAAGAGAGATTATGGATACACTAAACGACATTTTTGTAACGCTAAGCTCATTCTTGTGGGGTTGGCCCATGATTATTCTGCTCTTGGGCACACACCTCTTTCTTACGATCCGTCTGCATTTCCCGCAGCGTAAGATTTTCAAGGCCATCAAGTTATCCGTCAAGAAAGACAAGAATGCCACGGGCGATGTATCCCAGTTTGGCGCTCTTGCCACTGCACTTGCCGCCACAATAGGTACGGGCAACATCATCGGTGTGGCAACAGCCATCGCCCTGGGTGGTCCGGGTGCAGTGCTGTGGTGCTGGCTGACAGGTGTATTCGGTATATCCACCAAATATGCCGAGGGTTTATTGGCAGTTAAGTATCGTGTGAAGACCCAGCGCGGCCGCATGTTGGGTGGTCCTATGTACGCCTTGGAGAAAGGCCTGGGCTGGAAATGGCTCGCCATCCTCTTCGCACTCTTTGCCGCGATAGCCTCTTTCGGCATCGGAAGCACCGTACAGGCAAACGCCATCTCTACCCTCGTAGAAAACCAGTATGGCATTTCTCCCTACATCACAGGAACCGTTGTCTGCGCCTTGGGAGCAGCCGTAATCATAGGAGGAGTGAAATCAATATCAAGAGTATGTGGAATGCTTGTTCCCTTCATGGCACTTTTCTATGTGTTGGGATGCATCTATATTCTCATTGTCAACCATGCCTATCTGTGGCCGGCTATCAAGGTTATCTTTGAGTCTGCCTTCACTACCCGCGCGGCAGGAGGCGGTTTCGCTGGCAGCACTTTGATGATGGCAGCCCGATATGGTATAGCCCGTGGTCTGTTCTCCAACGAGTCGGGTCTTGGTTCTGCTCCTATCGTAGCCGCAGCTGCACAGACACGCAACCCTGTACGCCAGGCTCTTGTTTCATCGACAGGCACCTTCTGGGACACCGTCATCATCTGTGCCCTTACAGGTCTGGTCATCACCTCAAGCATCATTGCCTACCCCGACATCGACTACCACAACGGAGCAGCCCTCACCAAGGCTGCCTTCAGCAAGATACCTTACATAGGAGCACCCTTGCTCACCTTTGGTTTAGCCACTTTTGCTTTCAGCACCACATTAGGTTGGAGCTATTATGGCGAGCGCTGCGTGGAGTATCTCAAGGGCAAGCGCTGGATGCTGACCTACCGTGTGCTCTACATCGTCAGCATCTTTGCGGGCAGTGTCATCGGACTGGAGATGGTGTGGAACATCGCCGACTGTATGAACGCCCTGATGGCAATACCTAACCTTGTATCCCTGCTCTGCCTCAGCGGCATCATCGTACACGAGACACGCAAGTATCTGTGGCGCGACCGGTTGGACCGCGACATGGATGAGAACGAGATAGAAGAACTGGAAAAATAATAATAAAAGCTACAAAAGAAATATGGCTGTCAACTCTCCTAAGGATTGTCGACAGCCATATTTCTTTAAGCGACCGTTCAGTCTATCTGATATTGCAGATGTCGCATCTCATGGCCTCCCCATGCAGAATCATTGGCGTACAGAAATCCCACCTTATTATATAAGGACTCCGCGCGAGGGTTTCCCTTGTCGACAAGCAGTCCTACAGCAGGCAATCCCATCTCACGTGCACGCTCGATGACTGCTTTCAGCAAATGTTTGGCAATGCCATGCCCCCGGAACTCTTCCGACACAGCGATGCTGTCGATGTAAAGCTCGCCAGCCTGTGTCTCGTCGTCCATATCTGAATAGTCGATACCAAACTCCCGCTGAGCAGCCTCTATGAAACGACGGCGCAAACGATGCAGCTCACCTCCATCATAAGATACACAGATGCCAGCCAACCGACCATCATCAGTAAAAGCACAAAGCGTATTGCGATAGCTGTACTGACTGTCATCGAGAGCCACCAGTTCCGTCATCACCCGTCGGAAATCCTCTATCGTATGATCTTTACCTGCCAGATTCTGGCAACACTCATGATTCATCGCCTCCATAATGAGTGAGGCAATAGGCGCTGCCAAACTGGCAGTAGCCCCTTCTACTCGTACATTCATTGTCTAAGTCGTTTTATGATCAAGTTTAGCAAATTCAGAAGTTAAAGGAGTTAAAGAAGTTATCGCTCCCTACGGTCGCTGAGGAGTTAAGACATCACCTGGGCGATACAGATAGCCCAAACATTCGGCAGCACTATTTTAAACATTTTGTTCCTTACGCCAGGCTGCTGGCGTCATGCTCTCAAAGCGCGAGAACACCCTTGAGAAATAAGAGGACGAGGAGAAACCGGAATAGATAGCCACCTCTTCCTGTTTGACATTCGGATTCTCACGCATATAGCTTTTTGCCTCTTCCAGACGCAGCTTCGTAATCCAGGTGCTGAAGTTGGTACCATGTTTACGGTTGATATAGCGAGACATATATAGCTTGTTGGTACCCATCTCTGCCGCCAAGTCATCTATCGTCAACTGAGGAGCGAGGAACCGCTTTTCGGAAATCCATCTCTTCACTTGCTCGCCAAAGAGCTGCTCATAGTTGTCTGTCTTTGAGGATTTCAGTTTTTCTGTATCTGTCTCCATCCTTTCTTTGTCCGTTACCTCAGCACTGTTCAACTTACCATACATGGAGGCATAGTTGATGAAACTGATGGCTATGTAGAAATTGGCAGAGACGACATAAACCTGGAAAAGATAATTGTAGATAATGCCCCCAAGCAACGTGGTGAAACACAGCACACTGATAAGGATGATGAGGATGACACTCTTCTTGATCCAGAACATAAACTGCTGCATATCCTCCGCAAAGTAATTGTCCAGTTTACTCCTCTTCTCATTATATAGGATATAGAAACGTCTCAAGAACAACACGTATTGCACAAAGAATATGAAGAAGGGGAACCACGAGACCCAAGCACCCGCTTTGCCAAAGACTCCTATGGTGGAAGTTATCATCAGGGCAACAGATGTCAGTAAGACAATCCAGTCCTTACTGAAGTTTCGCCACGACATATACTTCTCGTCCAACAAATAGAAGAAAGTAGAAAAGAAGAAGATGGCTTCCAGACAGAAGAAGATAAAATCAGAGCACTTGATATATGGATTGAGCTCTTTCCAATCGTCTGAGGAGTAAATAGCTAAGTAGACGAAAAGGTTCAATCCCATGATAAAATATGTAGTTGCCAAACATCTCTTCGCCTTGCGATAAGGAAGATATTCGGCAGCAAGAGGCACTTTTCCGAACAACAGGACAATGCCGAGGCCAAAATAAATGGCTCCAACACATTGAATCAACACAATGAAATAATGCTCTAACAACTCTATCATATACAATTTTAATTATGCAATACAAAAATACAAAAAATAATTATTACCCCCCCGAATTAAGACAAAAAAGCGACATTTTTCACTCTTTTTACACTTTTGCGTCATTTTTTCCATTTTTGAAATTGTAAAAAGAGTAATTTTTCTAATATTAAAAGTATTCACTACAAAGTTTCCACTATCTTTGCAAATGTTTAAAACTGGCGCTCCAACTATTCATCACCAAGAACTGAGCGTCGGAAATAGTATGAGTAAAACTTACACAAAGACTTTTCTAAATTGAAATGAAATGAGAAAAAAGCTACAACAACAGAACAACGAAGCAGCACAAAAGAGATTCACCACATTCATTGCTCTCCTTGTCGTGCTTCTATTCGTCATTGGAGGAAGTCTCCAAGTACAAGCCCAGGTTACCAATACGAATGGAACCCCCATCGCGGGCATCGAATCGCTGACAGGTTGCAGCGAGGATCAGGTAAGAGCTGCTAACATCAACGACTACACTTTTCCTGAAGATGACAAAAGCAAAATCTTCTTCCTCTACAATGTCAAGACGGGTCTGTTGCTCAATGCAGGAGGCTATTGGGGAACTCATGTCTCTTTGAAAGAATACGGAATGCCGCTATGGATACATATCGACAAAGACAAGTGGATTCACCTTGCTCAGAAGTTTGACTCGAAGGAATCGAAAGAAGAGGGCAACTACCTGGAATACGAGACTGGGAATGATTCTATAGAAGACAATGGTGTGTATATTGACAGAGCATATATTTATAAAGGACTCATATCGGAAAAGATCGTCAAGAGAGGTTGGGAACTGGAGGCTGTTTCTGGCAAGACCAACACCTACAGGCTATACACGCACAATAACACCTCATCTTTTCCAAACATATCACCTAAATTTGACGAGACCAAGTATTACCTCATCGCAGCCAAGACACAAGGCGATGTGGACAAGAACTGCTATGCCGTGGAAGCAGGAAGCGCAGACATAGCCAAAGGCAACGACGAATGGAGATTCCTGTCTTACCAACAGATATTAGATCTCCAGGACAAGAACACCGACAACATCATCTCGTCCATCGACCTGACCTTCCGTCTGCAATGCCCAGGCTTCTCTCGTGAGAATGCGGCTATGCACAACTGGAAGGCTTATCAATATGGAGGAAGTGGACAAATCAGATTAGGCTTGGAGCATTATTACAAACCTTTCGTTAAAAACAGCAATGGCACAACAGCCGGCAGCAATATTGAGATTAGCAAGTCATATACATCAGATTTCAGAAATGGCTTCAGCTACACATTTCCCGATGGCGCTATCACGTTCACGAAAAACGACAATTACGAGCGTCATTGCGGTAAGTATTATTGCGCTGATGCCAAGAAATTCCGAGGCACCATCTACCAGGATGTCAAAGTAAGTCATGGCGGTACATACGTCATCGAGTGCAAGGGATTCTCCACTACCACTAAGGCAAAGCTCTATGCCTGCTTGGTGAACGACAACAAACCAGACCCAAAGACGATGCATGCCACCATTCTGGGACAGACTAATTACATGTCTGCACAGGAAAAGGCAGCGCTACATATCGAAGAGCAGAATATGGACTATGCTGCCAAGGAATTCTACGGCAGTCACAAATACTTCAACAGTGTGCTGGTACAGGTGCCAGAAGGTGGCGGCACTATCCGATTCGGTATCGAAATCGGAACGCAGAATGACAAGGAGCCTGTGGCATCAGAGAAAGAGTGGACGGTATTCGATGACTTCCGCCTCCTCTATACAAGCAGGCCAACTGATGGCGACTTGGTTCTCGATCAGGACAGAGACAACCTGGATTATCTGGAGAATTGCTCCAACACCTACAAGAGCGTGACTCTCCACCTCAACAAGACCTTCGACAAGGACAAGTGGAATGGCTTCGTCTTGCCCGTAAGCCTTACCAAGGACCAACTCACGCAGGCATTCGGTCCTAACGTAAAACTGGCAAAGCTCAGCAAGTTGACCAGCAATGAGATACAGTTTGTCAGCATAAACATGAGCACGGTTGGAAACGACGAGATAGCAATGCAAGCCTACATACCTTACATCATTTTCCCTACCAAGCATGCCGAACAGGAACAGACACCAGCCTACACGGCATTGCTGAGTAAGATAGTCAACGGCCAGGCAAAGGATGAACGGGTGATCATCGGCAAGAACCATATCGACATTCCCAATGTCACATTCGCTGTTGACGGTGAGAACAAGAACAACCTCACCAATATGAACACAACGAACTGGACAACCAACAGCAGTTTTGACGTTGACGGTCCAGGCACTTCATTCGTCACAGGCAACGGCATGACTGCCTTTGGAACATTTGCCAGAACCTTCGGAACAGGCACACAGAATACAAAAGAGGGCGATGCTAATTACGGCAAATGGACCATCACGGACAAGTCAACCATCATAGCGGGTCGCAGCGACCTAAAGGGCTGCTACTTCTTCTCCAATGGTAAGATGTATTTTTCTGATATAAGAACAAGAGGCTTGCGAGGCTTCAGCGTATGGTTCGCACCTAAGTCCGCCTCTGATGGCAAATCTGCCAACGTTTTCCTTGATGGTGTATCCTTGGACAAGACCACAGGCATCAACCCCATCATCTATGGCGAAGAAGAAAGCAGAATTGACAGATTCGCCCATGGCATCTATAGCCTGAATGGTCAACTCATCAGCAACAGCAGTTCCTTGGACGGACTTCCAAGTGGAATCTACATTCTGAACGGCAAGAAAGTTATCAAGAGATAATCGGGAGCTACAAGTCTTGAGCAAGAAAGCCAGGACTAACAAAACAATTAGTAAAACACTAAAATCGACAGACGATGAAAAAAAGATATATGTGTCCTATGACCACAACCATCATGGCTGAGACTTGCAACATCTGCGCAGGCTCTCCTCCTAAATGGGTGGTAGACAAAAATCAAGAAGACACTGAAGTGCCAGAATACAACTGGGGAGAAATCATCTGGGACAAGGGACAAGGTACATTCGACGATAAAGAAGACCCGTTCAACCCAGACAACTGGTAAAAGAAATACCAATCTGCATACGTGAGTATCCTTCTTACAAACTGAACATTCTCATGTACGGAAGTTCTGTAAGAAATTACAATATCCGAGAGCAAAAGAACGCAATCATACCACAAAAAACTCGCAAGACTCTACTGAATCTTGCGAGTTTTTTATGTTTACATGAATCGCTATTCATCTATCATAGATAGCTGGTAGTGTCTTGAATGTAGTATTTGTTTTTAGCGTCATGAGCATCAGGTTTTTGTTGTCGGCATTAGGTTTATTCGGTAGCAGGCAGGTGGGGTATTTAAAGTTTATCAGAACTTTCGCGTATCTTGAGAATCATCGGAACCACCTCCTTATATATCTTATTATCTCCATTGATATTTCTCATGAGCAGTTCGCAGGCTTTTGCACCCTGCTCGTGCGCCTTGTCCATAATGGCAGTGAGACGAGGAGTAACAAAGGCAGCAGCATCACCATCGGTGAAACCGATGATGGCCACATCTTCAGGTATGCGAAGTCCCTTGGCCTTGATGGCATCAAAGGCAGCATAGGTGATGATGTCATTAAAGGCAAGAATGGCATCTGGCGGATTGGGGCCCTCAAGCAGTCGGAGGGTATTGTTACGAGCCACCTCGAAGTCTATCTTGTCGCACACCACAAGGTCTCGGTCTATCGTGATACGGTTTTCACGCAAAGCCTCGAGATAACCATGTTTGCGTCGGCGTACCATATCCAGATTATTGGGTCCTCCGATGAAGGCTATCCTCTTGGAGCCCGTCTCTATCATGTGCTGAGTGGCTTCCTGTGCTGCAACATCTCCATTAGCCACCACCTGCGAGAATTTGTCTTCGAGACAGCATCGGGCAAAGAATACGAGCGGAATGCTCATGTCATGGAGTTGTTCGAAATGGGAATAATCCACAGTATCCTGTGCCAGACAGGCGATGATGCCTTCCACATGCATATTAAGGAAGTTGTCGAGGGCACGCTCTTCGCGTGTATGGTCCTCATGACTGTTGGCACTGATAACAGAGTAGCCCTGTTTGGAGGCATAATCTTCTATACCATCAAGCACAGCTGCATAATAATGGGTTACCAAGTTGGGAACGATAACTCCAATGACCCTTGGCGCTTCCTTGCGAAGGCTTTGCGCAAAGGGATTGGGACGGTAGTTCAACTGCTTGGCAAGCTCTTTCACTTTTCGTGTCATCTCCTCTCCCACCTCATGGCTGTTTCGCAAAGCTCTTGATACGGTAGCTATGCTCACGCCCAGATGGTCGGCGAGGTCTTTGAGTGATGTTCTGCGTGGCTTCATGTGTGGTAAATAAGTTTATGCTATATATTAATTTCAACATGGCATCTTGCTGCCTTTTTTGTACAGAGATAAAGCAAGCAAGCGCAATGAAAGTTTGCTTTCAAATTGCCGAGTGCCGCCAATCTTGTGCAAAGATACATCATTTTTTCGTGAATCGAAAACGTTTACGTGCATTTTTTAATGAAAAACATATTAAGGTTTCTTTTTTTCTTGTAATTTTGCACTCAGAAAAGTAATGAATAGTTGATAATAAGTTAGTTAGAAAATGGGAGCTTAGTGATGTCGTGAGACATTTCTAAGCTTTTTTTGTGCGCTTACTTAAAGGCACTGCGCCTGTCGTGCCAATATATCACTCAACTTTCGCAGGGTGTGGGAATTTATTGAAGTTAGATATAATATTCTGCCGAGTCGATGAGTCCTGCTCTCAAGGCATACTTGGTCGCTTCATGAGCATTGTTGACATCGAGCTTTCTGAAGATGTTCTTGCGATGAGTGTTGACAGTATGAAAGCTGGAGAAACGTTTTTCGGCTATTTCCTTGGTCGTCATACCGAGAGCTATGTCTATCAGAATCTCTGTCTCTGTCTTGGTGAGTTTCACTTTTTCCTCAGTCTTGGCAGGTGGCGGTGCAAGAAGCACCTCCGTCATGTGCTGGCAGATAAAGCGATTGCCCTGCACACAATACAGAATGGCAGCCTTGATTTCCGACAGCTGACTATCTTTGGTCAAGATACTGAACTGCGTACTGCTTGCTATGAGCACACGTACAAAGTCCACACTCAGATCTTCGCTGAAGAGCAACCATCGGGTGTGGGTGAATCGCTGGTGCAGGATGAGCAGCTCATCGGCATCGTTGATATCGAAGAGCGTATAGTCAAGCACTACCACCGCATCGTCGTCATCCTTCAGGGCAAGCATCAATTCTGCCTTGTCCTCTACGTACTTCCACTCAATTCCAGGCATTTCCTCCTTATCGCCAACATTCATCTGCTGAATGATGTGAACCAGTCCCATACGGGTAATGTCCTGTCTGTCTGCCAACAATATTCTCATCGCATGCTTGTTTTTATGTTGATATTTTCTGCCTATACTCTTTCACACATTCTCCCATTTAGAATGTCATCGAGAATCCGAAACGTATGCCCCACTTGCTGATGTCCTCATTATTCAGATAGGTGAGTCGGCGCACATACTCTACAGCAAAGAACTTGAATATGTTGTGTACACCAGCCACACACTCCCAGTAGGGTGTATTGTTCATCACGTGCGATTTGCTTGGGAACTTAAACAGCTCCGTATCCCCTTGGTTTTTCTCCAAATAAGGATTGTTCTTATCGGTGAGGTTTCCCCATACGCCTTTCACGGCGAAATATTCACGCCACTTCAGCTTCTTGATGAGCGGAATACGGTTGAGCAACTTGCCGTTCATATCCCACGACAGAGACGCAAACACCTGACGGTCGTTGAGAAACTCCCAGTCTCTCATCAGGCTCACACTCGATTCAGACTCAAAGTACGAGAGGTTGACAGGCGGCAGGATGAGCATCGGGAATGGCACCTTGTTCCATTGAGCCTGTCCCACAGCATGGAAGTCGAGATAACCGAAACTGCCAAGCCACTGACGCTTATAGATACTCACTTTCGTGATGTTGCTGTGATACTGTCCACCCATAAAACCTTTAAAGCCCATGGTATGCGAGATTCCAATCTCTGGACTGTCGAGGTTGATAGGCAGTCGTTGCTGCTTGGTGTTGACATAGGTGACTCCAGGATTGTAATTGATGCCCACATTGATGTCGGTCATTCTGATTTTCTTCACCTCGTTTCCATCCAGTGTGAAGTAGTGCAGATTGCCTGCAGTACGGTTGCTCTGCCAGCGTATACCGGTATTAAAACGCAGTCCCCAATCGGTCTCGTAGGTAAAGGCGAGCCGCTGTCGATGATAGAGGAACATCTCGTCCTGCGTTGCCGCACGGAAGGTCATGAAGATATTGTCCTTGTTGTGCTGCAGGTTGTCATCTGAAGGCGACATGATGTCACGGGACACCTCAAAGGTAACATTCCGCATCGGGAACTCGAAGGGACTATTTTTCTTCTTGTTGAGCGAGTAGGTCAACACATGTCCTGTATACCATTCGTTACTCTTCGTACCATAAGCCGCATAGCCGTTCCAGAAGAAATGGGGATTGAGCGCAGCCATGGTACGACCAGCCAGACGAAGACGTATGCCGTCTACATAGTTTTTAGACAGATAGGTGTTGACAGGACCGAGGTCGAACTTACTTTTCTTTCCGCCCGGACCACTACCTATCTCCACATAGTTCTCCATGAGAACCTTTACACCCAGGATGATCCACTTGAAACCTTTGGAATTCTCCATGCGGTGGATGAAACTGTCCATCGACGATTCACTCTTGGTCAGGTCCACCTGCCGGTACTTGTTCCAGTAAGCCTCATCGCGGTTCATGGCATCTATGTCATGCCGCACTTTAGCCTTGCCCTTGAAAAGTACCTTGGGCAGTTCGTCGAAGGAATAGTCGGTAAGTCGGGTGTTGCGCACCACGAGCAAGTCTTGCAGCATCTTGTTGGTATGTATTTCCGCCACCATATCATCCTTGGAAAGCACCCATTCACCATTGTCCAAACGTGTGAATTCCTGCTCTATCTTCATATCCTTCACCCAGTTCACGTCGCTGTTGTGAGGCATATAGAGATTGCATTTCTTGACATGCAGCGTACTGTCGGCTGTCACATACAGTTCGCCACGGAAACCGAAGTCCTGCGAGTTGGCAGGAATAAACTGCAGATGATAGCAGAGGTCGCGCTCCACATAGACCGTGTCCTCTATATAATAATGATAAAAGGAAATAGCCGTTCTGCCGATAGGCGACGGGAAGGGATACTGCAACAGGCGCACATAGTCATCATAGATATCCACATCGGTAAACACGTCTTTCATCGTGGTACTCAGAATCTCACCCGTCTGTATCACCTGCCCAATACCATTAGTCTGCTGTCCCTTGATGATATCTTTCTCGCTCTTGGGATCTTTGCGATAGATATGCTGCGATACCGTCTCGTCGACACTCACAGGGAGAGTGAGTTTACCATTATAGGGCGATTTCTCCACCTGGTCGAGCAGATATTGTCGTTTACTGAAAAACTTGCCTTCAAGCTGTTCTTTCGAAAGGTCGTTCAGGGCAAGTGTTATCTTCTGATATTTGTCATACTGATAGTATGGATGGTTGGCCAGATCGGTTTTCTTCTTGGCTGCGATGACGCGGCGCATCAGCTCCACAGCAGGATTGTCCTTGCGCTTGTACTTACCCCGTTTCGACTTCACCACCACTTCATTGAGCCTACGGCTGTCATCCTTTAGTTTTACCTCAAGGAAGTTGGTGTTGGCATCCACCTTCACCGTCTGCGTCTTGTAACTCAAGGCACTCACGGTAAGCATCCAACCTTCATGCTTTTCTATGGAGAAGCGGCCTTCGCCATCGCTCGACACAGCTATTCTGTGTCCTCGGTACTGCACGCTGGCATAAGGTACAGCAAATCCGTCAACGTCGATGACGCGACCTGATATTTTCTGTTGTGCCATCATCTGCTGCGTCAAAGCAACAAGCAGCACAACCATCATATATATGCGGAGTTTAATCTTCATGTCCTAAATACCTTTTTGTTTTTTATAACTCTTCTCTTTCTTGTAATTCTTTCTGTCTTTATCAGGGCACACTCTCCCCTTAACTGATTTTGATTGCAAAGTTATAAATATTATCTGAAAAGAGAGGAAAACTTTTTAATTAATTTAGTTTTTTACCTTATTTTTGGCATATTTGTCGAATATTGGAAAAAACTATTTGGTTATTTAAGGTTTTTGGCGTAATTTTGCAAACTGAACGTTTTCGTTAAGCCAAATGGGCAGAGAAAGCTTGCTTTCGCTCTGCCATGGCGAGAAAAGGTGCGCGCAAGCGAACGTTTTCGTTAAGCCCAAGTGGAACTTACATGCAAAACTTGAGGTCTATATATAATAAGGTGTAAGGGCAAAAGAGAAAAGACTAAAAGAAATAGCAAAAAACAGAAACCAAGATATGAACGATAAAGGCAACCTGACAGACAAACGTCCACCCCTGCTGCCAACGATTATAGGAACAGGCTTAGGCAGCGGTTTCTGGCCTTGGGGTCCAGGAACTGCCGGCTCAGTATTGGGCACGCTGATATGGGCCGTGATAGCATTATTTGCAGGATTGGACGGAACAACATTGCAGACCACCATGTTGCTGCTGACCGTAGTATTCACCATATTGGGCACATGGGCCACCGCACAACTCCAGCCCTACTGGGGCGAAGATCCAAGCCGCGTGGTTATCGATGAGATTGTGGGAGTATGGATTCCACTGTCGCTTATCATACCTTTCGAAGAGGCTGGTCACAAAGCCGACTCACTCTGGTGGGCTGTGATTGCATTGGTGCTTTTCCGCTTCTATGATATGGTAAAGCCTCTTGGCATCAAGCGCCTTGACCGCATGAGAGGTGCTTTCTACGTGATGGCCGATGACATCCTTGGAGGAGTCTATGCGGCAATCACGATGGTTATTATCAAAATAGCATGGGCATGGGTAAGATAAAACATGAACTATATACTTTCGGCAAGGCAGAGGTTACGGCTTCGATGGGCTCCGCGGTAGACTTCGGTCTGGCATTCATGCTGTCCGACATCGTAGGAATCTATTATGGTCTGGCAAATGCCTTGGGCGTGGCGGCAGGTGGCGTGACCAACTGTTGTCTGAACTACCGTTACGTTTTCGGCGATTCCAATCGCAGGAAAAGAAGTGTGGCATGGCGATATTTCATCGTATGGGCCATCAGTTGGTTACTCAATTCGGGAGGCACCATCGCACTTACCGAGTTTATCAACAGTCACGAGCGCCTCGATATTCACTATCTCATACCCAAGAGTGTGGTGAGCATCCTCGTTGCCCTGTTGGTCAACTATCCTGCCCAGCGCAAGTTTGTATTCAAGCCTACCAAACAGAAGTCTGCCGAAGAAAATTAAGACATTGAGCTTTCACAAGTTCAGAAGTCAAAGAAGTTGACCAAAACATTCAGAATCAATAACAATTCAAAAAATATGAACTACAGAGATTTCTTACAGAAAGTCATCTATGTGATCATCAATCCTATCATCAAGGCGATGATCCGTTTGCACATCACCCCCAACATTGTTACCTTCATCGGTTTCATAGGCAATATCGTGGCAGCTGGTTTCTTCGTTGAGGCAGCTCTCACACAGAGTCTGGAACTCTTGGGATGGGGAGGACTCATCATCCTTGCTGCAGGACTCTTCGACATGATGGACGGCCGTCTGGCACGAATGAGTGGAAAAAGCAGCCTTTTTGGAGCATTATGGGACTCGACACTCGACCGCTATAGCGAACTGGTAAGCCTCTTCGGCATCTGCCTTTACTTCTTGCGCATGCAAGACGAGATGGGCTTTTGGATGGGCATCGTCACCTTTGCAGCCATGATAGGCTCAGTAATGGTGAGCTACGTACGTGCCCGAGCCGAGGGACTGGACATCGAGTGCAAGGTTGGACTGATGCAACGCCCCGAACGAGTTGTAGTGACAGCTGTCACAGCCATGCTCACTGGTTGCATGGCAGATATATGGTGGCTTGCCGGCGGTATGATTCTCATAGCCGTACTCGCCAACATCACAGCTTTCTGGCGCATAGCACATTGCTACATCGTGATGAATAAAAAGGAGGCAGAATGACAAGTTTGTATCTCATCGCCGTCTTCGCCCTGCTCATAGCATGGCAGAAGACCCGCAAGTTTGCACTTTATTTCCTGCCATGGCTCATCTTTGCCGTGACATACGACTCCATGCGCTTCTACCCTAATTATATGGTAGGTAGCATCGATGTACGTGGACTTTACGAAGCCGAGAAGTCTCTTTTCGGCATGGCAGCACAGACTCCAACAGAGTTTCAGGCCATTGCCGACCATTCGCAGATGATGATTCCAGGCGAATACTTCAGTGTGCACCATGCAGCCCTGCCCGACCTTATGGCAGGATTCTTCTACCTCTGCTGGGTTCCTGTTCCAGTAGGCTTTGCGCTCTATCTGTTCTCGAAGAAAGAATATCGTTGGTTTGTGCGTTTCTCATGGACATTCCTTGCGGTCAACCTCATAGGCTTTGTAGGCTATTATATCCATCCAGCCTCACCACCCTGGTATGTGATGGAGTATGGGTTCTCCCCCATCTTGGGAACACCGGGCAATGTGGCAGGTCTGGCACGCTTTGACGAGTTGGTGGGCTATCCTGTCTTCCACTCCATCTATTGTCACAATGCCAATGTCTTTGCTGCCGTACCCAGTCTGCATGCAGCCTATATGTTGATCACCACCTTCTATGCAGCCAAGAGTCACCAGCATTGGTTTACCACTGCAGCCTTCGCCATCATCTGTATGGGCATTTGGTGGACAGCAGTCTACTCGGGTCATCACTACATCATCGATGTACTGCTTGGCATCATGACCGCAATCATTGGCATCCTGCTCATGGAGAAAGTGGTGTTCAGACGTTTTGCTTCATGTGGTAGATAGTGATATTATTGTAGGTAAATAACTCAACTTTCGCAAATAGGGAAATTAAAGGAGATTTTTCAGGAGTTAAAGAAGTTAAGACAAATGCTTTTGTAGACTTAACATTGAACATTCAATATTGAATATTTCCTCAAGACTATTGTCTTAACTCCTCAGCGAACGAAGGGAGCGAAAACTCCTTAACTCCTTTAACTCCCCAATATTAAACATTAAACACATAACATTGGACGGGCAAGATGCCACGCCCTCCCCTGTGCGTTCCTGCCCATAAGCAACAACAGCAAACCTGCACTGGGAGGAAGCATGTTGTTTCTTTCCTAAGAAACAAACAATTGCCGTTCAAAAGACTATAGATAGACAATTAACCTTATTCTAATTCGTCGAGCTCACGTTATTCTCATTTAATATTAATGCAGTCTTTGGCAAAACGAGTAAAAAATAATGGAAGCTAAAGGAATGCCAATGCCTCACAGAATCAACACCCTTTAAACTTCCTAACTGATATATCTAAAAACGAGAAAAACTTTTTATTCTGCTACAGGGCGGACAGAAAATCCACAGTCGAAAATAAAACCAAACGAACCCATTTCTTCTTTGTTCTTATCAAAAGCAAAATATGAAGCACCTGAGCCGGAGAACATTGTAACTGTTATATACTTACCAATTGCACCAACACCCCACACAGCATTGTAGGATATGTGATAATATCCACAAGCAGGAAAGAAAATTTGAGCTGTAGGATTTTCTTGCTGGTTATTGAAAATCCATCCATTGCTAAACGATCCGACAGCAGTCTGCTCCGTAAAACCACTGAACGCATTGCTGGCAGGGATGTGATAACCAACAGGGCATGGGTCGTAAACCGTTTTCTCTACCGTATTATCATTTAATCCAGTAAGTTCATTGTCTATTGACCAGAGATTAAAATAATCTATATACGAAGCCAGCGTTGTTGGATATTTAATAGTAAAACCACAAGAAGAAACTTTGTCTACCACCGAATGTTTTGGCCCTTCGGCAGGCGTACCATATAGAAGCATAGCGTCCTTGCGTCCCCATTGATAGAAGGGAGCATATCCCTCACGTTCGTCTCCATTATTTTGGGTAATGGTGAATATACCAAACTGCTTTACACCCTTATTACCAACAGTCTGCTCCACCTTCACCCTTATCTTGCGAGGCTGGTCATAGGTAGTTCCGTTCCACTTGGTACATTTCCATCCGAGAGTTTCCTCCGTGAAACGATATACCTTGTTATTATTATTTGTGCATGCTATGGTCTCCAGCACGTCCTTCGGTGCGAACCAAAGATGCCAGGACCACAAGACATCAGTTCCCATAACGACTGCAATCACAGCATTACCATTCTTGATATTCGACTGAGGAACTTCAAAGTTTACAAAAGCATCTGTGCCTATACCTGTCACTTTCAGGTTAGTTACCAAGCCTTTTTCGTCTGTCCATACCAATTGGGCACCAGTAGGTACATGGCTCTTGGTTATCCATGGATCATCAATATCAATATCCGCATGGTCTTTAAAATTCTGCAGACAGTTAGGGTTGCTTATCGATGTCTTGTAGGCAGAAGTATTGGCTTTTCCACCCTTGATCGCGTCACCATAGACTACCGTTGCCGAAATCATCCTCGGCGCACGATACAAATGCAAGGCTTACCATACTGGCTACAGCTATCATAGCCTTGCAAACATTACCATTAAAAATACTTCGTTTTGTTTTCATTTTATTATGTTTATTAATTTTATCTTCTACTGATCCGAACTTTTTTCGGGAGCAGAAAATTTATCTTCTTCAGTTTTCGAGTTATCAACATTCAAATTCAGCGAGAGAAACCATAACAAGACAACTCTATTGCCCTTGTAAATATAGCACACAGACTGGGGTAACTGAATGTACTCTTCATAAAGTACAAACAGAACCCCAGATTTCTAAACGGCTAATAAAAGATGTAATATTTTCATACAACTCATTTTTCTTTACTAAATAAATTTGCCCCCAAAAATTAAATATAAAGTTCATAAAAGTCTAACATGTTGGTTTCGAATGATGAGTGAAGAGGGTTGAACTAACAACACTCGACACTCATACTCGAAAACAAAACGAAAGTGATTTTCTGTTAGTTTCGCAAAGAAAGCGGCTAAGGTGTAACAATAATGAAGAGAGAGATTCTCATACCATCTTACTTTGCAAAAAAATCACATTCTATCCAACACCTTACTTATATATTATCTTGAACTGTTTTTTACTATTCAAAATCATACTGTATGTTTATAATCAATTTAAGGGAAAAGGAAGTCAAAGGTGTGCCAAGGCCTCACGGTATCAACCCCCTTTGAACTTCCAACTTGATTCATAAACTTCACCTTTTACTTAATCAACATGCAGTGGCCTTACTGAATAGAGGTGATTTCTTGCGCGAGACACTTTGGGCTTCACTCCCGTAGATGATATTTCCATTACAGCACCTTGATTGTTTTCACCTGGTGCAGCTAACCAATAATACACATTTTCAGCATTGTTGGCATTTGTTAGCCCATTATCATCAACATAACTTGCTTGATTAAAATATAAATAATCTTTATTATTAGCTTTGAAGTACAATCCTTTATCCCAATAAGACTTTGAAAAGCTCATTTTTTCCATTGTGTTGCTTTTGGGCATTGCGAATCCGTAAGGACAAGGATCATAGATGGTCTTTGCAACAGTTTTCACTCCATAACCATACTTATCTTCCTCAATGCTCCAAAGATTATAGTAGACATCATACTTAGCATTCTTATAGACAGTTAGGGGTCGCTGAATAGCCAGACCTAAATCAGCGGTTTCGTCAGTAAAACTGTTGTTCACATTTCCTCTAAACGGAGTCATACGTCCGAATTGATAGAGCGTACCATAGCCTGCTTTATATTTGAAACCTGGTTTCTGGGTAATAGTTATTTCTTTAGTCAAGGGCTTAGAGTTGTTACCAACTTTCTGTTGCAACTTGACATGAACAAAGCGAGGAACAGTGTAGGAAGTTCCTTGCCAATTTGTATATACCCAACCGAGCGGCTCATTCATAAAGTAAAGATTTTCTTTTGTTGTCTCATCGTTACCACAGTACACTCTACCATACGAATCTTCCGTTGTAACCCATAGGTGATATGTCCAAACAACATCCTTTCCTTGATATACGGCAATTAGAGCATTACCACAATAGAGTGGCTCTCTAACTTCAAAAGTTAGATAATCTCCATCTATTTTAGGATTTACAATATTAGTAGTTGAAATACGCCACAAAAATACTGCCCTATCAACACAAGAGGTATTATTACCATCTGCATTTTGCAAATGCTTGTTAATCCACGGATTGGTAATTTTCCGATTTTTATGATCTACAAAATCATGCAGTGTATTTGGCTTAATGTATGTACTTTCATAAGCTCTCAGATTATAAGCTCCAGAATTCAATCCATTACCATAGACAAGTGGTATTTTGTAAAAACCTTTGGCACGAATGATATAACAATTTGCTGTACTTTCTTTTCCATCACTTCGTTTTGCAAGATTAAATGGATATGCTTTAGAACCTTTTGCAGGTTCATCGTTCAATTGTTTGTTGCGTCTTGCCTTCAAATCTATTATACCGTCTGTTTTTAATTCAGCATATGCAGCATACTTTCCATCTGCTGTAGCAGTTCCTAAGCCATCTTTAATTACATTACCACTTGCATCTTTCAGGTTCAAAAGCCAATCTGGTTTTCGATCCATACCATAATTAACGCCATCAGTACTATAACCTACCACTTCCCATGCAACAGGCTGAATTTCTCCAGTTTTAGCATCCTTGCGATAACTCTGCACATTAAATTCACTTGTCTTGTTTTGATTATAAGCAGCATCATCTGGATCAGTTACTTCAAAGGTATAGAGCCAGTCAGAATTTTTCTCCGACAGAGAATAAGTAACCGTTGTACCAGCTTTCCAGGTTCCTGTAAGATTGGCACTGAGAGAAGTGCCGTCAGCAAAATAAATTTTAGCAGACACTCCTTCCAGTTCCTGTGGCAACATATAGAAGGTACAATTGTCATTATCCTTACCTATAAGCATGTCACCCACATTTCCCGCAGTACTCACATTCAAGCCATCAAGGGTAAAGGTGGTCGGTGCAGAAATATCGCTCCAACTTCCGTTTTCATTTGCTTTTGTTGACAGAGTGAATTTACCTTTGCTCTTAGCACCAATAAGCTCTATCTTATTGATAGTTTTACTATAAGAAAGATTCTTGCCCACCTTGAAACGTACAGCTGTAAGAGCATGATAAAAATTAAGATCTACTCTTGAAAGGGTTCCAGATGCGTCATGACGCACCGCACCAGAACAAGCAGTCATCAGATCCTTCTGTGCAGTCACGTTTTTGGCCACCTCGTAATTGAGATATGGCATACCTTGGTAATTCTCGGGAAATATAGTGAGATTAGAATTAGCAGAAGTTACCTGTGGTGAGATACCATAGAAAAGGCCATAAGGGCGAGCCTTTGTCCAACTAATTTTGGTTGCCAACTCTCCTGTAGAAGTAGTCTCCTCATTATAAAACCATAGCGTGTTTATGGCATCTTCAGACGCACCACTATAGCCAAACGTTGAAAAATTAGCAGTAATGGCTGTTGCTATATTGGCGCGAGTCTGCAATACAGACGAAGTCTCATCTTGAAGAGAGTGTAAACTAAACTGTGTCAAGCTACAATAAAAGTAGTTTAACACAGTTT
>OLFV01000537.1_pt1 | contig 44290 bp, 51 predicted proteins | sample 1605551 | NCBI WGS metagenome assembly OLFV01 (sample SAMEA3888922, study PRJEB22519) | human gut metagenome | biome: human gut; feature: human-associated habitat; material: faeces | place: Denmark | collected 2011 | reverse complement strand
TCTTTACAACGCGTACAAGGCTTCTTTGCGCTGCAAAGAAGCCTTGTTTTTATCGCAGGTTTTATCTGTCTGTAAATCAGTGCGTTTATGCCTCGCGCTGACGGGTGTTCATGCGGGCCTCGACAACGTTCACCACATAGTCGCCGAGCTTCTCGCATTCCGACACGATGTCCATGTACATCGTACCGATGGCGTAGGTGTACTTGTGGTCGTTCACATCGTTTATGTTCTGACTCTTGAGTTGCGAGCGGTAGTTGTTTATCTCGTTCTCGATGTTGAACGAGCGGTTGGCGTCGTGGTTCTCGCGGCGTCCCTGCAGCAACACGTTCATCTGTGTGAGCGCGTCGTCGGTGAGTTCGAACATCTGGTGCAGGTATTCATACTGGTTTTCGGTGAAGTCCTCCTTGCCGTTCATCCTGCGGCTGATGGTACGCGCAAGGTTGTAGCACGAGTCGCCGATACTCTCTATCTCGCTTATCTCGCGCAGCATGGCACGGATCTTGGCCTTGGTGTCGTCGGAAAGATGGGCGTCGCTCACGGCATCAAGATAGTTTGCAATCTCTATCTCCATGTTGTCCGAAATGCTCTCATACTTCTCTATCCTTGCAAAGCGTTTCGAGAAATCGGCACCGTCCTTCACTCCGAGCAGTTCGCGCACCATTCCGAACATGCGCTGTATGCGTTCGGCGAACGACTGTATCTCTTTCTGTGCCTCAAGCACCGAGAGTTCCGGCGTCTTCATAATACTTGTGCCGCCGATGTAACGCAGGCGGAAGTCGTCCTCGTCGTTTCTCGCCTTCGGTTTGATGACATAGCACACCAGACGCTCCATCTGCGGAATGAACCAGATGAGCACCGCCGTGTTGCAGACATTGAATGTAGTGTGGAAAGCGGCAAGCACTATGGAGAGGCGCGACACGTCGATATGGTCGGCATGAGGATCGACTCCCACGAAGTTGCACACCATATCGATGAACGGATAGAAGATGAACAGCACCCATATCACTCCGAACACGTTGAAGCTAAGGTGTGCCAGAGCCGCACGGCGGGCCTGCGTGTTGGCACCCATGGCTGCGATGTTCGACGTAATGGTCGTTCCTATGTTCTCACCGAGCACCAATGCGATACCCATATAGATGGGAAGCACGCCGCTGGAGCACAACACCATGGTTATAGCCATCAGTGCCGCCGACGATTGCATGCAGAAAGTGAGCACCGTTCCGATGCCGAGGAATGAGAAAATGGTGAGATAACTGTCCTTATCGAAAGAAGAGAAGAAGTCGATAACGCTCTGGTTGTGGCTGAGATCCATTTCCTTGCCCGTGGCTCCGAGTGTGGAAATGGCGAAGAACATGAACGCGACACCGAAGAGGAAGTCGCCTATGTAACGCTGCTTCTTGCGGTAGATGAGCAGAAGGGCGAAGAAAAACACCGGGAACACAATGTTCGCCATGTTGAAGGAGAATCCCAGTGTCATGATCCAAGCAGTGAACGTGGTGCCGATATTGGCTCCCATGATTACCGAGATGGCTTGGGCGAGGGTGAGAAGGCCCGCATTGACAAACGAAACGGTCATCACCGTCGTGGCTGTCGAGGACTGCACTGAGGCCGTTACAAACATACCGGTGAGCAATCCGGTAAAGCGGTTGGTGGTCATCGCTCCGAGAATGTGGCGCAATTGCGAACCAGCCATCTTCTGAAGCGCTTCGCTCATAACCTTCATACCGTAGATAAGAAGTGCCAATGAGCCGATAATCTTAAAAAAAATCCAAATCGACATATTTTTATTTAATTTGTTTGCGGTATTGCTGCTTGTGTCGAAAAACGGTGTATCTTTGCATAAGACAGACGGTCTGTCCCCTACTTCTGAATCAATTAAACTATAACAGTAATGAAACAGACAATACAAATCCGTTGCAAAAATAATAAAAAAATCCAAAATGTAGCAACTGGCAGCACACTTTCTGATATTTTTTCCACTTTGAATCTCAATATGCCCTTCCCGCCGGTAAGCGCAAAAGTGAACAACAAGGCAGAAGGTCTGCACTACAGAGTGTACAATAATAAAGATGTGGAATACCTCGATTTGCGATCATCGTCGGGTCTGCGGGCCTACACACGCACGCTCTTCTTCGTGCTCTGCAAGGCCGTACACGACCTTTATCCCACGGGAAGCGTGGTGATAGACATCCCCGTGAGCAACGGCTACTACTGCGACCTGCACATAGGACGCCCCGTAACGACGCAGGACGCCGACGCACTGCGACGCCGTATGGACGAAATCATTGCACAGGCGATGCCAATCCGCCGCCACGAGGTGCCCACAGAGGAGGCCATAAAGCTCTTCGAGAGCATGGGATGCCACTCCAAAGTGCAGCTGCTGCGCACCACCGGACGCCTGTACACCACTTACTACGAGCTCGGAGGCTATGCCGACTACTTCTACGGAGCCATGCTCACCAACACTTCACAGCTCACTCTCTACGCCCTTGAGCCTTATTACGACAGCCTTCTGCTGCGCGCGCCGTCGCAGACCGACCCCACTACCGTCGGACCGCTCATCCGCCAGGACAAGATGTTCGACATTTTCCGCGAGCATCACCGCTGGCAGAAACTCCTCGGAATAAGTACTGTGGGCGTATTCAACGAAGCGGTGAAGCAGGGACACGCCAACGATATAATAAATGTAGCGGAGGCCTTGCAGGAAAAGAAGATAGCACACATAGCCGAAGACATCGCCCTGCGGCCCGAAGTGAAGATGGTGCTCATCGCGGGACCGTCGTCGTCGGGCAAGACCACCACATGCAAGCGACTCAGTGTGCAGCTGCTCACCAACGGGATAAGGCCCGTCCCCATCTCGTTGGACGACTATTTCGTGGACCGTCACCTCACTCCGCTCGACGAGAAGGGCGACTACGACTACGAAAGCCTTTATGCCCTCAACCTGCCGCTGCTCAACCGGCAGCTCGAACAGCTCTTCGCCGGCGAGGAAGTGGAACTCCCCCGCTACAATTTCCAGACGGGAAGGAGCGAGAAAAGCGGCACGCGCCTGCGCATGGCACCCAACGATGTGCTCGTGGTGGAGGGCATTCACGCGCTCAATCCCGAACTGACGGCGCAGATTCCGGAGGAACAGAAGTTCCGTGTATATGCTTCCGCGCTCACCACCATACTCCTTGACACGCACAACTACATCCCCACCACCGACAACCGACTGCTCCGCCGCATCATACGCGACTACAAATACCGTGGCTGTTCGGCACAGGACACCATACGGCGATGGCCGAGCGTGCGTGCCGGCGAGAACAAATGGATATTCCCCTATCAGGAGAATGCCGACGTAATGTTCAATTCTGCGATGATTTACGAGCTTGCCGTGATAAAGACCCAAGCCGAGCCTGTGCTCGACCAGGTACCCGAAAACTGCGAAGAGTACGCCGAGGCCTATCGTCTGCGCAAGTTCCTCGGCTACTTCTCGGCACTGTCCTACGACACGCTGCCGCCCACTTCGCTGCTCAGGGAGTTCCTGGGAGGAAGCTCGTTCATATATTGATGCGATATTTTCAGAAACCAATGGAAGTCAGACACCCCGTACAAAAGTCATCGGAGGTTGCCGGACAGCAGTTCATCCTGCTTATGTCCGGCAACCTCCGACAGTTCTGAGCGAAGCCCAACTTCCATTAGCTTCATTTTTTATTCGTCTTCGGTGCCTTCACCTTCTTCACTCCTTCGAAAGTCATCTTCACGGGAACGATGTTGCCCTGCTTGTCGAAATAGAGGCGGTCGATGCATGTCTCGCGGCAGTCGCGCCCCGTTTCAGTGAGCGGACGGCGGTGATAGACGATGTAGTACTCGTCCTTTCCCGGCACCTGTATCACCGAATGATGCCCCGCACCCGTCGCCACCGCCGGGTCCTGCTGCAATATCTTGCCCACACGGCGGAACGGTCCGAAGGGCGAATCGGCTATGGCGTAAGCCACGCAATAGTCGGGTCCGCCCCATCCGCCTTCGCTCCACATGAAATAGTACTTGCCCTTGCGCTTGAGCATGAACGGCCCTTCGACATAGTTCTCAGGTGTCACCTCACGGAACTTGCTGCCGTCGGCAAAGGGTACGATGCTCATCAGGTCGGGCGACATCTTCGCCACGTTGCAGTGTCCCCATCCGCCGTAGTACATGTAGTACTGTCCGTCGTCGTCGCGGAACACGAACTGGTCGATAGGCTGCGCTCCATTCACTATTTCGTTGATGAGAGGCTTGCCCAAAGCGTCCTTGTAGGGACCTTCGGGACGGCTTGCCGTCGCCACGCCTATGCCTCCCACCTCGCCTTCATGCACGTCGTTGGCACTGAAGAAGAGGTAGTACTTGCCGTTGGCATGCATCACTGCGGGGGCCCACATGGCCCTGCGCGCCCACGACACGTCCTTTTTGTCGAGCACACGGGGGTGCTTCGTCCAGGTCACGAGGTCGGGCGATGAGAAGGCATCCATGAAAGTCTGGTCGTCGAAGTCGGCCGAATAGGTGGGGAACACCCAGTACTGTCCGTCGAGCACTGCGCCCTCAGGGTCGGCATACCAGCCCTTGAAGATTGGGTTGCCGCTCGTCTTTCCGTCATTACGAGCCTGTACCGGGATGGCAGCCAGCAATGCGAGGGCTGCCGAAAGAATGGTTGTTTTCATAGTTTTTAGCCTTAAATTTGATAAGTTGTATGTAATTCAATGCGCTAAGTTAAGCATTTTTTTCTGATTATGCGTAATTTTGCAAATAAAAAAAACAATGACCCAAGAATCCATCGACATCATGTACATGCGCCGCTGCCTGCAACTTGCGCGCTGCGGCATGGCCAACGCCCGGCCCAACCCCATGGTGGGTGCGGTGATAGTGGCGCAGGGGCGCATCATAGGCGAGGGCTACCATGTGCGTTGCGGCGAGGGACATGCCGAGGTGAACGCCTTCGCCTCGGTGCGACGCGACGACGAACAGCTGCTCCGCGAAGCCACCATCTATGTGAGCCTCGAACCGTGTTCGCACTACGGCAAGACCCCTCCCTGTGCCGACCTTATTATAAAGAAAGGTGTAAGGCGTGCCGTCGTGGGCTGCATCGACCCCTTCGCCAAGGTGCAGGGACGCGGCATAGAAAAACTGCGCGAAGCCGGAATAGAGGTGACGGTGGGTGTGCTGCGCGAGGAATGTGAGGAACTGAACCGCCATTTCTTCACCTGCAACACGCTGAACCGCCCATACATCATACTGAAATGGGCGCAGACGGCCAACGGATTCATCGACGACGGCGGCCGTGCGCTCGCCATCTCCACACCGTTCACAACGATGCTCATGCACCGTCTGCGCTCCGAATGCGACGCCATAGCCGTGGGACGCACCACCGACGAGCGCGAGCATCCGCGCCTCGACGTGCGCCACTGGTGCGGGAAGCAGCCCCTGCGCATCGTCATCAGCAGGGACAACCCGGAGCTGAAGGGCATCGACTTCGACCGTCCCGTGATTCCGCAGCTCATGGAATGGCTGCGCGAACGGCACTGCCAGAGTCTGCTCGTGGAGGGAGGCGCACGCACATTGCAGGCATTTCTCGACTCCGGCTGCTGGGACGCAATACGCGTGGAGACTTCGCCACAAACCGTTGCGTCGGGCACGAAAGCCCCTGAGCTGCCGAGAGATACAAGACTGAAAGAAGAGAAACACTACGACGGCAACACGATACGTTTTTACGAGAAATAAAAACAAGCCTTGTTTGCATAATAAACAAGCCTTGTTTGACATGCAAAGAAGCCTTGTTTGCGACGCAAACAAGGCTTCTTTTGAAACGGGGTGTGCTTGCCTGTTTTTTCCGTCAGGCAGGCATACCGTCAGAACATGAGTTTGCGGCTCACGATGACACCGCTTTCCAGTTCGACACACACCACATAAAGGCCCTTTCCGTAAGAGCTGATGTCGATGCTGCTGCCGTCGTACTGGCGTTTGAGCAAGCGGGCGTCGCCGCTGTAAAGTTCCACGCCCATTATCTTTTCCTCGCTGTCCAGCGTGAGCGTTCCGCCGTTTACGGTCATCTTCACAGCATCCTTCACATTGGGGTTAAGCTGCACATTGTTCACACTTGAGGGCAGAGAGCCGTCGGAAAGACCCTGGAAGAAGATGGAGACGGGAATGTTGCCGTCGTGCTGTCCGGCTTCGTTGCCGAGGAATTCGGCGTCGGGCACCGAGATGCGCACCTTGTGTGTGCCGGCCTTCACATTGCCCAGCTTTATGATGCGGTTGTCGATGACATCGCCCGGACACCAGTTGCTGAACGACTGCCATTCCGTGTCGGTCTTCTGCGAGGTGCCGTAGATGCCGTTGATCTGCGTGTTATATACGCGGAACTTCTCGCAGCTCGTGCGGCCGGGCTTGTAGGTGAGCGCGAGGTCGTCGTCGTAATAGATGAAGTGCATGCGGCGGCAGTACTCCTCGCCGTAGTGTATGACACCGTCGGAAGTCTGGTAGCCGCCCGCACCGTGGTTTGAAGTGACGATGACGAGCTGCGCGTCGGTCACATTCTCAGGCACGGTGAAGGTGTAGGTGCGTGTGGTCTTGCCGATGGTGTCGGTGGCGTTGGCGTTGTAGTTGTTGAGGTCGTTGCCGTGATATTCGGGGTTCTTCATCGTTATCGGCACCACGACATTGTTGGTAACGGGCGCGGCTGCCGGCTGTGAAGTGACGAAATCGAGCGAAGCCTGGAACACATCGTTGCGCCCCGCACATCCCGAAATCTGCGAATTGGCAGCGTAAGGCACGCCGAAGAGCTCGTACTCCACCCAGATGTCGTACTTGGAGAGCAGACGGCTGTCGCGCAGAATGTTGGAAAGATAGTCGAGAGTGTACTTGTAGGTCACAGATTTAGGCGTGAGGTTCTTGTCCATGAACGGCGTGATGAAGCGTCCTATCTCGATGCGCTTCACCTTGTCGTACTCGTAGCTGGCACTTCCCTTCGGCACGAAGGCGAAGTTCACGTTGCCCAGACGGTCGTAGTTGTCGCAGCAGGCATACACGCGCAGCTTCATGGTGAGCTTGTCGCCCATCAGCGCAAGTTCGTCGGCCGTGAGCTTACGGGAGTAGCTCGACGTGGTGTGGCGCAGTATTCCGTCGTTAAGGTTCTTCGCCTCATCGGGCAGACTCTTCACGAGATACTGGTCGTAGAAAGTCACCTTGTCGTAGATGTGAAGCGTTTTCTGCAAGGCCTGGGCATTCATCATGCCCGAAACAAGCGGCGAAGCCATTACGACGACGGCCGCAAGCGTTTGCTTTAATGTGGAAATAATCATAATCTTTTGTCTTTTTACCCTGAATAAGGAAACTTTTATATTATTCTTTCATCAATTCGTGCGGAAGCAAATCAATTTGAATGCAAAGGTAGGCAAAAATCTTCAAAATAGAAGTTTTTGCCTACCTTTTATTCCTTTTTGATTGAAAAAATGCGAAAAACAGCATCCGGCATTGCGCCGGCGACCGTCCGCGACGGCACGTTACGCTATCCCTTGCGCCCGAAATCGGCGGGCACCTCGCCCCACTGACGCGTCTCCCACTTCACCACGGGGTTCTTTATCTCGTGCGTCCGCAGCCAGGCTTCGGCACGGGCAATCACCTGATAGAGGCGTTCGGTCTGCGGAGTGCGCAGGAGTTTGGTCTTGCACTGCTTCTTCTGCACCCACAGAATGGCGTTGTGCGAGTCGCTGTAAATGGTCTTTCCCGTCACACCCTGCCTGTCGAGCAGTGCCAGCGCGTGCACGATGGCAAGGAATTCGCCTATGTTGTTGGTCCCGTGTACGGGTCCGAAGTGGAACACCTGCGCACCGGTGGCAAGGTCGATGGCCTGATACTCCATCGGCCCCGGATTGCCGCTGCAAGCTGCATCGACAGCCCAGGCATCCTGCTTGACGCAGGACGGAAATTCATAATTCATAATTCATAATTCATAATGAAAGGTATGCCTGCCTCAAACAGACTTCAGCGTCTTGACTATTGCCGTGAGAATTCTTATCAACTCGACACAGTCCTCAAGCATACTTTCAGATTGTTCCTCCGAGATATAGCCGGCGTCACGCAGGAGTTCTATCCAATACTCCGTCTCGCTGGCTTCCTTCAATGCTATGCAGAGCTTTGCAAGAAAGTCGGGACGCGTCTGCGCTCTGACTCCTTCCTTCACGTTCGCACCTATGCTTGTTCCGCTGCGGAGAAGCTGTTTGCCTATTATATAGTTGCCGTCCCGACTGCACAGGAACTTGTACAGCTTCACGCAACGCAGACTAAAGGCGTAGCTCTTGCAAAGAACTACATTCTCTTCACGGCTCTTCATTTGGCAAAGGGCTTTTGTTATCCATCATTCAAAATCCATAATCCATAACTAACGGTATGCGGCGCAAGTCTGACGGAGAAATTTCCGCAGCGGATTATGACCGCAATCGCCAAAATTATGAATTATGAATTATAAATTATGAATTGACATTACATTCTTTCCGGCACCTCGATTCCGAGCAGAGCCATACCGTTGCGGAGAGTCTTGGCAACGTTTCTGGCGAGCACGAGACGCACGACTTTCTCGTCGGCGGAGGCTGCTCCGAGGATGGAGTAGTCGTGATAGAACTGGTTGAACGCCTTCGTCAGCTCGTAGCAGTAGTTTGCTATGCCGCTGGGCGAGTAGTCCTTGCCCGCCTGTTCCACTGCGGCTCCGAACTCGTTCATCTTCTGTATGAGTTCTATCTCCTTTTCGTTGAGCGGCATTGTGGTGGCGAGCTGTGCGGGAATCACCGTGCCTTCAGCCTCGGCCTTGCGCAGAATGGAGCGTATGCGGGCGTAGGTGTACTGTATGAATGGGCCTGTGTTGCCGTTGAAGTCGATTGATTCTTCGGGGTTGAAGAGCATGTTCTTGCGTGCATCGACCTTGAGGATGAAGTATTTCAATGCTCCCAAGCCCACGATGCGTGCTATCTCCGCACGCTCTTCCTCACTCATGTCGCTGAATTTTCCGAGTTCTTCGCTTGTCTGTCGTGCGTCGGCTATCATTGCAGCAATCAAGTCGTCGGCATCAACGACGGTTCCCTCGCGGCTCTTCATCTTACCGTTGGGCAGCTCTACCATTCCGTATGAGAAGTGAACAAGTTCCTTTCCCCACTTGAAACCAAGCCGGTCGAGCAGGATGGAGAGCACTTGGAAGTGGTAGTTCTGCTCGTTGCCCACGACATATATCATCTTGTCGATGGGGAAATCGGCGAAACGCATCTCGGCGGTGCCTATATCCTGGGTCATGTAAACGCTGGTTCCGTCGGAACGGAGCAGCAGTTTTTGGTCGAGACCTTCGTCTGTGAGGTCGGCCCAGACTGAGTTGTCGTCTTTTCTGAAGAAGAGTCCCTTCTCAAGTCCTTCTTCTACTTTCTTTTTTCCTACGAGATATGTGTTCGACTCGTAGTAGATCTTGTCGAAACCTACGCCGAGTGCCTTGTATGTTTCGTCGAATCCGGCATACACCCAGTCGTTCATCTTCTTCCAGAGTGCGCGCACTTCGGGGTCGCCCTGCTCCCATTTCACGAGCATTTCGTGTGCTTCCTTGATGAGGGGCGACTCTTCCTTGGCTTTCTTCTCGGCTTCTTCGTCGCTCATTCCTTCTGCGGTGTACTGCGCTTTGAGCTGTGCCACCTCCTCGCGGTAGTGCTTGTCGAACGCCACATAGTAGTCGCCTATGAGGTGATCGCCTTTCTTCCCGCTTGTTTCGGGTGTTTCGCCGTTACCGAATTTCAGCCATGCGAGCATCGACTTGCAGATGTGTATGCCTCGGTCGTTCACGATATTCGTCTTCACCACACGGTTGCCGTTGGCCTCCATAATCTGTGCCAGCGACCATCCCAAAAGGTTGTTGCGCACATGTCCGAGGTGGAGTGGCTTGTTGGTATTAGGAGATGAGTATTCAATCATGACGAGTGGCGATGCTTCGGTGACTGGCTTTTCGCCGTATTTCGGGTCGGCATCGATGTCGTTGAGCAGTGCGAGCCATGCTTCAGGGGCTATGACGAGGTTGAGGAAACCCTTCACCACGTTGAACGAAGCGATGGCACTGCAGTTGCGGCAGATGTATTCGCCGAGTTCCTGCGCCGTTTCTTCGGGTTTCTTATGCGACATTTTGAGGAACGGGAACACCACGAGTGTGAGGTTACCTTCAAATTCCCGCTTCGTCTTCTGCAGTTGCACCATCTTCTCCGGCACTTCCTGTCCGTAGAGTTCCTTTACGGCCTGGAGTGCGGTGCTTACGATTTGCTGTTCTATTGTCATATTTATTCTGATTTTATTCTTTTTTATTAATAATGTGGGGAATTGTCTGCAAAGTTACGATTTTTCCTTGAACCTGTCGGCGTAAAAGCAGAAAATGTGCTGCATGAGGGTGTGTTGTTGCGTTTTTTGTACTACATTTGCAAAGCGAATAAGACTATTTATGGAAACATTAAAGCAAAAGACGGCACGCGGACTGCTTTGGGGAGGACTCAACAGCGGCTTGCAGCAGGTGATAGGATTGGCGTTCGGCATTGTGTTGGGACGGCTTTTGTGTCCCGACGACTACGGCATGATGGCGATGATAAGCATTTTCTCGCTTGTGGCGACGGCGTTGCAGGACAGCGGATTCCGCACGGCTCTGACCAATCTGCATAATCCTACGGCGGAGGACTACAACTCGGTGTTCTGGTTCAACATCCTCATGGCCACCACGCTCTACCTCATTCTCTTCTTCGCCGCGCCCCTGATAGGCGAGTATTACCACACGGAACGTGTGGTGCCGCTATGCCGTTACTCCTTTCTGGTAATCATAATAGCGTCGCTCGGCACTGCGCAGTCGGCCTATCTCTTCAAGAATCTGAAGGCACGGCAGCAGGCTACGGCTGCGGCGGTGGCTGTGTTGGTGTCGAACATGGTGGGCGTGACGATGGCGTTCGCCGGATTCGCCTATTGGGCACTTGCCACACAGAACCTTATCTATGTGGCGGTGAACATCGGAATACAGTGGCATTATTCGCCGTGGCGTCCCACTCTGCATGGAATCACGTTCGCTCCCGTGCGCCGTATGTTCCGTTTCTCGTGCAAAGTGCTTGCCACCACCATCGTAAACCATGTGAACAACAACGTGCTCAACATCCTTCTGGGGCATTACTTCTCTCCGCGCGACACGGGCAACTTCAATCAGGCTTACCAATGGAACATGAAGAGCTACTCGCTCGTGCAAAGCATGATACTGCAAGTGGCTCAACCCGTGCTCGTGGGACTCGACGACGATGCCGACCGCCAGCTCCGCGTGTTCCGCAAAATGGTGCGTTTCACGTCGTTCGTCACCTTTCCGCTGCTCTTCGGCTTCGCCCTTGTGTCGCGGGAGTTCATCGTGATAGCCCTCACCGAGAAGTGGCTGGCGTCGGCTTCGCTTCTGCAACTGCTCTGCATAAGCGGTGCCGTGATGCCGCTCTGCGCACTGTTCAACAACATGGTGGTGAGCAAAGGCCGCAGCGACATACTCCTGTGGTGTACGTTCTCGCTCGGACTGCTGCTGACTCTGATGATGCTCGTCATCTGGCCGTGGGGCATTCACGTCATGGTGGTGGCTTTTGTCGTCATCAATGTGTCGTGGCTTTTCGTGTGGCTCTACTTTGTGCGCCGGCTCACGGGTTACGGCTACCTCATGTTCGTGCGCGATGTGCTGCCTTTCGCCGTCGCCGCTGTCGCCGTGATGAGCCTCACTTACTTTGCCACGCAGTCCATACAAAACCTCTGGATACTGTTGCTTTCGCGCATAGCAATCGCCGCCACAGCCTATTATGCCGTCATGCGTGTGGCTCATGTAGCCATTCTCGACGAGTGCATCGACTTCATTCGTGGCAAGATGAAATAGGCATTGATTTACAAGCACTTGCAGTCGCACTGAAAACAAGGCTTCTTTACAACGCAAACAAGGCTTCTTTTGAATACAAACAAGGCTTCTTTACGACACAAAGAAGCCTTGTTTGCATAATCCCCAACCGGTCATTTGATTTTCGCTCTGCTTCGTCTTTGTTTCGAGCAGATTGCAACGTTTGTGTTGAACCCATAGCGGGCGCATACTGATACCGACGGATTCACAAAAGAAGCGTCTCCTTCTCCTGCTCATGGCGGAAGCATGAGATGTAATATATCGGCATGTAGGTGATGCCGTCTCTTGTTTCTACCTCACGAGCATTTGACAGAACAAAAGCCTGACGGATGTTGTACTCCTTTATTCCGAGGAACTTGTCGAGCGCACTGTGCACACGGTAGTCCTTGCCCGACTTTATCTCAAGCGGCAGCACGGAAAGGTTTTCCATGTCGTCGATAAGATAGTCCACCTCACCGTTCTTCTTGTTGTCATAGTAATAGAGGCTGAAACCGTGAGCACACAGTTCCTGCGCCACCACCGTTTCATACACCGACCCAAGGTTTATGCTCGCCACATCGTTCATAATGGCGTTGATGTTGCTGCCGTAGAAGACGGAGGTGAGCAGCCCGACATCATTCATGTAGAGCTTCAACAGATTCTTCCCACTGTTCTCTATCAGTGGGAAACTGGGCTTGCTGATGGCCTTCACCTCAAGAGCGATGCCCGAAGACACGAGATAATCGAACTCCTCCGTATAGTCGGTCATGCGCTTTCCCGTCCTGCCGTCAATGTCCTTCGCCACAACACGCTTCTTCCTGTTCTCCATGTTCGACACAATCATGTCATAAATGCGCTGGATTCTGAGACGACCGTGGTCGTCGTAACGCGCCGCATCCACACAGTACAGACGGCGGACGGAATCCTGCACCTGCCTTATGCGCTGCACATTCTTCGTGACGACGAACTCATTCACGGCATCGGGGAGACCGCCCACGATGAGATACTTGCGGAAGAGGTCGAGCAGTTTGCCGTGTACTGCCTCCGGCATAGGACTGCGCCGCGCGAAATTGTCGTGCAGGGCGTCGAGCAGCACACCACCCACACCGTTGGCAATAAGGAACTCCTCGAAGTCAAGAGGGTACATCTGCCTGATGATGATGCTGCCAAGCGGTATGGAAGACGTGGTACGGAGCGTCACGCCGAGAAGCGAGCCGCTGGCAATGTAGGTGAAGCGGCCGTCCTCACGCAGAAACTTCAGAAGCGTGAGAAGATTGTCGTAGGCCTGTATCTCGTCGATAAACACTAGCGTGTCCGCACGCTTCCCCATCCGGTCGCCTGCAACTGTGCTGAGCGCGATATAGAAATCGTCCACCGTACGGGCGTTGGCAAAGACACGGTCGCCCACACGGTCGGTCTCCATGTTCACCTCAATGAAATTGGGAAAAAGCCGCTTTCCCGTCTCTCTTATTATGAACGATTTCCCTATCTGTCGCGCACCGTCAATCACAAGAATCTTGTCAGAACCTGATTCCAAATGAGTTGCAATATCCTTTTCTATTTTTCTGTAAAGCATAAAACACACTTTTCCTTAATTATCAATACTGCAAAAATACACTTTTCCTACAAATCCGGCAAGCAAAAACTACACTTTTCCGCAGTTTTTGGGGTCTGAAAACCACACTTTTCCGTTTTTCGCCCTCACGGAGAGGGGTTCGCCACGCCACAAAAAGCGCATCAGTGCAGACGAAAGAAGTTTTTTACGCCCTCGGAAACGCCTTCTTTTGCAAATAATGCTTACCTTTGTACGACGAAAAAGAATTTCTACCAATAACCAATTAACGACTAAAAAACCAAATCTGATGAGAAACAAACGATTCTATCCCTGGCTCGTTGTGGCACTGCTCTGGATTGTAGCACTGCTCAACTACATGGACCGCCAGATGCTTTCAACCATGCAGGAGGCGATGAAGGCCGACATTGCCGAACTCAACCGTGCGGAAGCCTTCGGCGCACTCATGGCTGTATTCCTCTGGATATACGGCTTGGTAAGCCCGTTCGCCGGCATCGTGGCCGACCGCATAAGCCGCAGACGACTCGTAATAGGAAGCCTCTTCGTGTGGTCGGGAGTGACATGGCTCATGGGATACGCCTCCAATTTCCAGGAACTCTACATACTCCGCGCCGTCATGGGCATAAGCGAAGCACTCTACATACCATCGGCCCTGTCGCTCATAGCCGACTGGCACGAGGGCAAGTCGCGCTCGCTCGCCATCGGAATACACATGACCGGACTCTACGTAGGGCAGGCAGTGGGAGGATTCGGAGCCACCATCGCAGCCACATTCTCATGGCACGCCACATTCCACTGGTTCGGAATCATCGGCATAGCCTACTCCGTCGTGCTCGCGATGCTGCTCCACGACCGCCCGAAGACGCCCGCGGCTGACACAGAGAAGACACCGACCGAAGCAACAAAAGGCAAGAAAGAAAATCTATGGAGCGGACTCAGCATCGTGTTCTCCACATGGGCATTCTGGGTGATACTCTTCTATTTCGCCGCACCAAGTCTGCCAGGATGGGCCACGAAGAACTGGCTGCCCACACTCTTCGCCGAGAACCTCGGCATACCGATGGCTGAAGCCGGACCGATATCGACCATCACCATCGCCGCATCGTCGTTCTTAGGAGTGATAGCAGGAGGAGTGCTCTCCGACAAATGGGTGATGCGCAACATCCGCGGACGCATCTACACCAGCGCAATAGGACTCGGAATGACCGTCCCGGCACTCGTTCTGCTCGGCGTGGGACACAGCATCGTCGCCGTAGTGGGTGCAGGTGTGCTCTTCGGCGTAGGCTACGGAATGTTCGACGCCAACAACATGCCCATCCTATGTCAAATCATCTCAGCCAAATACAGAGCCACTGCCTACGGCATAATGAACATGGTGGGAGTCTTCGCAGGTGCCGCCGTCACACACATACTCGGACGATTCACCGACGGAGGCAACCTCGGCACGGCCTTCGCAGTGCTCGGTAGCGTAGTGCTCGCAGCACTTATACTACAGCTTTCATGCCTCAAACCAAAGGCAGACAATGTGGAATGACGCACCGACACCACACCAAGACAAAAGAAAAATCATAACATCATCACAACAATATGGAAAAGATAACAGGACTTATCGACGCTCCTTTCACCCCGTTCCATGCCAACGGCGACGTGAATCTGGAGCCAATAGAAGCATACGCACGCATGCTTCAGAAGAATGGATTAAAGGGTGTGTTCATCAACGGCTCATCCGGCGAAGGCTATATGCTCACCACCGAAGAGCGTATGCAGCTCGCCGAGCGATGGGTAAGCGTTGCCCCGGAAGGATTCAAGGTGATTGTGCACGTCGGAAGCTGCTGCCTCCGCGAGAGCGCACGCCTCGCCGAACACGCACAGAAAATAGGCGCATGGGGCATCGGAGCAATGGCCCCACCGTTCCCAAAGATTGGTCGCATCGAAGAACTGGTGAAATACTGCGAGACAATAGCCGCCGCAGCACCCCAGCTGCCATTCTATTACTACCACATCCCGGCTTTCAACGGTGCTTTTCTCCCCATGCTCGACCTGCTGAAAGCCGTAGATGGACGCATTCCCAACTTCGCCGGAATAAAATACACCTACGAGTCGCTCTATGAATACAACCAGTGCCGACTCTATGCCAACGGCAAATACGACATGCTCCACGGTCAGGACGAGACCATTCTGCCATCGCTCGCACAGGGAGGAGCACAGGGTGGCATCGGAGGCACCACAAATTACAACGGTCGTGAACTCACCGGCATCATCGAAGCATGGAACCGCGGCGACATAGAGACGGCACGCGAGAAGCAGAACTTCTCACAGGAAGTAATCAATGTGATATGCCGTTTCCGCGGCAACATCGTAGGAGGAAAGCGCATAATGAAACTCCTCGGCTTCGACCTCGGACCAAACCGCATACCGTTCCGCAACCTCACCGACGAAGAAGAGGCACAGATGAAGCGCGAACTCGAAGAGATTGACTTCTTCAGGAGAGCCAACGTGTTCTGATTATCAACGTTAAAAACATCCACAACAGAAAACAATGGACGTAAGAAAATACATTGAAACGTGGGCGGAGAAATACAGATCCGACCTCACCGAAAACATAATGCCGTTCTGGCTCGAGCATGGTCTCGACAGAAAGAACGGCGGAGTATATACCTGTCTCGACCGCGACGGAAGCCTGATGGACCCTACCAAGTCGGTATGGTTCCAAGGTCGCTTCGCATTCATCTGCTCGTTTGCCTACAACAATGTGGAGAAACGACCCGAATGGCTTGAAGCCGCACGCCTGACTCTCGACTTTATCGAGGCACATTGCTTCGACAACGACGGCCACATGTACTTCTCCGTCACCGCAGAGGGGCGTCCGCTGCGCCAGCGCCGCTATGTGTTCTCGGAGACATTCGCCGCCATCGCAATGGCAGAATACTCGCTCGCCACGGGCGACAGGCACTGGGCGGAACGCGCTTTGCAGGTGTTCGACGACACGCAACGCTTCCTCTCCACACCGGGCTACCTCGCGCCGAAGTTCGAAGAGAGCGTGCAGCTGCAGAGCCACAGCATCATAATGATTCTCATCAACGTGGGTTCGTGCCTCCGCAAGGTGATTGACGACCCGAAACTCACGCAGCAGATCGACGACTCGATAGCACGACTGAAGAAGCATTTCATCCATCCGGAGTTCAAGTGTCTGCTCGAAACCGTAGGCATGAACGGCGAATTCATCGACACCAACCTCACACGCACCATCAATCCCGGCCACTGCATCGAGACATCGTGGTTCATAATGGAGGAAGCAAAGCTGCGCAACTGGGACAAGGAAATGCTCGACATGGCCCTCGAAATATTCGACTGGTCGTGGGACTGGGGCTGGGACAAGCAGTACGGCGGCATCATCAACTTCCGCGACTGCCGCAACCTGCCGCCGCAGGACTACTCGCAGGACATGAAATTCTGGTGGCCACAGTGCGAGACCATCATCGCATCGCTCTACGCCTACCTCGCCACCAGCGACGAGAAGTACCTCTACCGCCACGAACGCATCAGCGAATGGACATACGCCCACTTCCCCGATGCCGACAAAGGCGAATGGTACGGCTATCTGCACCGCGACGGAACGGTGGCGCAACCAGCCAAAGGCAACCTCTACAAGGGACCGTTCCACATCCCGCGCATGATGATAAAGGGCTACATGCTCTGCAAGGAAATACTGGAAAAGTAGAAATATAAAAGAGTGGAAAAGCAAGAAGGAAGCGTCGGCAAGGCTACGGATGAAAACGCATCAGCCTGCCGCCGCCCGCCATTCCTGCTTTTTCACTCTTTCGTTTTCACACCTCCGATGTCACATTCTTTCACTCTCACACTATGAACAAACTCTTCGACTTATCCGTATCCAACTACGGCACGGCACGCAAGAACCATTACGCCGTGACAATACTGCCCTGGGGCGCCACCGAACCGCACAACCAGCACTTGCCATACATGACCGACTGCATTCTCTCGCACGACATAGCCGTGGAGGCAGCCGAACGCCTTCACGACGCACACGGCATGTGGGCGATGGTGATGCCGCCCGTTTTCGCAGGCGCACAGAACCCCGGACAGCGCGAACTCGACTTCTGCGTGCACTACTCCTACGACACGCAACGCTCCATTCTGCGCGACATCGTGGCGTCGCTCTATCGTCAGGGACAGCGCCGTATGCTCATCATCAACGGTCACGGAGGCAACAACTTCAAGAACATGATGCGCGACCTCACTCTGGAATACCCCGACTTCATCATCGCGACAAGCGAGTGGTTCAAGATGACCGACGCACGCCCATTCTTCTCCCATGTCGGCGACCACGCCGATGAACTTGAGACTTCGGTGATGATGCACTACCATCCCGAACTCGTAAGCCTCAGCGAAGCAGGACAGGGCGACAGCCGCGGCTTCGGAATAAAGGCTCTGAGCGAGGGCAAGGTGTGGATTCCGCGCAACTGGGCAAAGGTGAGCCGCGACACAGGCATAGGCTCACCGGCAAAGGCAACAGCCGAAAAGGGAGCACGTTTCGCCGCCGCAGTGGTGGAGAAATATGTGGAATTCCTCGCCGACTTCGCCCGTGTGGAGACCATAGACGACCTTTACGAACCACAATTCCACAACGAATGACACACATCACACGCCTCATCCTCACCATAACCACACTGCTCCTCGCCACCGCCACACGCTGCACGGCGCAGAGCATAGAACTAGTAAGCGGATTCCCCGACACCGAAGAGGGCTACAGTCTCGGCGTGTCGGCATGCTACGCAGGGCGCATAGGGCCGTGGATAATAATGGCAGGAGGCTGCAACTTCCCCGAACCGGGCAAAAAACGCTATTACCGCGGCATCTATGCAGCACGCGTCGGCACCGACACCCTGCACTGGCAGCGTGTGGGCGAACTGCCCGAAAAGGCGGCATACGGCGGTACGGCGACATCGGGCGACAGTCTGATACTCATCGGAGGCAACAACAACAGCCGCAGCATGAGCACCGTACTGAGCCTGCACATCACCCCCGACGGCACCAAAGCCACCGTGCGCCGGCTCACACCGCTGCCCCACACCGCCGACAACATGGCCGTGGCACAACGGGGCAACGACATATTCGTAGTGGGAGGCAACCTCGACGGCCATCCGTCGGCAGACATTCTGCACCTCCGTCTTGGCAGGAAAGGCACGGCATGGAGCCGCTTCGCCACCCTCACGGGAGCACCTCGCGTGCAGCCCGTAGCCGTCTGCGCAGGGCATAAACTATATGTATGGGGCGGCTTCCACGCCGATTCCGGCAACAACACAGTACACACCGGCGGCGAATGCATCGCCCTCCGCACACGCAGGAGCACACCGCTGCCCGCCCCCACCGACGATTCGGGCAACAGTCTGACGCTCGCCGGCGGCACGGCATGGGCACACGACGGCACAATATGGGCTGCCGGCGGCGTGAACCGCGACATATTCCTCGATGCCATCAGCGGCAGCTACAGGCTCGTGAAGCAGAGCGACTACCTCAACCAGCCCGTAGCCTGGTATCGCTTCAACGCCCAACTCTGCCGCTTCAACCCACGCCGCCACCGCTGGCAACCCACGCCCATCGCCCATCCGCAACTCGCCCGTGCAGGAGCGGCAGCCCTCTGGGTGCGCGGTTTCGGCTGCTTCTACATCGGCGGCGAAGTGAAACCGGCAGTGCGCACGCCACAGATTGTGCGCATAGGCGATATGCATTGAAAATCAGCTCAATACATGAAGCATTAAAACAAGGCTTCTTTTGCCTGTAAACAAGGCTTCTTTACAACGCAAACAAGGCTTCCTTGCAATGCAAAGAAGCCTTGTTTTCATTTCAACACCATCAAGATGGTGATGCAGCCGTTATTTCACTACCTGTTTTGTCACTTTCACCGTGCCGTCGGCAAAGCGACGCTTCACTATTACTACACCGTTGTGTGCGGCAGCATTATCAATGCGTACACCACTGAGCGAGTAAATCTCGCGCGATGTTTCAGCCGCATCGGTGACGGAAGCGGTGTTGATACCCGTCGGCAGGATGCCGCGCAGATGCAGTTCTTCGGCGTTCTCCACGACACAGTTTGTGCGGTCGTCGGCGTCATATCCGCCTATCACTGCCACGAGAGAGAGCTGGTTGCGGTCCCATCCGTCGGCAATCTTCATGTTGTACTCATACTCGAACGTGCCGTCTTCCTTCCAGTCTATCACCACACCCCATGTGCTGTTTATCACACGCTCGACGTGCATGTGGCGGAATCCCGGCGTGGCACCCTGCTGGCGACGCGGCGCAATGCTGTCCTCCAGGAGGTAGAGCGTGATGCGTGCCGGCGTGTCGCAGAACGGACGCGCACGGAATCCGGTGACCTTCACATGCAGGTTGTCGTCGTCCAGAGGCTCGGCGGCGATGGAAAGTCGGGTGTAGGTGGGCACGGCGAGGCGGTCTCTGAGGGCTTCCTTTATCTCGTCGGCATCGAGATTGCTCACTGGAGTGGGCTTCTTCTCGGTGGTCTTGAAGTAAGGGTAGCGGTCGATCATGAGCGCAGGAGCGTAGGTCGTCGCCTTGTTGTAGAACCATGTGTATTCCGTATCAGACGGCAGCGAGAGGAAATCGGTGGAGAAACCGTCGTGGTGAGCCACCACTACCGCGCGTCCCTGGAACTCGTCGGAATGTATCACGGAGTGTACGTTGGAAGCCATACGGGGACAGTTCTGGCAGCTCTCCGATGTGAATTCCTCAAGAAGCACCTTACGCTCGTGTGCGAAAGGCAGTTCCACATTGTCGTTGGCAGGATTCTCATCGGGCTTACCGTTCACCTTATCCACCGACATGTAGATGGTGTTGGCGAGCGTGGATGAAGCCGGAAGACCCTTCACGACGAATGTCTTCTCCTCCGAAACACCCGAAGGCAGGTTCACGTCAAGGCTCACCGGCACACGGTCAGCCACGTTGCTGCCGCCCACGAGCAGGTCGATTTTGGTGACAGTCTCCGTTCCATAGTTCTTCAGCACCGCAGTAACGGAGATGTCGTTGCTGTTGCTTATGTTCGAAGCCACTTGGTTTGATATGCCTATATCGTAGCTGAACACGTTGTCGCCGGTCATCACCGCCTCCAGACTGAGTGCTCCCTGCGAACTCATGTCCTTCCACTGCTCGCCGCTTCCGAGCTTCACCCAGAACGCGCCCTGCATCGCTTCCGAAACGTAGGAGATGGCGTTGATGGTGCCACGCTGCTTGAACGAGTAGCCCACATAAAGGGGTTTGTCGGCAGAAGCCACCTTGTAGGCGGCGGAAAGCGGCACCTCGTTCCAGCCACGCACTATCGCCGACTTCAGTATTTTGCCCTCGGCAAGGTTCTCTCCGTCGAGCGTCGAGCGCAACCATACCTTGAGTGTGTCCACATTGAGCGCAGTGGCAAGACCCACACGCACCTTGGTGATGTTGTTGCCCGTGTAAGGCTGCAGCAGCGACGAGGGCAGAACGATGGCGGCATCGACCCATGCGCGGCCTGATGCGCCCACGTTTCCGGAACGATTAACGACACCGTTGCAATAGCCAAGGTTCACTTCTCCTGCGCGGCCTGTACTGAACAGCGCCGTAAGCAAGAACAATAACGTGCATAGTTTCTTCATAGAATTAAGATTTTTTTTATTATATATTCCCAAAAAGCGTAAACCGGATGCAATGAAGACAGCTTCAAAACGCCAGGATGCCGACTGTCTTCTGCAAAGGAGTTGCAAATCAACTCGCAACTCACTGATTATTATTATATTATTATATATCGTTTTCGCATTTGCAGTTTTCTTGCAGTTTTTCGCTATTTTCCTGCTCGCTCTTCACCTTTGACTTGACCTGGTCGGCATCCCAGCCGTCAGCGAAAAATGAGCCTTTCCCGGTAAGCAGCCACACCGGGGACACCATGTAGTCGTTGGCAAGATATTCCAGCCACGCCACCTGAAATATGTCCCGTCCCGGCTCTTTCTCCAGTGAGTACATATTTCTGCGGTTTATCCCGTACCGTGTGGCGAAAGTCTGCTTGCCACGGATAACCTTATTTTCAATCAAAACCTGCAACGCCTCGAAGAAGCGTTTGATGATTACCTGGCTTTGTCCTGTCTGCATAGTTCCTCCTGCCTTTTATAAGCCGCAGAGAAGCGGTCGTTGGTTTCCTTGTTTCTTTTTTCAAGCAGCGTGTTCCATTTGCTCACGGTCTGCAAATCAAATTGGCAATCGCCCTCCGTAACCTCCCGGAGTTCATCGGGGGTCATTACGGGCATGTACTTCTCAATCTCCAGCAGCCGGGCGAGGCGTTTCCGCACTTCATCAGCCGCAGAAGTTATCATTGCGCCCTCTCCAAGCAGTAGCCACCGGGCGTTAAGTTCCGGGAACTTTTCGAGCAGGGCGACTATCGGGCGTATGCCGATGCCGCTCTCACCCTTTGTAAGTCTGTTGAGGTACTGGGGCGACCAGCCCATAATCTCGGCAAAGTCCGCTTGCTTGCCGGAGGTCTTGTATTGTATGATGTCAAGTAACCGCTCGTGTATCATTGTATATTTGAATAAATGTCTTCAACCAAGTTTCTCATGTTCTCTAATTCCGATTTAATCTCACCTTGATTATCGGCTGTTTTAAGGCAAGCAGAAAGCCCATCTATAGCCTCGAAAGCCCGTGCCGCTGCCTTATCCATTCTCGTGCCGCTTTCCCTATCTGTTTTGCTGAACAGGGCAAACTCGGCAAGGGCGACCCGGAGGGCGTTGCGGTTGATGAACTCGTAGCAATCCCTACGGGCAGATAATATGTTGCCATCTATCTTTAGCAGCATCCCCTTACGGACTTGAACTGCTGCCCAGTCCTGAAACGCTACCACATCCTGAACACGTCCGATGAAAGTATTGGCTACATCTGTCGTTTCGAGCAGGTGCATACTTTCATTGTATATGCGTATTCGGTTAGGGGCTTCCACGCTGAACGCTGCAATATCCGACTGATGCTTTTTCTTGCGGCTTACTTGAAAAAATGCAACAGCAAAGACAAACACTATAAATAATAGGATATATATCATTTCCCGAAATTCTCAATAATTGATAAGAGGCGGTCAATTTGTTCTTGGCTTTTGCTCAACTGTTCTGATTGCCTCTTGATGATTTCCAAATAGTCTTTTTCGGTCTTATTTACGGTAACGGAATGCCCTTGTATATTATCTCCGTTTTGGTTATTTTGAACTATACCCGAATTGGTTATATCTCCGTCCCGTGTTAGAAGCCAGTTAACCGATAGCCCGAACAATTTGCTCCACTTCTGCGCTTGCTTCTTTCCGAAAGCCTTTTTGCCTTTTAATAAGGCGTTTACATACGACTGCGACACCCCCAGTTGGGCGGCAATCTCTTCCTGCGTGATGCCCTTTTCCTTGAAAAAAGCACCCAATTTTTCATCTATTTTCTCCATAATTTCTAATTTGTTGATTTTCAACACTTTACGGAGCGGAAGAAAAATTTTTTGCTTTTATAACCAAAAAAGTTCAACAAAAATTTTGTTTATAACTAAAAAGGTTATATTTTTGCATCAAGTTTCTAAACCGCCTTATAAAACGGTTTCAAAAATACAAATAAAATTCGAGATAAACTGAAAAGTTGAGCAGAAAATTATGATTGTAGCAACATTTTGGAAATCGGACTTCACCGGGGACAACCTCGGACAGCTTCAGGAAATCCTGAAACAATACGCTGTAAAAGGCATCGGCTGCTGGTTCAAGGATAAGCAGAATTTCATTCAGGCTTGCTTGCCTGGTGAAGAGAGTTACGAGTGGATAATGGAACACGTTGCCAACTATGGCGACCCCAACAGGAACAAATAACTTAAAAAGTAGATAGATATGATTGATGTAAGAACACCCATTGAAAAGGCAAGGGACGAGCGGAACAAACGTATCTGCAATAGTTTCTTGAAGCTATCTAACGAAATGCCGGATTGCAGACCGCATCGCATCTTCGGGCTGATAGCGGAAAGTGTGGGAATGACCATTCCCGGAGTGAAAAAGATTATCATTGATAACGGTCTGTATCAATGTAAGAGCAACAAGTAAACCAATTAGATTACGCTATGGATATGTTTGAGAAAATCGGAAGTTGGTTTCAGGTAGTGGCATCAGTATTCTTTGTGCTGTTCTCGCTATTTCAAATCGTTAGAGCATTGTTTATGCGCTCGGAAGTATTCTACATTGTCTGCTTTGCGGCTATGCTGTTCCTCTCCTACGGATTGCTGCACCTCTCGGTCGCAGAACTGAAAGAACTGAAAGGAGGCAAGAAATGATTACATCCATTGAGCCACAAGTAAGCGACACGGGCAGGTACTCCGTTACTGAAACCTGTAATGTGCTGGGTATTCATCGCAACTCTCTCCGTAAGTACACGGAACAGGGGCTAATCAAATGCGGCTTCCGAAAATTGACTGCACGAAAGTTCTACGCTGGTCGTGAGATACTGAAATTTTGGAGGTCGCAACTATAAGAAACAACAAACAGCCGCAAGGCATAAAATTTTAGAGATATGAGCGAAATTATCGAAATCAAGCAAGCGGAAGTCTTGCAGGCTATCAATCGCAGCGAGATTGATATGCAGGTATCAACGGCAAAGCAGTACCCTCGCAACCTGCCGGAAGTTCTTAACAAGATTGCGACCTACGCAACTATGGACACTGAAACAGCCTCCGACTGTTTCTATGTGCTTCGCAGAGGCGGTCAGAACGGAAGCAATACCATTGAGGGGTTGTCCGTCCGTATGGCTGAAATCATTGCTGGGGCGTGGGGAAACCTCCGTGTTCAGACACGCATCATCGGCAATGACGGCAAGACGGTAACAGCGCAGGGCATCTGCCACGACCTCGAAACCAACGTAGCCGTGAGCGTTGAGGTCAAGCGCAGAATTACCGACAAGTACGGCAAAACTTTTTCGGAGGATATGCAGGTGGTTACGGGTAATGCTGCCAGTGCGATTGCTTTCCGTAATGCCGTCTTGAAAATCGTGCCTAAAGCTGTTACCAAGCGAGTAATTGCCGATGTCAAGCAAGTTGCGCTCGGTCAGTCCCTCGACCTCGAAACAAGCCGTCAGAACATGATACAATACTTCGCTAAACTCGGAGTGTCAGAGGAACTTCTGCTTGAATATCTCGGATTGAAGAAGCGTGAGGAAATCGACAAGGAGGCAGTGTTTGAACTCCGTGCTACCGCCAACGCTATCAAGGAGGGAACGACCACCGTTGAGGAAAGTTTCATGAAGCCTATTCAGGAGAAGCGACAAGCTGCCGAAGCAAAGAAGAAGTCGGAGGAAGCCAAGGAAAAGGCTTTGGCGGCTCAAAAGCGACAGGGCAAGACGAAGAGTGACGATGTGCCGGAAAATGTCGATAAGGAAACAGGAGAAATCAAACAATAATATCAACCGGGGCGCAACGCTCCACAACAACAATCAATTATGATAAACGAAGCATTAAGACAAGCCATTGAAGGGTGGCAACAAGAGGACAAGGAGAAACGTGCAATCTTGGTGATTGCCATCGAAGAGAAAGAGCGCACGGAGGAGGAAACCCACTGCGAAACCGCTGTAGCCGTAATGGGTGGCAGTAAACACCTTGTCGAAGCGGTGAAAGCCGCAAAGAGGGACGGAGGCGTAGTAGCCCAAATCTTCAATAAGGCAGATTTTAGTTTGTTAATGGATAAACTTTGCAAGTAATATGAGTTACACAATCATCAGACCAAAAGACCGCAACGAGTGGTTGAAGCACCGTGAGAGCGGCATCGGTTCATCGGAAGTCGGCACAATCCTCGGCTTGAACCCGTTTGAAACCCCGTATCAGCTTTGGAGAAGAAAGAAAGGGCTGGACGCTCCCAAGCAAGAGAACTTCGCAATGAAAGCCGGGCATTACCTCGAAGATGCCGTGAGCCTTTTCTACCGTGATGAAACGGGCAAGGAAATCATCAAGGCATCCGCTGGCGACTGGCTCATCGTGAACAACGAGAAAACCTACCTCCGTGTGTCCCCCGACCGCACGTTTTGGATACCGGGCAGAACGAAGTCCGACCGCAACAAGGGTATCTTGGAGTGCAAGACAACGCAAATGGAGGTTGATGCGGACAGCCTACCGCAGCATTGGTTCTGCCAACTCCAGTACCAGTTGGGCGTTGCGGAACTGGAGCAGGGTGCGCTTGCATGGCTCACTATGGGGCGTGAGTTCGGCTACCGTGACATCATGTTCGACAAGGAGTTTTACGACTGGATGATTGGGGAGGTTGACAAGTTTTGGATTGACAACATCGTAGGCGGTCAAGAACCCCTCTTGCAGAGTGTCGAAGATGTCCTGCTTAAAAATCCCCGTCACGTTGTCGGTAAGAGCGTGGAGGCAGACGATGAACTGATTGCCCTCTGTTCGGAGTTAAAGACAATCAAGGAGGAATTGGGAGGGCTTGACAGCCGCAAGAAAGAAATCGAGAACGCCCTGAAAATGGCTATCGGTGATGCGGAGGCTCTTGTAGCACCAGGTGCGAGCAAGGCGAAACCGACCATCCTTGCCACTTGGAAAGCGGCAAAGGACAGCACCAAGTTCAACGAGAAGAAATTTGCGGAAGACAAGCCGGAACTCTACGCAAGTTATCAGTACCAAGTTCCCGGCTCACGTAGATTTTTACTCAAATAATCATGGACGAAAATCTGTACGGAAGCCTTTGTCTGACCGATATTCCAAAGGAACTTATCACGACTGGCAAGAACGGTAAGAAATACCTCAATATCGTGGTAAACAAGCGCAGGGAGGTATCGCAGTTCGGAATGACCCACTATGTCAAGGCTCACTGCAAAAAGGAGCAGCAGCGTGAGGGCGTGAACTACTACATTGGGGAATTGAAGCCAAGCAGTTATCAGAACAATAACGCTACGGGAGCGCAAGGTGCTTCCACCGCTTTCGGCAATGAGGATGATTTGCCATTCTAAAGTCCGAAGATATGCACATGATAAGCAACCAGCAGCGGCAAGATGTTATTGACTTCCTGACCTCATTTATCGAGTTGACAGCCGATAAGGGCAGCAATCGGGTGTATAACCTCAAACGCCGTGCTGGATTGCTTGTCAGGAAGTTAAAAGACAACAAAGAAATTGATTATCAATTTGTAAAACGATTAAAAGATGAACTCAAAAAAGATTGAAATCGAAGTGCCTAACGGCAAGAAGCCCGAATGGGTAAACGGAGCGCTAACACTCGTGGACGAGAAGCCCCAAAACGTAATGGAGCGTGTCAAGACATTCAAGGATGCCTGTAATGAATTAGGCATTGAGCATGACAAGTGGGTGCAGGACAAGAAAGACCTCGGACTTGAAGCCGATGTAATCGCCTACCTGAAACTGCGCATCATCGCAGCGGCTCTCAACGAGGGCTGGAAGCCCCAGTTCACTACGGATGAATACCGCTATTTCCCGTGGTTCTACCTCTATACCCAGTCGGAGATTGACGAAATGAGTGAGGAAGAGAAAAGCCGTGTGGTGTGTCGGTCGGGCAGCAGTGCGGGTGCGGATGGCGGTGTTGCGTGTGCGTGCACGTACTACGTTTCATCGTACACGTACACGAGCATTGGTTCTCGGCTTGCCTTCAAGACACGTGAACTTGCGGAATACGCAGGTCGCCAGTTCGTTGAGATTTGGGCTGATTATGTTTTCAAGCCGGAGGAAGAGAAATAAGATTACTAACCGGGGCGGCAATTCCGCTGCCCCATAAATTCAATTCAATATGGATAAAGTTTTAGGACAAGAGTACGAGGGAAAGGCAAGAATTGACTTTCTGCGTGACAACTGCGATGCGGTCGAGGATTTGGGCTACACGAAGCAGCTTCCGAATGAGGAAATCGAGGCACTGAAAGACCGCCTTGTTGAGAACAACATCCAACTGCGTGATGTCCGTGCCGACAAGAAAGCCGCCAACAAGGAGTTCAACGACCAAATCAAGCAGTTGGAGGAGAGCAACGATGAAGTAACCGGGAAACTGAAAGCCAAGAGTGAGTTTGTCACGGAGGCTTGCTTCAAGTTCGTTGACACGGAAACCCGTGAAGTGGGCTACTACAACCGTGAGGGCTTGCTTGTTTACTGCCGCCCCGGTCGCCCGGAGGAAATGCAGAAGAGCATGTTTTCCCCGGTTTTGAGAACTGGCACTGAGGGCTAATCAACCAATTTATAAACATTCAAAATTACATCAAAATGGAACAGAAAATCAAAGAAGAAGTAAAGAAGCAGATTGCTGAAATGGTAGCCAACGGACTTCCTGCTGGCGTGGGTGAAATCGTTATCCGTGAGGGTAAGGCAGTGGAACTGAAAGAGCCTGTCAAGGTTAAGATACAGGGTACGATTGGTGCCGCTGCCCGTTGGCTGGAAACACGTTTCGACTGCATCAAGGAAAAGACCTGCCACGTGATTGTGAACCGTGAGCAGTTGACAATCGCCCTGCAGTGCAACGAGAATAACCACTACGGCACTCTCGTTGTTGGCTCTCTGACCCTCTCCCCGGAGTACAAGCGTTTCGGCATCAATGAGGGAGAGTACATCACCAATTTTGAAATGGCTGAACTCATCAAGATGAACCGCTCATTCTTCGAGAACAAGTCAGTCGCCATGAAGCTGGTAACGGACTTGCAGAACTTCAAGGCAAAGGTCGATAAGGAGATTGAGCAGAGCAACAACAACCGTGGCGACAGACGCATCCTGATTAACCAGGCTGTGGAACACAATCTGCCGGAGGCGTTCACCCTCATTCTGCCCATCTTCAAGGGAACTGCCAAGCAGACAATCGCTGTGGAGGTGTACGTGAACCCGTCCGACTTCTCCTGCACACTCGTTTCCCCGGAGGCAAACGACCTCGTGGAAGAAATGCGTGACCGTGAGATTGATGCCGTGCTGGAGCGCATCAAGGAACGCTGCCCGGACATCGTGATTATCGAGCAGTAAACGAGCCGTGAACTAAACGGTAGCCGTAGGGCTGGACTTTGACAGCGATTGCAGGTTTGACCCCTGCCTACGGCACTAATTTAGACAACAATATATGTATCAGTTAAGAGATTATCAACAACAGGCTTCCGATGCCGCAGTGTCGTTCTTTCAGCGGAACGACAAGAAAAACGGTATCATTGTGCTTCCAACGGGCGCAGGGAAAAGCCTTGTCATTGCAGATATTGCCGCCCGGCTTGATGCCCCGGTGCTGATATTCCAGCCCTCAAAGGAGATATTGGAGCAGAACTACGAGAAACTTTGCTCCTACGGTGTTTTCCATGTCGGGATATTCTCGGCTTCATTCAACCGCAAGGAGGTTCAGAAAATCACCTTTGCGACCATAGGGAGCGTAAAGAACTGCAAGGACTATTTCAGGCGTTTCCGCTACGTTATCATTGACGAGTGCCACTATGTCAATGCAGAGGCAGGAATGTACAAGGACTTCATCGAAACAATCCAGTGCAAGGTTTTAGGACTGACGGCAACCCCGTACCGTCTTTACTCAAACAGGTTCTACGGTTCAATGCTCCGTTTCATCACGAGGACGAACCCAAGAATTTTCAATGATGTGCTTTACCACGTGGACGTGAAAACGCTCCTGAACCGGGGCTACCTCGCCAACATGAACTATTACCAGTTGAACGTGGTAGATACCAGCCGACTGAAAGTAAACAGCACCGGGGCTGATTATACCGATGCCAGCGTAAGGCGATACTATCGGGAAATCAAGTTCAACGACACGTTGGAGAACATCATCCAGCGGCTCTTGGTAGCAGGGAGGACTTCGATACTGGTGTTTACCCGGTTCATCGAGGAAGCGGAGTATGTGGCGAGGAACTGCGGTGCTTCTGCGGCAGTCGTAAGCAGCGATACGAGCAAGGCAGACCGTGAGGCAATACTTCGGTTGTTCAAGCAGAAAAAAATCAGCGTAGTGGCAAATGTGGGTGTCCTGACAACGGGTTTCGACTTCCCGGAACTCTCCACCGTGGTACTTGCCCGACCGACTATGTCGCTGGCTCTGTATTATCAGATGTGCGGCAGGGCTATCCGTCCGTACAAGGATAAGGTCAGTTGGGTGGTTGATTTATGCGGAAACTACAAGCGTTTCGGCAGGGTTGACGAGTTGATGATGCGGCAGACAAAGCCGGGTATATGGGCTGTATTCTCCGGGTACAGGCAACTCACTAATGTTTACTTTAGAAAATAGCAGATGATATGGCGAGTTGGATAAAGATATTCAGAGAACTGCTCCAATGGGAGTGGTTTCAAAAGGCAGAAATGGTTCAGTTGTTCATTTATCTGCTCCTGAAGGCAAATTGCGTTGATAAGCAATGGCAGGGCATAACCATAAAGCGTGGGCAACTTGCTACATCCAACGCAACGATGCGCCAAGATTTAAGACTTTCGGAACAACAAATTCGCACGTGCATTAAACGCCTAATTTCAACGGGCGAAATAACGTACAAATCAACGAACAGATATGTTGTCATAACTATCTGTAATTACGACAAATACCAAGAAATCGGAAATTCAATCAACGAGCAGAACAACGAGCAAACCAACAATCAATCAACGGACGAGCAACGAGCAATCAACGAGCAATCAACGACAACTAAAGAAGTAAAGAATATAAGAAGTAAAGAATATAATATCAAAGATATTAAGCAAGAGAGTGGGTCTAACGACCAACTTTCTTCTGCCTCTGACGAGGCACAAGCCGTTGAGCCGGAAAAGCCTAAAGCAGAAAAATTGCCATTTAAGGACATTAAGGCTATGTGGAATGAAACCTGCACGGGCTTTCCTAAATTGTTTACGCTCTCCGAACCCCGTAAAAACAAGATGCGCCTACGCATTGCGGAAATGGGCGGCTTGGAAAAGGCTCTTCCGCTGATTAAGCAGATTTTCGAGAAGATGCAGCAAAGCAAGTTCCTGAAAGGCGATAACAAGAGAGGCTGGAAAGCATCTTTCGACTGGCTGTTTGAGAATGACAAGAACTGGGTAAAGGTCTATGAGGGCAATTACGACAACAAGCCCGAACAGCCGACCGCAACGAGATATGGAAACAATAGAAATTGCAATGACGAATGGAAGTAACTAAAAACATCAAGTACAAGAACGGTAACGAGAAAACCGTGAAAATTCAGACCCCGAAAATTGACCTCATTCTGAACGCAATTCGGGAAAGGGGCATGTTTGCACAGATTACCCGTTACCAGTACCTCGACTACAACATGGAGGAGGAAATGCAGATAATTGAGGCAATCGGCAAGAGCCGCACCCCGTATTTCGTGATTGACGATGAAAACCGCTTCACGTATGAGAACTTCATACGCTGGTGCCGCTGCGACACGAGGATGCAGTGCCTACACCCCGAAACATCGCAGGTGATACCGGGAAACCTCCGGCACGGCATCTACATAGCCGGGGCGACTGGCACGGGAAAGTCTTGGTGCTTGGATATTATGCAAGCGTATTGCCGGGTAATGGGCTTCAAGGTGAAATATGTCGAGGAACGGGACACCTGCCCATTGTCGTGGAGTTCCGTCCGTGCTGATGCCCTCTGCGACATCTACACCGAAACCGGGGACATTCGGAGGTTCAAGCAACGCAATATCCTTTCCGTGCAGGACTTCGGCAGCGAGCCGCTGGAGTCGCTTTATATGGGCAACAGGCTGGAGGTTATGCGCTCCCTGATTGAGTACCGGGGCGACAGGTCGGACTGCCTCACGCTGATAACCTCCAACCTGAAACTGGGAGGCGACAAGCTGCTGAACCGATATGGCGACCGTGTGGCAAGCCGATTGAGCGAAATGTGCAACTACTTCGAGATACGGGGCGCAGACCGCAGGAAGTGGCGAAATCTTGCGCCTAACGCACCGAAAAAATAAAAAGACAACGAATGTTCCAAGCAAGCGTATTTAGTTGTGCTCGGTTGAAATTTGAAGAAAATAACAATATAAATCCACAACAACAAATGAAAAGGTTATTATACATTGACTTGTTTTGCGGTGCTGGTGGAACTTCCACGGGCGTAAATTCCGCACGATTGAACGGTGAACAATGCGCTGATGTGATTGCTTGCGTAAACCACGATGCAAACGCAATAGCCTCTCACGCTTCAAATCACCCGGATGCACTGCACTTTACGGAGGACATAAGAACACTTGGATTGTCCCCACTCGTAGAGCATCTAAAAAAATGCCGTGAGGAGAACCCCGGTGCGCTGGTTGTTCTATGGGCATCGCTTGAATGTACCAACTTCTCGAAAGCAAAGGGCGGTCAGCCACGGGATGCCGACAGCCGGACACTTGCGGAACACCTCTTCCGCTATATTGAAGCCATAACCCCGGACTACATTCAGATTGAGAATGTGGAGGAGTTTATGAGTTGGGGCGAGGTGGACGAAAACGGCAAGCCCGTGTCGATGGATAAGGGTAAGAGTTACACCCGTTGGGTGCGTAAGGTTAAATCATACGGTTATCGGTTCGACCACCGCATACTCAATGCAGCCGACTATGGAGCGTACACGAGCCGCAAACGCTTTTTCGGCATCTTCGCAAAGGGTGATTTGCCTATTGTCTTCCCTCGTCAGACACATAGCAAGAACGGAGCAAATACGCTGTTTGGCTCTTTGGCGAAGTGGAAGCCAGTCAAGGAAGTCCTCGACTTCGCAGACGAGGGTAAAACGATATTCAGGGACAAGCCGTTGTCGGAAAAGACATTGGAGCGTATCTATGCCGGGCTGGTAAAATTCATTGCAGGAGGCAAGGAGGCATTTCTTGTTAAATACAATTCCATGAGCAAAACCGGGAAATATAATGCACCAGGTATTGACGAACCTTGCCCTACGGTGGCAACGCAAAATAGGCTTGGGGTCGCACAAGTCGCTTTCCTCTCAAAGCAGTACAGCGGACACCCTGACAGCAAGAACACTTCCGTAAACGAGCCAGCTGGGACTATCACGACCATAGACCACCATGCGTTTATATCGGCATACTACGGAAACGGGAATAACCATTCCGTTGAAATGCCCTCGCCAACCGTTACAACGAAAGACAGGTTAGCCCTTATTCGTTCAGAGCAATTCATTGATATGCAGTACGGGAATGGCACGGCAGCTTCCGTGGATGTCCCGGCTAATACGGTAACGACCAACCCGAAATTCAACCTTGTGACGGTCAAACGCCACTACCTGATGAACCCTCAATACAAGAATGTCGGTGGCTCAATCGAAAAGCCGTGTTTTACCCTGATTGCAAGAATGGATAAAATGCCGCCTTATCTTGTCACTGCGGAAACGGGAGACGTGTTTATTGAAGTCTATTCAACTGATAGCCCGATGACGGCTAAAATCAAGGAGTTTATGGCTCTCTACGGAATTATCTACATCAAGATGCGTATGCTGAAAATACCCGAACTGAAAAAGATTATGGGCTTTCCCGAAGATTACGTGCTGGTAGGCTCACAGGCAGACCAAAAGAAGTTTATCGGCAATGCGGTTGAGGTAAACATGGCACGAGTTCTCTGCGAGGCTCTTTGCAAGACATTATCCAAGAACGAACTTAAAAAGGCAATATAATGGAAAATTCAAAAGAAAAACGTAGTTGCGCTGACTGCAAGTATTACGAAGAGTGTGTAAAAGGAAAATTCGGGAATGTCCCGGCTGATGCCTGCGACTTCTCCGATATAATTCACCACGAAAACAGAAAGGAGGCACAAAATGAGATACTCACTCCGAAACAAGCAGAAGATTGCAGCAGCTTACAGTGAGGGCTACTTGAACAAACACATCATTGCGAGCCTCGATAAGTATTTCACCCAAAGTGATGAGCAGATAACGGACGATGCAATGCAGGAGTTTTTGAAAACCTCCAACGGGGCTGAATATCCCCTCTTACGGTAAATGATGTTGCCGATGAAGAGGCGATGATTGAAGTTGCGGTAGTCGGGCAGCAATACGATGTATTGAGGCTGGCATTTTTAGGACGGGTTAAAGGGTAAAATTATGAAGCACAAATTGATAGAATGGGCAGACAAATACGAGGTTGAGGGCTTTATAGCCAATGACCCCGTGCAGTTCCCCCGGAAGCATATCGGGAAACGAGCCGAAATCAGCGGCTTTATTACCTCTTGGCTCTCCTTTGGAAACCGTAAGGCAATCATCAAGGCGGCTGACTGGCTGGATAAGGACTTTTGCGATGACCCCTATTGCTGGCTAATGACGAAGCAGTACAACTTCTACTACAACGACCATAGGAGTTTCTACCGCTTCCTGACTTACGATGATTTGTACCGACTGGGCGACCGCCTACACAGGCTGTATGAGGATTTTGAGCGTATGGAGGATATGGTAGTGTCTTGGTCTGATAAAACGCCCGTGCAAGCCCTCTCTGCCTACTTCAACGGCATCAACGGTATTCCCGACTACGACAAGGGCTCTGCCTGCAAGCGGCTCTGTATGTTCCTGCGGTGGATAGTTCGGACGGGTAGCCCGGTGGATATGGGCATTTGGCGAAAGGTCAGCCCTGATAGCCTTATAATTCCGCTTGATACGCACGTGCATAGAATGGCATTGGAACTTGGCTTGACGAGCCGGAAGCAAGCGGACATGAAAACGGCTGTTGAGATTACTAACGCAATGCGTGAGATATTCCCTAATGACCCGGCAAGAGGTGATTTTGCCCTGTTTGGGTATGGTGTTGAACATAAAAACAAGTGATTATGAAAGCAAGAGTTAAAGATACAGGCGAGGTCGTAGATGTTAGACCTTGCAGTGAACCCCTCAATGTACGCCTTGCATTCTACGAAACAGAGAACGGTCGTAAGTTTCCTATGTTTGCTCTTGAATTTGAAACAGAGATTGACTGGGAGCAGCGCAGGTACGAGATTGCAAAAGAACTTATGAGAGGCTTCGCTACTAATCCGCATAATATGCTTGTGGATGCAAAGATTGGAACATTGGCAGAATGGAGCGTAAGCGGTGCTAATGCTCTTATTGCGGAGTTGAAGAAAGGAGGTATGGAATGAGAAAATTATGCGCTATATGGCGAATACTATTTGCCGACAAATGGGCTGTTTTTACTTATGAACATGTGCCGGAAGACCCCGAATATATGACTGCTGATTATTTCAGGTGGAACATTTCGCATAAAGCAAAAGAAGCTGATAACTTCTATCAACTGATTAAGGATAAAATCAATGACATCGAAGAATATGAAAAGCATGAAAGTAATAACGATTAAACAGCCGTGGGCGAGCCTGATTGTGTCCGGGCTGAAAAACATAGAAAACAGGACATGGAAAACCAACTTCCGGGGACGTGTGCTTATTCATGCTGCAAAGACCCCGGTGAAGGAGGGCTGGAGTGCGCTAAACAAGGAGCAGTTGGATAAGGTGTCAGGACACAAGGATAAACTCTACGGAAGCAACGAGGACTTGCCAAAGGGCGCAATCATCGGCAGCGTTGAGATTGTCGATTGTGTTCAGAACCACCCATCACTATGGGCAGAAAAAGGAGTATGGAACTGGGTACTGGTTAACCCGGTCATGTTTCCCGAACCGATTACGGGCGTGAAAGGCAAATTGTCCTTTTGGGACTATGACGGGGAATTGCCACAGCCGAAGACGGAGAAGCCCCGGCAGCAACCGAAGATGCCCGACATTAAAGAGTTGCAGGAAAAGAAGTTCCGGGACGATGTTTCGGAAAGCACTCGCAAGATGATGGAACGGCTCACGCTGGACGAACAGATGCGTGTTTCTTTCGTTCCGCTCATCATCACTCACCTTGCTTGGGTGTACGCTGACAAGGCTATGGCGTGTGCTGCCCGTGACAAGGTCACTCTGCTAAAGAAGTTGAGCCGGACACTGAAAATGGTGCATCAGAAGTACAACGAGGAGTTGCGCAGGGAACTTGACTACAACCACCTGCAGAACGTAGTCAAGCAGACCGAAATGTGCATGGACGAGATAAGCCGGGACTTGACAATACTCTATTTCTCCGTAAATCAGGAGTTGAAGCGGAAAGTGCCGCGGTACGGCTTTGACGAGCAGCGGTCATACGCTGTCATTTCCACGCTGTTTATCGACCTGTTGAAGCAGCACAACCGGGAAATGGATAAACTTCTTGCGGAAAAACTGAACGACCGCAACCTTGCCCCAAGCGTCGTTCCTCCGCTCATTCAGCACCTCCACACGGGCATGGTCGCCTTTGCCGGGGTAGAGGGAAAGTTTGACTACCGGGAGCAGAACATAGTTACGGCAATGAAAGTGATAAAAAACCGCATTGACAGCATCGAATTTTCCGTGTTCTGATCCCCCGTCTGCAATGGGGAGGGGGGACTATAGGGGGGAGGGGGCGAAAGAAAAAACCTACCTCCCTACCTTGTTCCCTAACACAGAGAAAATAATCATAAATGTGCAACAATTAAATATAAATATCTGAATATCAATAGAATATGATAAAAATACCTGTAAAAAAGCCTATAAAGGTTGATTGTGTGGTCGGAATTGACCCCGATGTAGAGAAGTCCGGGTGCGCCTACCTCGAAGTGGCTACCCGTAAACTGGAAATTTCCACGCTCACCTTTCCTGACCTCTTGGACTTCCTACGGTACATCAAAAGACAGTCCGAAATAACCCAAAAGAATGTCCGTGTAATCATCGAAGCCGGGTGGCTTAACAAGGCTCACTGGCATCTGTCCCCAAAGGACACGAAGCAGAGCGCAGCGGCAAAGGGGAACTCAGCCGGGCGCAATCACGAGGTCGGCAGGAAGATAGCCGAAATGTGCGAACACTGGCAGATACCCTACGAACTGATAAAGCCCCTTGCCCTGAAAGTCGGGGGTGTAAATCTGTGGCAGGGAAAGGACGGAAAGATAACGCAGGAGGAACTTTCAGCCTTTACCGGGATAATGGGCAGAACGAACCAAGAGGGGCGTGATGCGGCTCTAATCGCATGGGAATGGAGCGGCTTACCTGTGAAAGTTGTGAGAAAATCAACTAAAAAATAGATGTTTTTCTCTTCAAACACTTATAATACAAACATATTTGTGTAACTTTGCGCCAAAAGAGTAAACTAAATGATTTATAAACAATGAAAGTAGAACAGGTAAAACTCTCACAAGTGAAACTCAACGGGGACAACCCCCGTACCATCACCAAAGAGAAATTCGGCAAGCTAATCAACTCAATCCTTGTGCTGCCAAAGATGCTGGAGTTGCGCCCAATCGTTGTGGACAACAAGATGTGTGCCCTTGGCGGTAATATGCGCACGGAGGCATTGCGAGCAATCGCAAAGATGAGCGCAGGGGATATTTCCAACAGGCTCTTGACTATAGCCGACTTTGTGGAGAAGTCAGATGGCGAGCGCAAGGTGCTTGTCGATTACTGGGAAAAATGGCTGGAGAAGCCGACAGCCCTTGTTATCAACGCCAGTGAGTTATCCGCATCGGAGCGCAAGCAGTTCATGATTAAGGACAACGCAAGTTTCGGTCAGTGGGACTTCGATGCCCTTGCCAACAAGTGGGATGAAGCCAAACTTGGCGACTGGGGACTTGATGTGTGGAACGCTAACCCCACCGCCTTTACCCCTATGGGCGCAACCCCGTCCCCGGCACAACCTACCCCGGCTATGCCTGATGCAAGCGAGGAGGACAACCCAGCGGATGCCTTTCAGGATGCGCTGCCCCCGGAGTTGCAGGGCGTTGACATTAACCCGGACACCCTGCCTAAGATTGAGGGAACGGATGAAACGGCTATGGAGCGTGTTATCATCGTGTACCCCAAAGAGCGTCTGCCGGAGTTGGCGCAACTTCTCGGTATGCCGTCCATTGACAAGGTCGTGTACCGTCTTGAAGAGATTATCCCCTCAATAGAGGGTGCAGAATAACGCACTTGCCATATGGATTACGCAGAGTACATACAATACCACATGGGAGGCGATGCCGGAGTTGAGGAGAAAATGATTGCCTCACTCTCGGCATACTTCCGTCTATCCCGTTGGAACAGCTTCCGGCTGGTCTATTACTATGCCACAACGTACCACATCCCAAGCGCATTGATGCTCCTGCGTAACCATAACACACCGAAAGGTAAATTAAAGTTCAGAACCGACCGCAGGTATGTCCGCATTGGCGACACTTTCGACCGCATTATGCAGAACCTGAACCCCGGTATGCTGGAGCAGCTTGACCGGGCGCAGACCACCACAGAACAGTACAATATCGTAACATCGTGGTTCTTTTTCGGCAGGTATGCGGCTTTCCTCTTTTTGGAAGTCTGGGCAAAGGTCAGCGGAAAGCAAATAATTGATGACCTCGCACTTAAATTCGAGCGAAAGGAAAACTATACAAGGGGGGCGGAGATAGTTGCGAGAACGCAAAATCGTGGAAAATTAACGCAGTTCATAGAGGATGCCAAACGTGATACTGGGGACAACGTGTTTGCCCTCGAAACAAGCCTGTGTGCCGTTGAGAAAATCCGCAAGGGAACACGTTGGAACGGCTTTTACACCGAAAGGCTGTTGGAGGACATCAAGGGCAGCGAGTGGGAAAATCTCATCATAAATCTGCTGTAAGATGGACACAAAAGTAATATATATCGCAGGAGTTCCTGCAAGTGGAAAATCAACCCTTTTCAGGCTGATTAGGAAATGCCTGTTTGATGAGGCAAGGGACTTCCATAATGGCAAATGCAGGGGAATTGAAAGCAAGTGCGGCAAGTTCAAGATGCTTGGCGTATTCGATGGCTCTATGTTTGAGGGTACGGACAAACTCAGTATGACAGTGATTGATGATGCCATAAGTTACATCAAAGGGATAAACGGAAAGTCGGTCGTGTTCGTTGAGGGGGACAGACTTTTCAATTATCGTTTCTTGCACGAAACCGGGGCAATGCTTTTACTGATTGATGCTAATGAGAAAGTTCTGAAAGCAAGACACATTGAGCGTGGGGATAGCCAAACAGACACATTCCTCAAAAGCAGAAGAAGCAAAGTTGAGAATTTCATCGCAAAATACGGAGTACAACGCATTTGGAACAACACGCTGCAAGACCAAGAACGCATTTTGAATTTTATCATTAAAACGGCAAAGGGATATGTGGAGTGAAACGGGTTACGATGATGCGGCAGTAAAAGACATCTGCTATAATTGTGGTTCTATGACAGCAAAGAAGTCGTACAATTTCTTTCGGAGAATGAACTATGTCACTGGAGGCAAGGTGTGGAACAAGGTGTGGAGCAAGGTGTGGAGCAAGGTGTGGAGCAAGGACGGTAAGCCCGTTGCATTCTACTATGCGAGCCGCTGCAAAGACCACGTGAGGCTCATTGAGATTGCCGTAAGAAAAGACTATCAAAAACAAGGGCTTGGCAGAAAGTTGTGTTCCCGGCTTCTTAGCCAAATGAAAGAACACGGGATTGAAACCCTTACATTCCGTACTCCGATGAACGAGGAGGCGCAATTCTTTTGGCTTAAAATGGGGGCAAAGATACTTGATGTCAAGGGTGAAGACTACGAAATGGAATTGAAAATTAAATTATAACAATATGCCGCAGAAGTTTTATCAAAGTCCACGCTGGAGCAATGAGATTGCAGACTGCTCAATGCCTATGACATTCGACACTTACAGCAATTGTTCGTTTGGATGCCTGTATTGCTTTTCGCAGTTTCAGCGTGGCGTAGGCGATACAAAGGATGCCTATTTGTCGAAAGATGTTCGCCACGTATCGGTTGAACACGTAAAGCGTATGTTCACCGACCCCGACAAATACGGAGGGCAGTTCAAGGAGTACATCAAGCAGCGTAAGGTTATGCAGTGGGGCGGCTTGTCCGACCAGTTCGACGGCTTCGAGCGTAAGTACGGCATCACGCTTGAACTGCTCCGTTTCTTCAAGGAGATTGATTACCCTCTCTGCTTCTCTACCAAGGCTACCTGGTTCACGGAGGATGAGCGGTACATGGAACTTATCCGGGGACAAAAGAACTGGAATTTCAAGTTCTCAATCATCACTTTGGACGAACACAAGGCGCACGTGATTGAACGAGGTGTGCCGACCCCGTTACAAAGACTTGAAGCAATCCGTAAGATTGCGGAGGCAGATGCCGGGGGCGCAACGCTCCGGCTACGTCCGTTCATCATTGGCATTTCCACCCCGTCATACCTCGACCTGATTAGGGAGGCTTCCAGCCGGGGCGCAACCGCCATGAGTACGGAATTTATGTGCGTGGAGCAACGCAGCCTGACCCTGAAACAATGGATGCCGACATTCAACGAGTTGTGCGGCTTTGACTTCATGGACTTCTACAAGAAGTTCAGCGTAAGCACCGGGTATCTCCGACTGAACCGAAAAGTCAAAGAGCCTTTCATGCGGAACATGAAGCAGCTTTGCGAGGAACTGGGGATGCGTTTCTACGTTTCCGATGCCCATTTCAAGGAGTTGTGCTGTAACGGCTCTTGCTGTGGACTTCCTGCCAACTGGAACTACTCACGTGGGCAATGGTGCGAGGCTCTACAGATTGCCAAGAACTCACCCGACAACATTGTGCGCTGGGAAGATGTATGCAAGGACATCAACGGGCTTGTGTCGCAGTTCCAGTGGATAAGGGCGACCGGGTACAACTGCAATTCATCGGAGAAACGTGCCAAGTTCGAGGGTATGACAATGGCTGACTATATGCGTTGGCTGTGGAACAACCCACAAGCCGGGCAGTCACCCTACAAGTTGTTCGAGGGCGCACTTGCACCTATCGGCAAGGACGAGAATGACAACCTCGTGTACAAGTATAACGGAGCAAAATTTTAATCAATGGGCGCACCGGGAAAGAAAATGAAAGATTACCGTCAGGCGCAAATCGTGCGGCTTGACATCATAGCGCAGTTGTATAAGCGTGGCTACTCCTACCGGGAAATCAGGGAGGAAGTAATGGCACGTTTAGACCTGCAAGCCTACAGCCTCCAAACGGTTCACAAGGACGTGAACCGCTTGCTGGCTGAATGGAGGGAAACACGCATTGACAACACCGACCTTGCCGTGCAACTGGAACTGGAACGCATTGACGAGGTGATTAAGGAGGCTTGGGCGGCTTGGGAGAAATCCAAGACCGACTATGAGCGCAAGAAAGCCAAGCAGCAGGGTATTCCGGGCGGTGATGCCGAAAGTGGCGAGGGCGGTGTTGTTACCGTGAAAATGGAACAGCAAAAGGAGGAGGTTATTTGCTATGGCGACCCCCGTTATTTGGAGGTCATTCACAAAAATTTGGTGGAGAGGCGCAAGTTGCTTGGGCTTTACAGCCCCGAAAAGAAAGAGGTCACGGGCGACCTGTCATTTGCCAGCCTCCTTATGGAAACGAGTGCAATAAATGGCGAGGAATGAGGTACAGATACGCAAGAACGCTGCCAAACTATTCGCTGAATGGCGTAACGACTGGAACAAGTTTATCAGCGAGGCTCTTGGGGTCACGTTGGATGAGGAACAGCAAGCCATCGTTACAGCCGTCCAGCACAAGAAGTTGGTATCAGTCCGCAGCGGTACGGCAAGGGGCAAGGATTTTGTCGCTGCTTGTATCGCTGTGTGCTTCCTGTATCTCACCCCGAAGTGGAAAAAGAACCCCAACGGCAAAATGGAACTTGTCGAGAACACGAAAGTTGCTCTCACCGCTCCGACCGACCGACAAGTAAAAAACATCATGATGCCTGAAATTTCAAGACTATTCAACCGTGCAAAGAGGCGTGGTTTCACGCTCCCCGGTAGGCTCAACGCCTACGACATCCGCACAGACAATGAGGAATGGTTCTTGACGGGCTTTAAGGCTGACGAGAACAATCACGAGGCGTGGTCGGGCTTCCATGCCGTGAACACGATGTTTGTCGTTACGGAGGCTACGGGTATTCTCGATGATACCTACACGGCTATTGAGGGTAACTTGCAGGGCAATTCGAGGCTTCTGCTTGTATTCAACCCGAACACCACCGTAGGCTATGCCGCCCGTTCCCAAAAGTCCCCACGCTGGGAGCGTTTCTGCCTGAACAGCCTGACAGCCCCCAATGTCGTTGAGAAGAAAATCAGCATCCCCGGACAGGTGGACTACGACTGGGTCGTTGACAAGGTGGAGAACTGGTGCGAGCCGATAACGGAGGAGGAAGTGAAAGAGAGTGAGAACGACTTTTGCTTTGAGGGCAAGTGGTATCGCCCCTCCGACCTCTTCCGCAAGAAAGTTCTCGGTGAGTTCCCGAAAGTGGACGAGGACATCTTGATACCGCAGAAGTGGGTAGAGATTGCGCAGGAACGCTGGAAGCACTACAAACTGACGAGCCACAATAACGCTATTCTCGGTGTCGATGTGGCAGGGATGGGTCGGGACTGCACCGTGTATTGTAAGCGTTTCGACAACTACGTTGAGAGTTTCGACAAGCACAATTCAGGCGGCAAGGCAGACCACATGAAAGTAGCCGGGCGCATCAAGAATGAAATCACCATACACAGCGGTTACAGCGTGTCTATTGATACGATTGGAGAGGGTGCAGGGGTTTACTCACGTGCGGTCGAGATATGCCAAGAGAGCAACGGAAAACTGGACGAGGAAACAATCATCAGTTGTAAGTATAGCGAGGGCGCAAAGACCAGCAGCGGAAAAGACCTAACGGACATCACCGGGCAGTACACCTTTGCCAACATGAGGGCGTACCTGTTTTGGGCAGTCCGGGATTGGCTCAACCCCGACAACAACACCGGGGCGATGCTCCCACCGGGCGGCAGCTTCATGGAGGAGGCAACGGAAATCAAGTGGTCGTTCCTTTCCAATGGCAAGATAATCATCGAGCCGAAAGAAGACATCAAGGAGCGGCTGGGACACTCCATAGACGAGTTTGATGCACTGGCTAACACGTTCCACCCGAAAGCGGTTGAAATGACTGGTGTAAACGCACTCCCGAATTACGGGGATGAAGATATTGACGATATACTCTATTAAAAACGAAAATATATGAATATCAAGGAGATTACATCGCCTGAAAGAAATGCACAGAGCATCATTTCAGATTTGAAGTACAAGACGGTATCGGTGAAGCCGTGGGCATTGCTCCGTAAGGAGTACGAGCCGAAAGAACACCCGGTAATGACCGATAAGACCTACAAGGACAAAGTTACCAAGAGGGGCATTGAAAAGGTCACACGTTACACGCTGGGCTTGCAGAAACTGGCAGTAAAGCGCATGACGGAACTAATGTTCGCCATTCCCGTGCAGCGCATCTATAAGCCGGAAAACGACCAAGAAAAGCAGGTTGCGGAGATTATGGAGGCTATCTTCCAAAAGAACCGCATCGACAGCCTGAACATTGACCGTGGAAAGAGCCTGTTTGCCTCCTGCGAAACAATCACGCTGTGGTACTCGCAGGAACAGGAAACCGTGTATGCCGGACAGAAGAGCCTTTTGAAGTTGCGCTGCAAGAACTACTCACCGATGAAAGGCGATAAGTTGTACCCGTTGTTTGACGAGTACGATGATATGATTGCCCTTTCCATTGAGTACACGAGGAAAGAGGGGGTAAACACAATTACCTACTTCGACACGTACACCGCTGACGAGCATATCCGTTGGCGCACGGGCGCAGGGGAAACGGTGGAGGAACTTCGGGAGAAAATCGAGGTGGGCAAGATTACGGGCGTGTATATCCACCGTGACGAGCCTATTTGGGAAGACCAGTCAGGTAATGTCTATGAAGCCGAATGGACGCTTTCACGCAACGGTAACTACATCCGTAAGAACGCAAGACCCAACTGGGTGGTATTCTCGGACGGCAAGGTGAAATTCGGGCAAGAACCGACTAATGACAACGCAGGGCGTAACGTGCTGCAATACGGACAGAACGACAAGGCAGAATACAAGACGTGGCAACAGGCTATTGATAGCATCAAGTTCCACGTTGGGGAAATCAAAAAGGACTTCTTCATGCAGCTTCAACTACCGGATATGTCAATGGAGAATATGAAAGCAACCCCGATGTCGGGAGAAGCCCGTAAGATGATGTTCATTGATGCCCAGTTGAAAGTGACTGACGAGAGCGGCATTTGGTTGGAGTTGTTCGACCGTGAAATAAATGTTATCCGGGCGTTCATGAAGAAGATGTACCCCTCACTTGCCGCTGCCATCGACAGCCTACAAGTGGAGGTCATTATCACCCCGTATCAGATACGGGATGAGGCAGAGCGTATCAGCAACCTTTCCAATGCCACGGGCGGCAAGCCTATTATGAGCCAGCGTACCGCAGTTCAAAACCTCGGCTACGTGGATAACGTGGACGAGGAAATGGAACTGATTGCAAAGGAAAGTTCCGTGAGCCTATTTGACGAACCAACCATATAAGGCATGGCAAAGAAAAAACTTGATATTCATTGCGAGGAATGTGTCTATTCCTACGAGCCGCACGAGATTGGGGCAAACGGCAAGCCGTTCCTGTGTCGGTGTAAACTGCACCAGGAACGCAGCCGTTTCCTCACCCGTGACGGATGCGGACAATTCAAAAGGAGGCTGTAATCATGGCTAAGAAAGAGGCAACCAAATTCAGTTACGGGGTATTCGACAGGAAGCACATTGCCAGCATCAAGAAACGCCTGAAAGCGATTGATGATTTGTTCGATGCAGCGATAACGCAAGGCGCACGGATTGGCGAGGCTTCCGGCTTCAAAGACCCCGACAAGCCCTTTTATATTTCGGACTACCCGGCAGTGCAGGAGCGTATAAACGACCTCATGCGCTCCGTTGG
>OLFV01000531.1_pt1 | contig 44590 bp, 39 predicted proteins | sample 1605551 | NCBI WGS metagenome assembly OLFV01 (sample SAMEA3888922, study PRJEB22519) | human gut metagenome | biome: human gut; feature: human-associated habitat; material: faeces | place: Denmark | collected 2011 | reverse complement strand
GACCCTTTGATTCGTAGTCAAATACTCTAATCCAGCTGAGCTACTGAGTCATGTTGTGGTTTTATGCTGCTTTCTAAGAAATGGTGGGCCCACCAGGACTCGAACCTGGGACCGACCGGTTATGAGCCGGTTGCTCTAACCAACTGAGCTATAGGCCCATGACTTTTGATAGAAAATCTCGCACGGCCAAAGTCATGCGAGAAATGCAAAACATAGTATGGAGCGGAAAACGAGACTCGAACTCGCGACCCCCACCTTGGCAAGGTGATGCTCTACCAACTGAGCTATTTCCGCATGATATGGAGCGGAAAACGAGACTCGAACTCGCGACCCCCACCTTGGCAAGGTGATGCTCTACCAACTGAGCTATTTCCGCATATTTACTGTGTTTGTCAGTGCTCTGCGTGACTGACAAGGAATATAATACATTTTTCTAGGAACTTTGTCAACACTTTTTTTGAAAAAAATAAAAAACCTGCAAACAACGAAATTAACCGCTGTTTGCAGGTCCTAAAAGCCCCGAAGAAAACTGTAATTACACTAATTCATAGCCAGCTTCTTCAATTACCTTTTTAAATTCCTCACGAGAAATTTCACGGTCAGCCTCTACAGTAGCAGTTTTGGCCTCCAGCTTCACATCTACAGAAACTACTCCCTCCATTTTGCTTAGAGCATCATTAACATGCTTCTGGCAATGCTGACACATCATACCTTCAATTTTCAATTCTGTTTTCATTTTCACTTCATCCTTTCCTGCATTTAATGAATTTTCATTTGCTTTTATTTCCTTCCAATCCCTGCTCTGAGGGACAGAATTACCGTGTTGAAACCGAAATCCCTTTAGTCTAAGGGCATTCAGCACCACGCAGACACTGCTCATGCTCATAGCTGCAGCTCCAATCATGGGGGACAGCTTCAGGCCAAAGCCAGGGTAAAGCAGTCCCGCCGCCAGAGGGATACCGATAATATTATAGATAAAGGCCCAGAAAAGGTTTTCCTTGATATTGCGAATTACCCCACCGCTTAGCTTGATGGTATCCACCACAGCCAAAAGATCATTACCTACCAGCACCACATCGGCACCTTCCAAGGCTATATCCGTACCAGCTCCAATGGCTATACCCACATCAGCTCTGGCCAAGGCGGGAGCATCATTAATGCCATCTCCTACCATAGCTACCTTTTTCCCCTGCTGCTGCAGCTTGTGCAGGATTTTTTCCTTATCCTGAGGCAATATCTGAGCAAATACCTGGGCAATACCTACTCTATCTGCCACAGCCTGAGCTGTTTGCTGATTGTCTCCTGTCAACATAATAACATCCAGCCCCATAGTCTGCATAGCTTGAACTGCCGCCAGACTAGAGGCCTTTTCTTTATCAGCTACTGCCAGCATACCCAAAAGCTGGTTTTCTCCTGCCACCAGCAAGACAGTTTTTCCCTGCTGGGAAAGCCTTGTTAAAGCAGACCGCTGCTCATCTATAGCTATCCCCAAAGCCTCCATGTAAGCAGCATTTCCTACATATATTTTTCGTCCCTGCACCAAGCCGGAAATTCCTCGTCCATTTTCACTGGCAAAATCAACAGCTTCGTAGATAGGTACATTTGTCTTTTTGCCATAGTCAATAATTGCCTGGGCCAAAGGATGCTGACTGGCTTTTTCCAAAGCCATAGTCAAGGCCAAAAGCTCCTCTTTGTCTACAGTCAAAGGAATAATATCCACCAGCTGAGGCTTTCCCTCTGTAATCGTGCCTGTTTTATCCAATACTACTGTATCTATATGATGGGCCTGCTCCAAGGCCTCACCGGATTTAATCAAAATTCCCCGCTGAGCTCCCTTGCCAGTACCTACCATAATAGCCACCGGGGTAGCCAGACCCAAGGCGCAGGGACAGGAAATTACTAGAATGGAAATAGCAATGGAAAAGGCAAATTCCACCGTTGCCCCCATAGCCAGCCAAATTCCTCCTGCCAGAATAGCAATGACTATAACTGTTGGCACAAACACACCAGCTACCTTGTCCGCAATCTGGGCAATAGGAGCCTTGGAACTGCTGGCTTCATCCACCAGCTGAATAATCTGGCTAATGGTTGATTCGCTGCCTACTCTTTCCGCCCGGAAGTGAATATAGCCATTCTGATTCAGGGTAGCAGAAACCACTTTATCCCCAGGATTTTTTACCACAGGAATACTTTCTCCCGTAATGGCAGCTTCATCTACCGTGGTACTGCCAGAAATTACCACACCATCTGCGGCAATAGTTCCCCCTGGCTTAACCACAATTTCCTCTCCCACCACCAACTCCTCTACTGGAATTTCCAGCTCCTGCCCCTGTCGAATAACCAAGGCCTTGGCTGGCATTAGCTGCATCAGCTTTCTCAGCGCCTCACCGGTACTGTTTTTGGCTCTAGCCTCCAGATATTTACCCACCGTAATCAAGGTGACAATCATACCAGCAGATTCAAAATAAAGGTTTTGGCTGTATTCGTCCACCAAGGCCATATCGCCGTGGCCCAGTCCCCAGCTCATGCGGAAAATAGCAAATATGCCAAAAATTACCGAGGCTGCCGCCCCCATGCCCACCAAACTGTCCATATTGGTGGCACCCTGCCAAAGATTCCGAAAGCCATTAATAAAATACTTGCGATTCAGAAGTAAAATAGGACAGGCTAGCAGGAATTGGGCAAAAGCAAAGGTTATGGCATTTTCTGGGCCATGAAATACCGCCTTAAAGGAGGCAGCCACTGGCAGTCCAAACCATTCCCACAGCATATGATGCATGGCTATATACATAAGAGGAAGCAGGCATACTATGGACCAGATAAGCCGCCGCTTCATGCTGGCCGCTTCCTTATCCAGTACATTTTCTCCCTCTGAGGCTGTAGTGCAACTTTTCTGCGCCCCCTGACCAGCTGTGCCTGAGAGAGCTGCTCCATAGCCGGCTTTTTCCACCCCTTGGATAATATCCGTAGAAGAAAGCTGTTTTTCATCATAGGTTATCTGCATACTATTAGTTAGAAGATTAACCACTGCCTCATGTACCCCCGGCAGCTTGTCTACCGTCCTTTGCACCCTGGCGGAGCAGGCAGAGCAGGTCATGCCGGTAATAAGATATTTTTCCTTTTGCATAGACTACCTCGTAAAAATACTGATTGAAAATTGTTATCAGTGCCAATATAGCACCTTTTATGACATATGTCAATAACTATATACATTAACAAAGGCAGGAGACATTACCCTTTCAGGCACGCTCTCGCTACTTTTCTCGCCTAGCGGTGCTAAGCTCTCATGAGACAATTCGTGGCTAACGCCCCGAAAGCTCATGAATCGCTAAGAACCGAGGCGCGAAGAGTGCCTGTACAGGGTAATGTCTCCTGCCTATACAAAGAAATATATTTGTGAAAAATTATGCATAAAGTTTGCTTTACTTAATAAGAGATATTAGAATATACATAAAAGATATTCGCGATATATAGTAAAAGAATCGAGGATTTTTATGTGGGATTTTATAAAAAAAGTATTTAGAGATATTTGCTCAGCAGCTTTAGATTTTTTCTTGTTTACCACAGGATTTGTTTTATGCATAGGCTTTGTAGGCGGTTTATTCGCAGGAAAATTTCTGCCTGCCATAATAATGGGACTAATAGGTATGGTGCTTTGCATCTTTGGCAGCCGCAAGCTTTGGCTTCCCAAATGGCAGGAAAGTCAGGCAAAGGCCAAGGCTCTGCCTGCCGTAAAACCTGCCACCTTGTCTGAAACCAGTGAGGGAAATACGGTCAACGATTTTGCCCAGGAAAGCTACGAAAAGGCTGTAGCCGATTACAATCACCTAAATGAAATTATCCGCCAGCTTTCCGACAAGGAGCTGATTGGACAGCTGGAAAAAATGCAGGCTATTGCCTTCAAAATGCTGAATTATATGAAATATCATCCCGAAAAGGTGGCCTTGGCAGATCAGTTTATTAATTATTATCAGGATAGAGCCTTGAGTCTTTCCCAGCAATTTCTGGAATTTGAGGAAATGAATCTGAACACCCCAGAGATTAACCAGCTCAAAGCCAAAACCAAAATCACGCTGGAATCCTTTGATGAAGCCTATGAGGCTCAGTTTAGCCGCATGGTTTCGGACAAGATTATGGAAATGGAATCTGAGCTGCAGGTAGCCAGGCAGATTATGTCTGATGCAGGAATTTCCAACAAAGCTCCCCATAGCTCCCAACCAGCAGATATTCCCAGAGAAGAACCTGCCGACTCTGATAGCCTTGATTTTCGTATAGACCGCCCTTTTGATGCTTGTGGCAAAAAACAGGGCTGTCATGTCCGTCCTAGAGGTCGTTTTCAAAAATAGAAAGGATGAAATTTATGCCAGATATTAGTCTTGAAGATTTACTGCAGGCCAAAAAAACCGAAGCTGCTGCCCAGCCAGTCCTTATGAATCAACAACAGGAAATTCAACAGGTTACAGCCCAGACCGAAGCCCTTACCCCCGCCCAACGCCAGCAGGTAGAGGAAATCAAAGAAAAAATCAATTTGATGGATTCCGGCTATGCTCTGCAATTTGGCTCTACAGCCCAAAAGGATATGGCAGCCTTTTCCGATAGCCTTCTTAGTCAGGTTCGCACCAAGGACAGCGGTCAGGTAGGGGAACTCCTTACAGACCTTTCGGGAAAAATCAACGATTTTTCCGAAAGCCAAAATGATAGCTTTGTGAAAAAAATCCCTCTCATTGGTTCTCTGGTGAACAAGGGAGAAAATATGCTTAGCTCCTATGAAAAGCTTTCTACCAAGGTAGCCAAAATCCAGTCTGAGCTGGAAAAGGCCAAGACTAACATGATGAAGGATATTGTCCTCTTTGACAATCTTTATCAAAAAAATCTGGCTTATTTCAAGGAGCTGCAGCTTTATATTCAGGCTGGTGAGGAAAAGCTGACAGAAATGCGGAATCAGGTTCTCCCTAAACTGCGCATGGATGCAGCTAACTCTACCGATCCCATGGCAGCCCAGGTAGTCAGTGATTTTGAAAGCAATGTGGACAGGTTTGAAAAGAAAATCCACGATTTGAAAATCAGCAAAACCATTGCTATTCAAACCGCTCCTCAATTGCGACTGATTCAGAATAACGACAAGATTCTGGTGGAAAGGGTGCAGGGAGCTATTTACAACGCTATTCCTCTTTGGAAAAATCAGATTGTCATTGCCCTGGGCCTTAGCCGACAGCAGAATGTGCTGAAAATGCAGCAGGCTGTTTCTGATACCACCAATGAACTGTTAAGAAAAAATGCGGAAATGCTAAAGCTGAATACCATTGAAACAGCCAAGGAAAACAACCGCAGTATTGTGGATATGGAAACCGTAAAAAAGGTTAATGAGGATTTGGTAACTACCCTGACCGAAACCCTGAAAATCCAGCAGGAGGGCAGAATTGCCCGACAGAATGCCCAGCAGGAGCTGGCCACTATTGAGAACCAACTGAAACAGGTATTGCTGGATAATATGAACCAAAGCCACTAAATACAAAACAGGCTGCCCCCAACGGGACAGCCTGTTATTTTTTATGGAGCTGATAGCCAGAATCGAACTGGCGACCTTCGGGTTACGAATCCGATGCACTACCAACTGTGCTATATCAGCATATATGTAATTATTAAAGAATCTATTCGCAGTTGTACAATTACACTGCATTAGTATTATATCCTTTGGCCCTCTAACTGTCAAGAAAGCAAAAATGTTATGAAAAGAAATTGTATACACTATAAAGTTGTTTTTTGTGCTATAATAGCAGGGCTTGTTACTACTATTTAGTTCAGTTAGCAACAGCTTCTGGAGAATTTGACTCTGAAAGGATTTAAGCAGGAAGCTCACGCCTCTATAGGCGGGAGTACGTTTACTGTATAGAAAGGATATGATTTCATGCTTTTTCTTGCCATGCTGCTTTTAGGAGCTGTAATCGGCTTTGTTGGTGCCGGTGGCGCCGGTGTAACCATTGCCATGCTGGTGGTAGGCTTCCATGTGCCTATGCATGAGGCTTTGGCTGTAGCTCTGACCGCTATGATTTTTACCTGTCTTTCTGGTGCTTATAGCCACTTCAAAGAAGGAGAGGTAGTGGTCAAAACCGGTGCTGTTCTGGGTATCGGTGGCGTTGTAGGCTCCTTTGCTGGTGCCAATGTTTCCATGATGCTGGATGCCGAGCTGGTGCGATATATGACCAGCTATATTATGCTTTTGTCAGCGGTTTTACTTTATTTGAAGGTTTATCACTCCGATTGGCTCAATGCCCGCTTCCATTTTCCCGACCATTTATTAGATGGCAAAAGGCTGTATCTCTATGGTCTTTTGGCTGGTACGGTTAATGGCTTTATTTCCGGGGCCTTTGGCATTGGTGCCGCCGCCTTTATTCAGCTTACCCTGCTGATTATCTTCGGTGTGCCTTTGATACAGGCCATTGGCACCTGTATGATGGTAATATTGCCCATTTCCGTAGCTGGAGGGCTGGGATATATTCTCCAGGGCCAGCTGGACATAGCTATTTTCCTGCAAACCCTGGTGGGACAGTTTGTTGGAGCCTATCTGGGGGCCAAGCTAACCCATCTAGCCCCCCGCCCAGTGCTAAAATTCTGCATTGTAGGCATGAGCACTATGGGCGGCGTCGTCCTGCTTTTCGGAGTATAAATGTCGATATATTTATTGTTATTTATATTGTGTTTTGTTATAATATTCTTGAAAGGATGTGAGTATTATGATAGCTGTTACCCCATTAAATCATACTGTACCAATTAGTGATTTCAACCGTGGCAAAGCAGGAAAAATTTTTTCTGAGGTCAAGACTTCCGGTCTTACCGTGGTTATGAAAAATAATGCTCCAGAATGTGTATTGCTTTCCCCTGATGATTATAGCAAACTTATAGAACGATTGGAAAATGCTGAGCTTTTAGCTATGGCATCTGAAAGACTAAAAGATATTAATCTAGAAACAACAGAAACTTTTTCTCTTGATGAGTTGTGTAAGGAAACCAATGTAAAATATTCCAACAATGACGAGGTTGAATTTGAATGAGCTATGATATTCGCTTAATCAAGGCCGCTAAACAAGACTTCTTAAAACTTGATGGCAGTCAAAAAGAGTTGGTCGCCAAGGCTCTAAAAAAAGTAGCACAAAATCCTCTGCCTCAATCTGAAGGTGGCTATGGTAAACCTCTTGGCAACCATGCAACAACATCTCTTGCTGGGTTACTCAAAATCAAACTAAAAAAATCTGGTATTAGAATAGTTTACAAACTTGTCCAACAACAGGGTCAAATGGTAGTCATTGTTATAGGTATGCGAGCTGATTCAGCTGTTTACAAAGTAGCACAACAACGCATCAAAATGCTTTAACACAAAAATCCGCAGGAATTCACATAATGTGAACTTCTGCGGATTTTTATTGCCCATAAACAGAAATAACCGCCCCAGGTCACAAACTGTGCGGTTATTTCTGATTTCTTTACCCCAAAATATTGTTACACATCTCTACTAACTGCCATTTGTTATCTAGCTGGCTGTTTTCGATAAAGGTCTTGATTTCTGGCAATTTCTGACGATTGGCTTCACTTAGCTCTACCTGCCCTGCCTTAGACAGATAGCCCTGCAGTAATTCTCCAGCCCGCTTATAACCGGACAAGCCTGCAATTGGCTCCTCCTGCAAGGCATAGCCAATAAGATTGCCAGCCTGATTTACCAGCTGGGTATCCTGACCAGCCTCTACCTGCTGCAGCAAATCTGCCAGCTTGGTACGCTTGATAATGGTAATAGCTGAATACTCCGGCATAATACTGTTCTGCCAGCCCTCAGTCAGCAGCCAGCTGCGAATTTCCTCATTAGCAGGCTTTAGCATACTAATGGCATGGATTCTCCCCCAGCCCTTTAGCTTCTGAGCCAACTGGAAATAAATATCATTAGCATTGTCATAGCCTCCCAAAGCAAAGAGACAGAACAAGGTCAGTTCCTCACAGGCTGCCAAGGTTAACAGCAGTTCCTGCAAATCCTCACTAGGCTCCTGCTCCAATACCTCCAGAATAGTCAGAGCAAATTTTACAGATTCTGTATCTGGACTTTGCAACAGCAAGGTCATGGCAAACCGTCCCAAATTCTCTGGCGAAAGCTCCTGGGGATGATGATAAATCCACTCCTGCACCTTGTCCATAACTGGCAGCATTACAATTCCCTGAGCAAAATAAGTAATCAAGGCATTGGCTGCATCCTCAAATTTATCTGCGGAAGCTAGCTTCAAAGCCTGGGTAAGCATTTCAATATCTGTATTGCCCGCAGGCCCCATATAATAGCGAATAGTGCCATCAATAGCACCATCAGCAAACTGTCTGCCATCCTGCATCTTAGGCCGCAGTACAAAATCCTCCGGCATAGTCCCCTCTGCCGTCATGGCATTTTTAATACGATTATAAATAGACTCCATTTCTTCTTTTATTGCAGAAAACCTCCAAATTTTGCCATAGCATAGCCTTCCACAATATCCCCTTTCTTATAGAACATATTATAGCACTATTTTAACTCTTTTTAAACCGATAGCCAGCATACAGCACCAACAGCCATACTGGCAAAGCCCAGACAGCCATCTGCATATCTGGAATCTGTGTCATCATAAAAATTACTCCTGCCAAAAAGGCCAGGCAGAAATAATTCATCCAAGGATAAAGCCAGGAATGAAAGTGAGGCACAGGATGACCTGTTTTGATGCAATGCTGACGGAATTTCATATGGGTAACAGTAATGGACACCCAGTTAATAACCGCAGAAATAATTACCACCGCAAAAAGATACATAAATACCTGACTAGGAAACAGATAATTCATAATGACAATAATAAAGGTAATGCCAGAGGAAATCAGGGTGCCAGTAACCGGTACTCCCCGATGGGAAAGCCTGTGGAGAACAGCTGGTGCATCTCCTTTGTCAGACAGGCCATAAAGCATCCGGGAATTGCTGTAAATAGCAGAATTATACACGGAAATAGCCGCAGACAGCACCACCAGATTGAGAATATGAGCTGCTGCTGGAATACCTACATTATCAAAAATCTGCACAAAAGGACTGGCCTCCATGCCAACCTGATTCCAAGGCCACAGGCACATAAGAATAAACATAGTGCCTACATAGAAAATCAGAATACGCCAAATAACCTGATTGATAGCCTGGGGAATGGATTTATCCGGATCCTCTGCCTCTCCGGCTGTAATCCCTAAAAGCTCAATACCACCAAAGGAAAACATAACCACTACGCAGGCCATCATCAAGCCCCAGACTCCGTTAGGCATATAGCCACCATGGGCCCAAAGATTGCTCATATTGTCAGGAAAACCTGCCGGATTGGAAAATATCAAATAGGCCCCTAGGATAATCATGCTGAGAATGGCCACTACCTTAATCAAAGCCATCCAAAATTCCATTTCGCCATAGGCCTTTACATTAACCAGATTAATAGCTGTAATAGCCAAAAGACAAATCAAAGCCGATAACCACTGGGGTACATCAGGCAGCCAATAATTTATATAAATACCTACTGCCGTTAGCTCCGCCATACTTACCATAATGTAACAGTACCAATAATTCCAGCCAGAGAGAAACCCTGGGAATGGCCCCCAATATTTGGTAGCATAATAGCTAAAAGAACCAGATACTGGCTCATCCACAGCCATTTCCCCCAGCATTCGCATGATAAAATAAATTACAATGCCGCCAATGAGATAGGCCACCATAACAGAGGGCCCTGTGAGGGAAATGGTGGAGGCAGAACCGTAGAACAAACCTGTACCAATGGCACTGCCCAAGGCCATCATTTGCAGATGACGATTCTTTAGCCCCCGCTGCAATTCCTTCTTTTCTTCCATAAAATATTCCTCCAGAATGCACATATATTTTGGACTTTCTGTGGATAGTCTGAATAACTTATCCACAGGAAATGCTCCATTGTGCATAAAATAGTGAATAACTCTAGACTTATCCCTGAATAACTCACAGTTTTCTGTGGATAAATCGAGAGTTACTGTGACTAATTATAACATAATTTGTTTCCTTGACCAACTGATGATATAATGTATATGGGTATATATAATGGAAAGGAGCGAGTACACGGAATGTCGGAGGAAGAAAATGTTCAGGAATTGATTCAAACTCCTCATGGGGTGCAGGAAAGCATCAAAATGGATTTGCTGGAATGGATTCAGGAGGCTAGAGATCCCTATGAGATTATCTATGGGGTGGCCCGCTATCTGGAAAAGGCTTCTGCCGAACGAGGTTATGCCCAGCACATTATTGACAATATCCACACCATCTATGGAGAAGCCCTGAGAGAGCCAAAGCCTCTGGCCGATGAAATCAGGGCCCTCTCTGCCCGCAAGGAACGGATTCAGAATTATCTAACCGCCACAGCCAAGGATGATACTGTTTCTGAGGAAGAACGAGCTAGACTGAATTTCTCCGTCAAGGCTCACGAAAGAAAAATAGCAGAATTGAAAAAACTGGATTAAGGAAAAAACTGTTAAAAGGGGGATTTTTACATGACAGGTATATGGAGAAAATGCTTGGCACATTGGGATAAGTGCCGGCAAAAGGGACAAATTTTGGTATTTACAGCAGTGCTGCTGCCACTTTTAATAGCCGCCTGTGGCTTTACTGTGGATTTTGGTAATATGTATATGCATAAATCAAGGCTGCAAAATGCGGCAGATGCAGCCGCCATTGCTGGTGGTTACGCCTTTAGGGATAATAAAGAAAATATCGACTATCACCCCAAGGCCGATAATGCGTCAACAGACTCTGCCAAAAGCAATCTGACTAAATTGGATGGTATAAGCCAAGATTATCAAGCCAGAATGGATAAAGATGGGGTTATTTACTATCGAGTTGAGCTAAGTGAATCCGTACCGATATATTTTCTTCGTCTTTTCGGCGTAGGGAATAGCACCACTGTATCTGCTGATTCTATTGCTTCTATTGTTAATCTCGGTGGCGGTAATAATAATATCTTCCAAAATCTCTTTTCCTTTGGCTCAGGTGGCTTCAAATCCATTAATGCTAATCAAAATCCAGATAATGCAGGAGTTTCCCTTATTGGTAATTCTTCTTTTTATCAAGGAGATATCCGTGGCATTGGTTCAGATGCAAATATGACCAAGAATTATACCCATGAATTGCTAACCTTTGCATCTAGGGATGCCTTTCTGGCGGATAGGAATCTTACTGTAAAGCAGGTTCTAGATAGAGACCAAAAAAATGGTACCCATGAGTATTACACCACTCCTTCCCAGGATTATGAGCATAGGCTGGATGAAAATCTAAAAAATATAACGAATGCAGCCCAGAATCATGAATACAAATGGGATAACGGAAAAAATCTCAGTGATATACTACAGCAAGCTGCCAATAATAATTTTTATGTCTACAATCCCACTGGTATAAATCCAGAATTAGTAGTAGACTGTCTACCTAAGGGTGATCCTAATGATAATAGGCCTTTGTATGTTGTTTTTGATACATGGTCAAAACTTACCATCAAGAACCAAGTCGAAGATCGCAACAGCCGTCCGATTATTTTCGTCTATACCGGCACAGGAACCATTCCGGTAGAGGCCAATAACTCCTATTTCCATGGCATTATCTATGCCCCTTATGCCGATGTCCATGTCAATGATGATGGCATGCGCTTCTATGGCTCTGTAGCCTCTAAGGGAATAGAGATTACCGGCAAGGGAACCTATGAGATTGATAAAACTATTGGCGGTGGCGATGGCAGTTCTACAGGCAACGGCACTGCTTCCTCCAATGCCACTGTAGGTCTAACCTCTCCTCCTTCCGATATTTCCTGGGATTAAGCTATGAGTGATACAATATTTTTACAGAGGGGAGCTTAAGTAATATGAGAATCTACAAAGCAAAGGATTACAAAGATATGAGCCGGAAGGCAGCCAACATTTTGTCAGCCCAGATTATTATGAAGCCAGACTGCACCTTGGGATTGGCCACTGGTTCCTCTCCTATTGGAATTTATGACCAGCTGGTGGAATGGTACAAAAAAGGAGATTTGGATTTCTCCGAGGTTACTACCGTAAACCTTGACGAATACAAGGACTTGCCCAAGGATAATGACCAGAGCTATTACTATTTCATGCATAAGCACCTGTTTGACCGGGTAAATATCAATCCTAATAAAACCTATCTCCCTAATGGCATGGAAATGGACAGCAAAAAAGAAACTCAGCGCTATACTGAGCTGATTCAGAGCCTAGGGGGCATTGATATGCAGCTTCTGGGCATTGGTCACAATGGCCATATTGGCTTTAACGAGCCTGGCACATCCTTTGAAAAGGATGTACATTGCGTGGATTTGACTCAGGACACCATTGAAGCCAACAAGCGGTTCTTTGCCAGTGCTGATGATGTGCCCAAGCAAGCCTATACCATGGGTATCAAAACCATTATGCACGCCAAGAAAATCGTTTTGATAGCCAACGGTATCAAAAAAGCTCCTATAATCCAGAAGGCATTCTTCGGCCCTGTTACACCACAGGTGCCAGCTTCTATTCTCCAGCTTCACAACGATGTTACCCTTATAGCAGATGAGGAAGCCCTGTCCTGCCTGTAAAATGAGATTTATTTAATGGTAGCTTTATAGTATCACTGAAATTACTCAAATTGGAGGTGTAAAAATGAAGATTACCAATGTAAATATTTATCATGAAAACCATGTATTTCAGCCCGGGTGTATTGAGATTCAAGGAGAAAAAATTTCTGCTGTGCATTTCTCGGATACTAATACTCTTAATGAGGAAATTATTGATGGCCAGGGCTGCTATGCGATTCCCGGTCTAGTGGATATACACTTTCATGGCTGTATGGGCGCAGACCTTTGTGATGCAAAGCCAGATAGCCTACCTATTATGGCAGAATATGAGGCTTCCCAAGGTGTAACCACCATTTGCCCAGCCACTATGACCATGTCTGAGGCTGAACTGCACAAAATCATGCAAAATATTGGCAGCTATCAACCAACCTCTCACAAAGCAGCTCATTTAGCCGGTATCAATATGGAGGGGCCTTTTATTAGCAAAAAAAATAAGGGTGCTCAAAAGGAAAGCAATGTTATTCCTTGCTCTGTTTCTCTCTTTCGCCAGCTAAATCGGGAAGCTGGTGAGAGAATCAGGCTGGTGGATATTGCCCCAGAGGAGCCAGGGGCTATGGAATTTATTGAGGCTGTCAAGGATGAGGTCATAGTATCTCTGGCCCACACTGTAGCAGATTATGATATAGCTATGGAGGCATTTCAGCGGGGAGCCAATCATGTAACCCATCTCTACAATGCCATGAATCCTTTCCATCATCGCAGGCCCGGGGTACAGGGAGCTGCCTTTGACAGCGGTGCCTTTGTAGAGCTGATTTGTGATGGTGTGCATATTCATCCAGCGATGGTAAGAGCCATGTTCCAGCTCTATGGCAGCGACCATATTTGTCTCATTAGTGACAGCATGAGAGCGGCTGGCCTAGAGGACGGAGATTATACTCTTGGGGGACAGGCTGTAAAGGTGGAAGGCCCTCGGGCTATTTTGGCGGATGGTACCATTGCCGGCTCTGTTACCAATTTGATGAAATGTCTGAAAAATGTGGTACAGAATATGCATATTCCTTTGGAGCAGGCTGTAGAAAGCGCCACCGAAACTCCCGCCAAATCCATTGGCATCTTCCAGAACTGTGGCAGCATCTCAGTAGGCAAAACAGCAGATATTGTCCTGCTGGACAAAGAGCTGAATGTGCAAAAAATCATCCTAGCGGGAAAAACAATATTATGAATACCAAGAGTACCCCGCTTTCGGAGTGATGACCGAAAACGGGGTACTTTCTTTTGTGCGCTGATGAGCTTTATATTATTACTTGATATTCAAAATACTCCCTGCTTGAATCCCGTAGGCTTCGATGCTTCCTACAGGCAATTCCAGAGCTGCCCAGGTGTTTTTGTGCCAGCAGGCGCTAAGGCCCATCCAGGGGCGGACATTTGGCACCTGCTTCAATACCTGATAATTTTTATCTATATACACCACATCTATGGCGAAACGCATAAACATCATATGAATGCTGTTGCAGGGAGCTATCAGCAAGCCTGTGCCCATAGGCAGAAAATCCCTGGGCCGCAGCATCAGTCCCCGGAATCTGGTAGTAAAGCTATCTGCCATATATACCTTTAATTCCTTACCATTAATTTCTAAAGCAATCTTTTTCATCATACCATCTTTCCTAAAAACCAAAAACCTGCTGTTCAATCCAATACAACAAAAACAGCAGGCATTTTTTATTTGATAAAATTATGCATCAAGCTTATCAGGGAAGGCAGCAGTACTATAACAAATAGGGCTGGGAAAATAAACAGCACCAGAGGAAACATCATTTTGACTGGAGCCTTCATGGCCTGAGCCTTAATGCGCATACGATGTCTTTCCCGCATATTAGCCGCCTGATTGGTTAAGGTTTTACCAATACTGGTACCAAGTCTTTCTGCCTGTATCAAGGAGGTACAAAACAAAGTCAGCTCCTGCACCTCACAGCGATCTGCCAACATGCGCATGGCCTGCCTGCGTTGCAAGCCCATACGGATATCCTCCAGCATACGCTTTAGCTCGTCAATCAGCACTCCCTGCATTTTATCCACAATCCTTCGCAGGGCTGCATCAAAGGACAAGCCTGCCTGCACGCTGACACAAAGCAAATCCAAAACCTCTGGCAGCTGATGAAGAATCATTTCCTGTCTTTTCTGTATCAGTATTCTCAATATTACCAAAGGCAGCATACCGAATATGCCAGCAAAAACCACCAGAACCATAAGGGACTGAATAAAAGCCATATCCCCCTTATCAGCAATATACTTAAAGCCTACCAGAATACCTACTCCCACCATGACAGCCCAAAAAACAGCATAGGCCTGTAAAGACCATACCTTGCTTTTGCCAGCCAGTACCAGCTTGTGCTCCAGCTCCTTGGACCAAGTGGCTGGGGCCAGATTAGTTATCCAGCGTCCCAGACTTTCCTGAAAGGGGATAATTACCCGCTGATGAAAATTAGGTGTCTTTCTGTCATCCCTGCCCCTTTGGGTGGCTCGTGGCGACGGGGTTCTGGCTTTGCCATCCTCCTCGTGAAGGTCAATGGACCGAAGGCGCTGACTTAGCTCCTGCTGTGGCTTTATCTTGGCTTGAATCAAAGCATAGCACAGGCCAAAGCAAATACCTGCCGCTGCCAAGGAAAGCAATGCTACCATCATGATTAATAACCCCGTTTCTCTTCTTCTGCCATAAAGAAATCATCTGGCAGGGACACACCATTAACCTGGAATTTATCCATAAAGCCAGGCTGCATACCAGTAGACACAAAATGTCCTGTCAGCTTGCCGTTTTCATCCATGCCTGTCTGCTCAAAGCGGAACAAATCCTGAGTAGTAATCACATCTCCCTCCATATGCTGTACCTCGGTAATATAGGTAATCTTGCGGGAACCATCCTTAAGACGGCTCTGCTGAAGAATCAGCTCTATGGCAGAGGATACCTGCTCACGAATGGCCCTGATAGGCATCTCAAAACCAGCCATCAGCACCATGGTTTCCAGTCGGGACAAAGCATCTCGCGGGTTGTTGGCATGAGCAGTAGTCAGTGAGCCATCATGACCGGTGTTCATGGCCTGCAGCATATCCAGAGCCTCACCGCCACGAACCTCGCCCACGATAATTCTATCTGGACGCATACGCAGGGCATTCTTTACCAAATCGCGGATGGTGATTTCACCGTTGCCTTCAATATTGGCAGGGCGGGACTCCAGAGTAACTACGTGCTCCTGCTGCAGCTTTAGCTCCGCCGCATCCTCAATGGTAACGATACGTTCATTCTCCGGAATAAAGGAGGACAGGACATTCAGGGTAGTGGTTTTACCTGAGCCAGTACCACCAGAAACCAATATATTGATTCTGGCCTGAATACAAGCCTTGATAAAATCAGCCATTTTTCTATCCAAGGTGCCAAAGGTAATGAGATTATCTACAGACAAGGCCTTGGTAGCAAATTTACGAATGGTAATGCATGGTCCCACTAGAGAAAGAGGCGGAATAATAATATTAACACGGGAGCCATCCTCCAAGCGGGCATCTACCAAAGGTACAGATTCATCAATATGTCTGCCAATAGGGGACAAAATACGCTCAATGATATTCATCACGTGGCTATCATCGTGAAATTGTATATCCGTTAGCTGGAGACGGCCCATGCGCTCCACAAAAATCTTCTTTGGGCCGTTTACCATAACCTCTGTTACGGTTGGATCCTTCAGCAAAACCTCAATTGGCCCCAGTCCCAGCATTTCGTCCTTTAGATCTGAAACAATCTTGGACCTTTCACTAACAGGTACAGCAAAAGGATTCTCCTCCAATACCTTCTCCACGTAATTGCCAATAACCTGCTCCACCTGGGCTGCATCCTGATGAACAGCAGAGAGAACCATTTGCTCCTGTGGACTCATTTCCGCTACCAAACGGCGGTGCACAGTTTTCTTTATGCTTTGATAGGCGGTATCTGCTACATCATTGGAAATGGCAGCAAAAATCTGTACCTGTACATTGGGACAATCGCCTCGTCCCAGCTTCTCCAATAAGGTCATTTACTGCACTTCCTTTACTTTCGCACATCCGAATACATACTATAACGAATATTGATGCCATTGCCTATTTTTTTGCCCATTAGATTGTTAAAGGCATTGGCAATAGCACTTTTTTTATTAAAATCCGCATGGGCGGTAACCACCACATTGCGGCTGGAATTTTCAAATTCAACGGAAAGATATTTATTATTCTGACCAGCCTCAGTATCTGGCTGCCAAATAAAAACATCATTGGCAAAACTAATATTGCGGGTATTATTGATAACAACATTTCTATAATCGGCCTCGGTCTGCCGCAGTGATGCATCATGAGCGATACTACGAACGCTGTTGCTCATGGTCAAATAATCACTAAAGGCCATGCCAAAATATATAATCCCCATAACCAGCAACAAAAAAAGAGGTAGGACTAGGGCAAACTCTACTAGTCCCTGTGCCCTTTGCCCTCTAAGCATACCGCCGCCTCCTCAACACTGCACACACAATCAATCTCAAAAATCATACCGCCTGCGACTTCCATCACAGGCGGCCATACCATCTCACTAAAATCGACTATATGCCGACTACTAATTGCACTTTGGCTATAATATCAGCAAAGATATCCTGGACAGCATCCTTCAAGATGCCATCTCCAGCCAAGACCACCGCAAGAGACAAAACTACCACAAATGCCAGTAGAAAAGCATATTACACCATGCCCTGTGCTTTCTCTTCCCGACATTCCCCCGACATGCCGATATTCCTCCAAAACACCTTTAAAAGTAAATATTACTTCTTAGTTCCCATCTGGCGTCTTAGTTTGCAACTGATCAGCAGTATTGTCAAAGATACCCTTAACAGCGTTACTCAGATCACCACCACTGAGAAGAGCAGCAGCAACCACTACAACAAATGCCAAAATCAAAGCATACTCTACAATGCCCTGGGCCTTCTGGCTCATATAACGATTTTTCAGGTGTTCAAGAATAGTAAACATAACATCATTCCTCCTAGAATAAATAAAAAATAAATAGATATAATATATTTAATATCATCATGGCTATAGCCTGATGGATATTACAAACCTAAAGCTCAATATTAACAATATTGCGAATGACAGCAAATCCTATTAGCATCAAAACCCCAGAACCAACCAAGGCCATCTTCCCCATAGTATTGGTAAACAGGGGATTTAAATAACCTGGCGATATTATCTCAATAGCAGCTGCGGTACCAAAAGGCAAAATTCCTAATACCACCCCGGACATTTTGCCCTGTGCTGTTAAGGCTCCAACCTCCCGCCTCATTCTCACTCTTTCATTAATGGTTTCACTAATGGTATCCAAGATCTGAGCCAGATTACCGCCTACCTGCCTTTGAATCAGCACAGCGGCAACTACCAGATTGAAATCTGGACTGTTTACCCGGTCAGTCATATTGTTCAGGGCTTCCTCCAAGGGCATACCCACATTAACATCGGTAACTACCCTTCTAACCTCGCTTTTTACGGGATCATCCATTTCTCCCGCAATATGGTCAAGAGCCTGCATAAAGCTAAAGCCTGCCCGCAGGGCATTGGCAATCATGGTAAGCATATCTCCCAGCTGATTCACAAAGGCCTTTTGCCGCCGCTGAATACTAATGGACAAAACCATCATACAGACAATACAGCCAGCCACAAAGCCCAGCAGGGCATTAACCAAGGTCATGGTCAGCAAGCCCAAAACAAAAGCTCCAATCACACCACAACCTAAAAGCACGACCTGAAACTCAGAACCAAGAAAGGGCCAGCCTGCCTGCTGCATCTTGCGGTTCAGACTACTGTTCTTTTTTATTTTCCCCAGCTTTGCCCCCAGAGTCCTAATAGTCTCATAAAGCTTTTCCTTAAAGGTTACATTATGCCGGCGCTGGTTATCACTTTCCTTGGTATGGCGAAGGCTGGCCTCCACCCCGGAAAAATAAGCCATACGGTTGCTGATATTTTTTTCCTCAACCCCCTTGCGGCTTAAAAGAACCATAAGGAGACAAAAGATAATAACCGCTATGGTCATACCTATGAGAAAATTAATCATCGCCTGTGCCTCCTGCTGGTGGATGAATAATCCTGCCAGCCAGATAATTGATGCTCATAGCTAGTGGGCTGTCAGGCTCCAAGTCCAGAGCCATCTGGCCATTGTCTGCCGCCTTGGATACAACCATGTAGGCGTTAGGCATAACAGCCTCCACAGGATGGCCCATAGCCTCAGTCAGCTTACGGCGGGACTGGTCATTGCAAGGCACCACCCGGGTAAAAACAGTTTTCACTCGGTTAGCGCAATCCTCCCAGCATGTAAAAATCTCCAAAGCTCTCTGGACATGCTTCACCTCATAGCCTCCATTCATCATGGCAACTACATAGGTGGTATCAGACATTTCTGCTGCCGCAATGGAGGTAGGATTAAAGCCTGCCGGCACATCTATCAGCAGATATTTAAATAGGCTGCGGCTCATTTTGATAACCGCCTCCAGAGAATCAATGGCTACTCTGTCAATAAGACTTGGTGTCTTGGTGCCACATAGCACAGATACCTTGTCATTAACCTTGGTATAATAAGAACGCAAATCCAAAGGAGATAAGAATCTGGCATCTCTAGCCGCCTCTACAATGGTACTTTGAGGCTCCAGATTGAAGAATACTGCCATATCTCCAAATTGCAAATCTGCATCTATAATACCTACCTGCTCTCCAGTAGTACGGCTAATAGCCATAGCCAAATTTGCTATCAGGGTGGTTTTGCCACTTTTGCCCTTAGGGCTGAAAAATGTCATAGCGTGACAATCCATCTCCATACCATTGGCAGTGTATATTTTGATAGCTTCCTTCAGGCCATTATAGGTAAAAGGCTTAATAAGATAACCGCTGGCACCAGCCTGAACAAAATGACTGGTACTTTCTGCCTCCCATTTTTCACCAGTGCAGATAACAGCAGCACCGGGAAAAACACCTATCAATTCCTGCAAAAGCTCTGTAGCATTACCAATTTCTGCATCCAGCAGAATAATATTGGGGCTGAATACCCGCCCCTGTCCCAAGGCATCGCTGCTGCTTTGGAATCTGGCCTCCAGCTCCATATCAGGAGCCGTTTCAATAACCTTGGAAAGCTGTTCCAACAGGAGGCGGTTATGCTCTATCAGCATAATTTTGTATTGCATAGCTTCTACCTCCTAAATAGCCTTCCCAAAAGACCACCCTTGTGATGGGCTTCACTGCGGGAGCCTAGCTGCTCTGACCCAGGCACATAGGCTCTATTGGTATAGCGGGAAATCAAACGACGGATTTCCTCTGCCAACACACTATCAGAACCGCTAAGCACCAAAGGCACTCCTGTGCTGATGGACTCACTGGCTGCCCGGAAATCATTGGGCAAAACATGATAGAATCCTTCTCCCAACAGCTTCTGCACCGCTTCCATAGAAATGCGGGTTTTGGCATCGCTGCGGTTCAGCACCAGCCGAATCTTGTGGGTATCATAATTCAAATTCTGTAAGGTATCATTGCCAATTTTCATATTCTTGATGGTAGGAATAAAATCCACCACTCCTAAAAAGGTAACAATGGTACTTATATCCAGCATGGCCAGATTCAGCTTGCTAAACATGCTGGTGGTATCAACAATCACATAATCATAAAGGAGCCGCAGCTTCTCCACAAGCTCCGTACAGGCCTCAGTGGACAGATTGTAGGACTGATCCAAAAACTCTGGGGCTGGCAATACATCAAAGCAAATGGTACCATAACGATATTGCTCTACTTGCTGGCGAATATCCGCCTCCGGATTTTTTTTCATCTCGGCCAAAGCATCATAAACTGAACGCTCCACTGGCAGTTTGAGATAATTGGCCACATCGCCAAATTGCAAATCATAATCCACCAGGCAGACACGACAGCCCTGCCGAGCCAGCTCGGAAGCCATATTTATGCTTATCAGGGTTTTGCCTACAGCGGAAGCTGTACTAAAAAAGGTAATGACAACGCCACTGATTTTTTCCTCAGCCATTTAGGTTGCCCCTTTCTGCCTGCTGAGCCTCCTGACGAAGCTCCTCCTCTGCCTTGGCAGTCCAGCTAGGTGCCTTACAGGTATCTCTTTCCTTGAAGAGAGGCCCCGCTTCAGCTGCTAAGGCCTGGGCCTCAGTAAGACCGCCCTTTTCTGGACTGAGCTTGGCTGGTGGATCGTTAGGATAAATATCCTCCATTTCCTGCCACTGACGCTTGCTGTTTTCTACCTCCTCCAGCATCTTAGAGGAGCCCTTAACAGGATCATTGTTGGTAACAATGGTAGGAGTAATGAGAATCATCAGCTCCCGCTTATCCTTTGAGTTAGAGCTATGCTTAAAGAACTCGCCAATAATAGGAATATCTCCCAAAATAGGCACCTTGGTAATAACCTTGCTTTCGTCGCTATTCATCAAACCGCCAATAGCCATAGTCTGACCATCAGGCACAGACAGCATGGTAGAAGCCTTGCGGGAAATCAGTCCAGGTATCTTGCCTGCACTGGTAGGAACGGAAACACTAGCATCTATGCCACTAACCTCAGCCTCAACCTTAGAGGTTATTTTACTTTCCTGATCCACCTGAGGCTTAATCTTCAACTTAATGCCGTATGGTTTCCACTCAACGGAAATCTCTCCATCCTTGCTGGTAGGGATAGGCAGCTCGCCGCCAATGAGAATTTCCGCTTCCTCACCGCTCATGGTGGTAATATTTGGTCTGGACAGAACCTTTATCTTGTTCTGACTGGCCAAAGCCTGAATCATAAAATCCACATTCTGAAATGGATGGTGGGTAGCATCATAAAAATCCTTACCACCGTAGAAATCACCAGCTGTACCAAAGGTGATACTGGTATGTCCGTTTGAAGTAGAAACATCACTGGCTACACCGTATTTAAAGCCCAAATCGCTGGCATCCTTACCGCTAATATCAATAACCAAAGCAGAAAGATTCACCATAGTAGGATTTTTCATTTGAATGAGGTTAACAATATTGTCCTCACCAGCATATACCTTGGCCATGCCTAAGGCATTGTTCAGCTCATATTGATTTTCTACCGTTCCCTGCAGAACCAGCTTATCTCCTACTTTGGCTACCTGTACCCCATCCAAGCCCATAGACTGCTTGATGAACTGGGCTGTAGCCGTATCCGTATTGCAGACAGAGATAACAAAATCCTGTCGCATACCGTTGGCACTCCACACAGAAAGACTGGTGGAACCCAAAGCCTTGCCAATAATATTCAGCTTCACCTTGTCCAGCACTACCACATCGGCAATGGCTGGATTGGCCACTGTAACTCTGGTTATTTTGGAACTACCTGCCTGATAGAGGTAGGCCTGATTCAGCTCCAGCCAAATAGGCTGAGGAGCTGCCTCTGTTGCGGAACCTATAGCAAAAACTGCCAAGGCAGCCAGCAAACAGATATATTTCTTCATCCCCATAAAATATCTATTCATTATGCGCCCTCCCTGGTAGACGTGGTTCCTCGAATTACCTCTACACCGCAAACAGGAGCTTTAGGAGCTGGTGTTGATACAGGTATAGACTGCTGAACAGCCGGTCTGACAGTTTCCGGTGCTGCCGGTGCTGGCGTTGCTGTCCTAGTACCAGAAGATTTTGCTGTTTTCGTTGTTGAATAATGAATATATCTCGTATCTGTAGTAAACTTATCCCGAGGCTTATATGGCCGTAAAGCCAAGTAGAGAGTCCCTTCCTGGGCTTCTGTTATCAGCTTCAAGGCATCCTCTGGCAATACGGCCAAAGTGGCTGTAGCCAAATCACTAATAGCCTCATCTTTTGCTGCATCAGCACTCTTTTTGTCGCTCTGATTCTTGCTGTCTGCACTATCCCCGGTTTTCTTGGTATCTCCGCTGGAGCCATCTCCAGTAGCCTTTTGCTTCTGCTCTGTGGTTTTGTTAATTGCCAGCAGCAAAACATCCTGCAAGACAATTCGTCCGGTCATTTTTTCATCGCCTTTAGCAATAAGCATTACATCCACATAATCCCCTGGCTTGGCGAATCCAGCTACACCGGTAACGTCTGTAATGGCAATGCTGATAGCACGGCACTCAGGAGGTATATCCCCAGTGAAACCAGCCATAGTTATGTCCATTAGCACCTTGCGGGTAGAGATAATATCATCCTTCAATATCTCCACCTTGGCAGGCTTGTTAATAATATCTGACACTTCTCGCACGGCATCGTCAGATACCATAGAGGCAGGTACTTCCCGTACCTCTACCATACTTTCCTTGATAATGGTCTTAGGAGCAATATCCTGCTTGGCTACTACCACATGAATGGAATTAACCGGCTTGACTTCTTCATTGGCTCCCATACCATTAAGACCAGCAAAAACCAGCAAGCCCAAAATCAAGCTGGCTGCCCCCGCTAGAAATACCCAATGGCGATAGGTAATTTTCTCAGAGAGGTCAGTTAAAAACCTATTAATTTTTTCTTTCATTTTCTCATCCCTTTGATTGCTTCGCTGGTACCTTATCCCACTTTCTTAGCTACCTGCAATTCATTTTCCCTTTGCATTGTTCGATAATCTATTCTATAATATCCCTTAATAAATCTTATTTCACAATAGATTATAGCTTTCCGCAAAACTTTATAAACTTGTTTCTTGGTATATCATATTTTTCATTTTTGTACTTAGGACTATAGTCTTATTTTATGTGAAAGGATGGAATTTCAGTATGTTGAATTTTCTAAACATTTCTGCCCAATTCTGTATTATCTCCTTGCTCTCCTGCTGGCTAAACCAGTTATACCGACAAAACAAATCTGAATTAAGCTTTCCTCACAAATATCCCTGTCCCTGGCAATGGCGGGGCATAAAGATTTTTTTCCTTGCTGGAACCTTTCTCCTACTTATAACAGCATTGTTGCCGAATAGCCTTATAAGCTCAAATCTAATGGCTATTTATGGTATTTTTTCCTATCAGCCATCTAACGGGTTGCTAACAGGTTACGGCTTTTTCTTTGTGCTTTATAGCAGTTTTTTGCTCATTATGATGTGGAGTGATATAGAACAACAGATAATTATGAATCATCAACTGGCACTCTTTGCCATTCTAGGGCTGTGCTATCAGCTGCTGCTTCAACCAGACCAGCTTCTTATACAGCTTCTCACAGCTCTAGCCAGCGGTCTTATCTTTCTTTTGCTGGCCATTCTTACCAGAGGAGGAATTGGTGGGGGTGATATTAAGCTATTAGCTGCCCTTGGCCTTTGGCTAAAGCCAGAAGCTATGGAAGTTACCGGCATAGGAGGCATTATTCTAGGAGGCCTGTTGGCCCTGATGGCAATTCTTAGCAAAAGAAAAAGCCACAAGGATTATATTCCCTACGGCCCTGGTTTTATTGTAGCTGCTCTATTTGCTTATTTCCTGTAAATACACTAGCCACGCAAATATCCCCCGGCCTTTGGCCGGGGGATATTTTTAGTTTAGATTAATTTCTCAAATTCATCAACAGGCAATGGCTTGGAATAGTAGAAGCCCTGAACATATTTACAACCAATACTTTTCAGGAACTCTACCTGTTCCTTGGTCTCCACACCCTCAGCAATGGTCTGCATCTTCAGGCTTTCCGCCATTTTGAGAATAGCTGTAAGAATATTGCCACCCTTGGCAGAATAATCCGAGCTTTTCAAAAAGCCCATATCCAGCTTCAACACATCAATCTGGATATCCTTCAGCATATTCAAGGAGGAATAACCTGTACCAAAATCATCCATGAGAATCACAAAGCCTGCCTCCCGCAGCTGGCGGGTAATGGTAATAATCTGCTCTGGATCCTCTGTATAAGCACTTTCTGTAATTTCCAACTCCAAATACTGTGATGGCAGCTGGTATTTTTCTCTCAAATCCACCAGATGCTGTACCAGCTTGGGAGCGTAGAGATCTATGCGAGATACATTAACAGATATAGGATGTACCTCCCGGCCTTCATCCAGCCATTTCCGCAAATAACGGCAGCTCTCCTCCCAAATGAATTTGTCCACCTCATAAACAAAGCCATTATTTTCAAATACTGGAATAAAATCTCCTGGAGAAATAAAGCCATTTTCCAGGCTAATCCAGCGCACCAAAGCCTCGGCACCTATAATGGTGCCTTTTTCTATGTCATATTTTGGCTGGAGATACAAGGTGAACTCCTTATTCTGAATAGCCATTTCCATAGCATTGATGATTTTTTGCTCCTTCAGCACCTGCTGACGCATTTTTTCATCATATTCACAATATGGATTCTTGAAATTGCCCTTGGCTTTCCAGAGAGCCATATTGGCACGGTCACACATTACACTTACAGGCAGGGTTTTATCATCAATGCGATAAAGGCCAAAGCTGAGAATGGTGCGATTGTTAATAGCAAAACTGTCTGCCACCATCTGCAGTGTATTAATCATGCGACGGGAATCACCCTTGCCTGCCTCATAACAGACAACAAAATTATCTGCATATAATCTACCGCTTACACAGAGAGGCAAATTGATTTCCTTTAGGAACTTGCCTATATACCGCAGCAGCTTATCTCCTGTGGACTCTCCAAAAAGATCATTCAGCACCTTGAAGCGTTCAATATTTATCCGCAATAAATCAAAATTCTTGTCCGGATTGTCCAAAAGCATTTCCTTGGTTTTGGCATAAAAAGCCTGCTTGTTGTAGATACCTGTCAGCTCATCATAGGTAGCCAGATAATCCACCACAACCCCGTTCAGCTTGCCCTGGTTAACAGACCTATAGGTATTCTCATGGCGATAATCCCGGTCAATATGAATACCTGTAATAACAGGGCAATCATCCTCCTGAAATTTGTACATAACAGTTATATTCAGGAAGATTAAATTTTTGGCCTTGGTACAGGTAAGTATTAGGCGCGCCACAACAGATGCCCCCTCACCAGTCATGGTGCAGCGCATCTTGCAGCGATTCAGGGAGAGAGGCGACAAACGCTCATACTCTCGGTTCAAAAACTGCCTTACATTCCAATCTCCCCGCACATAGTTCACATTTAAGTGACTATAGGCTATAGCATCCGGGTCCATCAATAAAGATAATCCCTCAATTGAACCCTCTTGCAGATATTCATTGATTACGTTTTCTGTTAACGCAAGCAAATCCTCCTGTCCCATTTCCATATAATAAGCTCCCAACTAAAAATGACTGGTACAGATAAATTTCTGCACCATTGTAACATCCTTATGCAAGACTCTCCTCCTAGAGAGCCTCTTATCCTTATATAACATTGTACGCTATAAAAATGTTTTTTTCAATACAAAAAAATATATGGAAATTTTTACCTATACATTTAAATGTTGTATTTTTTTGTAAATTTTTATTGAACAATAGTCAATTATACCTATAAGGACAATTTGTAAATTTCCTCAAAAACATCACAACTTACCCAAAAATATTATCCCTACAAATAAGAAGCGGGGACTAGTAAAGGGCTGTTCTGCCTGTACTATTCCCCGCTTCTTACTGTTATACAACAGTTATCCGGTTATTTAATTTAGGATGTATACTTCTACCGACCGGCGGCCAAAATCAATTGCCTCACCGTAGCTTTCCATGCACAAATCTATTTTATTTCCACGGATAGCTCCACCTGTATCAGCAGCCACAGCAGTTCCATAGCCTGGAATATATACTCTGGTGCCCAGGGGAATCACATCAGGATCTACAGCCACGATTCCTCGTCTAGCAATATCTCCTGTGGCGGTAATGCCTGCTCCATTACCATCAGATGGCAGATAGGCACTAGCCTCCATTGATAAACAGCTTGCGTAGGTCATATCACCATGATTGGTGCTAACAGTATTCACTGTTACAGGCGGTGCTACCGGCACATCCTTTACATGGATGGTCATACCGGTTACAACAGCGGCATCCAGCCCCTCTGCGACCTCGTAGCCATTGCCAACATAGCCATAGGTTTCCATGACTTCTCCTACTGTTGGCTGGCAGGTTAAAATTTTATCTTCTGTACCATTGTAATCAATGGTAATAGTTGCAGCACGATTGACGGTCAGTACCTCTCCCTTTTCGTTATGGGAGAAGGAATACTCATCACCCTCTCGCAGGTCTACACCGGCCTGACTAAGGATGTTCATTGGTGCCTTATAAGGTGTATTCAGCTCCAGCTGCTGGCCATCCACTGCTATTGTTACATGTCGGTTGGAAATGAAACCAGAAAGCATCATTGTACCGCACATGAGTCCTATGCTGATAGGATACCGGACATCCTTCCTACATCGGACATATAGTTTCTTTAAGGTCATTAAATACCCCCTTATTAAATTACGAAGGATACTATATCACAAAATGGCCTCTATGTCAAATTTTCAAGGAAGTCTCTCCCACTTTAAAGGAATTTTAACGGGTTTTATCACGGTAAAAAGTCAGTAATCATGGGGATTTTGGGCCGGTACACCACTTTGAGAATATTTTGATTTTTTCAGACCAAAAATGAGGATATTTTGTGCAAAAATTACAATTCTAGCTTTGGATATAGCTCCAGCGCATTAGCCGTGGTCTGTCGGGCCACCTTCTCTAGGGATTCTCCCCGGAGCTGAGCCAGCTTGGCTGCCACATGATAGACAAAGGCAGGCTCATTTCGCTTTCCTCGCATAGGCACTGGTGCCATATAAGGGCAATCAGTTTCCACCACAATTCGCTCCAAAGGAAGCTTCTGCACAATTTCTGGCAATTTGGCGGCATTTTTGAAGGTCAAGGGCCCATCTACCCCAATAAACCAGCCCATTTTCACCAGCTCCTGAGCAATTTCCAGACTACCAGAGAAGCAATGCATTACGCCTACTATACCTTTGCCCTCCTTGCGGAGGATTTCCATGGTATCTCCATGAGCCTCACGATTGTGGACACATACTGGCAAATGAAGCTGACGGGCCAAATCCAGCTGACGAATAAAAAGCTCCCGCTGCAGCTGTCTTTTGTCCCCATCCTTTTCCCAGTAATAATCCAAGCCAATTTCCCCAATGGCTACCACCTTGGGCAGGGCTCCCCAGCTAGCCAGCTGGTCTTCATCAGCCTGAGTCATGGGATGGGCTTCCTCTGGATGAATCCCCACCCCGGTATAAACCATAGGATATGCCTTGGTAAGAGCCACAGAGCTTTGGGAGGACTCCATAGAGTCCCCCATATTCACAATACAGCTCAGGCCAGCCTGAGCTGCTCTCTCCACAACTGCATCTCTATCCTCAGCAAAATGCTCTACATTAATATGAGCATGGGTATCTATCAGCTTAGCTTGACCTAAATCCTTGCCTAGCTGAGCCACCATAGCCTCTGTTACAGCTGCCATTAGCGAACCACGCTTCCTACAGGCATATCCACTGTTACCAGCTTCAAATCATCCCCAGCAGAAGCAGCCAATACCATGCCATGAGACACTACACCGCGAATCTTGGCAGCCTTCAGATTGGCAACTACAATAACGTTTTTGCCAACCAGTTCCTCTGGCTTGTACTGCTTAGCAATACCAGAAACCAGCTCTCTCTGCTCATTACCTAGGTCAATCTTCAGCTTCAACAGCTTGTCAGCCTTTGGCACAGCCTCAGCCTCCAGCACCTTGGCTACCCGCAGCTGGATTTTGGCAAAATCATCAATAGAAATCTCACCCTCTGGCTGGCTTTCCTTCTGCTTATCCTTCTTGGACTTCTGCTTCTCATCCTTGTTCTTAGCTTCCTTAACTGGCTGTTCCACCTTTTCCACCTCAATGCGAGGGAAAAGCTGCTGAGCCTGTCCAATATGCATATTGGCTGGTGTGCCACCCCACTTTTCAATATCAGCCAGACGCAATTCCTCAATGGTGCCAGGCAGGTTCAGCTGCTGCCACAGCTTGCCAGCAGTGGTTGGCATATAAGGGTAAATCAGGCCACTGATAACCCGGAGAGCCTCTACCAGATTGTACATGGTATTGGCCAGCTCCTGCTTTTTGCTTTCATCCTTGGCCAAAGCCCAAGGAGCAGTTTCATCAATATACTTGTTAGCACGGCTGATAAAGGCCCAAACAGCCTTAATGGCATGGCTGATTTTCATATTGTTCATATCATCAGCAAAGGTCTTTACAGTGTTCATGGCATCCTTAATCAGGGAAGCATCAATTTCGGAGCATCCCTCTGGTGCCAAAACTACCCCCTGCTGGAATTTGCCTACCATGTTCAGAGTACGATGGAGCAGATTACCCAGGTCATTAGCCAAATCAGAGTTAATACGCTGAATCAAAGCATCTCTGGAGAAATTGCCATCCTGGCCCAGATTGATTTCTCTAAGCAGGAAATAGCGGATGGCATCTGCACCAAATTCCTCAATCAAGCCGATTGGATCTACTACATTGCCAATGGATTTGGACATTTTGGTGCCATCTACTACCAACCAGCCGTGACCAAATACCTGCTTTGGCAGTGGCAAATCCAAGGCCATCAAAATACATGGCCAAATAATAGAATGGAAACGAACAATTTCCTTGCCTACCAGATGAATATTGGCTGGCCAGAACTTCTGGAATTTCTCTGGATCATCCAAATAGCCAATAGGGGTTAAGTAGTTGGTAAGAGCATCAAACCATACATAGATAACGTGCTTATCATCAATAGGTACTGGAATACCCCAGTCAAAGGAGGTACGGGAAATACACAGATCCTCCATGCCCTGATTAATAAAGTTAATCATTTCATTGCGACGGGATACAGGCTGGATAAAATCTGGATTTTCTTCAATATATTTCAGGAGACGATCGGCATACTTACTGATTTTGAAGAAATATGCCTCCTCAGAAACCTCCTGTACAGGACGGTGACAATCTGGACAGCAGCCATTTTCATCCAGCTGATGCTCAGTCCAATAGCTTTCACATGGAGTACAATAAAGGCCGGTATAGGCACCCTTGTAAATATCCCCTTTGGCATAAATGCGGCGGAATACCTCCTGAACCACCTTTTCGTGACGCTTCTCTGTGGTACGGATAAAATCGTCATTGGAAATATTCAACAGCTTCCAGAGCTTCTGAAAGCCTGCTACGATAGGATTTACATATTCAATTGGCGTAATGCCCTGCTCCTCAGCCTTTTGCTGAATCTTCTGACCATGCTCATCACTGCCTGTCAAAAAGAAAACATCCTCATCTGCCAAACGATGAAATCTTGCTACAGAGTCTGCAATGGTGGTGCAGTAAGCGTGGCCAATGTGAAGCTTGGCACTAGGGTAATAAATTGGGGTGGTAATATAAAAACTTTTCTTATCCAACGATAGGACCTCCTAATATATAAGATTCACAGAGGCAGGGCAATGTCCTGCCTTGTTAGTATATTCACATTAAATAGCAAATTGCTAAGCCTTCAACAATATATTATATACATCCCGACGGCTAATGCCTAATTTTTTTGCTGTCTCCCGCATGGCTTCCTTCCGGGAAAGGCCTTGCTGTTCAAAGGCTTCAACCATCTGAACCGGGTCTGTTACTTCCTCGACCTGCTGAGTAGAAGCGGCCTTTTCTGCATCATAGCCGGAAATTATCAGGACAAATTCACCTCGAGGCTCGTTAGCCTGATAATAGTCCAGCAGCTCTCCCAAGCTGCGACGATTAAATTCCTCATAGTGCTTGGTCAGCTCTCTAGCTGCTGCTGCCGGCCTTTCCTCCCCCAATGCGTCACATAATTGCTTAAGAGTTTCCTTGAGATGATGAGGAGCCTCATAAAAAATCAGGGTTTCTGGAGAACATTTTATTCTTTCCAACAACTCCCGTCTTTTTTTGCTGGATTTTGGCAAAAATCCATAAAAGGTAAAGGCAGTGGTATCCAAACCTGAACATATCAAAGCCGACAAAGCTGCATTAGCTCCCGGCAAAGGACTTACCTGTATTCCTGCCTCTATGGCCAGCTGAGCCAAATGCGCTCCTGGATCTGAAATTCCTGGCAGACCTGCATCACTTACGCAAACCACCACGGCACCAGATAGCATTTTTTCCACCATCTCCGGCCCCTTGGTTAGCTTGTTGTGCTCGTGATAGCTGGTAGCAGGTGTATGTATATCATAATGGGATAATAGCTTGCGGGTATGGCGGGTATCCTCGGCAGCAATCAAATCTGCCTCTGCCAGCATCCGTACTCCCCGATAGGTCATATCCTCCAGATTGCCAATAGGGGTTGCTGACAGATAAAGACGCCCCCTGTTTTCTTCTGACATCAAAGCAAAATCTGCTACTAAAAATATAGACAAGCATGTCTACACTAGATGTTTCGCCACAATCTCACGATTTGCAGTTCCTTATTCATCGTGTATGCTTTGGTTAAATCCTAAGACTTCAACTACTCACAAGTTCTTGTACACTCCAAAGGCGTTGGCAACACACTCCTTGTTTGAAACAAGGAGGCGAGCCTGTTCCCGACTAGCCATCGGTACATATATCGAGACTTTTGTCGTTAAGCTACCCTATATTCTTTCGCATCTCGCAAATTAAGTGCAGCGTTAAAATCCCTATCTTCGGTATAACCGCACTTGGGACAAATATATACACGGTCTTTGAGTTTCAGACCTTTATTTGTATGTCCACAAGTATGACAGGTTTGAGAACTTGGGTAAAATCTTTCAACCGTTCTAAACTCTATACCGATAATTTGGGCTTTGCGTTTTAATTTAGTCAACATTAAATTAAACCTCTGTGCTGCCACGGCTTTTGTTAAATGTTTATTCTTCATCATACCTTTCACGTTTAAATCTTCCATTGTTATGAAACGTGGTTTTTGTTTCACAATTTCATGGATGACTTTATTTTCATAATCCTCACGGATTGTGTCCATACGATGATGAATTTTTTGCACCTTTAGCTTTTGCTTGTCTATATTTGCAGAGGCAGTAGCAGTTGCACCACCTTTCATTTTTCTAAACTCATATTTACGGCTAAGTCGCCTCTGCTCTCTACGAAGCCGTTTCTCTAGTCTTTTGACTTTTGAACTCTTATTAATATTTTTAAATGTATTACCATTACTTACTATTGCTAAATCTTTGACACCTAAATCTATTCCTATACCATCGGTTGTGATATGATAAAATGCTTCTAAATCCTTATTGTATTTAGATTTTTCATCAATATCAATTACAACAGAAACATAAAACCTGCCAGTCTTGCAGGAAACTGTACCGTTAATAACTTTAGCACCTACAGGCAGATAGCCAAATTCTTTAAGCCTTACCTGCTTCAATGTAGGTATCATCAATTTATGACGCCATATCCTCCAATCACCTTTGTTATTCTGGGGAAAATATAGCTTCACATCTTGATTGGATTTCTTTTTGAATCGTGGAAAGCCTGCCAGGCAATCGAAAAATCTCTTAAAAGCATTTTCGGCATTTACTAACGCTTTTTTGCGAGCCTTAGAACCACACTTACCTATCCACGGCAGTTTTATCTTTAGATTATGATTTACATATTTGTCAAAGTCTTTAGCAGTTACAAAATGCTTTTGTCGGCTATCTAACAAGCCACGCTGATACATTTTGTATAGTTTTTTATTATAGGCAATGTATTGATTATATAAAAATCTGGCTATGCCAATTGAGCAGATGATTTTTGCTTTCTGTTTTATAGTCGGCGCTATTTCTGTCTTGAATGCCTTTAGCAATATTTTCATCACCTTCTATCTGCTTTTTATATTTTCGCAGTCCATACAGCCTGCGTGAAAAAACATGAATTCTCCCTGTCCCAGCGTTGCAGTGTCTTTACTGAAACATTGAGCAGTTCAGCAAACTCTTTGGGCTTATAATTAGCGATGTTTGATGTATTCATGGTTTTAACCCTCCATAAACACGTTGTATCACTAATATACACCTTTGTCCATATAATCAGTTGCTTAAAATTTCTCCTTATTTCTTCATATTGTATATAGCTAAAATTTCCTCAGTATAGCTGCCGTCTTCCTTGTGAACCATCAAGGGCAGTTCTACCTTTAAACCACCGGGAGCAGCCCCCACAACACCCTCTATAAGCATAAGATTGGATTCCTTATGGGGCTTGGGATGTACCAGCTGCAATCTTTTGGGCTGTATCTGATGCTTGGCCATAGCCACCATGATTTCGCCCAATCTTTCAGGCAAATGCACCATAGCAAATCTGCCTCTAAATCTTAGAAGATAACGAGCCGCAGCCACCACATCCTCCAGAGTGGCCGTAACCTCATGGCGAGCCGCTGCTACCCCCTCCAAAGCACTAATAGTGCCCTGCTGAACTGGCCTATAGGGAGGATTAACAATTACGCAGTCAAAGCTTTCCCGCTGATACAACTGGCCGATTTGACGATAATCCCCCTGAGCCACATGAATTTTGTCCTCCAGCCCATTGAGCTTTACATTTCGCTGAGCCAAGGCGGCCATAACTGGATTGATTTCCAAGGCATGAATTTCCTTTACCTCATCGGCAATCAACAGGGGCATAACCCCTGTGCCGGTGCCTAGGTCAAAAACCCGCCAATTGCTATGATATTTAGGGTAATGGGCCAGCAATACTGCATCTATGGAGAAGCAAAACTGATTGATATTTTGAATAATATGTCTGCCACCCCAAAGAAGGTCGTCCAACCGTTCCTCCGGCCCCAAGGGGACCTGGGACCAATCCTGCACCTGGCTCACTGCATATCCTCGCTGTCCTTCTCAATAACATCCTCCCAGGAAGCCACAATAGTCTTGCGGTCATCCAGCAGAATGGTAGCAGAACGGCGCTGCATATTCAGATTGATAACCTTACCCTCCCCCTCGGCAGTAATAACCTTGCTGCCCTGTACAGGAGGCTTGATTTTCTTCCGCTTGTTGCATTTACCGCTATAACAATTGCTCTCGTATTTCAGACAGCACATCAAACGACCGCAGATACCGGAAATCTTAGTTGGATTCAAGGACAGATTCTGCTCCTTGGCCATGCGAATGGAAACCGGGTCAAATTCTCCCAAAAAGCTATGACAGCACAAAGGACGGCCACAGCAGCCAATGCCACCCATAAGCTTAGCCTCGTCCCTCACACCAATCTGCCGCAGTTCAATACGAGTGCGGAAAATAGCTGCCAAGTCCTTAACCAGCTCCCGGAAGTCAATACGGCCATCAGCTGTAAAATAGAAAATAATCTTATTTACATCAAAGGTATATTCCACATCCACCAGCTTCATAGGCAGGCCATGAGCGGCAATTTTTTCCTCACAAAGACGGAAAGCCTCATCCCGACGCTGGGCATTATCCTCCACCTTGGCTTTATCTGCATCTGTAGCCAGCCGCTGTACCACCTTCAGTGGCAATACCACATCACCATCAGGAACCTCCCGAGGCCCTATAACGGCTGTGCCAAATTCCAGACCTCTGGCTGTTTCCACAATAACATTGTCATTTAGCTTAATGTCCAGCTTCCCCGGACTAAAATAGTATATCTTACCAGCCCGCTTAAAACGGACTCCTACAACTGTCTGCATTTATTCCTCCAAATAATTATTTATTCTAATGAGAAAGCCCTCCAGGCAAAGCTGAGTATTTACATTGCTGCCCAGTCGCTTCTGGTAATCCTGCACCAATTGCAAAAGCTGCAACAGCTCCTGCTGATGGTATTTGTTCAGCAAGGAGGACAATCTATCTATATCTGACTGATTGTACAAGGGCAGGCCGCTACCACTGTACAGCATCAGCAAATCACGGTAAATCATGGCTAAGAAGCCTAGCCACTGAATCAGCCTTTCCCGACTGTGATTGGACATTTCCTTGGCCAGCTGCAAAAGCTGTTCCACCCCAAGAGTGCCTGCCGCCGAAGCCAGGTCAAAGGCCTGAGTCTGCAAATTCAACAACTCCTCATCCTGCATGGCCAGTGCCTTTGACACACTGCCATCGGCAATGGAGGCCAATTTGCCAGCCAAAGGCTCCTCTATCCCCTGCTGATGCAATATTGCCACCAGCTCCTCAGGTTGAAGAATGCCAAATTCTACCCGCATACAACGGGAAATAATAGTATCCAGCAAGGCTGATGGCCTGCTAGTAAGCAGGATAAACACAATCTGTCCCGAAGGCTCCTCAATGGTTTTCAACAGGCAATTGGCAGCAGCCTCATTCATTTTGTCTGCCTCCTGCATAATAACCACCCGCCGTTCTGATAAAAGAGGAATACGGGCTATCTCCTCCTGCAGCTTTCTAACCGCCTCAATACGAATGGCAGGTGCTGCCTTGGTTTCGCTTTCCGGCTGAATCTGGAAAAAATCCGGATGGGTGCCAGCTGCCAAAGCTTGACAAGCCTTGCAATGACCGCAGGCCTGATTGTTAACAGGAGCATGACATAGTATGGCCGCCGCCAAGGCCTCTGCCACCAGGGATTTGCCTACCCCATCTGTACCGCAAAACAGCATGGCATGGGGGACTCTATCCTCCTGCTGCATTAAGCACAGCTGGGCTACAACCTGCTTGTGACCTACAATATTGTTCCACTGCATATTCATAACAGCAAGGCCTACATATACAAATCTACCAGCATACCGCGAATCGCATCATGGCTGGCCACAATATCCAGCTGCTTGGTCTGGCCTAGACGGATTTTCTCTGCCATATTTTCCAGCTCTCTGTCAATTTTCCGGACAGTAGTATATACCTTTTGCCGGCCCATTCTGTCCCAGCCTGCCTGAGTGTTAACAGAATACATCTGAGAAACCACCGTGCCAACAAAGTTTTTGATTAATCCCCGATAGGACTTCAATTCATCATAGGTAGGTGTCTTGGTAAGGCGCTGTCCCTGCTCATCAATCTTGTCCAGCATTTGCTGCAGCTGCTCACGAGACATTTCCCCCTGCTGATCCTCCAGCTCTGAGGCAAAATCTCCCTCCAGAGAGGCTGCTCTGTGACCGGCATCCATATTTCTGGAGGCCAGTGTAGGCCTAGTACCTAAACCATCTATTTTCATAAATAACCCCTCCGTCATTTTACAATTTTACTTAACTAATTAATGATAGCATGTAGGAAAAAAAATAACAATGAAAACCCCAGTCTAAAATCAGTTTTTTGCGAATTACCTTGGATTTGTTCTTTTTAAATAGCAAATAATATTCTGACAAAAGAAAATTTCGTATTTCTGAAAAATACACTTGACTTTTCCCCATGTATAAATTATAATTCCCTTAACGCTTTGAAATACATTAACTTGATGAAGAGGAAAAGGTTATTTTTCTTAGCCCAGAGAGCCGGCGGCTGGTGTGAGCCGGTGTAAGTGAAATAACTGTCCACCTTGGAGAGGCCGACGAGGAGCCGGACGGGCTAGCCCGATACAGCAGCTTTGAGTTGCACCTTGTGGTGTAATTTGGGTGGTACCGTGGAGTTTATGCTTCGCCCCAATTATGGGGCGAAGCTGTTTTTATTTTAGGAGGATGTATGATGAAGGTTTTAATCGCAGATGGCGTTTCCCAGATGGCTGTAGACATTTTGAAGGACGAATTTGATTGTGATGTTCGTGACAAGCTGCCCGCTGAGGAGCTGCTGTCTATTATTCCGGACTATGATGCTTTGATTGTCCGCTCTGCCTCCAAGGTAACTGCTGAGGTTATTGCAGCTGCCAAAAATTTGAAGATTATCGGCCGTGCCGGTGTAGGTGTGGATAATATTGATGTTGCTGCTGCCACCGACAAGGGCATTATTGTTATTAATTCCCCAGGTGGTAATACCATTGCTGCCACTGAGCATACCTTTGCCATGATGATGGCTATGGCTCGTCATATTCCTATTGCCAATGAAACTCTCCAGAAGGGCGAGTGGAACCGCAAAAAATACACCGGTGTTGAGCTGAAAGGCAAGACGCTGGGTGTTATCGGCATGGGCCGTATCGGCAGCGGTGTAGCCAAGCGTGCTTTGGCCTTTGACATGAAGGTTATCGGTTACGATCCATATATCAATGAGGAACGCTGCAAGGATATGGGCGTTACTGTTGGCACCTTTGATGAGGTTATTGAAAAGGCTGATTTTATTACCGTTCATATGCCTCTTACTGACACCACCCGCAATATGATTAACAAGGATGTTATGGCTCGCATGAAGAAGGGCGTTCGTCTGGTTAACTGTGCCCGTGGCGGTATTATTAATGAAGAGGATCTGCGGGAGGCTGTTCTCTCTGGTCAGGTAGCTGGAGCTGCTATTGATGTATTTACCAGTGAGCCTATTCCTGCTGACCATCCACTGCTTGGTGTTCCAGGCCTCTATGTTACCCCTCATCTGGGCGCTTCCACTGTAGAGGCTCAGATTGGTGTAGCTGTAGATGTAGCCCAGGGTATCAAGGCTGCTCTCCACGGTGAGCCTGTTATGACTGCTGTAAACATGGCTCCTGTTTCCCAGCAGGTTATGAATGTTATTACTCCTTACTTCGATTTGGCTGAGCGTCTAGGCTGTGCAGTTCGTGCTTTGGCTGAGGGCGCTATCAAGAAGCTGGAGGTTATCTACAATGGCGATATTGCTGATGTAAACACTAAGATGGTAACTACTGCTGTAGTAAAGGGTATGCTGGATTCTGAGATGGAAAAGACCGTTAACTATGTTAATGCTCCTGGTCTGGCCAAGGAACGCGGCCTGAAAATCAGCGAAATTCAGGATAAGGATACTGAGCGCTTTGCCAGCACCATTACTGTTACTGCCTATACTGCTCAAAAGACTGTCAGCGTACAGGGTACTCTCTTTGGTGACAAGGGCCGTATCATAAAGATTGACGACAACCGGGTTGACTTGGATCCACATGATTGCATCCTGATTTGCCCTCATATTAACCGTCCTGGTGTTATTGGCCAGGTTGGTTCCATTATGGGTGCTGCTGGTGTAAATATTTCCAGCATGCAGGTAGGTACTACCAGTGTTGAAGGCACCAGCCTCATGATTCTTACCTTGGACAAGGATGTACCAAAGGATGTTATCAAGCTGATTACTTCTATGGAAGGCATCTTTGGTGCTAAGGTTATCCTTTTCGACGCTAACTAATAAATATGCCCTATGTCCCCCCAGCGGGGGATATAGGCTATCTCGTTATAAATTGTGAACTAGAACCCAAGGAGGTTATTATTTTGGAAGCAAATCGTATTTATAACTTTAATCCAGGTCCATCCATGCTGCCATTGGAGGTGCTCAAGGAGGCTCAGGCTGAGTTCCTGAATTTCCAGAACACCGGTATGTCCATTTTGGAAATCAGCCATCGTGCTCCTGCCTATGATGCAGTACACAATCAGGCCAAGGCTGATATTCTGGAACTGATGGGGCTTGGTGATGATTATGAGGTTCTCTTTATTCAGGGTGGTGCCAGCATGCAGTTTGACATGGTGGCTATGAACTTTGCTACCCCTGAAAAGCGTGGTAACTATGTACTGTCTGGCAGCTTTGCCTCCAAGGCCTGCAAGGAAGCTGAGATTCTGGGCCGTGGCTATGTAGCTGCTTCTAGCAAGGATACCAACTTCAAGCATATTCCTACTCAGGAGGAAATTAAACTTAGCGATGATGCCGCATATCTCCATGTTTGCTACAACAACACCATTTATGGTACTGAATATCACTACATTCCTGAAACTGGCAATGTACCATTGATTGCTGATATGTCCTCTGATATTCTTTCCCGTCCTTTGGACTTCTCCAAGTTCAGTCTGATTTATGCAGGCGTGCAGAAGAATCTTGGTCCTGCTGGTGTTGCTCTGGTGGTTGCTAGACGCTCCATGCTGGAAAAGAGCCCTGAGAATCTGCCTACTATGCTGCGTTATGATACCTATTACAAGAAAAATTCCCTCTACAATACTCCTCCTGCCTTTGGCATCTACATGGTAGGCAAAACTGCCAAGTGGATAAAGACACAGGGCGGTCTGGAGGTTATGGCAGAGCGCAACAAGAAGAAGGCTGCTTTGGTATATGATGCTATTGATAACAGCAATGGCTTCTATGCTGGTCATGCTGACAAGGATAGCCGTTCCTTTATGAACGTGACCTTCCGTCTTCCTAATGAGGAGCTGGAAAAGAAGTTTGTAGCTGAGGCTCTGGAGCAGCAGCTAGGTGGCGTTAAGGGCCATCGTTCTGTAGGCGGTATGCGTGCATCTATCTACAATGCTATGCCTTATGAAGGCTGTGAGAAACTGGCTGACTTTATGGATAAATTCCGCAAGGCCAATGCATAAATAAAACTAAAAAGTTTCATCAAAAAGCTCCTGAATTGGCTTCATCTGCCATTTCAGGAGCTTTTTGCATATTACCAACAAATTCTGATTTGCCAAGTTGCCTAGCTCCCTAATGATTTAAATATAATTCGATATGTCAAAGGTTCTCGAAATACAGCCTGCGGTCATAACGACTTTTGCTCTGTCCGACTTAATGGCCCTAACTGAGGGTTTATCCTAACGCAGTAATACCGCTTGTCGCTGAGCCAATTCACAGAGGCCGTAATGATAGAGAGTGTCATGCCCCTCCGGCTGTTGCCGAATCATCAAGGCTTATCGATACTGTCAATCCCAATAATTCTGCTATCATCGTAGAAAATAGGTCATTTCAAACAGTGTCAAGGCGGAAAATTGCGATGAATACACTAATGAGCGGTATGGAAGTACCCTGCACAGGTACTCTTCGCGCCTCGGTACTTAGCGATTCATGAGCTTTCGGGGCGTCAGCCACGAATTGCCTCATGAGAGCTTTAGTACCGCTAGGCGAGAAAAGTAGCGAGAGCGTGCCTGAAAGGGTACTCCCATATCGCCATTAATAGTGATATAGGTTTGCACATCAATATAGCGTGAGCGTGCCTGTAAGGGTATATGTCATGCCTACGAGAAGTGTATAGATAATTGATGTATTTAGCAACCCAGAATTTAGAATAGAAAAATCGCTATAATGTGCACTACACACATTATAGCGATTTTTTTAGCTATTTTTATAACCTTGATAGGCTTCTGTATTTAGAATTTGCTGAGCTTTAGCTACTGCCTCTTTAGATGGCTCTGGGATGTCAGGAATCTGATAGGCAATCCCCAAATCCTCATATTTATGCATCGCCATACGATGATAAGGCAATATCTCCAATCTCTGAACATTGCCCAAGGAAGCTACAAACTCACCAGTTTTGCCCAGACTTTCCTCATCATCATTAATACCTGGCACCAAGACATGACGAATCCACACAGGCTTTTTGATTTCGGCCAAATATTTAGCAAAATCCAAAATGTGCTCATTGCCCATGCCAGTAAGCTCCTTGTGCTTGGCACTATCAATATGCTTGATATCCAAAAGCAACAAATCTGTTACCGCCAGCAGCTCATTTATAGCCTGTAATTTTGCCGGCTCACGGCTAAACACAGCCCCAGAGGTATCTATACATGTAGATACTCCCTGAGCCTTAGCCCGCCGAAACAAATCCGTAACAAAATCCATCTGCAAAAGTGGTTCACCGCCAGAAACGGTAATGCCACCGCCACCCTTCCAATAAGGGCGATACCGCAAAGCAGACTGCAACATTTCCTCAGAAGAACGCTTCTCCCCCTCCTTGCCACCCCAGGTTTCTGGATTGTGACAATAGAGACAGCGAAGAGGGCAGCCTTTGAGAAAAATAATATATCTTAACCCTGGCCCATCTACAGAACCAAAGCTTTCCACAGAATCCACCTGCACGTAGACAGGCAGATTCTGGGCATCATTATTACATATGCTCATGGAATGTTCTGGAAATTACATCCAGCTGCTGCTCACGAGTCAGGTTAATGAACTTTACAGCATAACCAGAAACGCGGATAGTGAAGTTTGCATACTCCTCCTTCTCAGGATGCTCCATAGCATCCAGCAGCTTCTCACGGCCAAATACATTTACATTCAGATGATGTGCACCCTGATCGAAGTAACCGTCCATTACATGTACCAACTGAGTAGTACGCTCCTCATCATTGTGGCCCAATGCCTCTGGAGTCATGCTCTGGGTATTGGAAATACCATCCAAAGCCCACTCATATGGCAGCTTAGCAACAGAGTTCAGGGAAGCCAGCAGACCACTCTGCTCTGCACCGTAGCTTGGATTTGCACCAGGGGACAGAGGAACACCTGCCTCACGGCCATCTGGCATTGCACCAGTGAACTTACCATATACCACGTTGGAGGTAATGGTCAGAATGGAGGTGGTAGGCTCAGAATTTCTGTAGGTGTGACGGGACTTAATCTTCTCCAAGAAGGACTTCAACAACCACTTGGCAATCTCATCAGCCCGCTCATCATCGTTACCGTAGCGTGGGAAGTCACCCTCAGTCTTGTAGTCGATAACAATGCCAGCCTCATTGCGAATAGCAGTTACCTTGGCATATTTAATAGCAGACAGAGAATCTACTACATGGGAGAAACCTGCAATACCAGTAGCAAAGGTGCGGCGTACATCGGTGTCGATGAGAGCCATTTCCTCAGCCTCATAGTAGTACTTGTCATGCATATACTGAATCAGGTTCAGAGTATTTACATAAAGACCTGCCAGCCAATCCATCATGCGGTCAAATTTGGTAACAACATCCTGATACTCCAGAACATCGCCAGCTACACCGCGATACTCAGGTCCAATCTGGTCGCCGCTCTTCTCATCAACGCCACCGTTAATAGCATAGAGCAAGCACTTGGCCAAGTTGGCACGAGCACCGAAGAACTGCATCTCCTTACCAGTCTGAGTTGCAGATACACAGCAGCAGATGGAGTAATCATCCCCCCACTCTGGCTTCATAGTATCATCGTTCTCATACTGAATGGAGCTGGTAGTAATGGAAATCTTAGCTGCATAGCGCTTGAAGTTCTCAGGCAGGGAGGAGGAATACAGAACAGTCAGATTTGGCTCTGGGGATGGTCCCATATTCTCCAAGGTATGGAGGAAACGGTAATCGTTCTTGGTTACCATGTGACGGCCATCAATACCAGTACCGCCTACCTCCAAGGTAGCCCATACAGGATCGCCGGAGAACAACTCATTGTAAGAGGTGATCCGAGCAAAGCGTACCATGCGGAACTTCATAACCATATGGTCAATCAGCTCCTGAGCCTCTGCCTCAGTCAAAATGCCATTGGCAATATCACGCTCAATATAGATATCCAAGAAAGTGGATACACGGCCAACACTCATGGCAGCACCGTTCTGAGTCTTGATAGCACCCAGATAGCCGAAGTACAGCCACTGTACAGCCTCGCGAGCATCCTTTGCAGGAGCGGAAATATCAAAGCCATAGGAAGCTGCCATTTCCTTCAAACCGTTGAGAGCACGAATCTGCTCTGCCAGCTCCTCACGAAGACGTACAACATCATCAGTCATAACGCCGTCGCCGCCAACATTGGCCAAATCTTCCTTCTTGAAGGCAATCAGCTGGTCAATACCATAGAGGGCAACACGACGATAGTCACCTACAATACGGCCACGGCCGTAGGTATCAGGCAAGCCAGTAATAATATGACTGCGACGAGCCAAGCGCATCTCTGGGGTATAAGCATCAAATACAGCCTGATTGTGAGTCTTGTGATACTTGGTAAAAATCTCATGGAGTCTTGCACTTGGCTCATAGCCATAGTTAGTGCAGGACTGCTCAGCCATCTTGATACCGCCATAAGGCATGAAAGCTCTCTTCAGAGGCTTATCAGTCTGAAGACCAACAACCTTCTCCAAATCCTTCAGGCTCTCGTCAATATAACCTGGAGCATGGGAGGTAAGGCTAGCTACTACATCAGTATCCATATCCAAAACGCCATTGTTCTGACGCTCCTCCTTCTGCAGCTCCTGGAGCTTAACCCACAGCTTATTAGTTGCATCGGTAGGATCTGCCAGGAAGCTCTCATCACCATCAAAAGGCTTATAGTTCTTCTGTATAAAATCACGTACATTAATCTCTTCACGCCAGAGGTTTCCGGCAAATCCATTCCACTGCTGATTGCTTAACATAAATTCCTCCTATTTTTCACTTAGCCCCTCTCTAAAAGGTAGCTGTTTATAATCTCTATTCTCTACAAGGTATTCTACCATAAACAATGCTTAAAATTCAATAGTTTATGCATAAATTTAATTAATCGTATAATAATTGTTATTATTTTATGCCATTTAGCTATAATAAATATACTTTTCTAATGAGTTTTATCCTTTGTATCAAAACATCAGTCACTTCCCGCAAGACAAAAGCATTTTTATGTATTCCAATATGTGTTTTTATGCAAAATACGCATAATTTTTCTTATTTTAGGACAAAAATACCCTTTCAGAGGAAATATATTTTCCCTCTAAAAGGGTATCCTATCATGCCAAGCTTATTTCAAAATAATTGTAGGCGCAATCCATTTAGAAAGTGCCTGCATATCCGGAGTATAAATCCGCATAAACAAATGGAATCTTCCTTTGCTAACTGGCAGCCAGTTGGTAATATTCTCGGGAGCCTGCTGTGCGAGAACAATATCCACAGTACCATCCGCATTGGCCTTTAGGTCAGAACGATCATTGATGCAATAACAATTGAGAGGATTATCTATGAGGAAATCATCCTCACCGTAGGCTGTTATTGACCAAAAACCTCCCTCCAGCACAGGTGGAAAACTGTCAAAATGTAAGATATAACTGTGTTCCCCTGTTAAGAAATTGCCCTGATTATCCACTTCAGTTTTGGGATAAATGGCTACATCTACAGTGTTGGCACCTAAGCCTGCCATAGCCACTAAAGCCCGATAGTTATATTCCTGACCAAAATCTCCAATAGGAGCACCATAATAATCCCACTGGCCTAGTTTTTGAAAATACTCACCAGCCTCCTCATTCAGCTTAGGCCGAATCTGCTGCAGCATATTATTCCACTGGGTTTGAGGATTCTTACCTAGAATATTACTAGAAAATTTTTGACCTGGGCCAACATTAATCTTGGCAAGCTTGGCTATGATTTCTTTATCTTCAACAGCGGGAGGATTTTTCTCCATCAGTTCATTGGTCTTATTGAAAAACTCTGCGGGACTCATGGAAAGCACCTTGTTAATGGGTACATAATTATTGTCCTCATTATAGCTTCCCTTAGCTGGCTGATAGTTGTCGGCAGACATATAGGCAGACAAAGGCATCAGCTTCATTTGCTTCTGAACAGCATGAACATTGGGCAAATCTTCCTGTCCAGAAAGCAGTGTTCTAGTAATTGACCAAGCCATTGAGGTTGGTACATCTACACGGGTAACTCCCTTGGGCAAATCTCCCTGCCAATCAGCCTTGGTGATGGCGTAGGTTCCTGCTTTATCCAAAACAGCTGCTGTATTGGTCCAGGCATCCAATACCTGTACCTTACAAAAGCGATCTGTCTCAGGCAATTCATAAATCATAGGCTCACTACTTAGGTCATACCAGACCTGAGAATATATGGTATCTACATTAGGAGTAACTACATTTTTGAATTTGGCATCTACCAATTCCCTTGCATGTATAAATTGATTGACGGGAGCCTTGCCAACAACAGCTGTTTCCGTGTTGGTGGCGGAAGTCTCAGTGGCATCCATTAACACCAAAGGAAAGGCATAGATATAGGCATCTTCCAGATTCTGTTTCAATTCTTCTGTGGGTGTATTTTTTGTGGCAGCTATTCCATGACCGGAACATATGGAAAGCACCAACGCCATACAAACTGCGAATAAGGTAAGTTTTCTCATAAAGTTATCTCCCTTCTAAAACAATGATATGCTTTTTAACTAAACCGTTATGTTTAATACAAGATTATTATATCATTTCATGTCCTGTATTACGAAGAAGTTTTATGAGAAAATTTTGATTTATCGAGTCGTCTATCTCTCCCTAGAGTTGTAAATATAATTCGATATGTAAAGGTTTATCGAAATACAGCCTGCGGTCATAACGACTTTTGCTCTGTCCGACTTAATGGCCCT
>OLFV01000528.1_pt1 | contig 44847 bp, 37 predicted proteins | sample 1605551 | NCBI WGS metagenome assembly OLFV01 (sample SAMEA3888922, study PRJEB22519) | human gut metagenome | biome: human gut; feature: human-associated habitat; material: faeces | place: Denmark | collected 2011 | reverse complement strand
CAAAGCCGCACGCCACGCACAACGCCGTCAACACGGTTCTGCAACAGAGCCTTTCATCCTGAAGGGGGAGGGCTCAAACCACAAAGGAATTCTTGATGAAAAAAGTGAAAATTACCGTGCTGAAAACCACGCTTGATCGGGAACTGGCCGCTGAATACGGCGCGGAAGGGCTGGGCCCGTGCCCGATGCTGAAGGAAGGACAGGTGTTTTTCGCCGACTACGCCAGGCCGGACGGGCTGTGCGACGAGGCGTGGAAGGCGATTTATCAGTATGCGTTTGCTCTGGCGCATGGCGCGGACAAGGGGCTGTTCTACTACGGGGACTGGATCAGAAAGCCCGGCGTGGCGATCTGCAGTTGCAACGACGGGCTGCGTCCGGTGATCTTCAGACTGGAAGCAACAGACGAGGAGTCCGTCATCGACTACACCCCGGTTCGGTAACAGACACACATCCCGAAGGGGGAGCGGGATGTGTTGCAGCATAGTGTTGAACTATTCTTGTTTTTCCGCTGAAGTCAGAATGCCTCAGCCCGCCTGCTCGAAGCGCTTGGCGCAGCCCGCACAGCCTGCGGGCGGACACTCGGTGAGGATGCGGGCGCGGTAGTCCGCGAAGGCCGGATCATGCCAGATATCCAGCGCGTCCCGTTCCCGCACGTTGCCGAACACGCGGTGCTTCGGCCCGCTCCCTCCGTTGGGCACGTTGAGGTAAACGCAGGGCGAGACGTCGCCTTCGGCGTCGATATACACGGTGCGCCGGGTATTTTCCCGGCACTGGGGCGCGGGAGCGATGCCCGGCAGGGCAAAGTGGAAATCCCTGCCCCGCGCGGCGGCGCGGCGGCGCGCCTCTTCCAGCACGGCGCGTGCGGATTCGATTTTCGCGGCGGCTTCCGGCGTGAGGGGAGGGGCGAAGGCCAGAGCTTCCATGCCCGGCGCGGGAATGTAATCCATGGTGCTGATGACGGCGGCGTGGATGTCCAGCTCGTCCATGAGCCGGGGCAGGTTGCGCACGGCGTCCACGCCGTCCGCCAGCATGAGATAGGCCAGGTGGATTTCCAGATGCACGCCGTTTTTCGCCCGGCGCACACGCTGGAGCGTGCGGATGGCTTCCAGCACCCGCGCGAAATCCACGCCCGCGCGCGGCGCATTGGAGCTTTCATCCGTGCCGGCCAGGGAAAAGGCAATGACGTCGATGCCGCTGTTCACCAGATTTCCGGCGATGTCCTCATCCATGCGCAGCCCGCATGTGGTGGTGGAGACGGCGCAGCCTGCCCGCCGGGCAAAAGCCGCGAAATCGAAGAAACGGGGATTCAGCAGCGGTTCGCCCCAGCCCTGAAGGTGTGCCCTCCGGCTTTGCCGCAGCAGCGGCCAGAGCCGGGCGAAGGTTTCCGCCTGCATGTGGCGTGATTTCCAGCGTTCCCTGTCCGTGGTATGCGGGCAGTAGAGACAGCGGCCCGGACAGGCGGAGCTGACTTCAATCTGCGCGCAGTCCAGTTCCCTGGGCGCTCCCAGCAGGCTTTCCCCGAGTTCTTTCCAGAAACCCACGCGGAAGGCGGGACTTCGCAGGGGATCGACGGCTCCGGTCATGGGCGTTTCCTTTGCAGCTTGCATGTTATGCGCCGAAAATCCGGGCCAGCAGCCCCCGCCGGACGGGACGGGCGGGGGCAATGCGCCAGCGGCGTTCATGGTAGGGCAGGCTCTGCCGCGCCCGCCATTTTTTCTTGAAGAATTCGATGCCCGGCCCGATACCCAGCCCCAGATTCATGACCGTGTGCCCTCGCCGCGCTCCCTCCTCCATGAGCGCTGCGAGCAGCGCGTCCGCGCAGCCGGGCGGCGCGTCCGGGCGGCGGAAGGCGAACATGTAGAAGGCCGCTCCCAGAGCGCTGAAATCGCCCACGGCGCAGGCCGCAAGACTGCCGTCGGCACGGCTTCGCGCGGCGAACAGACGGGCCTCCGGGCAGGCGGACAGATACTCGCCGATGCGTCCGTAAATGAAGCGCGTGCCCTGTTCCAGCCTGCGCGCGCGGCAGTAGGCGACGGCCAGGGAGGCGGCTTCCGGACCCCATTCCTCCTGTCTGATCTCCACGTCACGCTCTGCCCGGCGCAGCATGTTGCGCACCTTGTCGGAAGGAGGAACGCATGGCAGGGGGAGTGTCCAGTACCAGTCCTCCGGATCGCGGGAAAACGGGCCGTCCGGCGCTGCCTGCATCCCGGACGGCAGGGGGAGGATATCCGTCGGCAGGGGCGAGAGCAACGTCAGCTCGCGGGTTTCCGCCGGAAGTTCGGCAAGGGCGGCTTCCAGCCCGGCGCGAAACTCGTCCGCGCCGCCCCGGAAGCCGCCGTTCTGACTGAGCGGAACCTCCGGGCCGTTCAGGTACATTTCGGGGATAAAGGGAGGATAGGCCACAAGCACGGCGCTTTCCCCTGAGAGATACAGAACGGAGGATTCCGTCCCGGGGCAGGGCAGAACTTCGGCGCCGCCCGCGGTCCGTACATAGCAGGGCAACTGTTCGGGAACGGAAGCTCCTGCCGCGAGAAGAGCGAGGCGGCGGGAGGAGGGGGAGGAAGAAAGGCGGGGAGGGAGATTCATGCTCCGTTCCCTCCGTTTTCGCTCTTCCTTTCCTCTTCCTGCGCCTCCCGCCGGAGCGGCCGCGTTTCCGCACCGGGGGCGGGCCGGAGATCGGCGTCGGGCTTCCTCCACAGGGCGCGCAGGCGATGCCTCCATGTGGGCAGAACCCTGCGCACGGCAAAACCGTCCTCCTTCAGCATCCAGCGCAGATTGAGCATATGCGCCGAGCCGACAAACACGGCCACGTTTCCGCGTTCCAGCCAGGGCCGCATGCGTTCGCGGAAGCGCTGATCCCGGCTGTCGATGATTTGTTCCGTGCGGGAGGGGAATTCCGTGCTGGTTCCCATCATGCCTTCCAGATCCCCCCGCAGGTAGGCGGATTCGTTGCGGCGGCGGTAGGCATCCCATCTGTCGCAGTTCCGCAGAAATCGCACGATGCGGGGCATGGGAGCTGATTCCAGGGCGATCATCTGTTCGGGAATGGTTTCCATGCCGAAAACCACCCTGTTCATGGAGCGGGCCAGCTCCCATGCCTCGAGATCCACGGAGTTTTCCCATCCGCGCCGTTCGAGAAAGGCCGTCCACAGCGAGAAAAAGGCATACCAGGGTTTTGTTTCCGTCAGAAACCAGAGCAGCCTGTCTTCCGGCAGACGGTGGCTTTTCCTGCCGTAGTCCCGCCATTCCGGGGCGCAAAGGCGCTTTTTCAGGCGGGCGATGTCGTCGGGCGTCAGAAAGTCGATGACCCGCTCGCCGGGCGGCGGGGGAATTTCACCGTAATCGTCCGTTTCCAGCAGGCTGTCCACATCAAGCGGCCCTTCAAAGATGACGGTGTCCACCTTCTCGAACAGCCGTGTCAGGGAACGCCTGAAGGAACAGCGGCAGAAATGGGCCGAACCGGCTATCCATGAGAGTCTGCCGTTCTTTTCCAGTTCCCAGAGCATGGCGAGGGGGCGCTGTTCCGGCTGGCGGAGCATGAATTCCCATTTGGATATCCTGCCCGGCGTGAGCATGGCCCGTACAAGCTCGTCGGCGACGCCGTCCGTTCTGCGGGACGGCGAGCGCGAAGCGCCGGAACCGCCGCCTCCGGCGGATGCCGCGCCCCTGCGGGAAAAGTGCCATTCCCCCATTGCATAGGGCAGGGCGGGGACGCCGCCCCACTTGCGCTTGAAGCGTGTAATGCCCTCATTAACGCCCAGCCCGAGCTGGATTTCTTCCCTGCCTTCGGCCCGGGCGGCTTCCAGCATGACCTTGAACAGCAGATCCGTGGCGTGGGGTGCGTAATGGCTGCGGGAATGCGCGCCGATGACATAGCTGACGAATCGCTCCGGAGCGAAGTCCAGCAGCAGGGAGGCCGTGACGCGGCCCTCGGCGTCCAGCGCATCGAACAGGCGCAGATCCGCGCCCGGCAGGTTTTGCGAGGCTTTCAGCACGGCTTCGGTACGGGCGTAGAGCTCGCGCACGTTGGGCTTGAGCGCCGTGCGGCCCATGAACTCCGCCCACAGACGGCGATGGCCGGGCGTGAATTCGCGCCCGACAACCACGCGGAGCGGGAGAGTCTCAAGAATGTTGCGCAGGCGTCCGGGTACGGGGGTGTCGGCAGGGAGGGCGTAGAAGATGTCCTCTTCCAGAGAGAGGGCGCTTTGCCGCATGGCGGCGGGCAGAAGCGGGGCCATGGCGAAACAGTGTTCCGCTCCGCTGGCGTCCAGCGCCTTGTCCAGCGCGGCGGAAAAATCCCGCGCATTGGCGTCGAGGTCGTCGCCGGGGGCCAGCCCCAGACGATAGCCCACCGCCATGAGCCAGTCCGCCCGGGAGGAACCGGGCATGCCGTTCCCCGTGAGAAAAAGAAAATCATCAATGAGCAGCGCCTCGCCGCCGGACATGATCTGCATGAACAGGGGAGAGTGTTCGGGGATGGAGGCGAGCGAAAGGGCGCGCGCAAAGTCGGGAGAGAGTGTGTCGGGCATGGCGGCGCTCCTGGCGCAGGTTGATGCAGGCAAGCGTAACACCGGCGGCTGTGCGCCGCAAGACGCGAGGGCTGTGGATGGGGAAAATCAGGTTTCAGGGGGCATTTCGTGTCCCGGTACCGGGGAGACGGCTCTTTGTTCCCTTTTCCAGTTTTTCGGGACGGTTTGTGATCGAAAATATCTGCCGGCCGGAACTTGTGCGCCGCAAGCGGGCTGCGGTGAACCCGGAGAGGGCGTTGCTGCTCCCCTGGCCGTGAGCGCAAGACGGTTTACGGACAGAGAGGCAGGGATGAGTCTTGCCTTGTCCGGCTCCGCAGGACGTTTCAGCGGCGAAATGTTCTCCCGCCTGCGTTCCTTCCCGTGGGGCGGATACGCGCATGGAGCGCGGATGGCACGGGAAGGGAGGAAAAACTTCGGTGTTTCCTCCTCTTTTCTGCTGTGCAGGCAGGCGGGGCGGAAAACGGAAGAATGCAAAATTTTCAACAGACTGAACCCCGGTTATGGAGAGAACCGGTCCATTCATGTGCGGAGGGGAGAGGAAAACGGGGGATTAAATACAATTATTACGAATGGATGGTGCAAAAACGTATTATTTTTTGTACACCTTGAACCAGTCAAAGGCATTGATGCGGCATGCCGCGTCACAGTGCGCCGCATCGGTCAAAACCTTTAAACGTCAAGGATGTGCATCATGAAAAAGCTCCTGACTCTCCTTCTCGCCGCCGGTATGGTGGTTTCCGCCGCCAACGGCGCGTCCGCCGTGGAAATGAAGGTCTCCGGCTCCTGGCTGAATTCTTTTACCTTCGCTGACAATCTGTTTGGTAAAAATGCTCTTATGGAAAAGAGCGACGACGGCTCTTTCCGCGCCAACCAGCAGTTGAATGTCAAGCTTGATATGGTCATGAGCGAAGCCCTTTCAGCGACGCTGTTGCTCCGCGTTGCTGACGGACAGGGTTCTATGCCTGCATATCAGTGGGGAACCCAGGGTACTGGCGGCCAGGGCAGGGGAGTGACCGCGCGTCAGGCGTACCTGGACTGGCTGGTTCCCAATACGGATGTACTGGTGCGCATGGGCCGTCAGGGCGTGGCTACTCCCTCGTACACCTTTGGCTCCCCTGTGCTGGATACCAGCATTGATGGTGTCATGGTGAACGCTCCTGTCAACGATATGGTGGCCGTCAATGTCGGCTGGTTGCGTCCCTTTGCTGAAGTGAATGCTTGGGATGCGCCTCATGAGGAACACAGCAGCATCGATCTTGCCTATCTGGGTGTGGACGTTGCAGCCGACGGCTTCAAGGTGACTCCCTGGGGGATGATCGGGTTTGTCGGCAGTGAAGCTGGGGTCGTACGCGATCCTGCTGGTAATACAATTTATAGTATGTCCAAAGATTATGATCTGATGGGCTGGGACTACGCTACCGAAAATACGATGGCCTATTGGGCGGGGATCGGCGGCGAACTGACCATGTTTGATCCTTTCAAATTTACTGTTGACTTCCTCTACAGCGGTAATGACGCTGATGGGGTAGCTGAGCGTGACGGCTGGTACGCCGCCCTCGGCGCGGAAATGAAGGCCGGCTTCGCCACTCCCTTTGTGAAGGGCTGGTACGCCTCCGGTGATGATGCCGACTCCAAGGGCAGCAATCGCATGCTTTCCGTCAAGCAGGGCGGCGCGTTCGATGCCTCTGCCATTTATTTTGACGCAAATGCCCTGCTGGGTGCTACCATCGACATTTGCAGTCCCGCAGGCACCTGGGGTGTGCAGGCTGGTATGAAGGACGTTTCCTTTGTGGAAGATCTCACCCATCGCCTGTCTGTGACCTATTTCCAGGGAACGAACAATACCAACCGTATTACCAGCCAGGATCCGGTTCTCGTCGCTCATCGTCCCGACTCTCCCGTTGGCTACATGACCACCGCCGACTCCGCATGGGAAATTGATTTTCTGAGCAGCTACAAGCTGTACCAGAACCTGACGGCCAATCTGCTGCTGGCCTACCTGATCACTGATTTTGACGAAACTGTGTGGAAGGACCAGAAGTATGACAACGGCTTCCGCGGCACCCTGAACTTCACCTACGCGTTCTAGGTTCAGCCCCGGCATGCGGACGGCATGCCGCCCGCGTGACGCAGACGTATGGACATGAAGAGGGGAAAGGCTCCGGCCTTTCCCCTCTTCTCGGCAAATGTTCCTCAAAAATTCCCTGATGGCTTGAAATACCCCGTGAAGGGCTGCGAAGCGGAGTTTCGCCGCGGGAACGGTTCGGGAAATGCGCCTCCCCGCGCCGGGAGGTGGTTACGCTCTCCCGGTTTCTTCCGTTCCGCTGTCCTTCTTCTGTCCCCCATCCTTTTCATTCTCGTCCAGCAGCAGGAATCTGAAGATGCGGGTCATCTGCTCCGTGTATTTTTCCATGCTCCAGCCCCGGACGAGTACCAGTCTGCGGTAGATGCCCGGCGCGGAATAGGCCCAGTACAAGTCCGTGGCATCTTCCACGGAAAGCCCCTTTTTGAGCATGCCGCTGGCGGCCATTTGCCGGATGGACTGCAGGCTTTTTTCATAGAGCATCATGTCATTGTCTTTTTCCAGCTCGGCCAGTTCCGGCGAGATGACTCCGGCCCCCCGCATGAGTTCAAAGCCCGACGCGGAATTGTGCTGCATCAGGGAGTGGAAGCGGGCCATGGTCGCCACGCGTTCTTCTCCTGTCTTCATTTGCGGGATGGAATCCCGTATCTTGTCGTATTTCTGCTCGGCCACGGTACTTTCAAGAATGCGCGCCAGCGCCCCCTTTTTGGAACCGCACACGGCATAGACCGTCTGGGATGCGACTCCCGCTTCCCTGGCGATGGAATCAAGGGACATGTTGGCGTAACCTTTTTCCTTCAACTGGCGGACAGCCGCCTGAATGATGCGCTCCCGCGTGTGGTGGGCCTGTTCCTGCCTCCGGGGGGAATGATATGCCCGTTTGGGCTGCGTCTTTTCCTGTGTGCTCATGGTTTTTCCTGTAGACTCCGTGAGCGGTTTCCTGAAATCGCTCCGGTATGCGCGGTCTGCCGCGGCATTTCGAGCATTTTGCCATTGCAAGGTGTCTACCGGCCAGGACCCTGCGTCCGGCCCGCAAGTTTCACGCCTGAAGCCGCAGATGTGCGCTGCAAGTGAGTTGAGGCGGCGCCCCTGGCCGTCAGCGCGAAACGCTTTGCGGATAGGGAGAGCGGAGAAGAGTCCCGCTCCGTCCGGCTCCGGGAGCATTTTCAAAACGGAAATGCTCTCAGATGGATGCCGATTCTGGTATATAGTTACTGATTGAATAGAGTTTGTCAAATTTAAAAGACCTGTGGCTTTGTCATGGAGCCGTGTTGATGGCGTTGCGCGGGGCGTGTGGTTCCGTTCCGGCCGCGCGGCGGCGGCATGCGCTGCCGCAGGGACAGCCCGTGTTCCACACGGGCAGGGGCGTCATGCATCCACGGCCGGCTCGTCTGCGCTTTCGTGCGGCTCCGCCGTTCAAAGGCTCCGCTCCGCGGGATGTTCGACCGCGATCTCCTGATGTCACGCGTCTGCCTTGCTGTACCCGCTCCCGCTTGCGCTTTGCGCGGAAAACGCCGCGCTCCGCGGCCCGTTGCGCCCGTGCCTCCGGCGGCCGGGGAAAGCTTCGGCGCAATTCTGCAGCGGAGCCGGAAGACGCCGTCGCTTGACAGGGGCGGATATTTTCACTAGAAAATTTATTAATCAATAAGCATCGCCTTTCCGCGCGTCTTTCTGCCTGCGGCTTCGCGCGGAAGGCGGACGCGGCACGGCCGCGAAGCGAGGTAGTCATGCGTATGGGGAGCAGGTTGGTCACGCTGCTTGCGGGGGTTGCCCTGGCGTTTTCCGCCGGGCCGGCGGAAGCTCGCGAGCTGACGTTTCAGACTCCGTATCAGGGGGATCATGTACTCAACGCCAGGCTGTTCGAGCCGTGGTTCAAGGCTTTGGAACGGGAGAGCGGCGGACGCCTGCGCATTGTTTTCCATCGTACCGGGGAAATTGTATCCGCCCGGGATGTGCTGCCTTCCCTGATGCGGGGGCGGCTCGACATGGCCGGAGTCAACGCCCAGTATCAGGAGAGTCTCTTCCCGCACAGCATGGCCTTTACCGCGCCGTATCTGACACATGACAGCGTGCAGGCCAGCGCGCTGTGTCAGCGGGCGCTGACCTCGCTGCCCGAGGTCGCCGCCGAATGGAAGAAGGCGGGCAAGGCGCTTTTCGCCTGGGGGAGTGACCGGAGCGGTCTTTTCTCCACGGCCGGCCCCGTTCTTTCCCCCGCCGATCTCAGAGGGAAGCGGGTTCTTATCTGGGGCCTGAGCCAGATGGATCAGGTGCGCAGCTGGGGCGGCATCCCTGTGCTGATCGTTCCCGGCGATACGTTCATGGCTCTGGAGCGCGGGCTTGGCGACGTCTTTTTCGGTCCGTTGCCCACGGGGGTCGCCTATGGTCTGCTGAACCTGAAAAGCGTCAGGGATGTCACCGTGCTGCCCGCGACCACGGTTTTCCTCGCGTTCGTCGTAAACAGCGAGGTATGGGATTCCCTGCCCGCCCGGGATCAGGCCCTTATGGAAAAGAGCGCGGCGGGCAAAAGCGCAGAGGCCGGGCGTCTGCTTTACGAGCGCACCAATCGGGACATGGAGGCCATGCGCAGGGCCGGATGCGCCGTGCATGTGCTGGACTCCGCGCAGTTTCAGGCGTTCAGGGCGGCAAACAGCACGCTGCTGGCCAACTGGTGGATCAGCAAGCTCGGCAAGCTGGGTGTGCGGGACGCGAAGGCGTTTCTGCGGCTCGCGCAGAAAATGGCCGAGGAAACTCCCGGCGCGGGGACTCCGGGAACCGGGGCATAGCGCCGCCCGGATCTGAAGCGGCCGCCGGAGGGCGGAACCCATCGCCCGGAGGCAGAGCGCACTGAACGCAAAATGCTCCCGGAGTCGGGTTGAGCCGTTTCCGAAAAAAAACATCAACCCGGCGGGACAGAAGTTCCGCCGGACGACACATGGAGAGCGGATATGGGACATCCAACTGTCTATCCCACCGGCGTCACCATCTTCAATCCGGAAAAAGCCTGGAACGGCTATACCATTCTGCCCGCCCCGGACAAGGGCGCTCTGCTCATCGGCATGAACGGGCATGAAATCCGTCTTTGGGAAAACGTGCAGGGTTTTCCGAACAAGATGTTCCCCGGCGGCATGCTCATGGGCAGCCGGGGAACCCGGCATCCCAAATACGGGCTTCAGGATCAGCTTGACCTTATTCAGGTGGACTGGAGCGGCAACGTGGTGTGGGAATTCAACAAGGCCGAATTCATCGAGGACCCCGGCCAGAAACCCCAGTGGATGGCCCGTCAGCACCATGATTTCCAGCGCGAGGGCAGCACTACCGGCTACTACGCCCCCGGCATGGAGCCCAGAATCGATTCCGGCAATACGCTCATTCTCTGCCATCGTGACGCGCATGTGCCGTACATCAGCGACAAGCCCCTGGTTGATGACGTGATCTACGAGGTCAACTGGGAAGGCGAAATCATATGGGAATGGCAGTGTTCCGATCATGTTGAGGAAATGGGCTTTTCCGAAGAGGCCCGCAACGCCATGTGCCGTGACCCCAACTTCCGCGGCGGCAGCCTGATAGAGGAAGCCCCCGGCCTGGGCGACTGGATGCACGTCAACTCCATGTCCGTGCTTGGCCCGAACAAGTGGTACGACGCGGGCGACGAGCGCTTCCATCCCGACAACATCATCATTGACGGGCGCGAAACCAACATCATCCTGATTATCAGCAAGAAAACCGGGAAGATCGTCTGGCAGGTCGGCCCCGACTACAGCAAGCCGGAATTCAAGGCCCTTGGCTGGATCATCGGCCAGCATCACGCGCACATGATCCCGCGCGGCCTGCCGGGCGAAGGCAATATTCTGGTATATGACAACGGCGGATGGGGCGGCTACGGCGCGCCCAATCCCGGCGCGCCCCACGGCGTGAAGGTCGCCCAGCGCGACTACTCCCGCATTCTGGAGTTTGACCCCGTCACCCTCAGGATCGTGTGGCAGTACACGCCGCATGAGGCGGGCTTCCTCGTGCCGCTGGACGCCAGCCGTTTCTACAGCCCCTTCATCAGTTCCGCCCAGCGCCTGCCCAACGGCAACACGCTGATCACCGAAGGGTCGGACGGACGCATCTTTGAGGTGACCGCGGAACATGAAATCGTGTGGGAATACATCTGCCCCTACAAGGGAACCGTGGGCATGCCCATGAACTGGGTATACCGCGCCTACCGCGTGCCCTATGAATGGGTGCCCCAGGCTCCGCATCCCGAGCATGTGGAAATCAGGCCGCTCAATGTTCATGAATGGCGCGTGCCCGGCGCGGCTCCCCTCGGCCCGCAGGAAGTGATGAAGGTGGAAGGCACCATCGGCTACTACGCAGAGGCCGGCACCTGCGTCGGCACGACAGATTGATCCGCAATAAAAGAAATACGAAAAAACGGACGGATAATGTGCAGCGGGCCTTTCGGGGGCGCCTGCAGAGGCTGCTGAACAAAGAGGGGGCTTCCCGCCCCCTCAGACTGATGACAAACCCCGCTTTGCGGAGTTTGCGCCGTCCAGGCCGCTGAAGCGGCCTGGCGGGAAGGCACGAAAATCAGCCGATTGCGGCGCGTCCGAGCCGCGACCTGCTCCCGATTTTCGGGACTGCTGACCTTTTCCGCATCCTCAGGGGACTTCCCCCCCCGCTGTTCCAGAGTCGTCCGTCATGACATGCCAGCCACACAGGGAATCATTGATGTTTCAATCCACAGCCACCCCCATCCGCTGACTGACTCCGCGGCGGACAGGGACCGTGCGGATTGCCCCTCCCTGAGGGAGGGGGCTGCAAAAAGGATTTCACCGGCTGCGCCGACATGCCAACACCTTTTTCCCCCTGAAGGGAAAGGGCTCAGACCATAAAGGAATTTTGATGAACATCATTCTGTACAAGGCGCCCAACTGTCTGCGCTGCAATATCGTCAAGTCCTATCTGGAGGCGAACGGCATCCCCTACGGAAAGTTTGATCTCGCCGACGACAAGGATATCGTCAACAGGTTTTACCGGGATAACCGGGCGCGTCTGTACCGGAACCCCGAAGGTGTGGAATTTCCCATGTTCCATGAAACCGAGGGGGATGTGATCCTTCAGGGAACCGGCGTAGTGCTGGCTTGGCTGCTGGCCGGCGGCGCGCTTGACGCCTGTGTGACCCGCAGCGACCTTCTGCACGGCTGGATTTCCGGACTGTATGTTTCCCAGTGCCCGGACGGGCAGGAAGACAAGTTCATCGAGCTGATCCGCCTGCTGTCCGGGGGCGGTCTTCAGGTCTGCCTCCAGTCCGACGGGCGCAGAGCCGATCTTCTGGAAAAAATTCTGTCCGAGGGGCTTGCCGCCCGGGTGATTCTGAATATCCCCGGCCCGGCCGCGCTGTATCCGCAGGCGGTGGGCGGGGAAGCAGGCGCGGAGTTCGCCGCGGATCTGAAAAAGTCCGTGGAACTGGTCAAGGCTCATCCCGATCATGTCATCCGCATATGGCTGACCCCGATCAGGGAAGCAGACGGTTCCCTGCGCTGGATCACTCCCGCCGAGGCGGGCGAAGCCGCGAAAATGGTGGCCGACGCCTGCGGCGACATGATGCTGCCCATCGGCATCCAGTCCTGCGCGGAAGCGCCCAAGGGCATGGAAGCTCTCGACAATCTGCTTCCCTATCGTTCCAAGGTGCGCAATTTCCTGCCCAAGGCCGAAATCATCAAGGGCGAGGCATAAAGACACCGGAAGCCCCCTGAGCCTGTCTGACGGGATCAGGGGGCTTCCGATGCCTTTCCTGTTCATGTCCTTTCCGCCGGGAACCTCAGCAGTTGATGGGTCTTTCACTGAGCATGGATGCGGCGAATGTCTTGAATACGTCGTCGAGTTCAAGCAGCCCCAGAGCGCGTCCGGCTTCCGTCACCACCGCGAAGTGCCCCATGTTGTCGGCAAAGCGGCGCAGGATTTCCGGCAGGGGAGTATGGGGCGCGACTTCCAGCACTCTGGTGAACATATGGTCGCGCACGGTATGTCCCCCCACCATGCGGCACAGGGCATGCACGGCGCGATCCACGTCGATCTGCCGCGAGGATTCAAAGATGCCGGCCTTTTCAATGGCTCCGCCGATGGCGCGCAGGGCCCGGTGTGTGGAAAGCGTGCCGAGAAAGCGCCCGTTTTCATCCTCCACGATGCCGCAGGGGGAACCGGGGTGGCTTTCCGCCCGTTCCAGAAGTTTTCTGACGGCGGAAGCAAGGTCTTCATCAGGGCGCAGAATGAGCAGGTCTTCCTGAGCGAGATCCCAGGCGCGCAAAAGATCCAGCATGGCGTCTCCTTATGGACAGGGCTGCGGGCACAGATTTTGCATTGCCATTGCGCCCGTGCGGCACGGCGGCGGAGCCGGAGAAAGCTCCCCGCTGATCTCCGCGCGGAGGCGTGCCGCGTTTTCCGGATTCCGCGCGGGCGTATCCGTCCGGCATCTGAAAAATAACGGATGGACTCCGGGCTGTCCAGAGATGCCGTCAGGCCGCGCGGTGAAAAAAGGCGCGTATATTGCGCGCCCCCGGGGCGCATGGTACTTTCGGAACAAGGTTCAGGTTCGGTTCTGTTTCGATGCCGGTTCTTCGGGGGGATCGGAAATCGCGGACACTCAACCCAACAAGAGGAAATTGACAATGCCCATGCGCATAACCATCATCGGCGCCGGACCCGGCGGGTATACCGCCGCGTTCGAAGCGGCCAAGGCCGGGGCGGAAGTGACCCTGGTGGAATCCGCCCTGCTGGGCGGCACCTGCCTCAACTGCGGCTGCATCCCCACCAAGACCCTGAAGGCTTCGGCGGAGGCGCTGGAAACCGCGCGCCGCGCGGCCGAGTTCGGTCTGGCCGGAACCTGCGATCTGAAAGCCGACATGCCCGCCATTGTGGCGCGCAAGCGCCGCGTGAGCGATACCCTCCGCGGCGGGCTGGAAAAAACCTGCGCAAAACTCAAGGTCCGGGTCGTCACGGGACGCGGACAGGTGATCAGCGCCTCTCTCGTCAGGGTGACAAGGGACGACGGAAGCGTGGAGGAAATCGCCGGCGACAGGGTGATCATCGCCACCGGATCATCTACGCTGAATCTGCCTTCCCTGCCTGTTGACCATACGCATATTCTGACCAGCGACGACGCGCTGGAACTGGATCATGTGCCCTCCAGCATCATCATCGTGGGCGGCGGCGTCATCGGAACGGAACTGGCCTTCATCTACCGCGCCTTCGGAAGCAGGGTCACGGTTGTGGAAGGGCAGACCCGCATACTGCCCGTGCCCGGCGTGGACAGGGACATGAGCGCCCTGATCCAGCGCGAGATGAAAAAGGCGGGCATCGCCGTGGAGCTGTGCCGCACTGTCAATGCCACGGAAACAAGGGACGGCGCGGTTGTCGCCCATCTTGGCCCGTCTCCCTTCCTGCCGGAAGACGCCATTCCCGCCGCCGCCAGAAAGGAGGGCACGCTGGAAGCCGAGGCCGTCTTCGTTACCGTGGGCCGCGTGCCCAACACCGACGGGCTGGGCCTGGCCGAGGCGGGCATCGCCACGGACCGGCGCGGCTACATTGCGGTGAATGACGAACTGGAAACCGGCGTGCCCGGCGTGTATGCCATCGGCGACATTCTGGGGCCCACGCGCGTCATGCTCGCCCACATGGCGGTGGCCGAAGCGTTCGTGGCGGTGAAGAACTGCCTTGGCGGGCACGAGACCGCGAAATATGACGTGGTGCCTTCCGGCATTTTCGCCTCGCCCGAAGTGGCGGACGTGGGTCTTACCGAGGAACAGGCGAGGGAAAAGGGTTTTGACGTGGCCGTTTCCACCTTCCAGTTCCGTGAACTGGGCAAGGCTCAGGCCATGGGGCATTTGCCCGGCGTATTCAAGCTGGTGGCGGACAGGGCCAGCGGCAAACTGCTGGGCGCGCACCTGGCCGGAGCGCACGCCACGGATCTCATCGCCGAAACGGCGCTGGCCCTGCAGATGGGCGCGTCCGTTCAGGATATCGCGCATACCATTCACGCTCATCCCACGCTGGCCGAAGGCGTGTTTGAAGCCGCTCACATGTTTTAACCCCGCAAGGAGCCTTTCATGAAAGCTTTGTCTGACATCATTCTGCCCGCTGACCTCCGCTATACCGACGAACACATCTGGATAAAAATGGACGGAGAGGAAGCCGTGGCGGGTATCAGCGATTTTGCCCAGGATCAGCTTGGAGAAGTCGTGTATGTGGATCTGCCCTCCGAGGGCGACAGCTTCTCCGCCGGGGACGCCTTCGGCGAAGTGGAATCCATCAAGTCCGTAAACAAGCTGTTCATGCCCGTGGATGGAGAAGTCACCGCCGTGAACGGCGAGCTGGACGGCACCCCTACCCTGCTGAACGTGGGCTGCTATGACAAGGCGTGGCTGATCCGGATCAAGCCCGCCAATCCTGCCGATATCGACAGACTGCTTGACGCGGACGCCTATAAGGCGGTTCTGGCGAAGTAACGCCGTGCCTGTCCGCGGGGCATGGATCGCCTGTCACGGCGAACCGCCCCCCCTTTCAGGGCTTCGTTTCCCCCCTGCGGGAAACGGGGCCTTTTTTCATGCCGCTTGCGGAACACGGTTTTCGCCGCTCCGCGGAGCGGCGGGCGCGGGAGCCTTTCCCTCCCTTGCGACAGCAGGCGCCGTCAATACGGCCCTCCTTGTCGAGTGACAGTCTTTTTATCATTGATATGCGATAGTTGGCAGCATATTAAAAGATAAAGCCCCTGGAGCGATTTCATGTCGGAATTGTTCCCCAGATCGAACAGGGCGGGACTCCGCCGCGCCGCCCCTCCCGTCCGGTGTCGCCGCAGTTCACTCGCGGCGCAGGTATCCGGCTTCAGGCGTGAAAGCTGCGGGTCGGAACACAGGGGCTTGGCCGGCAGACATTCTCAAACGCAAAACGCTTTAAACAAGGAGAGCCGCAGTCATGCCTAACTTTGCAAATCCCTTTCAGGGCAATGTTGATCGCAAACTTTCAAATGCGGAACTGATGCAGGCTCTGCGTCTGGATATCGCCGGAGAACTGGAAGCCATTTTTCTGTATGAAGCGCATTATCTGGCCACGGATGATCCGGTGGCCAGAATGGTGCTGGCCGATATCAGGGATGAGGAAAAGGCCCATGTGGGTGAACTCGTAACCCTGATGCGGCATCTGGATTCCAGAGAGACGGAACTGTTTCTGGAAGGGGAGGGCGAGGTGAACGCCATGCTGGAAAAGCTGGGCATTGCGGCAAAAGGCGCAGGCGGCCCCGCTCCCGCGTCCGGCCCGACCGTGGGAGATATGGCGGGAAGGTAGGCGCGGCAGGAGAACAGTCCGCCGGGACTGCGCATGAATCCGGGGAAAGCGCAGACAGGCCGCCTTTACCCCGCCGATCCGCCTGGAACGCCGAAAGGCTGTGAAGAAAAGCAGAAGCAAGGAGCAATATGATGGATTACCTCGCCAGAGAATCCGCGCCGATATCGTCGGAACTGTGGGAAAAGATAGATGCCGTGGTGATTGACGCCGCAAGGAAGCACATGGTCTGCCGCCGCTTCCTGAGCCTGCACGGCCCCCTCGGGGCGGGAACGTCTGTCGTGGCCGTGGACGGCGCAGACAAGGAGGAAAGCCTGAGGAACGGCATCGGCCGGACAGTCGGCCGCCGTCTGGTGGAACTGCCGCAACTGTACCAGGATTTCACCCTGCTGTGGCGTGATCTCGCGGAGGCGGAAAAGGCCGGGCTTGCGCCGGATCTTTCCGTTGTTGCCGCCGCCGCGCAGAAAAGCGCCAGACAGGAGGACAACCTGATTCTTTTCGGCTGCGAGGAGCTTGGAGCGGAAGGGCTGCTGAACGCCGCCGGAACGCATCAAATCAAGCGAGGAGACTGGAGCACGGGAGAAGACTCCTTCAGGGATGTGGCCCGCGGCGTCGCCTATCTGGCCGGCAAAAGCATGCTCGGCAGGTACGCCCTGGTTCTCAGTCCGGAAATCTATCTGGAACTTCAGCGCCTTCAGCCCGGCGTGGGGCTGCTGGAAATGGATCGCATCGCCCGGCTGGTGGACGGAAGGATTTACGCGGCGGGACGCTTTGGAGCGGGCAAGGCCGCGCTGCTGTGCGCCGAGCCGCAGTATATGGATCTGGCCGTGGGAGCGGATCTTTCCGTCGGATATCTGGAACAGAGGGATCTGAATCACTGCTTCAGGATTCTTGAGACAGCGGCGCTCCGGATCAAGCGGCCGGATGCGATTGTAGTGTTTGAATAGCGCAATCGCGTTTTCCCTGCATAAAGGCCCCGTTCCACATGCGTTATGGAGCGGGGCCTTTGTGCAGGGGGCGGTCATGCCGCAGAGGCTATTTTGCCACTTCCGATGCCTGGTCAATCCCTTCTTCTTCAATCATGGAAATGCCGTGACATTCCGGCTCCACATAGTTGCACAGCAGATAGTTACCGTCGCGTTTGATGATTTTCAGCCAGCATATGGTCAGCAGAATGGACGGCAGGGCCATGAGCGCTCCGGAGAAGTTGCCGAATATCTTCGCCACGCCGAGTCCGCCGATGGACAGCAGGCCGAGGGCCAGCAGCGCCTGGACAAGCGCCCAGAAGGAGCGGTGCCAGCGGGCGGGGTCGTCGTTGACGCCCATGCGGGTGGTGGCCACGGAGGAAACGACATAGCAGCCGGAGTCCACCGAGGTGGCCAGAAAAATGGTGGAGAAGGCGCAGTACACCAGCATGACGACCTTGCCGAAGGGCAGGGTGTCCAGCACGGCCATCATGGCCGCCGGAGCGCCGGACTCCCTGAGGATTGAGGCGGCGTCAAGTATGCCGTGGTACTGGATGTACAGGGTATAGGAGCCGAAAACCCCGTGAATGAGGAAGCCCCCCGCGCAGCAGCCGGCCATGCCCCAGCCGATGACTTCCCGCACGGTGCGGCCGCGCGAGATGCGGGCGATGAACAGCCCCATGAAGGGACCGTACCCGGCCCAGAACAGGGCATAGAAAATGGTCCAGTCTTTGGGGAAGGTGCTTTCGTTGAAAGGCGAGGTCCAGAAGGTCATGTTCCAGTAGTTGCCCAGCCATTTGCCGACGGCGTTGGTGAAAATGTCGAACAGCCCGGCCGTGGGACCGCATATTGCGCCGTAGACCACCATGGACAGGGCAATGATCACATTGAGATCGGAAAGGCGCTTGATGCCCTTGTCCAGCCCCATCCAGACGCTACATCCCGCGATGCAGGCGCTGACGATCAGAATGACGATTTCCACGCCGAAAGAGGGGGTGATGCCGAATACACTGTGCAGGGCGGCTTCAACTGTGGGCAGGGAGATGCACATGGTCACGGCGGTGCAGAACAGCAGGCCGAGGATGAAGAAAACATCCGTGGTGCGGCCGATCAGTCCGTCGGTCTGCCTGCCCAGCACGACTTCCGCGGCGGAGCTGATGCGCAGCACGGGCCTGCGGCGGATATGGAACATGTAGGCGATGGGCAGGGCGGTGATGAAATAGGTGCACCATGCGTTGGGGCCCCAGTGCATGAGCAGATAGGCCAGCGACCAGTCAAAGGCTTCGGTGCTGAGAGGAGCGGCATACTGGGCCGGGGTGATGATGTCCCACAGAGGTTCGATAATGGACCAGAACATGACCGCGCCGGCCACGCCGGAACAGAAAATCATGGCTACCCACGAGCGAAGGCTGTAGCGAGGTTTTTCGCCCGGTTCACCGAACTTGATGTCTCCATAGCGGCTGCATGCGAAATAAACGCACAGTCCGATGAGAGCGACGGTAACCCACAGATACAGCGCGCCGAACTTGGCGGCAAAGGGCTGATAGATGGCGCCGATGATTTCTTCGGATGCTTTGGGGAAAAGCAGCATGGGCAGACTGATTACCAGGATGCTGATCACGGCGGGCCAGAAAATGGTTTTTTCGGGGCGCAAGTCCTTGGTCTGCTGTCTGTTCTGAGGCTCGGTCGACATGAAGTCCTCCTCGATAAATAGTGAAGATCGCGGGAAAAGCCACTGCCTCCACTAAGCAAGCATTGTGCCAAAAGGTACATTGGAAAAAATGCCCATAATTCGCGCACTGCAGGGGAACAAGAGTGAGAGGGGCATTCGGTGGCGACAAAAATGTCGTAACTGGCGACAGAATATGATTTTTTTAAAAAGATAAATTATTATAACTGAATATCGTATATTATGAATTGTGGCGACATTTCTGTCATGCATGAAGAACGCGAGAGGAAGGGGGGGCGCCCGTGTTCTTGTGTTCTGTGGAGTGGAAAGAGAAACACAAGGCTGCTCCCTCTCCGTGACAGGCCGGAGATGCGCCGAGGAGGGCGGGCCATGCGCGGAAAGGAAGGCAGGGCAGAGGGCCGCAGGCCGTTTTGCAGGGCAAAACGGCCGCTGACAAAACTGCTGAAGATTTCTGGCACGCTTTTTGGATAAGGGTACGGCAGCCGGACACTGAGTCCATCCCCCCGTTTGTTTCAGGTTGTCTCAACATCTTCATGTGCAAGGAGAACACACATATGGCCGCCAAAGCGAAACGTGCCGCCCTTATCGGTTACGACTGCCTTATCCCCAAACGTCTTGAAGCCATGCTCGCGCAGGGAGGTCTGGACAACTTCCGCCGGTTCATGGCCGAAGGCAGCTTCATTCCCGAAGGCTACAACCTGCCCACCGTGACCCCGCCATCCTGGGCCACGATCTGCACCGGAGCCTATCCCCGCACGCACGGCGTGGAAGACTATTATTACTATCATGAAGGGCGCAGCCTTGATTACAAGGAAACCACGCAGGCCTTCGGTTCGGACATTCTCACCGCCCAGACCATCTGGGACGCATGGGACAAGGAAGGCAAGAAGTGCATCGTGGTAAACTACCCCATGTCCTGGCCGTCGCACATGAAGAACGGCGTCATGATCATGGGGGAAGGCCTCTCCCCGGCGGAAACCCGCTGGCCCCTGCACGGCAACGAGCACAAGGAATTTCTGGCTTCCGAGAGCGTGATTTCCTCCGATTTCTACCCCATGGGCGTGCAGTGCCGCTTTGACGACGCCAGGGGCTGGAAGAACCTGCCCGAATGCGACGAGCCGCTGGAAATCGAAGTGAAGATGCATTTCAAGGAGGCCATTGAGCCGGTGAAGGATCAGATCTGGTACGGCCTGACCTGGGAAAGCGGCGACGACGGCTATGACGTGTTCGCTCTCTGCCCGGAAAGGGACTACTCCAGGGCATTCTTCACCATCAGAAAGGGTGAATGGAGCGGACCCGTCCAGCACGATTTCACCATCGCGGCCGACGGACGCACCGAGAAGGGCGTGTTCCGCTGCAAGCTGATGCAGCTTTCCGACGATGCGGAAGAGTTCAAGCTGTATGTTTCCGGCATTGCGGGCCGCATCGGTTTCATCGCCCCGCCCGAAGCCGCGCAACAGATTGATTTCTCCAAACATATCACCGCCAACGACATCGGTCTGGTGGCCTATCTGCATGGCATCATCGATACCGATACCGTGTGCGAACTGGTGGAATTTCACAGCGCCTGGCTGTGGAACACCGTTGAATCCCTGCTCAGGGCCAACCCTGACTGGGATCTGTTCTACATGCACTCCCATCCCATCGACTGGTTCTATCACGGCTGGCTGAGCGAGCTTGACAGCAAGGACCCGGAAGTGCGCGCCAGAGCGGAAAAGATGGAACGTCACATCTACACCGTGGAAGACAGGCTGCTCGGCAGGCTCATGGACATCATGGGCGACGAAACCCTGATGTGCGTATGCTCCGACCACGGGGCCACTCCCATGGGCCCCATTCTCAATACCGCCCATGCCCTCAGGGAAGCCGGGCTGTGTTCCTATGAACCCAAGAAGTCCGAAAACTACTGGGATATCTACGAGGAAACCGAAGGCTTCAACTATGTGCTGGATGTGAGCAAGTCCCAGGCGGTGCCCCAGCGTTACATGTTCGTGTACGTCAACCTCAAGGGCAGGTACCCCGGCGGCATTGTGGAGCCGGAAGATTACGAAAAGGTGCGCGATCGGATCATCAACGCCCTGCTGGACTACAAGCATCCCGAAACCGGCGAGCGGCCCGTGCTGCTGGCCGTGCGCAAGGAAGACGCCCACGTCTTCGGCATGGGCGGCGCGCAGGCGGGCGACGTGGTGTATGTGCTCAAGCCCGAATACATGGCTGAGCACGGTTACGGCCTGCCCACCGGGGAATCCGGCTGCGGCAGCCTGAAGAACCTGCTCATGTTCCGCGGCCCGAACATCAGGAAGGGATTCCGGTATCCCCGCCCGCGCTGGCTGGCCGATATCGTGCCCACGCTGTGCTATATCACCGGCAACCCCGTTCCGGCCGATGCCGAAGGCGGCCCCATCTACCAGATCATGGAAGACCCCGATCTGGTGAAGTAGCCGGCCCGGAACGTTCCGCGCGAAACAGTCCGAGTTTCTGAACCTGTCTGATATCACGCCGCAGCCCCCTCAGAACCCTCCGCGGCGTCCCTGAACCGGGCCGGAAGCACGCGCGCCTCCGGCCCGGACAAGGAATATTTCATACAATCAAATCCCCCTGTTCGGGGAAAACAAGGAAAGTGACATGGCTGAAAAGAAAGCGATACTCGTTCTTGCCGATGCTCTCGATCTCAATGCCTCCGGCGAGGCGCTGGACGCCCTGAGGAAAAAGGCCGCTCTGCTGCCCGGCGCCGACTGCGCAGGGCTGGCCGATCTGGCTGAAAAGCTGGGCGCGGTGAAAACCGACGGCTCCGGCATTCAGGCCGCTCTTGACGGCGCCAGGGGAGATTCCGTGCTGGTCATGGCCGAAGGCGACGCACTGGCCGCCGCGCTGGAAGCCGCAGACCGCCGTACGCTGGTGGTGGTTGCCGCCGGCAGGGGAGCGGCCTTTTACGGCATGGCGATCAACGCCAAGGCAGGCACGGTGGAGCGCGCGGTGAACGCGCAGGATATCGCCGTGACCATTGCCACGATCGCGGATCTTCCCGTGGATGAAAGCTGCACCGGCGCGATCATCTATCAGGTGATGAAGAACCCCAATCTCAAGCTGGATGAAATCCGCAAGCTCAGGGAAGCCCTGGTGCGCATGGAATCCGTGATCCAGCGCGACAACCGCGAGCCGTGGGACAAGCACGACTGCGCCTGATGAAGGCGCGGACGCAGGACGATATCCGGTTCCGCGTGAACGAGCGAATGGCTGAAAAGTCCTCCCGTCCTGGCATTCCAGGGCGGGAGGACTTTTCATATGTCAGTTGCCGACGGAAGTATGTTGCCGTCGGCATATCTTTTGCCTTATCTGTCGGACAAAGGGGAAGAATAAGCAATTCAGCCAGCAAAGTTGTCAAAGGAGAAGCGCATGGACCCGATACTGAACGAACTGGTGGAACGGCTGCGTGAGAATCTGGGAGCTTCCGCCGTTATCATGGATACGGAACATCAGTACACGGCGGAAATGGAAGGATTTCTGCTGATGGTGCATCACCTGGAGGATTCCGGGCAGATTCTTCTGGGTACCTGTGTGGCTCCGCTCCCGCGGGAGGGGCGGGAGAGAGTCCTTCTGGCCCTGCTTCAGGGGCAGTATTTTTTTCAGCGCACCGCGGGCGCGACGCTTGCCGTGGACAACGAGGCATCCTTTATCGTGCTGCAGGCGGCACACTCCCTGCGCCTGCTGACGGCGGACAGCTTTGTCCATGCCGTGGAGCGCTTCATGCAGGCGGCCGAATACTGGCGCGGCGAATGCGCGAAACTGGCGGATGAGAGGCCGGAAGACGAAGGCTTCCCCGCGCTCATGCTGAATAGCGGTCTGCGAGTGTAGCGCGGCGCCTTTGGCACGTCATGTTTTCTGTCCTGTCCTTTTTCGGAGCTGATACCATACCGGAGGCGCACATGAATTCCGTCGGCCCTTCCCTGCTTGACTTCTCCCGCGCGGCCGCCCAGGCGGCGGATACTTCCAGAATCAAAGTTTCCGGCCAGAATGTCGGAAGTACGAAACTGCCCACCTGGGCTTCGACCAACCATGCGGCCATGACGGCTTTTGTCGAGGCCATGCGCCGCGAACTCGGCAGCGTCATAGCCGATGCCACGGCGACCCGGCTGCACGCGATCCTTGGAGATGATCGCCCTCTGACCGCACGCCTGGTCCGTGAAAGCATTGACGAGGCGGTGCGTATGGCCCAGAGCGGTTTGAACGGCCGGGACAGATTCCTTTCCGACATTGATCCCCGGCACGGTTTTTCCGCCGCCTTTGACCAGGCTGTCGCTCCGCTGCGGGGCAAGCTCGATGACGAAGGGCTGGCGCTGCTGCGGGATGCCATGAAACAGGAAATCATCACGCGTTTTCCTCCCGGAGCCGATGGTGCGGGCGATCCCGCCGCGCTTGCCGGGTTCATGAGCAGGCGCAGCTCCGTGAGTCATTTCTGTTCCCGCATGCTGGAACTGCCGATGGCCGGACAGGTGGGCGCTCGCGCCGGGGATTTGGTGAGTCTGGCCTTGCGGATGGGGGTGAATACGGAATACGGGGGCTGCCTGTGTCAGGCCCTTCCCTCTCTGCGCGACTTGCAGCCGCAGGGGGAACTGAAACCGGAAACCATATGGCAGGGGCTGTTCGGCGAGTCTCTGCCCGAGGGAATGCCAACACAGGGAACTACGTTCAGCGACGCGCTTGTCCGGCGGCTGGACGCGCATCTGGAATCTCTCGTCCCCGGCAAGGGCGCGGTCGTGCGCGACCTGTGCGCGCATATGCCCCTGGAAAGGGCAAGGGAGATCGTCGTCACGGGCAGGCCCGTGACCATGAACGATCTGTCCGCTCCCGGGCTTTCGCTGCGGATGGGGCTGTCTGCCGGCTATTCCGGAGAGCAGTTGCTGGCCCGCGACATGGGCCGCCGCATGGGCACGACATTGGCCGGAACCGACAGTGCGGTCATTTCCACACCTCCCCGCATTGAGGTGGGCGGCAGGACGTTTGTCGTAGGCAGGGAGACGCCCTTCTCCTTTGCCTCGGAAGCGGATAAAACCAGCTACAGGCAGGGCAGGCCGTCCACTCTCTCCTCCGGGATCATGGGGGCGTTCCGTGAGATTTGCGGGGGCGGCAGCGCGGAGCCTCGCCAGGTTGAAATGCTGGGCGCGCTGGCCTCACAGGCTCCCATGCGCAGCCTGCTGGGCACGGGCGGCGTGGGGATATTCAAGGGCGTCGTGAATACCCCGCTTACCGAGCATTCCTCCACCACGGTTTCCGTCAGCATGGGCGATGACGGCGTGGCGCATGTACGTATATCCACCAGTGAGGAGCCGGATGCCGTATGCTTCTCCGGTTTCGCAAGCGTAAGCTATGACGTTGCGCCCGACGGCACGGCCACGCCGACGGATGTCGTCGTCGCGCCGGTTTTCGGCGATGCGGCGCAGGCCATCGTCACGCAGGCCGGAGAGAATGAAATCCCCACGGCTGAACTGCGGAACAATGTGGCGGAAGCCCTCCGGGCCGGAACCATCTCCCGGTGGGAAGCGGACAGGCTTGAAGCCCGGCTGGCCGACCGCATCGTCGGCCCGGAAGATTTGGGCGAGGCCGCGCGGAACATGCGTGAGCTCCGGGCTGAGCTGTCTTCCCGGGAGTTTGCCGCCTATGTGAACTCTGAACGTGAGATGGGCACAATCAGTGCGGCGGAGGCCGGATTCCTGCTTTCCGAGCTTCCCCGCATCGCGTCGCAGGGCGATCTGGTCGACTTTCTCAGGGGCTTGCCCGGCGCGCCCGTCCACGGAGCGGTGGAACATGCAGGAACGGCAACGGATTTTGCGGGGAGGGAAAGTTCCCTCTACACGTTCAGAGGGCTGGTGTTCCGGGGCGACTCCCGCGCGCCCGACGCCATCCGTGATGCCGGCGGCTTCAAAAGCAAGAACGACCTGAGCAGGCCCGAGGATCTGCGGGAGGCGCAGGGGCTTGGGCAGGCCATTGGCGCCACGGGCACCGCGGGCGTCTCCTGCGCCAGGGAACTCGGGCGCTGTCTGCCCTATTGCGATTACGGCAGCCCGTATGGCAGGGGCTTCGTGTATATCATTGATACAGCGAGACTCGGTGAAGGCCGGCAGGCCTACGATATGGCCGCCATTTCCGTGCGCAACGGGTACAAGCGGCAGGATGAAAGCGGAGGCGAAGTCAACGTGACGGATATCCCGCATTCGGCGGTCGTCGGCTGGCTGGAAATCCCCGATGCGGACAATCTGCGCAAAGGAGACCCTGATGGCGGTGTTGCCGCGCTGATGGATACGCTCGAGCCCAGGTATGTGCACTTCAACCCGCAGTACCATGCCTGACGGAGCATGCCCCCCGATCTTCATGGAGAGCGGGGGGATTCCTTTCCGGGGCGCTGCTCCGGCGGAAGCGCGGAAAATCGCGTCGCTTGACAAGAACAGGAAATTCGTGGACTCAGAGAGCATGGCAGTTTACATGAATGTCATCAAAATCCGGAGCATCTTCGTTTTGAAAATGCTCCCGGAGTCGAGCGAAGCGAGACTCCGCCGCTCCGGCTTCAGGCGTGAAACCTGCGGGCCGGAACATGGAGTCCCGGCCGGCAGATACTTTCAACAGCAAAACACTCTGATCGAAAACTGATGTACGGAGGATGCCATGCGCAAGGTCTGGAAAAAAATGACATTTTTGGCAAGCGGACTGACTCTTGGTCTCGCGGCGCTGGGCTTGACCGGAGCATCCTCCGCATGGGCCGGAGAAGTGGTGCTGTATTCTTCCAACCAGCCCGAACTTCTCGACGTCATCGCGCAGGGATTCAGGGAAAAGACAGGCCACACCCTGACTTCGGTGCGCATGGGCACGGGAGAGGCCATGAAGCGCATTGCCGCCGAGCGTGAAAATCCGCTCTGTGATGTGTTCTGGAGCGGCGATCTCTCCGTGCTGGACAATGCCAAGGCCGATTTTGCGCCGTACAGATCGCCCGAAGCGCGGAATCTTGATGCCGGCATGGTGGACAGGGACGCCCTGTGGACGGCTTCCAATACGCACCTTATGGTGTTCATGGTGAACACCAGCCTCATTCCCGAAGAGGAAGCGCCGAAAAGCTGGGCAGAACTTCTCGAACCCCGCTGGAAGGGAAAGATCGTCATGGCCAATCCGGACAAGTCCGGCACGGCGTATGCCCAGGTGTACGGCGTGTACAAGATGTTCGGCGATGAAGGGCTGGCGAAGCTGGTGGACAACGCCACCATTCTGGACAGTTCCAGTCTGGTGTACAAGGGGACGGCAGAAGGCGAGTTCCCTCTCGGCATCACCATGGAGTATGCCGCGTTCCGCTATGTGGCGGGCGGCAACAGGAACGTGAAGCTCATCTACCCCTCCGACGGCGTGATTTCCGCCCCCGAAGGCGCGGCTGTCATCAAGGGGTGCAGGCACCCGGAAGAGGCTCAACTGCTGGTGGACTATCTCCTCTCCAAAGAGGTGGAGGACATGATCTTCGAAAAATACTACCGCAGACCCGCCCGGCCCGACGCCGCCGCCATCGAGGGGCTGCCCGCCGCCTCTTCCCTGAATATCCTGAAATCCTTCGACCCGGCGGAGGCCAGCGCATTGAAGGGAACCATCCTGCCCAGGTGGAAAAAGCTGGTGCTTGACAAATAGGCCTGCCGTCAGCCCCGGGCGCGGGCGGAATATTCCGCCCGCGCCTGAACGCATCGGCCGCGCGCTCCCGTGCGCGGTGAACCGTTCGCCTTCCCGGAGATGTTCATGCTTGTGGAATTGAAAGGCATTGTCAAGAAATTCGGCCAGAATACTGTCGTCAATCATGTGGATTTGCTCATCAGGGACGGGGAGTTTTTCACGCTGCTGGGGCCGAGCGGGTGCGGCAAGACGACCCTGCTGCGCATGATCGCCGGTTTCAACGACCCGGACGAGGGGGATATTCTGTTCGGCGGGGAATCCGTTCTGCATCTTCCGGCGCACAGGAGGGATACCGGCATGGTGTTCCAGAACTATGCGCTGTTTCCTCATCTGAGCGTGGCGGAAAACGTGGCCTACGGTCTGAAGGCCAGAGGCGTCAGGGGCAGGGAGATGAAGGACCGCGTGGCGGCCATTCTGGATGCCGTTCAGCTCGGCGGCATGGAATCGCGCTATCCCCGGCAGCTTTCCGGCGGTCAGCAGCAGCGCGTGGCTCTGGCCCGTGCGCTGGTCATCCGGCCGCGTGTGCTGCTTATGGATGAACCTCTTTCCAACCTCGACGCCAAACTGCGGGTTTCCATGCGGGAGGAGATACGCCGCATTCAGCAGACCCTTGGCATCACGACTGTGTATGTCACGCATGATCAGGAAGAGGCCATGGCCGTGTCCGACCGCATCGCCATTTTCTACGCCGGGCATCTGCAGCAGGTAGCCAGCCCCGCCGCCATCTATTTTTCTCCGGCCAACCGTTTCACTGCGGAATTCATGGGGTCCTGCAACATTCTTGAGACGGCGTGTACGGCATTCGACGCCGCTTCGGGCATGGCTACGGCCACGGCCGGAGACAGGGAGTTCGTGTTCCTTGCCGGGGAGGCGGAGCCCGGCGCGCCTCTGCACATCATGCTGCGCCCAGACTGGATTACGCCCGCCGGACCGGATTCCGTCAACCGTTTCGGGGGCACGATTCGTGAAAGAATGTTCCTCGGCGACAGCATCGTGTATCAGGTGGAAGCTCTGGGGCGTATTCTGCGGGTGGACATGCCTTCCCTGAACCGGGCGGAAATGTTCGCTCCCGGCGATCCGGTGGAGCTGTGCTTCGCGCCCGAAAGTCCGGTGACGGTGCGCGCATGAACAGAACAGGTCGACTCTTTTCCGTCTGGAATGCGGTGTTTCTGCTGGCGGTTATCGTGCTCGTGCTGCTGGTGGTCTACCCCATGTATTCCATTTTTCAGGCCAGCCTGATCTCCGCCGACACCGGCGGCTTCACCTGGGATAACTACCTCAGCGTCTTCACTACCCGTTTTTACCGGCGCTGCCTCTGGAACAGCATCTTTCTCAGCGGGCTGGCCACAGTATTCAGCGTGATCATCGGCGTGCCGTTCGCGTTTCTCACCACCCGCTACAGGCTGCCCCATGCCAGCATTCTGAAAACTCTGGGCACTCTGCCCCTCATTCTGCCCACCTTCATCGGAGCGGAAGCCTGGCTGCTGCTCCTCGGGCGCAACGGCATCCTCACCCAGCTCTTTCATTCCATGGGACTGAACACGCCCAGCATTTACGGCTGGCAGGGCGTGGTGCTGGTGTACACGCTCCAGTTTTTCCCCTTTGTCTTTCTCATGGTGGCCGCGGCGATCAATTCCGTGGATCGTTCGCTGGAGGAGTCGGCCCGCAACCTCGGAGCCTCCCCGTGGCGGGTATTCCGCACGGTGACGCTGCCGGTCGTCACGCCCGCCATTGCCTCCGGCGCGCTCATCGTGTTCTGCATGTCCATTGAGAACTTCGGCGTACCCACCATTATCGGCAATGATTACAAGGTGCTTGCGGAGCAGGCGTACAGCGAGTTCGTCAGTGAAATGGGCGGAAACCCGTCCATGGCCGGAGCGCTCAGCACCGTGCTGGTCATGGTGACGCTGCTGCTGACCATACTCCAGAAGTTGTGGGTGGAACGGAAGAATTACGCCATGTCCGCCCTGCGCCCGCCGGAAATCCTTCCCCTTTCCCCGTGGAAAACCCGGCTGGCCTGGCTGTTCTGCGCGGGCGTGGTATTTGTTTCGCTTGCGCCGTTCATGGTGGTTCTGGTGGCGGCGGTGACCAGGACCAGCGGGCCGGTCATGCATTACGGGCAGTTCAGTCTGGATAACCTCAAGCTGGCGCTGCAGGCCGCGCCCCGTCCCATTCTCAACTCCTTCTTTCTGGCTACCACGGCAACCTTCATCGGCATGTTCTTCGGCATGGCGGTAAGCTACATTGTTGTGCGCAGGCGCGGGATGGCAGGCTATACGCTGGATCTGATCATGATGCTGCCGCTGGTCATCGCGGGATCGGTGCTGGGCATTGCCCTGGCCGCTACCTACAACAAGGGGCCGTTCGTGCTGACGGGAACCTGGGTGATTCTGGTGCTGGCCTATTTTGTGCGCAAGACGCCGTTTTCCGTAAAGACCACTTCCGCGCTGCTGCATCAGATCGACGCTTCGGTGGAGGAAGCCTCCGTCAATCTGGGTGTGCCGCCCCTGCTTTCGTTCATGAAGGTCGTGGTGCCCGTGATGCTGCCGGGCATCATCTCCGGCGCGATCATCATGTGGGTGACGACGCTGGCGGAACTCAGCTCCACCATCGTGCTGTATTACGGCCCGTGGTCCACCATGACGGTGCAGGTATTCCAGTATATCGGCAGCGGCGACTTCGGTCCGGCATCGGCCTACGGGGCCATTCTCATCCTCTCGGTCATCGTGCCCCTGTTCCTGCTGAACCGTTTTCTGGGGCGCGATCCCATGCAGTCGCTGTAGGGCTGAAGGAAACGCCCCTGAAAGGCGTTTCCTTCAGCGTTCGTTCATGCCCAGCCGTTTCATCTTGCGCTGAAGAGTGCGGAGGTTGAGCCCCAGAGCGGCGGCCGCCTCGCCTCTTTTCCAGCGGCATTTTTCCAGCGCCTGGCGGATCATGCGCTCTTCCATCTGAAGGGTGGCGTCTTCCAGCGTCAGACCGTCATGGAAGTCGGGCAGAACAAGCCCGGCGCGGCCGGCTTCGCCCAGCGAATCCAGCGCGGCCTCGCCGAAGGCCGCGTAACGATCGAGAAAATTATACAGCTCGCGGATATTGCCGGGCCAGCCGTAATGTTCCATGGCCAGCCGCACGGGGAGGGGAATGTCGATGGATGTTCCCCTCTTTTCCATCCATGCCGCCGTCAGCAGCGGCAGATCGGCCAGACGCTCGCGCAGCGGCGGCAGGGTGATGGAAAGCACATGCACGCGGTAGTAGAAATCCGAGCGCATGGTCTTTTCCCGGACCATTCTGGTCAGGTCCTGATTGGTGGCGGCAATGAGGCGGAAACTCGACTCGCGCGGAGCCGTGCCGCCCACCGGGGTATACATTTTGTTTTCCAGGGCGCGCAGCAGCTTGACCTGAAGCTGAAGAGGCAGTTCGCCGATTTCGTCAAGAAACAGCGTGCCGTTGTTGGCCGCGCCGATATAGCCTTCCTTGTTGCCCGTCGCGCCGGAAAAGGCCCCTTTGGTATGACCGAAGAATTCGCTTTCCATCAGTGATTCGGGGATGGCTCCGCAGTTTACCGGAACATACGGCCCCCGTCTGCCGCTCAGGGCATGAATGGCGCGCGCGGCCACATCCTTGCCGGAGCCGGTTTCTCCGTAAATGATGATGTTGCTCTCCGTTTCCGCCGCCTTGAGTACGAGTTCATATACCTTGCGCATGGCCTCGCTCTTGCCCACCATGCCGCCCAGACCGAACAGGGAATCGGATGAGGTCTTGAACTGGCGGTTTTCCTCGCGCAGGCTGAGTTCCATGAACTTCTGCTCGCTCACGTCCATCATCAGCCCTTCCAGATACCACAGTCCGCCGTCCGGCCCCGTGACCCCCTCGCCCTGATCCCATACCCATTTGACGCGTCCGCCCGGCAGAATGAGCCGGTACATGGCCTGATAGGGCTGTCCCATGACAACTTTGTCGTAGATGGATTGCCGCTGACGCGGCAAATCGTCCGGGTGCGTCATCCTTTCGATGACGTTCTGATTCTGCTCGATCATGTCCCCGGCGGGAATGCCCAGCAGGTCAAAACTGCCCCGGCTCACAAATTCCAGCACATATTCAAAGCCCTGCTCGCTTCCCCGGGCCTTTTCCACCCGGCAGCGGTAGGCCATGCCGGGAATATGCTCCAGCAGACGATGGTAGCTTTCCTCCACGGAAGGCAGAAATTCGTGCGTCATGGCGGACTCCTTGCGGGGATGTCGCGGTATGCGACAGATATGTCGTGTCTGACACGGAAGAGAGGCTCCGTCAAGGCGGAAACGGCGGCATATCCGGTCATGCGCGGCACAGGCGCGCATGGCACGAAAAATGCTTATTCTTCCGCGCAGATTCTTCCCGGCCGTGAAGCGGCGGGAGGAACGGCATATTTCGCAACCATGCGGCGGCCGGATTGTCCGCCAAAGTCTTTCCCGGAGGACGCCATGTCTCATCAGCAAAGCATCCGTATGACCCGCAAGGGCGACCTTATTGATCTCGATATGGAATCCGGCCTGTTCGGCACGCTCCATCTGGACAACGGCGCGGTTCCCGCCGAGGAACGCCCCGGCACGGCGAAAAAGCTGCTTGCCGCTTCCGCGCTGTACTGCTACTGCGCCGCGCTGGACAAGGCGCTGGAATCGCGCGACGCCAGATACCGCAGCATCGAAGGGCGCGCCACGGTGGAAACCGGAATCGACGACAAGGGACGCGGCCGTGTGGTAGGCATGACTCTTGACGTGACGGTGCATATGGACGAGGAATACGAGTTCATTTTTGACCGTGTGGCCAAAATCATGCGTCAGGGCTGTCTGATCACCGGCTCGCTGGAAGGCGCCTTTCCGGTGAAATACAATCTTGAACTTGACTGCGACGAGGAATAGCCTTTTCCCCGGCGGCGCGCATGCGCGCCGCCGGGGAAAGCACGGTGTGAAACGGCCCCGGAACACACGCTGTTCCGGGGCAATCTGGACAGGGGGGCGATCATGAGCGGCGCGGTAACAACCTACGGTCTTCTTTTCATTGCCATTCTGGCGGAAACCTTCGCCACATCAAGCCTGAACGCCTCCCAGCAGTTCACCAGACCTGTTCCCACGCTGTGTTCCATTTTCGGGTATGTCGTGTCGTTCTATACCTTTTCCCATGTGCTGAAGAGCATGCCCGTGGGCATCGGCTACGCCATATGGTGCGCCCTCGGCATCGTGCTCATTTCCGCGGTGGGCGTTTTTTACTTCAAGCAGCATCTCGATCTGCCCGCATACATCGGCCTGGGCCTCATCATCGCGGGCGTGGTGGTCATCAATGTCTGTTCCGGATCGGTGAGGCATTAGAGCATTTTCGTTTTGAAAATGCTCCCGGAGCCGAGTGGTGCGAGACTGAAGCCGCGACATCGGGCAGCCGCAATTCACTTGCGGCGTACAGCTCCGATGGAGGGTGAAGCCCGCGGGCCAGAACGTGGAATCCCGGCTGGCAGATACTTTCAACAGCAAAATTCTCTCGTGCGCTTCCGCCCTGAACCTGTTCCCGGATTGGGCGGCAGGTCTGTCAGAAGCGGTAGCCGAGCGACAGATTCAGCCGTTGCCGCTCGTGTTCCTGCGTCCATATGTTTGAATCCCGTCTGACATAGGTATATTGCAGCGTCGGCGTGATGTCGTATTTTTCAAGCAGGCTGGAAGAGAGGGACGCGAAGACCTGCCATGTTCTGTCCCTGCGCCGCGTTTCAGCGATGCGGTAATCGCGGGCGATGTACCACTGGGCGCCATGATAGCGGGCATCGGTCAGACTCAGTTCGCCGAACAGGGAAAAGCCGTACGGCAGAACGCGGTAAAGACCCAGTGCACAGCGCAGGCTGTCGCTGCCGTAGGCGTCGGCTTCGGCGTTTTCCCTCTGAAAGGCCAGCCCGGCCTGAACAAAGGTTCTGTCATTCAGGATATAGCGAACCTGAAGGTGGGAAAACAGGCTGTCTCCCTCCAGAAATTCATTGACATAGCTGTCATTGTAGCGGATGCGCGCCCAGGAGAAGGCTCCGCCCAGCAGAAAGCGGTTCAGCATCCATTGCCCGTCAAGGCGGATGCCGTATTCCTCGCTGTATTGCCGCCCGGCGTACCAGCGCTTGCGGAATGTGGGTTGCAGGCTGATTTCTCCCTGCTCAAAGGTATGGCGCGGGCCGCTGGCAAGAAAAAGCTGATAGTCGTCAAAGTCGTTCCGCTCATATTCGAGCGCGTTCAGGCTGATGGTGCTGCGCAGGCCGAAATCCCTGCTGAAGCGCAGATAATGGTTGAGTGTTCCGCCCACGCCAAGCCCGATGCCGCTCTGTTTTTTTTCCAGCGGGCGGCAGAGCAGCATGCCGCCGAGAGCGATGCACTCCTCTTCGCCGCCTGACGCCTGATTGAGGTTGGAATCGGGAACGAGCGCCGCGTTGAAGCCGATGCTCCAGTCCTTTCTGCGCCGGATCTGCGTCAGGAACTCGTCCACCTTTTCCTGCACTTCCGGCGGAAGTCCGCTCCCTTTCACAAGTTCAAACTGGAGTTGGGCGTCTTCATAGTCCCTGTTCAGAAAGTAGGCCCGCGCCAGCTCCAGACGCACCCTCGGCAGGTTCGGATTCCGACGCAGAATGTCCAGAAACAGGAGAGAGGCTTCCCGAAAGCGGCCTTCCAGCATGAATATTCCGGCCAGTTGAAAGGCCGCTTCGATCCGGTACTCCTGAATCCGGCCGCGCGCGATCAGTTCCTGATACAGGGCGGCAGCCTCGTCCCTGCGTCCCTGCCCGGCAAGGATGCGGGCCAGAACAAGGGCTTCCCTTTCCGTAAGGCGTTTCTCTCCGGCGGGAGCGGAAGCTCCCGCCGCCGGAGGGGCTTCCCGCTCCGCGCCCTCCGCTGCGGGAAAGGGCGCAAGCAGCGCGGCAAGCAGCAGAAGCAGCGGAAAACGGGACGGGGAGAATGGAAAGCGCATGGCCTGCCTACTGTTTTACACCGAAGGAGCCGTCGAACATGAACCCGTCTCCGGTGATGTCGTTTTTCGCGCCGATTTCAAAGCGCCCGGACGCCTCGCTGGCGGAACCGGAAGGTCCATAGAAATTGCCGCTCAGGGATGCGCCTGTTATATTTTGAGGGAATTGAATGCCGGAGGTGTTGCCGTTATCCGTGACGGTGGGCATCTGTCCATCACCGTGGAATTCGCTGTTGTATACGTTGAACTTGAATCCGATATTGTAGAAATCCGGGAAATTCATGGCCAGATTGCCGCTCTTTCCTCCAGTGTCGATGGTCAGCGTGGCGTCCCCCTGGAAGAATTCCTGAACAGGTTTTTCCAGCGTGGTTCCCCTGTATTGTGTCGCCATGGCTATGGCTTTTCCCGTGAAATTCGCATTTTCCGCCGGAACCGCATTATGTGCGGAATTTCCGCCGCTGACAGGGATAAAGGTAATATCTGTATAAGGATCACCTTCTGTGTAGGTTTTTGACTGTCCGTTCCACTCGAAGGTGCCGACCCAGCCGGATTTTACTCCCCATGCGCCGAAAGAAGCATACATCAAATCCACCAGACCGGAATTCAGGGCCATGAATTCTGTTGCACCAAGAGCTGTTCCGGTGAAATAGACTACTGGTTTCGCGGGATCCTCGTTCATGGGACCCCAGTCTGCGTGATCATACCTGGTTCCCCGCCGATCTTCTTCAAGGAAGTTGGCGGTTTCATCCGTCATATCACCAATTCCAATAACCAGTTCAGGCCCGTTTTCACCGTGCTGCGGGAGTTCGGCAAATTGGAATTCCCTGAGAACTCTTTCATTCGGGCCTCCATAGTCAGCTATGATATCTATGGAATTGCCGTGCCTGATAGTCAGCTTCTGTCCATCAACATCGGCGGTGAGCCCGTCGTTTTTGAGCGTGGCTTCCAGTCCGCCGTTGTCTCCTGTGTTGGAGTAGTCCTCCGCAAGATAGCCCTGTTGGGGCATGCCGCCGGTGATCTCACTGGCGGTGATGGTCGGGCGCGGAGCCAGGGGAGTGCTGCCGCTCCCCCCGCTTCCTCCGCCGCCAACGCAGGCCGTCAAGGAGACAAGGCCGACCGTTACGGCGAACAGCATGGATTTTTTCGATACTGTGTTCATGCAAACATCCTCCCGTTATAAGGTTATGGTGATATCCATTCGCTTCTTTGCATCTTCCGAAACAGAGCACGGCGGCGGAGAGTTGCGGATGACGCGCCGACATTCCGGAGCAGGATGGCGTCACCGCACATATTTTCCCATGGCCGCGCGTATGGGCGCATAGAAATGCTCAGCATCCGATTTCATGGCGGCAAAATGCCAGGTGTTGAACAGCGGCACCTCGCGTTCGCCCAGAGCTATGCTGCACACCTCAATTTCCGGTATCGTCTCGTCAAGGATGCGGATGTCGCCCAGAGAGGGAAAACTGGCGCGCAAGTTCATGGCGATAACAATATCCGGATGAATGATTTCCATTTGTTCACGGAAAAAATTCCGCTGGCTTCGGGAACTTTGTTCGACGAATTCCGCAATGGTCGGCGTATCCGCCTGCCACGAGCTGTTATCAAGATATTCATGGCTGAGCTTGGACAGGTTCATGAATGCGAAACTGACGCCGCCGTCATTCCCGAATGTCTCGGCAAGCCGGGCGGCATCCGGTATGCTGTCCCATTCCGGCAGGTCGTGGTTGATGCCGTAGGCGACTTTCAACATGCGCCGGAAAAAGGATGACCGGTTAACGAAAGTTCCTCCGATTTGTTTCTCATGAATAGCATTATACAATATATCAATATAACTCTGTCCCGCGATATCAAGAGATTCTTTTCCGATAAAAAGAATCTTGAAACGCTGCTCAAGATAGCCGGGAAAAATTCCATCCGTAACAAAATAGTCGATATCGTATTTTTCCCAGAATCCGATTGACAAGAGAAAATCGCTCCATTCGCGGAACAAGGCATCAAGGTTTTTGTTAAGAGTATGCTCTTCTTCTGAAAAAATTGCCAGACTTGTTGTTTTCATTACGGAATTCTCCTTCAATAAGAGCGGCTCAAGCTGGAAGATATGCCGCTGACAGGTTGATGAATTATTTGTTTTTCAAACTGATAGATTGTGTTTAGCGTATTATCAACATCTATGGATGGTTTTATATGTATAAAACTTGTCTGTTATTCTTGATAGTGAGTTGTCCTGAAAAATGATGCGGCATGTTTTGCGGAAAATCCGGGCGAAAGGATCGAAAAGTTGCGGAAAAAAGCCCTGACTCAGGAACGGGCGGTTGAACTTGCCGGTATTACCGGGGAATATTGGGAGAGGTGGAGCGGGGCTGTGCCGCTGTGTCCTCGGTGGTGCCGGACGGGGTGTTCAAGGTTCCTGGGGCATCCGTGGCGGACGTCATGGAGACGGAGCATCTGTATACGCGTCAGGAGATATTGGAAAATCTGAAACCTGCCTCCGGCAGTCGGATGCTCACACCCTGCGCCTGTATCTGCGCCTGCTGCGCACCTTGCAGATGCAAGCGCCGCAATTTTTCTTTTGAGCTATTATGATGTGGTGTTGAGACTGACCTTGACCGCCGGGGGCGCAAGCGAGCCGTTCGTGGATACATGCTGCCTTTCACCCGTGTGGAACACGGGCTGCCTTTGCGGCAACGCATGTTGCCGCCTGTGCCGCAGCAAAAATATACGTCCCGCATAGCGGTATCGGCATAGTGCCATAATTGCCTTTCCCTTCAATGAACAGGGACAGCAATGATTCCGCAGTTCCTCCCCTTGTGTCCTGCCCGGAAGTGGTATAGAGCGGCCATGCCGCCTTTCGGGCAGATGCTTTTGTCCGGCCGCGCGGTTCATTCCGGATTTTTTGGGGGGAGGAGCCATGCCTGTTTCAAACATTCAGACTCGTGCGACGCTGATCGGACTGACGGCTCCCGTGTGCTGGGGGATGACCGTCGGGCTGATCCGCAGCATTACGGAATCGTTCGGTCTGGCCGCCGGACTGACGCTTCTTTACGGCGCGACCATTGTATTTCTGTATGTTCTTCTGGGCAGGCCCCGTCTTCGGGCATTTCCCCGCAAATACCTGTTTTTCGGCATTCCTCTGGCCAATGTCTGCTCAATCTGTTTCTGTCTGTCCATGTATCTGTCCGCCGGAGGACAGCAGACGGTGGAAGTGGGCATGATCAATTACACATGGCCCTGCCTGGTGGTGCTGTTTGCCATTCTGTTCAACGGGCAGAAGGCCGGATGGTGGATCGTCCCCGGCGTCATTGTCAGCTTCGCGGGCATCATGCTTGTGCTGGGGGGAGAAAGGGGTATTGATCTGCCGGGCATATGGGAGCACGTGCAGGGCAATCCCTGGAGCTATGTGCTGGCCTTTTGCGGGGCTGTGGCCTGGGCCGCCTATTCCAACCTGACCAGAGCATGGTCGAACGGGCAGAATCCCACGCTTGTGGTTTTTGCATTGGACTTCATCATCTTTTCCGCACTGTGGGGCGCAGGATACGGCGATCTTTCCCACGCGACGCTCATGGGCTGGATCAGCGTTGTCGTCGGCGCGATTGCCATGGGCGGATCGTATGCCGCCTGGAGCTACGGCGTGACCAGAGGCAACATTACCATTCTCGCCATCGCCTCCTACTTCACGCCTGTTTTGTCCTGCCTGTTCGCCACGGTCTGGATCGGGGCCAGCCTTGACGCGTCGTTCTGGAAAGGCGTGGCGGTGGTCGTTGCAGGGTCGCTCATGTGCTGGAGTTCCACCTATTTCCGGAGGTAGGGCATGTTGTGATGCTCTGCGGAGTCGAACAAGGCGAGACTCCGCAGAGCATTTTCAAACCGAAAATGCTCTGACGCGCGTTGCGCTTGCGGCTGAGGGCGCCGCGCCTCCCTCCGTCCGGTATGGCCGTAGTTCGCCTGCGGCGTAACGCTCCGGAGAAGGTGCGCCGGATTCCGGCGGAAAGACAGGTGATTTCTTCCGGAATCCGGCGCGGGAACGCAGGGTGTTCAGCGGCTTTCCCGAATGAGGGCGGCAATGCGTTCCAGCCCCGTTTTTACTGTATCCCGCGACGGGCCATAGGAGAATCTCACCCAGGAGCGGTAAGGTTCCTCCGCCGGCCGGGTACGGTAGGGACGCACATCGAAGAATCGGCCGGGCACGGTCATGACTTTTCTGCTCAGACAGGCATGAAAAAAGGCGTCCGCATCGTCGAGGGGCGCGGGAAGATCACGGATACAGGCCCATACATAGAAGGTGCCGCGCGGCTCGGCGGCGGGACGGATGCCCATGGCCGCCAGTCCTTCCAGCATCATCCTGCGCTTTACCGCGAATTCGGCGCGCAGGGCGCGCGTTTCCTGCTCCGCACGGGAAGGCTCAAGCGCGGCCAGTGCGGCCCGCTGGGTGAGCATGGAAGGTCCGCCGTCCACCGCGCTGGCGGCACGGTTGAGCATCTCGATGATATGGCGGGGACCGACAGCCCAGCCCGCGCGCCAGCCGGGATAACGGTGGCTTTTGGTCAGGCCGTCGAAAATGACGACCGGGTCCCTGTCCACGTCTTCCACAAATTCGGCGGCGGAAACGGGGCCGTTCGCAGGAGAGCCGTCTTTCTCATAGATAAAGTGAGAATAGAACTCGTCGCTGCCGAGCAGGCAGTTTTCCCGCCGTGCCGCGGCGACATAGCGCTCCAGTGTATCGCCGGAAATGAGTTCGCCCGTGGGATTGCAGGGATTGGAGAAAACAAGGGCGTCGGCGCGTTCCTGATGGATGAAGTTCTCCATCTGCGCGGCGGGGATGGAGAAGGCGTGTTCCTCTTCCGCCCGCATGGGCAGCAGGACGCAGCGGTTGCGCAGGCTGTGGAGATAATCCTCATAGGCGGTATAATCGGGGTTTTTGTAGGCGATGCGCGCGCCGTCCGCCAGAATAGTGAAAAGGCGTGTCAGGGCAAGGCGTCCGCCCGAGGCGAAGCTGACGTTGTCCGCCGTATATTTCGTTCTGCCCCGGCGGTATTGCCGGTTGACCATGTCGGCAATGGCTTCGCGCACTTCCTCCGTGCCTCCCACGGGACCGTATGCGTGATCCGAGGGAGAGAGGGACAGGCTGTTGATGCGTGCGGGCGCGCCGGGCATGTCGCCGACTTCCGGCTGGCCCTGTCCCAGATTGCACCATTCCGGATGTCCGTTCCGGAATCCCAGTTTGGAGGCTTCGTGTACGACCCAGATGACGCCCATGTACGGAACGTCCCGGACCATGGGGAAAGAGGCAGATGCATCCATGGAACATGCTCCCTGAAGTTTGCGGTCCGAGCATCTCACGATTGAAATGCTCTATGGTTTCGAGCAGGGCAAGGCTCATCTCTGCTCTCCCTGTCCGTAACGCGCTTCGCGCTGAAGGCCAAGGGCGTCTTGACGCCGGAGCAGCCGCAATTCATTTGTGTCTGCTCCGGCGGAAGCGTGAACCCTGCGAGTCAGAACATGGGGGCCTGGCCGGCAGATATTCCCAATCACAGAAAGTTCATGGAGAAAAAAGCGGGAACCCTGTTCTGCGGGGTTCCCGGAGGGAAAAGGCTGACTGGGGGTGGCGTCACTGCTCGAGCGTTTCCAGCGGAGTAAAGGTTCCGTCCGGGTTGGGGCGGAACACGAAATGCTCTTTCAGATAAATGATGTCGGAGCGATGCACCGACTGCAGTTCGGCCAGAATGGCGGCCCTGGCCACGACATCGGCTCCGGCGGTTTTGGCCAGGTTCTCAATGGCTTCGATGGATTCGCCGGTGGCGATGACGTCGTCGATGAGCGCGACGCGTTTTCCCCTGAGTTTTTCAGCATCACAGCCGTCAAGCCAGAGCGTCTGTTCCTTCTGCGTCGTCACGGAGCGGACGGAATGGGAAACGGCGTTCTGCATGTAAGGCTTGCGGCTCTTGCGTGCCACGACGAAATCTTTCATGCCCATCAGACGGCTGAGTTCATAGGTCAGGCAGATCCCCTTGGCTTCGGCGGTCATGAGGACGTCCACTTCCGGCAGGCGCTTCATGAGTTCGGGGGCGACGGTCTGGATCAGTTCGGTGTCCGAAAGAACGACAAAACTGGCCAGGGCGAGATGATCCCCCACCTTGACGAAAGGCAGTTTTCTTTTCAGCCCCATGATTTCAAAGTCAAAATACTGCACCATATCCTCCGCTTGCGTATTGCGCATGAAATTGATGTTCGGTGAAGAAAGGCAGGCCGGAAAAACGGAGCAGGGCGAAACGGCGCTGTCGGTGCCGGAACGCCCTGCGGAAGGGGTTCGGCAGGATTACATGTAGACGGGCGCGCCGGGGCCGAGCGGAATGCCGAGTTCCATCCAGATGATGAGGAAGAGCCCCCAGACGATCAGAATGCCCAGAGCGAACGGCAGCATCAGGGAAATGATGGTGCCGAGGCCCACGTTCTTCGCGTATTTCTGCGCCACCCCGATGACAAAGGCCATGAACGGTTCAAGCGGAGAAATGGCGTTGGTGGTGGAATCCGCGATGCGGTAGGCGGCCTGGATGAAGTAGGGGGAATACTGCATCTGCATGAGCATGGGTACGAAAATGGGGGCAAGCAGAGCCCATTTCGCCATGGCGCTGCCGATGAAGAAGTTGATGCAGGCCGTGAGAACAAGGAAGCAGATGATCAGCGGAATGCCGGAGAAGCCGGTATCCTTGAGGAAGGCCGCGCCCTTGATGGACAGGAACATGTCCAGGTGAGTGTAGGAAAAGCTGGAAACAAACTGCCCGGCGGCGAAGCAGAGAACGATGAACGGCGCAAATTCCCGCATGGCCCTGCTCATGAAGCGCACCACGTCCTTGTCGCTGCGGATGACTCCGGTAGCGGCTCCGTAGGGAAGCGCCAGGGCAAGAAAGAAGCCGAACAGAATGGGAACCAGCGAGTCAAGGAAGGGAGAAGGGACGATAGTGAAGTTTTTGGGGTCGCGCAGAATGCCGTGTTCGGGCACAACTGTGGCCAGAATCAGCAGCAGATAGACGACGCATCCGATCAGCGCCCAGCGCAGGCCCCGCCGTTCCAGCGGCGTGAGGGACATATCCTCGGCCTCCATCGCGCCCTCATGCATGTCCATGCCTGCAAGGCGGGGTTCCAGAAACTTGTCGGTGATGAACACAATCAGTCCGGTAAGCAGGAAGGTGGAGGCGCTCATGAAGTACCAGTTGACGGCGGGGTGAACCGTAATGGCGGGGTCGAGAATCTGCGCCGCCTGCTGGGTAATGGCCGCCAGACCGACGTCTGTGCCCACGACGAGAAGATTGGCGTTGAGACCCGCCGCGCAACCAGCGAAACCGGCCGCCATGCCTGCCAGCGGGTTGCGCCCCAGCCCCTTGAAGATCATGGCCCCAAGAGGCGGCACGACCACGAAGGCCGCGCTGGAAGCCATGTTGCCCATGACGCCGCAGAAGGCGATGATGGCCGTGACCATGCCTCTGGGCGCGCTGAGAATGGTGCCGCGCAGCACGGCGGAGAGCAGCCCCACTTCCTCGGCCACGCCCAGTCCCATCATCATGACCAGGACAAGGCCCAGCGGCTTGAAGTCCACAAAGTTTTTCACGCAGTTTTTCAGCAGCCAGATCAGCCCGTCGGCGGAAACGAGACTCTGCACGACCAGCGTCCTGCCCTTGGGGTCAACCATGCTGACTCCCTGGAAAAGCCACGAAAGGAGCATCACGATAAAGGTAAGCAGCACGAAGATGGTGACGGGGTGGGGCAGTCTGTTCCCGGCGCGTTCTATCAGGCCGAGAATGCCGGAAAGGTTTTCGATTCTTTCTTTCGCCATGAACGGGAACTCCTTGCGGCTGAAGAGAGATGGAGGGGAAAACAGCGTACTTTCGTCCCGGGAAGACTTCCGGAGTCGAACAGGGCAGGACTCTGCCCCCCTGTCCGGTTCCGCCGCAATGTGCCTGCGGCGCATGACTCCGGCGGGAATCTCCCGGGGAGGCGAGCCGGATGGGTCAATCAGGATCGCCGCTGGCGAAGGCCGCGCGGACAGCCTGCCGCAGTTCCGCGTCGGAGAGCACGTCGTAGCCGGTCATGGCCATGGCTCGCGCGGCGAGGAGCATGCCCCTGAAACCGCATTCGGAGTTGCTGGCTTCCGCAAAGGCCGGAGTGTGTCCGACAAGGTGCGCGCCGCCGATGGAAATATAGGGATGGATTGACGGCGCCCTGAAGCTTACGTTGCCCATGTCGGTGGAATAGCTGCTGAGCACTTCTTCGATATAGCTTTCGCCCAGCAGGTCAAGGTTGCCTGCAAAGGCGCGCAGCAGCGGCATGTTGTGGCGCATGGTGTAATAAGGATGGGCGGAGTGCCGCCAGGAAAATTCACAGCCCAGGGCCTGCGCGCAGCAGCGGGCGCAGTTGACCACGCGTTCGATGGCCCGGTCCAGCGTTTCCGGCCTGCGGGCGCGCACGCCGTAGCGCAGACGGGCAAATTCGGGAATGGTGTTGATGGCCGTGCCGGTATCGGTCAGAAGACCATGGATGCGCACGTCAGAGGTCATGTGCTGGCGCAGGCTGTTGATGCCCATGATGGCGAGCGCGGCCGCGTCCTGCGCGTTGATGCCCTGTTCGGGCGCTCCGGCGGCGTGGGCCGCCCTGCCGTGAAAGTCCATTTCCAGATTGGCGCGGGAAATGAGCTGCTGCCTGAGAATGGTGCGGCCTTCGGCATGGGTGGAGATAACGGCGTCCATGCTGTCGAACAGGCCCGCCTCCGCCATGGGAACCTTGCCGCCCGCATCCCGGACATTGCCTTCCTCGGCGGGGGTGCCGAAAACATGAACCGTTCCCGCGGGCAGGGAGCGGGACAGGGCAATGCCCGCGGCCGCCGCAGCCACGCCGAACATGTTGTGCCCGCAGGCATGTCCGAGCACGGGCAGAGCGTCGTACTCGGCAAGAAAGGCGATATGGGGGGCCTGGCCCGAACCGGCGGCGGCATGGAAGGCCGTGGGCATGCCGAGCAGTCCGCGTTCCACCGTGAAGCCGTTCGCTTCCAGAAAGTCGGCAAGGCGGGCGGAAGACCTGAATTCCTGATAGCCCAGTTCCGGTTCGGCAAAGATCGCGGCGGCGATCTCCTTCATCTGCGCCGATAGATTATCGACATTTTCTTGCAGGGCAAGTTTCTCACGCGGCATATCGGACATGGCGACTCCTTTCCATGAGCGGTTGATGGAATGGGCTGGCAATCGGGCGAGTCTACCCGTTAGGGCGGCGGGTGGCAAGGGACTCGCGCCGAAGCTGCGTCAGGGATACGCGCGCCGCCTTGTGACGGTCCTGTTCAGGTTTTTCGGATGCCTGACGAAGAGGCGGAACTTCACGGGGTGGAGTGCCGCCATACATGACAGGAGGATGGCCCTCATTGAACTGAAAACAGGGCTGCATGGATGGAAAAATACATTTGTATTCCGACCCGGCTGTATAGTTTCATGTTATGCGGTACAATAACAAGAGTCGTCAATGCTGCATGGCGCTCCGGGCGTGCGTCTGAACGCAAATGCCGGCAGCGCGATACTGCCTCGGCGGTCTGCGAAAACTCCTTTCGGGATGCGGGCGGAGAAAGCTGCTCCGCCGGACCAGGATCGGTCAGGCAGCGCGGTATGCAATAAATGTTGAAGAGGGGAGTCATAATGACTTTGCGGGGAAGGTTGATAACGGGCTTTTCGGCGGTGTTGCTGCTGATGCTGATTCTGAGCGTCCTCAGTTTCTGCCTGACGGAGAGGATGAGCGTTCATTCAAAGATGGCCGGACATGTGGACAAGGGCAGGGTCTTCCTGTTGAGCGTGCAGACAGGTTATCTGAGATTCGCTGCCTACAGGGAGCAGCAGTATGCCGAACTTTCCCTGAAAAATCTGGATTCAGCCATCGTCGAATTTGAACAGGCCGTTCCCATAGCAGTTACCCCCCAGTTCAGAGAGCGTCTGGAGCACGGCATCAGGGAACTGCAGCGTCTTAAAGGCGTTGTCGTGGGAGTGCTTGCGGTATTGGGCGAGGACAACCGCGCTCATGACGAAGCCGAAAGGGGGTTTGAAAATCTGCTGAGAAGTTTTGACGCCCTGAGCGACGGGCTCCGCGCCGCAGCAGACGTGCAGGGGAATGAACCGCACAGGCAGAACCTTCTGCTGCAGCTTATGGCCTTGCGCAACAAGGCCAACAGGGCGCGGGCCGCCGTCAATGACTTGTCCACGAGTTCCCCTCAGGAAGAATTTGACAATGCGCTGGAAGATCTGAAAACCATGCAGGCCGCGGCCGCGGAACTGGAGAACCGTTTTCAGGCTTCGGCCGAAAGCGCGCGCATGGAGGCTCTCGCCAGCGAGATGGAGGGGTACTATTCTCATGCACACGCCTATCTGAGTCTCGTCAGCGGCGAGGCGAAGGAGCTGAAAGCCACCGGCGCGGCTTTCGGAGAGGTTGAGAAGCTCGCTGCGGAACTGTCGGAGTTCGGCGTTTCGCAGGTGCAGCAGGACAATCGCAAGGCCAATGTGATAATCCTGTTGTTCTCCGCCATGGGGTTGTTCCTCGGAGTTCTGATTATCTTCTGGCTTTCCCGCAACACGCTGCGGCAGCTTGGCAAGGACCCCGGCGAACTGAACGCCCTTGCCGGACGCGTGGCGGACGGCGACTACAATGTGGAGGACGGCAGCAAGAAACAGGGCGTTTACGGGGCCATTGTGGAAATGGTCCATGCCCTGAAAACCCATATTGAAAACGCGCAGCGCGAGTCCGAAAACGCCAGGGAGCAGTCGGCCAAAGCGCAGCAAGCCATGCGGAAAGCGGAAGTCGCCGGACAGGAAGCCCAGGCCAAGACTCGGGCTCTGCTGAGCATCGCGAACAGGCTGGAAGAAGTGGGCAACGTGCTTTCCGCCGCCTCTGCCGAGCTTTCTGCCAGGATTGAGCAGTCTGACCGGAGCGCGGCGGAAAGCGCCCAGCGTCTTTCCGAGGCTGCCGCGGCCATGAACGAAATGAACGCCACCGTACAGGAAGTTGCCCGCAATGCCTCTTCCGCGTCTTCCGCCTCCGGCGACACCAGAAAAAAGGCCGAGGCCGGCGCCCGGGTGGTGGAAAAAGCCGTCCGCAGCATTGAGGATGTCCACCATATCTCGCTGGAGCTCAAGGGGGACATGTCCCGGCTCAATGAGCACGCGCGTTCCATTGATCGGATCATGGGCGTCATATCGGACATTGCGGATCAGACCAATCTGCTGGCTCTCAACGCCGCCATTGAGGCTGCCCGCGCGGGCGAGGCCGGGCGCGGATTCGCCGTGGTGGCCGACGAGGTGCGCAAGCTGGCCGAAAAGACCATGGCGTCCACTCACGATGTGGGCAACGCCATCAAGGCCATTCAGGAAAGTACCGCCAAGAGCACGGATTCCATGGACAATGCCGTGGCCCAGATCGAGGAGGCCACGCATCTGGCCAATGAATCCGGACGCGCTCTGGAAGAAATCGTGGCCACGGCAGACGCCACCGCCGATCAGGTCAACGCCATCGCCGCCGCCAGTGAGGAGCAGTCCGCCGCCAGTGAGGAGATCAACCGTTCCATCCTCCAGTGCAGCG